>ENA-OQIR01000055-OQIR01000055.1-human-gut-metagenome-genome-assembly--contig:-NODE-55-length-46449-cov-3.995682_pt1 | contig 46449 bp, 53 predicted proteins | sample MGYA00242580_ERZ504745 | MGnify/ENA primary metagenome ERZ504745 (study PRJEB26092, sample SAMD00036214) | human gut metagenome | host: Homo sapiens | study: EMG produced TPA metagenomics assembly of...
AAAAAGAGCCGTTCGAGGAGATGGGATATGCTAAGCTGGATACGCACCGTGAAATCCGGAGCGGATTTGCGGAGGTCATTTTCTGTGCGCGGAAGGCGGATGAACATCTGCTGAAGATTTTACGCGTCTGTACGAGCAGGATGGGGAGGTCTTCGGAACGAGAGCCAGTGAGCATCAGTATGAGCTGATCCGCGAAAAGTTTCCGGAAGTGGTGTATGATCCGCTGTCGCATATTTTAAAAATAGAAAAGAAAGACAAGAAGCGGATCGGAAAAATTGCGGTCTGTACGGCTGGAACTGCGGATATTTCCGTTGCCGAGGAGGCGGCGCAGACCGCAGAATACTTCGGTGCAAACGTTGAGCGTATCTACGATGTCGGTGTGAGCGGTATCCACCGCCTGCTGTCGCGTCTCGATACGATTCAGAGCGCCAACTGCGTTGTAGCCGTTGCCGGAATGGAGGGGGCGCTGGCGAGCGTGCTCGGCGGCTTGGTGGACAAGCCGGTGATTGCTGTTCCGACATCCGTTGGCTACGGGGCCAGCATGAACGGTCTTTCGGCGCTGCTTACGATGATCAATTCCTGCGCGAACGGAATTGCCGTCGTGAATATCGACAACGGCTATGGAGCCGGATATATTGCAACACAGATTAACAGAATGGGAGTACATCAAGATGAGTAAAAGTTTATATCTGGAGTGCGGGAGCGGAATCAGCGGAGATATGACCGTTGCAGCGCTGCTCGACCTGGGAGCAGACCGGGAAGTACTGGAGAAATCACTGGAAAGCCTGAAACTGCCGGGATACGAAATTGCGATTACAAGAGTGAAAAAGTCGGGGCTGGATGCCTGCGATTTCAATGTGATTCTGGATGCAGAGCATGAGAACCATGATCACGATATGGCGTATCTGCACGGGGATGGGGCGGAAGTGCATGACCATCCACATGATCACGAGCATCATCATGACCACGAGCATGCGCACAGCCATGACCACGATCACACAGGGGAGCATCATCACCATCATGAGCACCGCGGGCTGCCGGAGATTCTTGCGATTATCCGCAGCGGCGGTCTGACACCGGGAGCAAGAGCGCTGGCGGAGCGGATTTTCCAGATTCTTGCCGAAGCGGAAGCAAAAGCCCATGGCGTTCCGCTTGATCAGGTGCATTTCCATGAGGTGGGAGCTGTCGATTCCATCGTTGATATTGTGGCTGCCGCTGTCTGCCTGGATAACCTGGCGCCGGATGAAGTCATCGTGACGGGTCTCAGCGAGGGAAGCGGCTTTGTCAGATGCCAGCACGGCATGATCCCGGTTCCGGTACCGGCTGTTTTAAATATCGTACAGGCACATGGCCTGACCCTCGTTCCGACCGGAATCCAGGGTGAACTGGTCACACCGACCGGAGCAGCCATTGTTGCGGCAATCCGTACCAAAGAGACACTGCCGGCATCCTTCAAATGTACCAGAACAGGTCTTGGCGCCGGAAAACGGACGTATGAGCGCCCGTCACTGCTGCGTGCAATGATGCTCGAAACAGAAGAAAACGACGAGAAAGATACGATCTGGAAGCTGGAGTGCAACATTGATGACTGCACCGGCGAGGCGCTCGGCTACTGCATGGGAAAACTGCTGCGATCAGGCGCAAGAGATGTCCATTACATCCCGGTCTATATGAAGAAAAACCGCCCGGCTTACCAGCTGGATGTAATCTGTGATGATAAAACGCGGGAGACGTTGGAAAATATCATATTCGCCGAGACCACCACAATCGGCATCCGCCGCTGCCGGATGGAGCGCACCGTGATGAAACGCGAGTTTGCGACAATCGCAACCGAGTACGGCCATGTGACAGTCAAGATCTGCCGCCACGGCGAGATCGAAAAAATTTACCCAGAGTACGAGAGTGCCGCAGTAATTGCAGAAAAAAGCGGCATGCCGGTCGGCGAGCTGGTGCGTGGATCGTACAGAAATATAAAGAAGGAAACAAAAAAGCATGAGATATTTAAAACCACATTTTTACGACCAGTTTGTATGCACCGCCGGAGATGCCGGATACGTGCTGTGCCGGCTGGCAGATCGTGATCGACGAGGATTCCCTGGAGCGGTATGGAAATGAGAAGAGTGAGTTTGGAAAGCGCCTGCGCAATTCGATCGACTGGGAGGAAGAGTGTTTTTACCAGAACAACCGCCGCTGTGCCTTTCTGAATGATGAAAATCTCTGCGATCTTTACAAGGAACTGGGGCCGGATTCCTTATGTGACACCTGCCGCCTTTACCCGCGCCATACGGAGGAGTACGAGGGTCTGCGTGAATTATCCCTGTCCCTTTCCTGCCCGGAAGCTGCACGGATTATCCTGTCCTGCAAAGAGCCGGTGCGTTTTCTGGAGGAGGAGACCGACGAGGAGGATGATTTTGAAGAGTTTGACTTCATGATGTTCTCCAGCTGGAAGACACGAGAGATGTTTTGTTCCGGATTCTGCAGAACCGCGAACTGCCGCTGCAGGAGCGCATGACGGCGGCAGAGCAGCTCGCAGAACAGTATCAGATCTGTATGGAGGAGCAGCGGGAGTATGATATCGATGACCTGCTTCGGAAGTATGAAAAGCATCTGGAAGAGGGAACCTTAAGCGAGTGCGTGGCGGAGAGCCTTGCGGAAAAAGGTGTGGATGCTGCATCCTTTCATGCATATGACCGCCAGGTGAAGGAACTTGCCGTTCTCCGCGGTCTCGAGCGTCTTCGTCCGGAATGGGATACTGTGCTTGACGGCACAGAAAAAGCGCTGTATCAGAACGGAGAAACCGCTTATCAGGCCATCTGTGAAGAATTCCATCGCACCTGGGGCGCTGCAGGTGAACGCCGTGCAGAGTGGGAAAACATCGGTGAGCAGCTTTTGATGTTTTTCGTCTACACCTATTTCTGCGGCGCCGTCTATGACGATATGGTCTGTTCCAAAATGGAACTCGCGCTGTTCTCTGTCCGTTGGATTCAGGAAATCCTGGTTGCACGGTGGCTGGAAAATGGAAAAACGCTTTCCATGCACGACATCGAGGAGCTTTCCTGGCGCTATGCGCGTGAGGTCGAGCATTCCGATGATAATCTGAATGCGCTTGAGGACTGGCTTTTTGAAACTTATGCACCAGAAGGCTGTGTGCTGGAGGAGGAGTAATCCTGCATCCGATAGACTTACTGCACATTTTCCCTGATGTGTGTTAAGATAGAAGCGTTGTTACAGAAAGAAAAGAGGGAAAATTATGCAGGAAAAACAAAAGAAATGGATTCTGCGCATTGCGCTTTATCTGATTGGAATTATGGTGCTGGCACTCGGTATCACACTGAATACGAAGACGAACCTCGGCGTATCGCCCATCATCTCCATGCCGTACGCCGTGGCACAGATCTTCGGCTATGAAACAGGAACCGCCGTCTTCGTGGCGTATTTGATCTTCATCGTATTACAGATCGTACTGCTGAAAGGAAAATTCCCGCCGTTCCAGCTTCTGCAGGTTGCCGCAAGTTACCTGACGAGCGCCTTTATCACCATCTTCGACCGGATTTTCCCGGCACCTGACCAGATGGGAATGCGGCTTCTCGTTCTTGTCCTTGCCATCATTCTTACGGGAATCGGCGCCGCTGTGACCGTAGACGTCAACATCGTCCCAAACCCGGCCGACGGCCTGGCAAGAGTTCTCGGCGAGCGCTGCGGAAAGAACATGGGTTTCGGAAAAAATCTTTTTGATTTCTCCGCCATCGTCATTTCCCTTGCGATCGGCCTCATCGATGCCGGCCGCCCGGTAGGAATCGGAATCGGCACTGTTATAGCCATGGTCTGCACAGGAAGAGTCATCGCGGCATTCAATCATTTCGCAAAAAAGAAAATAGAAGAAATCACCATCGCCTGAGTGATCCATGCCCCTGTCGAAAAACCTTGAGTTTTCGGTGGGGGTTTGTTATAATAAAAGACAGCGAAAGAAAAATTTTTTGATTTGTCATAAGGCGTTTGTTTGCGTTATGAGAAGTGCGAAGGAGGAAGTGGCAAATGAACTTAGTTATTACGATGAGCCGCCGGTTTGGTACTGGGGCGAGTATTATTGCGAAAGAACTTTCCGAGAGACTGCATATCCCGGTATATGATAAGGACGATGTAGAGCACGGCATGCGTGAAAATGCCTTTGAATCTGAGGCGGATGCGATCCGCGAGCTGGCGAAACAGCCGTGTATTATCATTGGACGGTGTGCTTCGGAGTTTCTGAAAGATAAAAGCAACGTCATCAATATTTATGTCTGCGCGGACAAAGAGGACCGGATCAAACGTATCATGAAGCTGTTTTCCCTGACAAGAGAGGCGGCTGAGGTGATGCTGGAAGAGACAGACAAGCAGCGTGCCGAGTATTATTATAAAAATACCGGAAAGACATGGGGCGATGTCAATAACTACCATATGATCCTGAATACCTCGGATCTTGGCATCGAGAACTGTGCCGATATTCTGATGCGGTATTTTGAAATGAAAGATTATATCTAAGAGATATTTAAAAAGAAATACATAAAAAATCAGGTGCTTCCCGAAAAAGAGAAGCACCTGATTTTTGTGCGGTTTAGTAAGCCTGATACGTATTGCCATAACTCCGGCTGGAGAAGTAATTCTGTTTCAGAACCAGGAACAGTTCGGCATCGGTTGCATATTTGTACGGATACAGATAGAAAATACCGACAAGATTGCAGGTGATTCCGGAAAGAATATACCATCCGATAAAGGAGAGATCAAGAATAAATGTATTCATCTTTTCACCGTTCATCATTTCACGGCTGATGCGGAATGCTTCTTCGGTCGAAAGTTCCGGGTAGTCGGCGAGAAGATAAGGAACCATGCGGTATTCATAAGCTTTCACAATTCCAGGAATCAGAAGAAGCAGCGACCAGAGGAATATATAAAGATTTTTTAAAAACAGAGTCCACACAGTTTTTCCATAGTAGCCGTTCTGGAATCCGAACAGTATGTTGCCAAGTCCCGCTTTTTCCATCGAGTTTTCAATGAAAAAACCTCGAGCCTCCTACCTCAAATGGTGCAAGAACAAAAATACGGATCAGAATAAAGGCAAGACCAATGACAAGAAGTACAATGCCGCTGAAGACAGTAAAAACAAATTTAACCGGTCCAAGCGGGGTGAATTTTTCTGCAAAGGATTCCACATTGAAGTTATCGGAAGAAATCGTAAATCCAGATATACCGACCGAGTTAGTCTGATTGCTGTCATTGTTGGAATTTCCAGAATTAGAAGTACCGCTTCCGACCAGCAGAGTCAGAATCAAGGCGGCTACCACACAGATCCAGTAATTGCGTAAAAATGCGGCTTTTCCGCGGGTTTTCAGTTCCTCTCGAGTCCACATAAAAAAGACCTCCCTCTTAATGTAAGTGTAAACAGCAGACAATTCTGCCAAGTCACGATTATCTTACCATGGGCAGGTGAAACATCAAGACAGCTTAAGGAAAGTTTAAGAAATTGGCAGAAAGATTAAAGTGGAAATGTGCATTCTTAAATAAAGATTTTACTTGTGAAGCGGGGATGAATGTGCTATAATCTCTCCGGTGCGTCAGAACGCAGCGGGGCCGGGTTTCTCCGGGGTGCGTTCTGAAAAAAAGAAACCTGTACGTTGAATTGACAAAGAGAGCGAGGAATCTACGTATATCTGACAAAGGACGAGTTTTTGCAGAAATTCGGAATTCTGCCGCAGGAATTTGAGGAAGCAGATATTTCCTGGGAAGAACTGCTGGAAATTGCGGATGATTATGAACGGCGCCGTCCGACGCTGGAAAAGATCCGAAAAGAATTTGTGGCAGAGTTTTTGCAGGACAAGGAAAAAGAGATCGGACTGCAGTCGTACCACAGCCGTCTGAAGGACACCGAACATCTGGTGGAAAAGCTGGTGCGCAAGCGCCTAGAAAATTATGCAAAGTACCGGAAAATGGATTCGACAAGCTATATGCGTTACGTGACAGATCTGATCGGAATCCGGGGACTTTTGCTGTATCGGGAGGACTGGGTAAACTTCCATAAATACATTACGCACTGGTTTAAAAATGATCCGGAGAAATACATCCGTGATTACGGCCGTGACTACGACCAGAACGCATCGGGCTATATGGCAGAGCCGCCGAAAGTCCATACAAGACTTGGCGATTACGCCGACATTTATGTGAACTGGATTCCGGAGGAGAACATTCTGGACCGGAAACATTACCGTGCGGTGCATTACATTGTCGTTTACCGCGGCGTCTACATTGAAATTCAGATTAAGACGCTGTTCGAGGAGGGCTGGGGAGAGATTGACCACAGCATTCTTTACCCGCGGCGCAAGGGAAACGCCATGCTGACAGAGTTTTCCGAGCTGCTGAACCGTCTGGCGGGCATGGGAGATGAGATGGGATCGTTCTACCGCCGTCTCCAGGTTGTGCCGGATGAGAAGTTCCAGAGCAAGGAAACGATCGTGCGCAAGCGTGAATTAAAACCGCAGGTCAAGGCAGCGGTGGAAAAACGCGATCTGAATGAAATTCATACGATGGATGATGCCGTCTGGAGCATACTGAAAGAATAAAACTGCTTTTCAGACATGGGAAAGGATAAAAAATGGATGGAAGAAACACGGGCCGCATGGGCTTCTCTCATGCAGCAGAGGACTCTGCGGAGAATATGATGGCGGCAGTCAAAGCCGGAAAAATCCGAAAACATCTGATGGGAAATACCTCGCCGATCCGCTACGGAACAATGGAAAAACGCGAGATGACCGAATATACCGACTTTGTCCGGACGAAACTCTGCTATGAAATCCTGAATCTGCCCGGGGAGGAAAAATGAATACAATAGAAAAAATATACACAAACTACGACGGACTTCTGGAAGAATTTTCCGAGGAAGTAATCCAGAGCCGTTACGCTGTTTTTTACGAAGAAATCGAGGAATTTGCCAAGAGTCTCGGCATCCGCGAGAAAATCCAGATCAGCGAGTCGCTGTTGAGCCATGCAGTGCTGGACTATTTCACGGATATTTCCCGCCTGAAACATTTTCATCAGGCAAAGCATATCAATTCATTGAAAGTGATCTCCTATGAGACCTACTGGCTGCTGCGGAGAAAACCGATCCAGATCCTGGTGGAGGATGAGACATCGGATGCGATGGCATTTCTGAACGAAAAGTTCGTCTTTTCCCGGATTGCCAAATATCTGATGGGCGACGGAAAACGGGTGATTTTAAGTCCGGAGACAAAAAAAGGCTTTCTGAATTATCTCGATTCGCTGTTTTATTACCTGAAATACCGCAATTACGATGCAGAAATGCTCGAGATGATGCTGATGGGCTTCAAAGCGGGTGTTCTCGTGGCGGATGATTTAAAGGAGCAGGAGTCCTGAAAACGGGCGGAAGCGGAATACAACAAAATAAGATGAAGATCGAAAGAACCGGACGGGCCGTAAGGCTGCTGTCGGGTTCTTTTTTTGTGCGGTGCTGCATAAAGTGCAGAGAAAACATTGCGATGCATGGACAGAAAACCGTTTAACAATGGAGGGACGGGAACTGCTTTCCTTTGGAACTTTGTACAGGGAGGAATGGATATGGCCACGCTCGAAAAAATCAATGCATTTCTAAAAGCGGTGAATGCAGCCGCCTGGGGACCGCCGCTTCTTTTTCTGCTGCTTGGGACAGGCATTTTTCTGACCATCCAGCTTCGCGCGCTACCCATTCGACGGTTGTTCTTTGCGCTTCGTACAGCATTCGGCCGTGAGGCGAGGTACAGCGGGGAGAAAACAGAAGCGGGAGTTTCGCCGTTCGCATCGCTGATGACGGAACTTGCGGCGGAGATCGGGACGGGCAATATCGTGGGGGTTGCCTCCGCAATGGCGCTTGGAGGACCGGGAGCACTGGATGGATGATGCTGGCGGCGGTTGTGGACTTGCTTTGAAATTTTCTGAGAGTTTTCTCTCGGTGCAGTACCGGATGCAAAGAAAAGACGGAACATACTGCGGCGGTCCGATGGTGACGCTGACCAGAGCATTTCCGGGGGAGCGGCTGGCGAAGATGCTGGCTGTGTTTTTTGCCGGAAGCACCGTGCTGGTATCTCTCGGAATGGGCAATATGACGCAGGCAAACTCGATTGCGCTGGCGATGCAGGATACGTTTGGCGTGGCAAGAGAAAAAAGCGCGTTGGTGCTGACGATTCTTCTTCTGCTCGTGGTGACAGGCGGACTGCGTTCCATTGCAAAAGCGGCGGAGGTGCTGGTACCGGGAATGGCACTCTTTTATCTGGGCGGGGCAGGAATGGTAATCGGTCTGCACGCCGGAGAGCTTCCGCGGACACTGCTTGCGATAGTACGGGACGCGTTTTCTTTCCGGGCGGTATCGGGAGGAGCGGTGGGTGCGGGAATTTCCCTGCTGCCGCCGGCCTTGCGGTATGGAATTTCCCGCGGTGTGTTTTCGAATGAAGCAGGGCTTGGAGCAGGAGGAATCAGTGCTGCGGCGGCACAGACCGACGATCCCGTGCGGCAGGGGTACATCAGCATGACAGGTGTGTTCGTTGATACCATGGTGATCTGTCTTGTGACCGGCCTTGCCGTTGGAGTGACCGGGGCGGCAGAGGGGATACTGGAGGCGGAAAAAGCGGATGGAGCGGCGATGGTAATTCAGGCCTTTGAAAGTGTGTTCGGACCGGCGGGAGGCTATGTTGTCGCGGTCGGGATTCTGCTGTTCGCATTTGCAACGATGGCCGGCTGGGCATACCAGGGGGAGCAGGCGTTTCTCTGGCTGGTGAAAAAGGATAGCTTCGGAATGGTTTACCGTGTTTTCTTCTGCTTTGCAGCGTTTGCCGGGTGCGTCTGCATGGCGGAAACGGTCTGGAATTTTGCGGAGCTTGCCAATGCCTGCATGGCGGTGCCGAATCTGCTCTGTGTGCTGCGGCTCTGGAAGGAAGTAAAAGAGGAGGCATTCCGGTTTGAAAGCAGGATAAAAAAAGCAGAACAAAAGAAAGATAGAAATACATGAGAAACCGTATTTCCGGTCCTCAGGCAGATTTCGATGCGAGCTGATCGAGAGAGCCGAAAGAATATCCCATTTCTTCCCATTTCGTCAGCAGCTCATCGAGAATCTCCGCGTTGGTGGATGAGGTATTATGAAGCAGGACGATGGCACCGGGATGAATGCGTCCGGTCAACTTTTTGAAAGCCTCCTCGTGGGTCGGCTGCTGATCCTGGTACCAGTCTACATAGCAAGACTCCAGAAAAAAGTCTGATAGCCGAGATCTTTTGCCATCTGCAGGTTCTGCGTGCTGTATTTTCCCTGCGGAGGCCGGTAAAATTTCACCATTTCCTGGCTGGTGGTTTCCTGGTAAAGAGCGGAAACACGGTTCAGCTCTTCGGAGAAGGCTTCCTGCGTGGAAATTTTGGACATATCCGGGTGCGACCAGGTGTGGTTTCCGACGATATGGCCTTCTGCCGCCATGCGTTTGACAAGATCCGGCTGGTCGGAGAGAAAATTGCCGACAACAAAGAAAGCCGCGGGTGCCTGATGCTTCTGGAGTGCGTCAAGGATCGCCGGGGTGTTGCCGTTTTCATAGCCGCAGTCAAACGTCAGATAGATGATGTTTTCTTCCGGTGAAGCGGCAAACCAGGCGTTGTAGGCGGCAAGCTCTTCGGATGTAGCATTGCCGACGGGAGTCTTCCCTTTTTCCGGGAAGGAGAGCCCCCAGTTTTCGGCAGCAGAGGAGAGGACGGGCATCGAAACGGAAGAAACAGGTGTCTCCGGCGCAGCAGAGAGAAAAACTGGGGCTGCCTTTCGGAGCGCACGGCAGGTAAAGTGGGACAGAACAGAGCCAAAAAGAAAAGCGGAGCAGAAAAAAGCGGCGGCGATACCGGCTTTTTTCAGGATCCGGCGGGAAAGGGGTGAAAGAGAACGCATAAAATCCCCCTCCAGGACTTTTTGAGACAATATATGTATGGATGAAAGAAAACATGCGGCACACATCTGTTTGACTTTACCTGCAATCTATGTCACAATGGAGGTAGAGTGGATGGAAAGGGCAGAGAAAAACAAGATGAACAAAATATGAGGTTTTAAAAAAGTACTTCGGTTACGATTCCTTCCGGGAGGGGCAGGAGATGCTGGTGGATGCGCTTCTTTCCGGGCAGGATGTGCTCGGCATCATGCCGACCGGCGCGGGAAAATCGCTGTGCTATCAGATTCCGGCGCTTCTGCTGCCGGGGATTACGCTGGTAGTATCTCCTTTGATTTCCCTGATGAAGGATCAGGTATCCACCCTGAACCAGGCGGGAGTTCACGCTGCATTTCTGAACAGCTCGTTGAGTGCAGCGCAGTACCGGAAGGCACTCGGCTTTGCATGGAGGCCGGTACAAGATAATTTATGTTGCTCCGGAACGCCTTCTGACACCGGAATTTTTGTACTCGGTGCAGTCGATGGAAATTTCGATGATTAGTGTTGATGAGGCACACTGTATTTCCCAGTGGGGTCAGGATTTCCGCCCAAGCTACCTGAAAATCACAGAGTTTGTCGAGCAGCTTCCCGCACGGCCGGTGATCGGTGCCTTTACGGCAACGGCAACAAAAGAGGTACGGGATGATATCGAAGCACTACTGTCTTTGCGTGATCCGGTACGTCTGGTCACAGGCTTTGACCGGAAAAATCTGAAATTTACGGTACAGCAGCCGAAAGATAAATTCGCAGCCGTGGAATCATCCTTGCAGAGCACGAGGCGGACTGCGGAATTATTTACTGTCTGACCAGAAAAAATGTGGAGGAGGTCTGTGAGAAACTCGAGCAGAAAGGATATTCTGTCACAAGATACCATGCGGGTCTCTCTGACCTGGAACGGAAGGAAAACCAGGAAGATTTTATTTATGACCGGAAGCAGATCATGGTAGCGACAAACGCTTTTGGTATGGGAATCGATAAATCGAATGTGCGGTACGTCATCCATTATAATATGCCGAAAAACATGGAAAGCTATTATCAGGAGGCCGGACGAGCAGGCAGGGACGGCCTTCCGGCGGAATGTATTCTGCTGTACGCGGGACAGGACGTCATCACAAACCAGTTTTTTATCGAAAACATGGCGCAGGAGAGTGAGGATCCCGAGACGACAGCGCTGATCCGTCAGCGGGAGGAGGAACGGCTGAAGAAAATGACGTTTTACTGTTTCACCCATGAGTGCCTCAGAGATTATATCCTGAGGTATTTCGGGGAATACGGTTCCAATTACTGTGGAAACTGTTCCAACTGCCTCTCGGAATTTGAAACGGTGGATGTGACAGCGGCGGCAAAGGCAATCCTTGGCTGTGTGCGGGAATGCCGTCAGCGCTACGGCACGACGGTGATTCTCGATACCCTGCACGGTGCGAATACCGCGAAAATCCGCCAGTACCGCATGGATGAAAACTCCCATTACGGGGAACTGGCAAAAGAGCCGGTCTACCGGCTGCGGCAGATCTTAAATGAACTGCAGGTCCGGGAATATCTCTATGTAACGGCCGACACATACAGCATTGTGCGCCTGTTGCCAAAAGCGGCGGAGCTGCTGGATGAGGACGGCACGATGCTGATGAAGATGGCAAAAGAAGAAAAACGGATTCCGAAAGCCGCAAAAGAGAAGACAAAGACAAAAACCTCGGCAGCGGCAAAGGATCTTTCCAACGAGGAGGCCGCGGTATTCGAAAAACTGCGGGCACTCCGGATGGAGCTTGCAAAGGAGCATAAAGTGCCTCCGTATATTATCTTCTCGGATAAAACACTGATCCAGATGGCGATGGAGAAACCGTCCAACAAAGAGGAAATGCTGGCGGTCTCTGGTGTCGGCGAGAGCAAATTTGAAAAGTACGGGGAACCGTTTCTTGCATGTCTTGCAGAAAGATAAAACAAGTCGTGTAAAAAAAACGGGAAAACAACAGGAAAGGAAGAATACGCTTATGAAAAAAGAAAACGCAGTTATTTTTGGAGTGACCGGTGTTGTAGTTGCCGCCGTGCTGATTGGAGGCGGAATCTATATGAAAACGGAACGGGACCGAAATCTGAATGCAGATACAGCAAGTACTGCAGCGGACAGCAATAGGGCAGAAGAAGTACAGAAAGCCGTATTTCTTGCAGAAGATTCCGGGTTATGGTACCTGGGAGATCTGGAACACGGAAACATCTATGTGACACATACACCGTCCGACACACTTTACGATGAAAATGGAAATGCTATTGATCCGTCCGAGATCAAAAAAGGAGATTTTCTTCAAGTGGAGGGCGACGGTATTATGCTGAACTCCTATCCGGGACAATATCCGGGTATCAGCCGTATTATGAGAATCAGCGGCGGTACGGAGGCGGATGCAGAAAAATTCGATGAGGAACTTTCCCAGATTCTGCCGGAAAAGGATCCATCGGAAATTCCGTTTCTGAATCTGTGCTACACACAGCCAAATGCCCAGGTGACAGCTATGGCAACACAGGGAGGTTATACCTGGTCTTATGTTGATGAGGACGGCAATGGTCAGAACGTCGTTGCGGACAGTGCGTTCATTCTGGAATGGACGGAACTGAGTGATCTGCATACAGCAAATGACGAAGGAAAAACCGATCTGGAGCTTGTCTTCTCGGAGGAGCCGGATTCTGTCACAGCAGAAAGATGGCCGGCCGAAGACCGGGGGCAGAACTTTGGCAATGGTTACCCGGAGGAGAAAGCGTTTCTGTGGAGCATGCGGAGAGCTGGAGCATTCCGGGAGCCGAGGCCGGCTACATCTACGAAGTGGACGCGGTATTCGAAAATGGAACCGTGTCATACGGATTTGAAGTGAAAAAGTAAAAAAAGACTTTCTTTTTCCGTGACATTATGCTATTTTTACTGTGAAAACAGAAAAATGCAATGTGCCATACGGCATAAGCAGCTGACTTTTCAAAAATCAGAATCCGTTTGACCGGAGGATGCGAGGAGGAATTTGTATGAAGTTAATTGTTGCTGTATTACGGAAAGAGGACGAGGCAGACACCATTGCCGAGTTGAACAAAAAAGGCTTTTTTGTGACGGAGCTTGCCACGACCGGCGGTTTCCTGAAGGAGAAGAACACAACACTGCTGATCGGAACCGATGATCATAAGCTCGACGCTGTGCTTGCGATCTTAAAACAGGAAGCAGGGCTTCGGAAAACAGTTACCTATGCGGCCACCCCGATGGAAAGCGGAAACTTCTGCCCGGGCGGAAATTACTCTGTTCCGATTGATACCCAGACAGGAGGCTGTACTGTGTTTGTGCTGAACATGGAACAGCTGGAAAAATTCTAAGACTCTAAAGATTTTTAAATTCCGGCATATGATCCTGGTAGTGGAGCGGCAGATGCGTACGCTGACAGTCGGGATTGGAACGCTCTTTGATGGCAATTGCGGTGAAAAATCCTTTCCAGAGTTCTTCGTAAGGATCCGAAGTGGATTCCGTGAGGGAAAGGCGTTCTATTTCACCCGGAGAAAGACGGGTCAGATAAAAGGGCCGGTCAGCGGGATGCACGACGGCAAGCTGCCGGTTATCATCGAGAATCATCCAGTTTTCTGAGGGGAGCCGGTCAGAAAATGGGGAGCGACCAGGGTCAGCACATTAGCTTTCGGGGAAATATGCGAGACCAGGATCGGAAAACCGGAGGAAATATTTGCAAAACGGATAAATTCCCGGAACGAATGCGCTTCATTTGTGACCTGACGGGAAACTTCAAAAGCGTGGAATACCGCCGGTTCCTGCAGCATATGCAGGGTATCCTTTCCATAGGAAAAGCCGTAGAGCAGAAAACGATAAATGATGTCGGGAGCGTCGCTTCTCTCGGACATTGCACAGAGATAGACGAGCCGCCAGGCTGCTGCGCCGATCTTCTTTTGAATGGATCGCGTGACGCTGGCGGCTTTTTCTGTGTCCGGCTCAACATGGCAGTAATCGCAGAACAGCTCCAGATTGCCGACTGGTTCCGTCATCAGCGTACATTGCGGTAGCCGAGACGGGAATTCCAGGCTTCATAGATGCAGGTCAGGATCGACGCAAGATCCGGACTGCAGGTGTAAACAGTCATAATAAAATCCTTTCTGAAATCAATTGATACAGACAACAGCCTTCTGCAAAAAAGCGCAGATACAGCAAAAAGCTTTTCCGTGAGAAGAACGCCCGGGATTATATATGCCCAGGTACGGCAGCATCAAACAGAGAAAGCTGCTGATACTGTTCCGGATGGGAAACCTCCCAGTTGGAGGCGGCTTCCTCTCCCGTGAGCTGCCGGGTCAGAAACTGCTGTTCCAGCCGCATGTGATACATCATTTTTCCCTCGCAGGTGATAAAATATTTGGCGCGTTTCAGCACCACACCGATCTTTTTCAGGTGCTCAAAGGAAAGATGGGAGCTTCTGCGGCTCTTTACAATCCGCATGGCCGATTTCGGCCGATGCCGGGAACGCGCAGAAGGTCGCATACTCAGCCGTGTTGATCTCCACCGGAAACAGCTCCATATGGCGCAGTGCCCAGTCGCATTTCGGGTCGAGCTGTGCATGGAAGTTTGGGTGGGCTTCATCGAGCAGTTCATCCGCCTGAAAACCGTAGAAGCGGAGCAGCCAGTCTGCCTGATAAAGGCGGTGTTCCCGAAGAAGCGGCGGCTTGGTTTCACGTGAGGGCAGGGCGGAATCCTCGTTGACCGGAATGTAGGCGGAGTAAAAGACGCGCTTCAGGTCATACTGCTGGTAGAGAAGCTGTGAGGTGGAGAGAAGCTGGTAATCGTTTTCCTTTGTCGCACCGATGATCATCTGCGTGCTCTGGCCGGCAGGAACGAAGGGAGCAGAGCGTTCCTTTTCCGGCAGCGACCGCGCGGAGGAAGAAGAGATCCAGCCCAGATCGGCAGCGGAGGCGGAAATCTGCTTTCGTGTATCGAAAATGGAGTGGGAGAGATAGCGGTTTCCCGAGGAACGCTCTAAAAAAGCACTTTTCCCTGCGGTCAGCCGGTAATCTACAATACCGGACTGGATCTGGCGCATGGGTTTTAAAATCGCTTTCTGTGTCTTCTGCGGGGCCAGTTTCTGCAGCCCTTCTCCGGTCGGGAGTTCCAGATTGACGCTCATGCGGTCGGCGAGATAGCCGGTCTTTTCGATCAGCTCGGCGGGTGCGCCCGGGATAGCTTTGACGTGGATGTAACCGTTAAAGCGGTAACGATTACGTAAAAGATGCAGAGTACGGTACATGAGCTCCATCGTATGGGCAGGATTTTTGCAGACGGCGGAACTTAAAAAGAGTCCCTCAATATAGTTTCGGCGATAAAATTCTGTGACGAGTGTACAGACCTCCTCCGGTGTAAACGTGGCGCGCTGCCGGTCATTCCCGGCGCGGTTGACGCAGTATTTACAGTCGTAGATACAGTCGTTGCTCTGCAGAATTTTCAACAGAGAGATACAGCGTCCGTCGGAAGAAAAGCTGTGGCAGATACCGCAGGAGACCGAATTGCCGAGATGTCCCTGTTTTCCGGCACGGTTCACACCGCTGGAAGTGCACGCAACGTCGTATTTGGCCGCGTCAGCGAGAAGATTCAGCTTCTCGGAGAGAGAAAGTGTTTGTGATGATAACTGCATGGCAGAAAAATTCCTTTCTATGTCCAAATGAATAAGAATAAAAGTAAAACAATAAGATAACAGGTATTTTACGAAAAGAACAGATGTTCGGCAAAGGAAGTGTAACACAAATCGAACGAATATTCAAGAGGAAAAATGAAAATAGCACAAGAAGATACTGGAAGAAAAGAAACAGAATTCGATCCGAAAAAACGTGAACAGGAAACAGCAGGGAAAATTTCTGTTAGAAAAAAGTTATATAAAAACAGCCGCACAGATCGGAAAAACAAATCTGTGCGGCTGTAAGCCAAATTTTATGGAATTGAAACGGAAGCAGAGCCGTTTACGTCAGAAGCGCTCCAATTGCCCCGAATACGCCGGAACTTGCAAGCAGCATGATGACGCTTGCGAGGAGAACACCGCCCATGACGGCGAGAACGCTGGTCTTAAAGTCCATATCGAGGATACTTGCGGCCAGTGTGCCGGTCCATGCGCCGGTTCCCGGGAGCGGGATGCCGACGAAGAGCAGCAGGGCGAGCGGAAGTCCGCGACCGGCTTTTGCTTTCAGTTTTTCCCCGCCTTTTTCGCCTTTTTCCAGACACCAGGTGAAGAACTTTCCGATATACTTTTTATCACATCCCCAGACAAGAACCTTTCGAGCGAACAGGAAAATAATCGGAACCGGAAGCATATTTCCGATGACGGCGATCAGATAGGCCGGAAGCGTCGGAATATGGAAAGCTACCGCGTACGGAATCGCACCACGCAGCTCGATGAGCGGAACCATGGAAATCAAAAATACAATCAGATATTTGGTAATCATATACACCTCTCGTTTTTCACAAAATGCTATCGTTTCTTAGTGCAACGCTCTTATTGTAGCGTGATGCCCGCCATTTGTCCAGTATAAAAAGAAAGAAAGGAGCGGGAGTAAAAGAAATCTTAAGAAATTCTGCATTTTTGTATAATTTTATAACTTTCAAAATTTGAATTTTAGAAAACGGTATGTTAGAATGAAGTGTACTGTTTGCAAAAGAACAGCAGAGATGCCCCCAATGACAGGGGGCGTGGACTGAAATAACAAACGAGGAGGACCCACCTATGATTGCACTGATTGATTATGATGCCGGAAATATAAAAAGCGTGGAAAAAGCCTTTCAAAGCCTTGGAAAAGAGGTTGTACTGACCAGGGATCCAGACGTGTTAAAACGCGCAGATCACGTCGTTCTGCCGGGTGTCGGCAGCTTTGGAGATGCGATGGAAAATCTGAACCGCTATCATCTGGTGCCGGTTATTCATGAAATCGTAGAAAAAGGGACTCCGTTTCTTGGAATCTGTCTCGGGCTTCAGGTTCTGTTTGAACGCAGCGAAGAGAGTCCGGGTGTCGCAGGACTTGGACTGTTAAAAGGAGAGATTCTCCGGATTCCGGATAAAGAGGGCTTAAAAATTCCACACATGGATGGAACTCCCTCCATTTACAGAAGGAAGGAAGATTATTCAAGGGCATCCCACAGGAATCATATGTTTACTTTGTCCATTCCTACTATCTGAAAGCAGAAGAGGAGGAAATTGTAAAAGCAACGACAGAGTACAGTACACACATCCATGCATCCGTGGAAAAAGGAAATCTGTTCGCCTGCCAGTTCCACCCGGAAAAGAGTTCAGATCTTGGACTTGCCATTCTGAAAAACTTTGCGGAAATTGGAGAGGAGGACTAAGCGATGTTTACAAAACGAATTATCCCATGCCTGGATGTAAAAAACGGAAGAGTCGTAAAAGGCGTTAATTTCGTCGATTTAAAAGATGCCGGAGACCCGGTGGAGATTGCAAAAGCGTACGACAAGGCAGGAGCCGATGAAGTTGTGTTCCTTGATATCACAGCCTCCTCCGACCAGAGAGGAACCGTTGTCGATATGGTGCGGAAGGTAGCGGCAAACGTTTTTATTCCGTTCACTGTCGGCGGAGGAATCCGCACTGTGGACGATTTCAAGATGCTGCTCCGAGAGGGGGCCGATAAAATTTCGATTAATTCCTCCGCGATCAACAATCCGCAGCTCATTGGCGATGCGGCGCAGAAATTTGGCAGCCAGTGCGTGGTCGTTGCGATCGATGCGAAGAAGAGAGCTGACGGAAGCGGCTGGAATATCTACAAAAACGGCGGCCGGATCGATGTCGGCATCGACGCCGTCGAGTGGGCGAAAAAGCCGAGAGCCTCGGAGCCGGAGAAATTCTGCTCACCAGCATGGACTGCGACGGAACAAAGGCGGGATACGATATCGAGCTGACAAGAACGATCGCAGAGAGCGTCGGCATCCCGGTCATCGCATCCGGCGGCGCAGGAACGCTGGAGCATTTTTATGATGCCTTAACCGAAGGAAAAGCCGATGCAGCCCTCGCCGCATCCCTGTTCCACTACAAAGAACTGGAAATTCGTGAAGTCAAAGAATATCTGGCAGGCCGTAATGTGCCGGTCCGCCTGTAAAAGGAAGGAGAAAACGATATGCCGCCTCTTAGCGGAAGCTGGGCAAATGCCCTGAAGGGAGAATTCTCCAAAGACTACTATAAAAAACTGTTTCAGACTGTGGGTGCGGAGTATAAAACTCACACCATTTATCCACCGGCTGATGATATTTTCAATGCGTTCCACTTTACCCCGCTCGAGCAGGTAAAAGTGGTCATCCTGGGCCAGGATCCGTACCATGAGCCGGGACAGGCGCACGGGCTCTGCTTTTCTGTAAAACCGGAGGTAAGTATTCCGCCGTCCCTGGTCAACATTTACAAGGAACTTGAGGACGATCTGGGATGCTATATCCCGAACAACGGATATCTCGAAAAATGGGCACGGCAGGGTGTTTTAATGCTGAACACGGTGCTGACTGTACGTGCGCATCAGGCAAATTCCCACAAGGAAATCGGCTGGGAACAGTTTACCGATGCAGCGATCAAGGTACTCGCAGAGCAGGATCGACCGATGGTCTTTATCCTCTGGGGCCGTCCGGCGCAGCGGAAAAAAGAGATGATCCACAATCCAAAGCATCTGGTGCTGATGTCCGCTCATCCGAGTCCGCTCTCTGCATACCGTGGATTTTTCGGCAGCCATCCGTTTTCCAGAACAAACGAATATCTGGAAGAAAACGGTCTTGCGCCGATTGACTGGCAGATCGAAAATGTAATACGGGAGCAAAAGCATGAGTAAAAAGAAAAATACATTATTGAGAAATACTTCTATTTTAATGGCGGCAACGATTATCTCACGTGTGATCGGTCTTTTATACCGGTCACCGCTCGGCGAAACGATTGGAAATGAGGGACTTGGCTATTACAGTACGGCGAGTAATCTGTATACGATTCTGCTTCTGATCTCCTCCTATAGCATTCCGATGGCAGTGTCAAAAATCGTATCCGAACGTCTGGCATTAAAAGAGTACCGAAATGCACATCGCGTGTTCCACGGTGCCCTTCTTTACGCCGTGATCGTAGGTGGAGTTGCTGCACTGGTGGCATTCTTTGGCGGGAAATTCCTTCTGCCGTATAACCAGCAGAATGCACTCCTCGCCCTGCGTGTATTGGCGCCGACGATCTTTTTCTCGGCTGTTCTCGGCGTTCTGCGTGGCTATTTCCAGGCCCACAGCACGATGATTCCGACCTCAATTTCACAGATCATCGAGCAGGTATTCAACGCCGCATTCAGTATTGGCGCCGCCTGGTTCTTCATCCAGCAGTTCGCGACAAACGATACCGAACATGCCAAATTCGGTGCCGGCCGGCGGAACCCTCGGAACAGGAGCCGGTGTCCTGGCAGGCCTCTGCTTCATGTTGATTGTCTATGGCGTAAATCGGAAAACCATTCTGCGGAAAGTGGCAAAGGACACGCGCCACCGCGAAGAATCCTACCGCGAAATTTTTCAGGTTCTTTTTCTGATGGTAACACCGGTTATCTTTACGACCTTTATTTATAACTGCAACGCTTACCTGGACAATTACCTGTTCTTCACCATCCTCGGATGGCACGGAGAGAATCAGAAAGCACTGAATGCCGCATATGGAGAGTTTTCCAACTATTATGTTACCCTGATCAACGTCCCGCTTGCTATGGCAAGTGCATCCGCATCCGCATGATGCCGGAGGTATCCTCGTGTTATGCGACCGGTGATCTCGATGAGGCAAACGACAAGATTCTTGAGACGATCCGTCTGACGATGTTCATCTCCATCCCGGCAGCTGTCGGTCTTGGCGTCCTGGCATTCCCGATCACAGGAGTTCTGTTCCCGTCAAGCTCGAGCCTTTCCGGCAAACTGTTGATGATGGGTGCAGTCTCAGTTGTGTTTTCGGCACTGTCCACCATTACCAACAGCGTCCTGCAGTCCATCGGCCAGCAGAAAAAAGCCCTGCACAACGCTGCCATTTCCCTTGGAATGGATCTTGCCATCCTGGCTTTGATTCTCGCAGTCTTCCCGAAGACAAATATCTATGCTGTTGTCTTTGCGGGAATCCTGTTTTCCTTAAGCATGTGCATACTAAATAATCTATCAATCCGCAAACACTTGAATTTCCGCAACGAATTCAAAAACACCTACGTAAAACCATTGATTGCAGCTGCAATCATGGGCGTCGTAACCTGGGTTGTTTACTATGGGCTCTTTGCCATCACCAAACGCCCATCCATCAGCATGCTGATCGCAATCCTGATTGCAATTGTTGTATATTTGATTGCTTTTGTGGTTGTAACCGGGACAACCGAGGCCGAAATGCGCCGCATGCCAATGGGAACAAAACTGGTAAAGGTTCTCCGTATCCTGCGGATTTACCGCTAAAACCAATAGAAAAGGCGGTCAGAGTTTTTCGACTCTGACCGCCTTTTCGGTTAACTGAATCAAGCAAATAGCAAAGCGGATTGCGAATATCCGCTTTGCTTGAAACTATGTAAATTTACACGTCTTTTTCTTCACGCAATTTCTGCTTCAGATTCTTATTTGCAGTAGAAAGCATCAGTTTAATACGGTTCAGCTGATTCACCTCCGAAGCACCGGGATCGTAGTCGACAGCCACGATATTTGCCTTCGGATACTCCTTACGGATTGCCTTAATCACACCCTTACCAACAATGTGGTTCGGCAGGCATGCAAACGGCTGGATACAGACGATGTTGTAAACATCACTGTGAATCAGCTCCATCATCTCGCCCGTCAGGAACCATCCCTCACCGGTCTGGTTACCACAGGATACAATCGGGGAAGCATATTTTGCCAGATCCCGCACATCGGCCGGTGGATCAAAATGCTCACTCTTCTTAAACTCCGCAACCGCCGCACTGCGCAGCCAATTGATCAGTTTAATACCGGTATTTCCCAGCATCGAAGAACTTTTTTTGAATCCCAGGTGCTCTACCTTGAAGTTCGTATTGTAGAAGCAGTAACAGAAGAAGTCGATCAGATCCGGGACAACCGGTTCCGCGCCTTCACTCTCAAGCAGCTCCGCCAGATGGTTGTTAGCCGCCGGAAGGAACTTAACAAGAATCTCGCCGACAATACCGACACGCGGTTTCTTTTCATCGGTGATCGGAATGTGGTCGAAATCGCGAATCATCGTGCGGCAGATCTGTTTGAAGCGGGTATGGCTTAAGCGTTTTGCTGAAATAAAATCAATACAGATCTTTTCCCATTTCTGATGAATCCGGTCTGTTGTACCTTCTTCTGCTCATAAGGACGCATCCGGTAAATACATTTCATCATGATATCGCCGAATTCTGCCGCATAGCAGAGACGGATCGCAAGATCCGGTGTAATCTTAAAGCCCGGATTTTCTTCCAGACCGCTTAAGTTAATGGAGATTACCGGAATCTGTGTCATATCGGCTTTCTCCAGGGCACGGCGGATAAATCCGATATAGTTCGAAGCACGGCAGCCGCCGCCGGTCTGGCTCATGATGACAGCCACTTTGTTCAGGTCATACTTGCCGGAGAGCAGCGCCTGCATAATCTGTCCGACTACCATCAGAGACGGATAGCAGGCATCGTTGTTGACGTATTTCAGTCCGACATCAACCGCCTCTTTGTTGTCGTTCGGAAGCACTTCCAGATTGTATCCGGCTGCGTTGAACGCCGGCTGCAGAATCGAGAAGTGGATCGGTGACATCTGCGGGCAGAGGATGGTGTAGTCTTTCCGCATTTCTTTCGTGAAGACCGGTTTCTGGATCGAGGACGGAAGAATCTCGCGTACCGCCTGTTTCCGGTCATGTGCACGGAGGGCAGCGAGCAGAGAGCGGACACGGATTCTGGCAGCGCCGAGGTTGTTGACCTCATCAATCTTCAGGCAGGTATAAATCTTGCCGCTTCTGGTCAGAATGTCATAAACCTCATCGGTGGTAACGGCGTCGAGACCGCAGCCGAACGAGTTCAGCTGAATCAGGTCAAGATCGTCGCGTGTCTTTACATAGTTTGCAGCTGCATACAGACGAGTGTGGTACATCCACTGGTCATTGACACGGAGCGGACGCTCGAGCGGTGCCAGATGGGAAACAGAGTCCTCCGTCAGCACGCACAGTCCGTAGGAGTTGATCATATCCGGGATACCGTGATGGATTTCCGGATCGATGTGGTACGGACGGCCGGCAAGCACGATGCCTCTGCGGCCGGTTTCTTTCATATACTGAAGCGTTTCCTCGCCTTTTTCTGCATATCGCGTCTTGCAGCGCCAAGCTCTTCCCATCCGGCATGAACAGCAGCACGGACTTCATCCTCCGGCAGACCGGAGAACTCTTTGACAAGACCATCGGCAAGCACCTTTTCACTCGTAAACGCAAGGAACGGATTGCGGAACGTAATGGAATCGTCCTGCAGCTCGTCCACGTTGTTTTTGATATTTTCCGCATACGAGGTAACGATCGGGCAGTTGTAGTGGTTGATGGCTTCCGGGAACTCGGTGCGCTCGTACGGGATACACGGGTAGAAGATGAACTTCACACCGTGGCGTAAGAGCCAGGTCACATGGCCGTGCGCCAGTTTGGCCGGATAGCACTCGGATTCACTTGGAATCGACTCAATACCGAGCTCGTAGATCTTGCGGCTCGAGGTCGGAGAGAGTACCACGCGGTATTTCAGCTGCGTAAAGAAGGTGTACCAGAACGGATAATTCTCAAACATATTGAGGACTCTCGGAATGCCGACCTCTCCGCGGATCGCTTCATCCTGCGGCAGCGGCTGGTAGCCGAAGATCCGTTTGTATTTGTATTCGAACAGGTTCGGAATATGATCTTTGTTTTTCTCTTTTCCGATACCGCGCTCGCAGCGGTTTCCGCTGATGTACTGACGGCCGCCGGAGAATTTGTTGATGGTCAGACGGCAGCTGTTCGTACATCCCTTACAGTTTGCCATCGTGGTCGAATATTTCAGCTCGTTGATCTTTTCAATGGAGAGCATCGTGGTCTCCTGATCGGCGGAGTAGCGCTCTCTTGCGATCAGCGCCGCACCGAACGCACCCATGATGCCGGCGATGTCCGGGCGGATGGCTTCGCAGTTGGCGATCCGCTCAAAGCTTCGGAGAACAGCGTCGTTGTAGAACGTACCGCCCTGTACGACGATGTGGCGTCCCAGCTCGGTGGCATCCGAAACTTTAATTACCTTATATAATGCGTTTTTAATAACGGAGCAGGCAAGTCCGGCAGAAATATCGGCGACGGATGCGCCCTCTTTCTGCGCCTGTTTTACCTTGGAATTCATAAATACGGTACAGCGGGTACCAAGATCGATCGGGTGTTTTGCAAACAGCGCCTCATGCGCGAAATCCTGCACGCTGTAGTTCAGGGACTGCGCGAACGTCTCAATGAAGGAACCGCAGCCGGAGGAACATGCCTCGTTCAGCTGTACGCTGTCTACGGTGCCGTTTTGATCTTGATGCACTTCATATCCTGGCCGCCGATGTCGAGAATACAGTCGACTTCCGGATCGAAGAATGCGGCAGCGTAATAATGGGAAATCGTCTCTACCTCACCCTCGTCCAGCATCAGTGCAGCTTTGATGAGCGCCTCGCCGTAACCGGTCGAACAGGACCAGGCGATCTGTGCGGAATCCGGCAGTTTGGAGTAGATCTCCTGGATCGCGCGGATCGATGTGCCGAGCGGATTTCCGTGGTTGTTGCTGTAGAAGGAATAGAGAAGAGCACCGTCTTCGCCGACGAGAGCAGCTTTGGTCGTCGTGGAACCGGCATCAATACCGAGATAGCAGTTTCCTTCGTAGGTGGAAAGATCGGCGGTCACGACGTTGTTGACACTCTGGCGCGCCAGAAATTCGTCATACTCGGCCTGATCTTTAAACAGCGGCTCAAGACGGGCAACCTCAAAATCGATAGCAACTTTCTCTTCGAGCCGTTTTTTCAGTGCGAGAAGGGAAATTTCGGTTTTTCCGTCTGCATTCATCGCAGAACCGATGGCTGCAAACAGGTGGGAGTTGTCCGGTACGATTGTATGCTCGTCATCCAGTTTTAAGGTACGGACGAATGCTGTCTTTAATTCCGAGAGGAAGTGCAGCGGGCCGCCGAGAAAGGCAACGTGGCCGCGGATCGGTTTACCGCAGGCAAGACCAGAAATGGTCTGGTTGACAACTGCCTGGAAAATGGAAGCGGAAAGATCCTCTTTTGTTGCACCATCGTTGATGAGCGGCTGGATATCGGTTTTTGCGAATACACCGCAGCGTGCTGCGATCGGATAAATCGCCTGGTAATGCTTCGCGTATTCGTTGAGTCCGGTTGCATCGGTCTGCAGAAGAGAAGCCATCTGGTCGATGAAAGAACCGGTACCGCCTGCACAGATACCGTTCATACGCTGCTCCACATTGCCGCCCTCAAAATAGATGATCTTGGCATCCTCACCGCCGAGCTCGATGCAACGTCGGTCTGCGGAGCGAGTGCTTTTTAACGAAGTGGAAACCGCGATAACTTCCTGCGTGAACGGGATGCCGAGGTGGTTGGCAAGCGCAAGTCCGCCGGAACCGGTGATGACCGGCTGCAGGGTCAGTTCGCCCAGCTTTTCGTGTGCTTCCCCGAGCAGGTGGGCAAGGGTTTCCTGAATGTTTGCAAAATGGCGCTCGTAATCGGCAAAGAGAAGCTGGTTCTCTTCGTCGAGAATCGCAATTTTAACAGTGGTGGAACCGATGTCGATTCCGAGAGTATATTTTTTATCAGTCATGAATCAAACTCCTTTTATAATAAGAAACAATCTCAACACATTATACGACAAAAAATAAGGAAATACAATTGGAAAAAGGGCGATGTCTTACGAAAAAAGTATAAAGTCCTTGTGAAAAATGGAGAAACCAGGAGGGAAAAAAGGCAGAAAAATAAAATTCAGGCATTGTCAAAAACGGGTTTTGCCTGTATACTAAAAATAGTATGCCCTGCATGAAAAACAGGCGGCAGGGATCATGAGAAAGGATGAAAAGCGTTATGTATAAAATTCTGAAAATGGAAGGAAGAGCGAAGCGCGCCCACATGGAAACCGTGCACGGCAATATCGAGACGCCGGTATTCATGAATGTCGGAACCGCGGCAGCGATCAAGGGAGCCGTTTCCACTGAGGATCTCCAGCAGATCGGCACGCAGGTAGAGCTCTCCAACACGTACCACCTCCACGTGCGTCCGGGCGACGAGGTTGTAAAGAAGATGGGCGGACTCCACAAGTTTATGGTCTGGGATAAACCGATCCTGACTGACTCCGGCGGATTCCAGGTATTCTCTCTTGCAGGCCTTCGGAAAATCAAGGAGGAGGGAGTTTATTTCCACTCCCACGTAGACGGAAGAAAGATCTTTATGGGACCGGAGGAGAGTATGCAGATTCAGTCCAACCTGGCATCCACGATTGCGATGGCCTTCGACGAGTGCCCATCGAGTGTGGCAGACCGCCGTTATGTGCAGAACTCGGTCGACCGCACGGCGAGATGGCTGCAGCGATGCAAAAATAAGATGCAGGAGCTGAACCAGCGGGAAGACACGATCAACAAACATCAGCTTCTGTTCGGCATCAACCAGGGTGCGATCTATGAAGACATCCGCATCGACCATGCAAAACGGATTTCCGAGATGGATCTCGATGGCTATGCAGTCGGCGGTCTGGCAGTAGGAGAGAGCCACGAGGAGATGTACCATATTCTCGACGAAGTCGTTCCGTACCTGCCGAAAGACAAACCGACGTATCTGATGGGCGTTGGAACGCCGGCAAACATTCTGGAAGGCGTAGAGCGCGGCATCGATTTCTTCGACTGCGTATATCCGAGCCGGAACGGACGCCACGGCCACGTTTACACAAACCATGGAAAAATGAACCTGTTCAATCAGAAATACGAGCTGGATCCGCGTCCGATCGAGGAAGGCTGCCAGTGCCGGCGTGCCGTCACTACAGCAGAGCCTACATCCGTCATCTGCTGAAAGCAAAAGAGATGCTCGGCATGCGGCTCTGTGTTCTGCACAACCTGTATTTCTACAACAATATGATGACAGAAATCCGGACCGCACTGGACGAGGGCAATTTTGCTTCCTACAAACGGGCAAAACTCGCAGGATTTGAGGAATACGACAAAAAGTAAGCGGGAAAGTATGAAATCTTTGGAAAATATCCGAAAAAGACTTGCCCATCGGTTACGGATTGTGTATTATGATAGGTGTGTCTAAAGAACGGGATGTACTCTCGAATAACAGGAGGAAAGAAAATGTTTTTAGCAACAACAACAGCAGCAAACGGCGGTGTGATGAGCACTGGTATGTTAATTATGTGGCTGGTCATCATGTTCGGTATGATGTATTTCTTAATGATCCGTCCGCAGAAGAAAGAACAGAAAAAACTGCAGGCAATGCTGAACGACCTTGCAGTCGGAGATGCAGTCGTAACGACAAGCGGTTTCTACGGCGTAGTCATCGATATCACAGATGACGATGTCATCGTAGAGTTCGGAAACAACAAAAACTGCCGTATCCCGATGCGCAAAACAGCGATCACAGAGGTTGAAAAACCGGAAACAGCAGTCGTTGAAGAGAAAACAGAGAAGAAAAAATAATTTCACACGGCGAAAAGCAGGAAAAACGCAGGTATTCAAAAAAACGAATGCCTGCGTTTTTTCTGCCCCGAAACTTCTTCGGCGGAACACGGCGAAAACGGGGAAAAATGCCGCGTATTTTTCTTTTAAATGGCAAAAAAGCAAAAAGATTATTGCGTATCGTCCGATGCAAAGAAATTTCGTGTTGAAATTACCGGAAAAATGGCGTATAATTTAGAAATGCTATAGACGCAGAGAAAATAGAACGGTTTTTCAGCCGGGAGAAAAGAGGGAGAAAGATATGGAATACCGTATTGGATTAATTCACGGTGACGGAATCGGACCGGAAATTGTAAAGGAAGCAAAAAAAGTTCTGGACGCTGTCTGCGAGAAATATGGACATAAGTTTGAATATACCAACCTTCTGCTGGGCGGAGCCTCCATTGATGTGCACGGCGTGCCGCTGACAGATGAAACCATAGAAGAAGCAAAGAAATGCGACGCTGTCTGATGGGCTCCATCGGAGGAGATGCAAAAACATCCTCATGGTACAAATTAAGCCCGGACAAGCGCCCGGAGGCAGGACTTTTAAAAATCCGGAAATCGTTAGGCCTGTTTGCAAATCTGCGCCCGGCGTACCTGTATCAGGAATTAAAGGATGCCTGCCCGTTAAAAGAAGAAATCATCGGTGAGGGCTTTGACATGCTGATCATGCGTGAGCTGACCGGTGGCCTGTATTTCGGAGAGCGCAGCACCGTAGAAGAGAACGGCATCAAAAAAGCAACGGACACCCTGACTTACAGCGAGCCTGAAATCCGCCGGATTGCAGTCCGTGCCTTCGACATCGCCCGAAAGAGAAAGAAAAAAGTAACAAGTGTAGATAAAGCAAATGTTCTCGACTCCTCCCGCCTGTGGAGAGCTGTTGTGGAGGATGTTGCAAAAGATTATCCGGACGTTACATTAGAGCATATGCTGGTTGATAACTGTGCGATGCAGATTGTTCACAATCCGTGCCAGTTTGACGTGGTTCTGACGGAAAACATGTTCGGAGATATCCTTTCCGATGAGGCAAGTATGGTGGCAGGTTCCATCGGAATGCTTTCTTCCGCCAGTTTGAATGAGACAAAATTCGGCCTGTACGAGCCAAGTCACGGCTCTGCACCGGATATCGCAGGAAAAAACATTGCAAACCCGATTGCAACGGTTCTGTCCGCGGCCATGATGCTCCGCTACTCTCTGGATCTCGATAAAGAGGCAGAGGCAGTAGAAAATGCTGTACAGAAAATCTTAAAAGGCGGATACCGCACCGTAGACATCATGTCCGAGGGATGCACTAGAGTTTCTACATCCGAAATGGGAGATCTGCTGGTAAAAGCACTGGAGTGAGGCTTGCAGATTGCGGAAATGGTTTTTCAGACACACTCTAGCATAAAACTGTAAGATAAGAAAAGAGGAAAAGATCATGAGAAGTGATGCTGTAAAAAAAGGAATCGCACAGGCACCGCAGCGTTCTCTGATGCGTGCGCTGGGTCTGACCGAAGAAGAAATGAAAAAACCGCTCGTAGGAATCGTAAGCTCCTACAATGAGATTGTACCGGGCCACATGAACCTGGATAAAATTACAGAGGCTGTAAAAATGGGCGTTGCCATGGCAGGCGGAACACCAATCGTATTCCCGGCCATTGCAGTCTGTGACGGTATCGCCATGGGACACATCGGAATGAAATATTCCCTCGTTACCCGTGACCTGATCGCCGATTCCACCGAGTGTATGGCAATGGCACATCAGTTTGATGCCCTGGTATGTATCCCGAACTGTGATAAAAACGTACCTGGTCTTCTGATGGCAGCAGCAAGAGTCAATGTTCCGACCGTATTTGTCAGCGGCGGCCCGATGCTTGCCGGCCACGTAAAAGGCGAGAAGAGAAGTCTTTCGAGCATGTTCGAGGCAGTCGCTCCTACGCTGCCGGAACCATGACAGAGGAAGACGTCTATGATTTCGAGTGCAATGCGTGCCCGACCTGCGGTTCCTGCTCCGGTATGTACACCGCAAACAGCATGAACTGCCTGACCGAGGTTCTCGGTATGGGCTTAAAAGGCAACGGAACGATTCCGGCCGTATACTCCGAGCGTCTGCGCCTGGCAAAGAGAGCCGGTATGCAGGTTATGGAGCTGTTAAAACAGGATATCCGTCCAAGAGACATCATGACAAAAGAAGCATTCTTAAACGCTCTGACCGTCGATATGGCACTGGGATGTTCCACCAACAGTATGCTGCATCTGCCGGCCATTGCGCATGAGGCAGGCGTAGAGCTGAATCCGGAGATGGCAAACGCCATCAGCGAGAAGACCCCGAACCTCTGCCATCTGGCTCCGGCAGGATACCACTACATCGAGGAGCTGAACGAGGCAGGCGGTGTTTATGCCGTTATGAACGAGCTGAACAAACTGGGTCTGCTGCACACTGAGTGCATGACCGCAACCGGAAAGACCGTAGGGGAGAACATCAAAGGATGTGTCAACAAAAATCCTGAGATCATCCGTCCAGTTGAGAATCCATACAGCAAGACCGGCGGTATCGCCGTTCTGAAAGGAAACCTGGCACCGGATACCGCAGTTGTCAAACGTTCTGCCGTTGTTCCGGAGATGCAGGTTCATGAAGGCCCGGCCAGAGTCTTTGACTGCGAGGAGGATGCCATCGAGGCAATCCGCGGCGGCAAGATCGTGGCAGGCGACGTTGTTGTCATCCGTTATGAGGGACCAAAGGGTGGTCCTGGTATGCGTGAAATGCTGAATCCGACTTCTGCCATTGCAGGTATGGGACTTGGTTCTTCCGTAGCCCTGATCACGGACGGCCGTTTTTCCGGCGCATCCCGCGGTGCGTCCATCGGTCATGTAAGCCCGGAGGCAGCAGAGGGCGGTCCGATCGCACTCGTTGAGGAAGGTGATCTGATCCGTATCAATATTCCGGAGCACAAGCTGGAGGTTGTCGTATCGGACGAAGAGCTGGCACGCAGAAAAGCTGCATGGACTCCGAGAGAACCAAAGGTAACGACAGGCTATCTGAAACGCTACGCAAAGATGGTTTCCAGTGCAAATAAGGGAGCTATTCTGGAGTTCTAATTCAGAAAAACTATGAGAAACACGCTCTGCGAGTTTCTCATAGTTATCGCGGCAGTCGCCAAGGTCTCGTGCAAGCACGGACTTTGGCTCGTTGCCCGCGTAAATCATAAAATCATATCAGCCGTCCGAACGCGCTTTTTCTCGGATGGCTGATTTCATAAACAGATTTCATACACAAAGCGAAAAACATAAGGAAGGAATCATACAGACATGGAATTAACTGGATCACAGATTGTTATCGAGTGCCTGAAGGAGCAGGGTGTGGATACCGTGTTCGGCTATCCGGGCGGAACCATTTTAAATATCTATGATGAACTTTACCGTCATCCGGAAATCCACCATATCCTGACCTCACACGAACAGGGTGCTGCGCATGCGGCAGACGGATATGCGCGTGCTACCGGAAAAACAGGCGTCTGCATGGCTACAAGCGGCCCGGGCGCAACGAATCTTGTCACCGGAATTGCAACCGCCTACATGGATTCTACACCGATGGTAGCGATTACCTGCAACGTAGGAAAGGCACTGCTTGGAAAAGACAGCTTTCAGGAGATTGACATTGCGGGTGTCGCAATGCCGATCACAAAATACAGTGTGATTGTAAAAGATATCACCGTTCTTGCAGATACACTGCGCCGTGCGTTTACGATCGCAAAGAGCGGAAGACCGGGCCCGGTTCTGGTCGATATTACAAAAGATGTCACAGCGGCAACGTATGAGTACGAGCCGAAGACTCCGGAGAAAATTGAACCGTTTACTGAGAGAATTACAGAAGAAGGCCTGGATCACGTCGTATCCCTGATTCAGGAGTCGAAACGCCCGTATATTTTCGTGGGCGGCGGCAGTATCATCTCCGGCGCGTCCGAGGAAGTGCGCGAACTGGCACACCGCATCCAGGCACCGGTCTGCGACACCCTGATGGGAAAAGGTGCGTTCCCGGGAACGGATGAGCTGTACACCGGCATGCTCGGTATGCACGGAACGAAAACATCGAACTACGGCGTGACAAAGTGCGATCTGCTGATCGTGCTCGGCGCAAGATTCTCCGATCGTGTCACCGGAAACGCTGCAAAATTTGCCAATAATGCAAAAATCGTTCAGATCGATGTGGATGCGGCAGAAATCAACAAGAATGTTGTTGTCGAGTCGAGCATCATCGGAGACGTCAAAGAGGTCTTAAAACGGCTGAATGCGAAGCTGGAGCCGATGCACCATGACGAGTGGATTGCCGAGATCGAGGCGATGAAGGAAAAATTCCCGTTAAAGCATGAAGAAGGCCTTACCGGACCGTTCGTGATCGAGGAGATCTACAAGGCGACGAACGGGGAAGCCATCATCACGACCGATGTCGGACAGCATCAGATGTGGGCGGCGCAGTATTACCGTTATACGAGCCCGAGAACGCTTCTGACCTCCGGCGGTCTTGGAACGATGGGATTCGGTCTTGGAGCAGCCATGGGCGCAAAAATGGGACGCCCGGACAAAACGGTCATCAACATCGCAGGCGACGGCTGCTTCCGTATGAACATGAATGAGCTGGCAACACTTTCCAGACACAACATTCCGGTCATCGAGGTTGTTGTCAACAACCACGTACTCGGCATGGTACGCCAGTGGCAGACGCTGTTCTACGGAAAACGGTATTCCAATACCGTTCTCCAGGATCAGGCAGACTTTGTCAAGGTTGCTGAGGCGCTCGGCGTAAAGGGCATCCGCGTGACGAAAAAAGAGGAGATGGGTCCTGCCATCCGTGAGGCAATTGAGGGCGGAAAACCGGCGCTCATCGATGTCTGGATCGACTGCGACGAAAAAGTATTCCCGATGGTACCGGCAGGAGCTCCGATTGAGGATGTCTTCGATGCAGAGGATCTGGCAAAAAAGGAACAAGAAAAGGATTGACAGATTTCTGACAAAGAGGTATCATAGTTTCAACGTGGTAAAGCAATACCGTATTACCATATGAATTGCAGACTTGTAAGAAAAGATGTAAAGGAAATACATAAGATTACAATGGAAACCACCGGTATAGAAACGGTGGTTTCCAAGTAATATAAAGCAGTAAGAGAAACAGGAGGACAAAAAAATGAGCAGAGTCTATAATTTTTCCGCAGGACCGGCAGTTCTGCCAGAGGAAGTGTTGAAAGAAGCCCAGGAGGAAATGCTGGATTACCGCGGATGCGGCATGTCCGTCATGGAGATGAGCCACCGTTCCAAAGTATTCCAGAATATTATCGATGAGGCAGAAGCAGACCTTCGCGATCTGATGGGAATCCCGTCAAATTACAAAGTCCTGTTTCTCCAGGGCGGTGCATCGCTGCAGTTTTCCATGATCCCGATGAACCTGATGAAAAACGGTGTCGCAGATTACATCGTAACAGCCAGTGGGCAAAGAAAGCATACGCAGAGGCACAGAAATACGGAAAGGCAAACAAAATTGCCTCCTCTGAGGACAAAACATTTTCCTACATCCCGGACTGCAGCGATCTTGCCATCAGCCCGGATGCCGATTATGTTTATATCTGTGAAAACAACACCATTTACGGAACCAAATACAAAAAACTGCCGAATACCAAGGGCAAAACCCTGGTGGCAGACGTCTCCTCCTGTTTCCTCTCCGAACCTGTTAATGTCTCCGATTACGGCATCATCTACGGCGGTGTCCAGAAAAACATCGGACCTGCCGGAATGGTCATCTCCATTGTCCGTGACGATCTGATTACCGACGATGTCCTGCCGGGAACACCGACCATGATGAAATTTAAAACGCATGCAGATGCCGGCTCTCTGTATAACACGCCGAACTGCTACTGCATCTACATGTGCGGCAAAGTGTTCAAATGGCTGAAGAAAATGGGCGGACTGGAAGTCATGAAACAGCGCAACGAAGAAAAAGCAAAACTGCTGTATGATTTCCTGGATCAGAGCAAGCTCTTCAAAGGAACCGTTGTACCGGAAGACCGTTCTCTGATGAACGTTCCGTTTATCACCGGAAATGCAGATCTGGATGCCAAATTCGTCAAAGAGTCCAAAGAAGCCGGACTTGAGAACCTGAAAGGTCACCGTACCGTCGGCGGTATGCGTGCAAGTATCTACAATGCAATGCCGAAGGAAGGCGTAGAAGCACTCGTAGCCTTCATGAAAAAGTTCGAGGAGGAAAATCTCTAATGTTTCAGTATCATTGCTTAAATCCGATTGCAGGCGTAGGCCTTGCAAATTTTAATGAAAACTATCAGCAGAGTGAAAGCCTGGAGGGAGCCGATGCGGTTCTCGTCAGAAGTGCAGCCATGCACGGTATGGAGCTGCCGAAAAGTATTCTTGCCGTAGCAAGAGCAGGAGCCGGTGTCAACAACATTCCGCTTGCCGACTGCGCAGAGCAGGGTATCGTTGTATTCAACACACCGGGAGCCAATGCAAATGGCGTCAAAGAGCTGGTGCTTGCCGGCATGCTGCTTGCATCCCGCGATATCGCAGGCGGTATTGAGTGGGTGAAGAGCGACAAAGAAGACGGCGACATTGCAAAGACAGCAGAAAAACAGAAAAAGAAATTTGCCGGCTGTGAGATCAGCGGAAAGAAGCTCGGTATCATCGGACTTGGCGCGATCGGTCAGCTTGTAGCAAATGCAGCAACCCATCTTGGCATGGAAGTATACGGATACGATCCGTACATTTCTGTCGATGCGGCATGGAATCTGTCCCGTGACATTCATCATATCCAGAACGTGGAAGATATCTACCGTACCTGCGATTATATCACCATCCATGTTCCGCTGATGGACAGCACAAAAGGTATGATTAACAAGGCAGCGATCGATGAGATGAAAGACGGCGTGGTTCTTCTGAACTATGCAAGAGACCTCCTGGTTGATGAGGATGCTGTTCTGGAAGCATTAAAGGCCGGAAAAATGAAAAAATATGTGACTGACTTTGCAAACCCGAAGGTAGTCGGCGCAGAGGGAACCATCGTTACTCCGCATCTTGGAGCATCGACCAAAGAATCCGAAGATAACTGTGCTGTCATGGCGGTTAAAGAAATCCGTGATTTCCTGGAGAACGGAAACATCAAAAACTCCGTCAACTTCCCGAACTGTGATATGGGTGTATGCACAGGAGCAGGCCGTGTGACCATCTGCCATAAGAATATTCCTGGTATGCTGGGTGCATTTACCACCGTTATGGGTAACGCCGGTGTCAACATCAGCGACATGACAAACAAAGGTAAAGGCGATTACGCTTACACAATGATGGATCTGGAAAGCGAAGCAACAGAAGAGATCGTAAAAGCGCTGGAAGCAGTAGACGGCGTATTAAGGGTTCGTATTATTAAATAAAGAAACAGCCATCCGAAAGAAACAAAAAAGGCGGTATCCGGAAAATGGATGCCGTCTTTTTTTCGATGCCATGCATCCGAAGGAAGCCGCAAGCAGCAGGTGAAAAAGCATAAAAAGAGAACTGCCGCATCAGAGCAGTTCTCTTTGGAAGAAGTTTAATAGAAAGTGCAGCCGCGTTTTCACAGGTAATATACTGGTCGGTTGTTGCTTTCAGCACATGAAATTCCCTGTTTCCTTCGTAGGAAATGAAGAAGAAAATCAGAGTTCCTCTTTCGTGCAGATCAGATCCGTTTCCAGACGCTCCGCCGCGTACATCAGCAACTTCAATGCCCTGGCTTTCAGGTCATCGCGGATTTTATCTGCTTCTGCAAAGTTTTTGGCTTTTTTTGCCTCATATCGTTTCAGAACGAGCGCATCAATTTCCGGATCTCCTTCACCGGTAATCTGATAGCCGGACGCGGTGGAAGCAGAAGTTGTCTTTGCAGCCTCCTTTCTCTTCGCATCTGCATGAGCGAGAAGGGAAAGACCGAGTACCTGATCGAAACTGTCGAGAAGCGCCAGCTTTGCAGCATCATGCATGTCTGCTTTTAACACATCGTACAGCGTTGTGATGGCAAGCGAGGTGTTGAGGTCGGCATCGAGCGCTTTCTGGAATTTCTCTTTTAAAGCAGTCATAGAAGTTTTCTCGGCCGGTCCGTCTTTCGGGTCTAAAGCGGCGATGCGGGCGATCAGCTTGTCGTAGGCAATTTTGGCGTTGTCCAGGTTTTCCCAGGTGAAGACAAGCGCCTTACGGTAATGGGACTGGAGGCAGAAGAAACGGTAGACGAGAGGATCATAACCTTTTTCCTCAAGAGAGAAACGGTTAAAAACTCACCTTTCGATTTCGACATCTTTCCAGTCGATGTATTCAGGTGATGCACATGGAACCACTGCGGGCACCAGGCGTGGCCGAGGTAGCTTTCGGACTGTGCGATCTCGTTCGTGTGGTGCGGGAATGCATTGTCTACGCCGCCGCAGTGCAGGTCAAGGTATTCGCCATTGTATTTCATGGAGATACCGGAGCACTCGATGTGCCATCCCGGATAACCGACGCCCCACGGGGAATCCCATTTCAAGGCCTGGTTCTCAAATTTGGATTTCGTAAACCAGAGAACGAAATCATTTTTGTTGCGTTTGTTTGTATCTTCCTCTACGCCCTCACGTACACCGACCGCGAGGTCATCCTCGTCGTGATCGTTGAATACGTAGTAGTGGTCGAGACGGCTGGTGTCAAAGTAAACATTTCCGCCGGCAAAGTAAGCGTAGCCGGTGTCCATCAGTTTTTCAATGATTCTGATATATTCGTCAATGCATCCCGTTGCCGGCTGTACGACATCCGGGCGCTTGATGTTCAGCTTTTTGCAATCCGCAAAGAATGCATCGGTGTAATACTGTGCGATTTCCATGACTGTTTTGTGCTCGCGCTTTGCACCTTTGACCATCTTGTCCTCGCCGGTGTCCGCATCGGAGCTTAAATGGCCGACATCGGTGATGTTCATGACACGGTTGACGTCGTAGCCTTCATAGCGGAGTGCCTTTTCCAGGACATCCTCCATAATATAACTGCGCAGGTTTCCGATGTGCGCAAAATGATAAACGGTAGGTCCGCAGGTGTACATTTCTACACGGCCCGGTGTGTGTGTCAGGAATTCAGCTTTTTTATGGGTTGCAGAATTATAAAGATACATAAAAGAAGTCTCCTTTTTTCTTTTCGTGCGGATACGGATGCAGAAGTGATGATACACAAGAAAGCAAAAAAGCGTCTGCTGTATCCGACAAGGATATCAGAGACGCCGCGTGCGATGCCTGTTTTCCGTGTACTGCACTGGTTCCTTATTAAAATTAATATTAGCAGGATTTTTTTTGCTGTCAATAGTCCGGAGACTGTCGAAGACAAAAAGTAAGAAAGTGATTTCGGTGTGAGCGGTCTTCATGGAAGGCTTTGCTTTGTAAAAGAAGGAAACGAAAGTAAAAAACGAAAGTAAAAAACGAAAGTAAAAAACAGTATGACGCTCTTAAATAAGAAGAAATGTGATTTTCAGAAGTCTGTTTTTGCGTCCGGCAGGATTCTTTCCCGGAGCAAAATCTGAAACAAATACAAAAAGACAGTGCTGCAGAACGCAAATGGAAAGAAACAATTATTTGTGTAATCTTTTTTTATTCTAAAACCGAAGAATACAGGAAAATAGAAAAACGGCATCAGAACAATACCCAAAAAGAGGAAAATAGAGGATTTTGATTACTTTAAATGCAGTTTATACACTTTTCCCCTGCATCGGATATTGACAAATGGAGCGAGTTCTGGTTATAATGAACCCAGTTGTTTTTGGACAAACGGACAAATGTACGGGCATGAGGGATGAAGAAAACAAATCTTGTTGGACGCATCTCATTTTTGTACTCTTCGTTTTAATGTGGTAAAGTGCCAAAATGAAAAACGGTGGAATGGCGAAGCCGTTCCGGCAAATGTCCGGATGATGCAAAAACAACGCGAATCCATGAAAGGAGTTAGGAAGAAATTATGAAAAGAAAAATTGTAAGCGCATTACTTGTTATGAGTATGACTGCAAGCCTGGTTGCCTGTGGAAATTCCGGCAGCGGAAGTTCTGATCCGGCGGATGAGAGTGTAAGCGTAAGCAGCAGCGCATCTTCCGAAAGCGATGCAAGCGCATCTGCAAGCAGTGAGAGCGAAGCCGAGGCAGAGGAGTCCGAAATGCCGGAAGGATACGACGAGACCAGCACAGAGCTCTATAACGAGGCACTGGGCGATTTCAACGATGCACTTGCTACTGCAAAGGAAGCAGAAACGGTGGATGAGAGATATGCCTGATGGCAGTTGCCGAGGGAAAACTGATGGAGTCCGCATGATGTACCCGCTCACCTCAAAAGGTGGTACGTACGCGATGTACAGAATGGCTCCGCGCACTAAAGACTATACCCTTTGGGGAAGCGATCAGGACCGTTATCATCAGTATGTTGTAACAACTGACTTTATCAAGGCAGAAGATTACAACGAAATGAGAGCAAAATGGGATGAGCTTAAAGGAACAGGAACCTATGAGAGCTGGGTAAAAGAATATCTGGCAGGAAAAGGTTACACCTTAAAAGACAGCTTCTCCATGCCGTATGCGAGCGATCCGGTAACATGGGACGGACTTGCAACTTCCCGTGCGGCAGATACCGATGCGATCATCAATACCTATGACGGACTGATGGAGTACGATGTAGAGGGAACTCTGCAGCCGGCACTGGCAGAATCCTATGAAGTATCCGATGACGGACTGACCTATACCTTCCACCTTCGTAAAGATGTAAAATGGACCGATTCCCAGGGACGTGAAGTGGATACTGTAAAAGCAGATGACTTCGTGGCCGGAATGCAGCACATGTGTGATGCACAGGGCGGTCTGGAATACCTGGTACAGGGCGTGATCAAAAACGTATCCCAGTACATCAGCGGTGAAGTTACCGATTTCGACGAGGTTGGTGTAAAAGCTGTTGATGACTATACCGTAGAGTACACACTGGAAGAGCCATGCAGCTACTTCATGACCATGCTGGGCTACACCATCTTCATGCCGATGAGCAGAAGCTACTATCAGTCCCAGGGTGGTAAATTCGGTGCTGAGTACGATTCTTCCGCAGCAGATTATCAGTACGGAAAAGATTCCAACTCCATCGCATACTGCGGACCGTACCTGGTAACCAACGCTACAGCGAAAAATACCATCGTATTTAAACTGAGCGATTCTTACTGGAACAAAGACAACGTAAACATTAAAACCCTGACCTGGCTGTTCAATGACCAGTCTGATGTTACCAAAATGTACACAGATGCAAAAGCAGGTACCGTTGACTATGTAAACCTGAACACCTCCACTATGGAGACAGCAAAATCCGAAGGTCTGTACGACCAGTACGCAGTAGTTTCAGATACCAACGCTACTTCCTTCATGGGATTCTACAATATCAACCGTACTGCGACTGCAAATGCCAACGACGGAACAACAGCAAAGAGTACAAAGTCTGACGAAGAAATCCAGAGAACAAACAAAGCACTGCAGAACGTTCACTTCAGAAGAGCGATCAGCTTTGCAGCAGATCGTGGCGCTTACAATGCACAGCAGGTTGGCGAGGATCTGAAGTATACTTCCCTTAGAAATACCTTTACCCCGGGATATTTCGTAAGCCTGTCAAAAGACACTACCATTCAGATCAACGGAACCGACACAACCTTCCCGGCAGGCACCTACTATGGTGAAATCGTACAGAAACAGATCGACGCCGACGGCGTGAAGATCAAAGTATGGGATGCCGAAAACAAGACCAGCGATGGTTTTGATGGATGGTACAATCCGGAAAACGCAGTAGAAGAACTGAATACCGCAATCGAGGAGCTCGCAGAAGACGGTATCACCATCGATGAGAGCAACCCGATCCAGATTGAGTATCCATATCCGTCTGCAGTAGAAGTTTACACCAACAAAGCAAACTCCTACAAGAAATCAGTAGAGGCTGCCCTTGGCGGAAAAGTTGTGATCAATCTGGTTGATGCCGTAGACCTGGATGGATGGTACTATGCAGGATACTATGTAACTATGGTTATGAACAAAACTAACGACGTATATGATGTCTCCGGATGGGGTCCGGACTTTGGTGATCCGTGCTCTTATCTGGATACCATGCTTCCGGACTACGAAGGATACATGACCAAATGTTTCGGTATCTTCTAATTTTGGAAAAGGTAAAATTGGAAAGACCAGAACAGTTGAAAGCCAATGAATAAACCGGCAGGGGGATGGGGACAAAAAAAGCCATTCCCCTGTCATATTGTGTTAAGGAATGAGAGAATATGACAAAATATCTTTTTAAGCGTTTGTTGCATGGCCTTGTTTCCGTAGTAATCGTCGTTGGATGCGTTATGACTATGATCTATTCTCTGATGGACCGAAATCTGATTTTCGCACAGGATACCACCTATTCCCATCAGAGCAATAACCAGAAAAAGGTGTACAAATATCAGAAGTGGGAGACATACGGATATCTTGATTATGTAACCTATGCAGATTATTTGAACGCTCTCAAAGCAAAAGGCGAAATTGACGAGGATACGAGATCCAAAGCAGTAGCATTCGGAAGAACGAAAGACCAGGATTCAGAACTGGTATCTGAATATGTAAAGAAATTTACAGCTTATTATAAAGCAAAAGGTTACACCGTAAGAAGATACGATGCGATCATGATGGGTAAGAAAAAATATGCCAACGGCGGACAGCAGCAGCTGTTTGCGTACAAGGATATTCCGCTTGCAACGCGTCTCGGAAAATATTTTTCCGGTTTGATTGACATCGACAGCATTCACGATGCTGCAAAGGTAGAAGGTAAGAGGGGGATTACATTTACCTTACACGATCCGGTATATGGGGGAAAGAAATTTTCACCGGCCATCATGGGAAATGGCACAACACATAAGTACCTGATGTACTTTGACTCAAAATTCCCATACTTCCATCAGAATATAATCACCATAAATTTAGGAAAGTCCTATTCCGTAAATGAGGGTGTGGATGTAGCACTGACCATGACCCGTGCGCAGGGATCCTACGTAAAATCGGAGATTACCTACCAAGCGGTCTGGTGGAATACAGTGCAGACGATCTGCACAGCGCAACGTATATGAGCGAATCTCAGGATGCAAGCGCTGTTCATTCCGATCGGTTCACAGATGACTATACCAACGTGGATACAGTTAAGAGTGGTAAATCAAAAATCGGCTATTCCTTTGTGATCGGTATCATTGCCGTAATTCTTTCCTATCTCATCGCAGTGCCGCTTGGCATTCTGATGGCGAGAAAGAAAGACAAACTGGTTGACCAGCTTGGAACCATCTATATTGTATTCATCATAGCAGTACCTTCACTGGCCTATATCTTCCTGTTTAAGGCAATCGGAGGAAAAATGGGTCTGCCAACCACCTTTGACATGGATTCGAAGAGCAAGCTGATGTACATTCTGCCGATCGTTTCCCTAGCACTGCCGCAGGTGGCAAACCTGATGAAATGGCTGCGTCGATACATGATCGACCAGATGAACTCCGATTACGTAAAATTCGCAAGATCCGGTGGTCTGACAGAGGGAGAAATCTTTACGAAACACATTTTGAAGAATGCAGCGATTCCGATCGTGCAGGGCGTTCCGGCGAGCGTACTGTTCGCACTGACCGGAGCCATCATCACCGAGCGTGTGTACGTAGTACCAGGTGCCGGTAATCTGCTGACAGAAGCAATCAGCAAATATGACAATGGTGTTATCGTAGGTGTTACACTGTTCTACGCAGTGCTCTCCGTTATTTCCATCATCCTGGGCGACGTTTTGATGTCCATGGTGGATCCGCGAATCTCATTCTCAACGAAAGACAGGTAGGGACTTATGAATTATGATTTAGATAAATTCGGTCTGTCTGAGGAAGAACTGTTTTCTCCTGTAGATAACAGCAGTTTGGAGTCTGAGAAAATTACGGCTCCGAGATATTCCTACTGGCATTCCGTGTTCCGCGTATTTTTTAAGAAAAAAATCAACATTGCCGTACTTTGCCTCCTGGGTGTGATTCTGCTGATGACGTATGTGTATCCGCTCTTTGTGGAGTACGACCGTTTCGCCAATCTGATGAACGGCGCGACAAAACATCTGTCTCCAGGCAAAGCCTTGCAGCAGCTTGGATTCAATATTCACTGGATTTTAGGATCCGGTGCTTCCGGACAGTCGACATTTGACGCTGTCTGGTTTGGTTCCAGAATTTCAGTTTCCCTGGCGTTTATCTGTGCGCTCATCAACCTTTCGATTGGTGTGATTGTCGGATCTGTCTGGGGATTTTCGAAGAAGGTTGACGTTTTCATGATGGAGGTTTACAACATCATCGGAAATATTCCGTATGTACTTCTGATCTCCGTCCTGGTGCTTATTTTTTCTCCGAGCTTCTGGACCATGGTATTTGCACTGACCGTTACCGGATGGCTTGCCATCGCGTACTTTATCCGTACGCAGGTCGTTATCATCCGTGACAGAGAGTATAATCTGGCATCGAAATGTCTTGGAACTTCGATTTTCCGCATTGCGATGAAGAATATTCTCCCGTTTATGACATCTGTCATTGTTACTCTGGCGGCAACTGAGATTCCGTCCTACATCTCTTACGAGGTGTTCCTGGCTTACATCGGTATGGGACTTTCTGACATGTCTCTGGGAAGACTGATTTATGAGGCTGAGGGTGCCATGCTGACACCGGGATGGGGATTCGAGTTCTGGAGCCCGGTTGTTGTCGCTTCAATCATCACCGTAGTATTATATGTAGTTGGACAGAACCTTGGAGATGCGTCCGACCCGAGAACACATATGTAGGAAGGAAAGCCGCATGGAAGATAAAAAAGTATTATTATCGATTAAGGACTTACAGGTAAAATTCCGTGTCCGCGGCCGTATCCTGACGGCAATCCGGGGCGTAACGCTGGATATTTACGAGAATGAGTCCATTGCTATCGTAGGAGAATCCGGTGCCGGTAAATCCGTATTCACGAAAGCGTTTGCAGGTATGCTGGACAGCAACGGTTTCATCGATCAGGGAGATATCATTTTTAACGATGCCGAGCTGAGCGATACCGTTGTGCCGCTGAACTCTTATGCCAAAAAGACCATCGCATCCACCTGGGAAAAACTGAATGAGTATTCCAAACTGGAATATGGTTCAGAAGTATTCCTGAAAATGAAGGCGCTGGAGCAGGAAAAAGAAGAAAAAATGACGCTGAGCGAGGAAGAGCGTGAGAAAGCAGATGCTGAAATCAAGGAACTTGTAATAAAGAGAACCGAACTTTTCAACTATAAGCAGACACTCGATACTTCCAAAGAAAAAGCGAAAATCAAAGAGACATCTGCCGAGATTTCCCGACTGGATGGAGAGATCAAGGCTCTGCAGAAAGCAAAAGAGGAAAAAATCAAGGCACACAAACAGGCTGCCATGAACGATACGGCCTACAATCAGGCGTATGAGGCAAAAATGGCAGAGTACAAAAAAGAGTACGCCGGTCTGACAGCAAAAGAAATTACGGACGAGACGAGAAAGAGAAACGAGATTCTTGCCAAAGAGATCTATCTTTCTGTCGGACGTTACAAACTGCGTAAAAAGGTTCGCATGATCAAGAAGCTGCACGAGGCATTCAAAGCTGCGATGGAACGCGGTGTGGATCTGAATGACGAGCAGAAACGAAACGGCGTTTTCGACCAGGCTACCTTCCGCGTGCGCTATCTGGATGAGACATCGGAGCGGCTTCATGGAACCTGTATCATTAACCTGGCAAAAATCCAGGATCCGAATGACTGGGGCCAGATCCGCGGCAAGAAAATTGCAACCGTATTCCAGGATCCGATGACTTCCCTGAACCCGATTATCACAATCGGAAAACAGATCACTTCTGTTATCATGAAGCATCAGAATGTCAGCGAGGTGGAAGCAAGAGCACAGGCGCTTGAGCTGATGGAAAAGGTTGGTATTCCGAACGCAGAGCAGCGTTTCGATGATTATCCGTTCCAGTATTCCGGCGGTATGAGACAGCGTATCGTTATTGCGATTGCACTTTCCTGCCGTCCGAAGATTCTGATCTGCGATGAGCCGACAACTGCGCTGGACGTTACGATTCAGGCACAGATCCTGAAGCTGATCAAGGATCTTCAGAAAGAGTACAACTACACCATCGTGTTTATTACCCACGACCTTGGTGTCGTAGCGAATATCGCAGACCGTGTTGCCGTTCTGTACGCAGGACAGATCATCGAGTTTGCGAACGTAGAAGAGCTGTTCTACGATCCGCGCCATCCGTACACCTGGGCGCTGCTTTCTTCCCTGCCGCAGCTTGCGGAGCGGAATACAAAGCTGTTTTCCATTACCGGTACGCCGCCGTCTCTGTACAATAAGATTATCGGAGACCCGTTTGCACCGCGTAACCAGTACTGTCTGAAGATTGATACTCTGGAGGAGCCGCCGATGTTCAAGGTAACGGATACCCACTATGCCAAGACCTGGCTGCTGGATCCGAGAGCGCCGAAGACAGAAAAACCGGAAGCTATTCAGAATATTCACGAAAAACTGTTAAAAGCATATAACTTATAGGAGAGTTTGAAAGTGTCTACAAAGCAGGAAAGCAAGACCACTGTTTCGCATCTGCCGGAGCATGGTCCGATTGACGAAAATGGAAGAGAAATCTTACTGCAGGTAAAAAATGTAGATATCACTTTCGGCAAGGGCGATGACGCAGTCAAAGCGGTAAAAAATGCTTCTTTTGACATCTACAAGGGAGAGACCTTCTCCCTCGTAGGCGAGTCCGGTTCCGGAAAGACAACGATCGGCCGTGCGGTCATTCGTGTAACCCGTGTTCCGCAGGAGAGATCCTGTATAAGGGCGTTAAAATTTCCGGTAAGATTCCGCATTCCCTGGACCGGGAGGTTATCCGAAACATTCAGATGGTATTCCAGGATCCGGCCGCATCGTTAAATGAGCGTGCGACGGTCGATTATATCGTATCCGAGGGTCTTTACAACTTCCATCTGTACGAGAACGAGGCAGATCGTGTGAAAAAGGTAGAGAACATGATCAACGAGGTTGGTCTTCTGCCGGAGCACCTGACCCGTTACCCACATGAGTTCTCCGGCGGACAGCGCCAGCGTATCGGTCTGGCCCGTGCCATGGTTATGGAGCCGGAGCTGGTTGTAGCCGATGAGCCGATCTCCGCACTGGACGTATCGATCCGTGCCCAGGTCCTCAATCTGCTGAAAAAATTCCAGAGAGAAAAACAGGTTACTTATCTGTTTATTGCTCATGACCTTTCCATCGTTCGGTTCATTTCCGACCGTATCGGTGTTATCTACAAAGGAAATATCGTAGAGGTTGCGGATGCAGAGGAGCTGTTTAACTTCCCGCTGCACCCATACACGCATTCTCTGATTTCTGCGATTCCGATTCCGGATCCGCAGCTCGAGAAGAATAAGGTGCTGTACACCTACGACCCGTCCATCCATGATTATTCCGTGGACAAACCGGAATTCGTGGATATCGGACACAACCACTTTGTATATGGAAATAAAAAAGAGATCGAAGAGTACAAGGCACTCCGTGAAAAGGGAGAGCCGCTGCAGCCGATCACCATCCGAAAGCCTGGCGAGGAAGTAAAAGAGGAGAACCACGAGGTTCATCTTTCCAAGGCAGAAGATGAATTCCTGAAAACTCCGGTTCACGATACCGGAAGCGTCTGGTACAAAGTGCTGTCATTCTTCTTCCCGATCATCGGTATCATAGCAGCGATGGTATACAAAAAGAAACAGTACTATCACAACTACAAAGCATGCAAGCAGGGCGCGCTGTACGGATTTGCTGTACTTGCCGTGATTCTCCTGATCTTTATCATTGCATTGATTTTAGTTGCCCTATAGTGGACAGGAAAGAAAAAGTGGCCCGGAACCAGAAAAAAGGTTCCGGTGCCGCTTTTTTGATTTACGCGAGCAACGAGCCAAAGTCTGTGCTTGCACGAGACCTTGGCGACTGCCGCGATAACTTGAGAAACTCGCGGAGCGTGTTTCTCATAGTTTACAGGAAACTTCGTTGAAGTTTTCTGTAAATTAAAAAGTTGTGGTTTCCGGAACGAAGTGCGAGATGAATTCCGTTCCGATTTTACTTGACGGGCGATGTGTTTTTTGGGACAATAAATCACAGCGGAAAAGGAAAATTAGAATGAAAGAGGAGCAAAAAAATGGGAAGAACAGTAAAAGATCCGAACAGACGGCTGCCAAAGCCGGTACAGAAGGTCTGGCTTTCCGAAAAAAATGTCGGACGGCGCATCCTGCTTGTAGTACTGCTTCTGGCGATTGGATCCGGTTTTCTGGTGTATGGTTTTATGAACTTTCTGCACGGAGATTCCGGCTGGCGTGAGATCAGTGTAAAGGCAGGCGCGGATTTGAACTGCGGTGAGGATTTTACCTTGAAATATAACGTTGGCGCAAGTGGGGTTTCCGCAGGCGGGGAGGCAAAGGCGCTTTCGCTGCTTTACACAGATGCGGCGGTGAAAGGCTACCGGCTTTTCAATATAGATGAGAGCTTTGAGGATGTGACAAACCTGTATGATATCAACCAGCATCCGAATGAAGTGCTGACGGTAGATCCGGTTTTATACGATGCACTGAAAAAAGTATCCGATGCCAATTGCCGGGAAATTTATCTGGGACCGCTGTATGCGTCCCTGGAAAATCTCTGCGCCAGCAATGATGATGCGGCTGCAGCGCAGTTTGATCCGAACCGGAACGATGCGGCAGCAGAAGAAACGGCAGCAGTTGCTGCCTTTACACAGAACCCGGATGATATTTCACTGGAGCTGTCAGGGGAAAACCAGGTCTGTCTGCATGTGTCAGACGCGTATCAGGCGTATGCCGCAGAGATGGGCTATACCGCATATCTCGACTTTTTCTGGATGAAAAATGCTTTTTTGATTGATTATCTGGCGGATACGATTCGCGGCGAGGGCTATCAGCTCGGCATTATTTCCAGTAAGGACGGTTTCGTGCGCTGTCTCGATGAGACGGGAGAAAAAGAGTACCGGTATCCGCTGTATCATCTTTCCGGGAACGAAATCCAGTCATACGGAACAATGATGTATGAAGGACCGAAAAGCATCGTGTTTTCCACGCTTACCAGGCGGGCAGCCGGATGCGTACCGCTATTATCAGTATCAGGACAAAACGATGTGCACGCCGTATCTTAGCGCGGCAGACGGAAAAGACCACACAGCAGCATCCGAACTGATCGTCTATTCCGGTGAATATGGCTGTGCCAATACGCTGCTTGCAGCATTTTCTGATTATCAGGCCGAATCGCTTTCCAGGGAGTCCCTGGAAACACTGACTTCACAGAACATTTACAGCATCTGGTTTGAGGACGATGAGATGCAGACGACAGATGAAGATCTTGCCGTAATCGTAGGAAATGAATAAAAAACAAACCAGATTTGCATTGTACAATCGCAGTTAGGATGGTAGAATAAAAACAGAATTTGAAAAATCATTTCCACAATCTGCAAGCCCCACTTCGCGATCTGTTTTGACCTTATCCGGTTGCTGCAGACCGTTTGGGCTGAAAATGGGACTCGCAGCTCACGAAAAGCTTTTTTCAAACACGCTCTGGCATGAATGAGTGCTTTTTTATGCGATTTTGTATGGGGGAAGCAGCAGCGAGAGCACGTAAATAAAAAGGAGGGGTTATAATTTTGAAAAATGGAATTTTCCATTTATAGATTGAATTG
>ENA-OQIR01000056-OQIR01000056.1-human-gut-metagenome-genome-assembly--contig:-NODE-56-length-46441-cov-2.038498_pt1 | contig 46441 bp, 67 predicted proteins | sample MGYA00242580_ERZ504745 | MGnify/ENA primary metagenome ERZ504745 (study PRJEB26092, sample SAMD00036214) | human gut metagenome | host: Homo sapiens | study: EMG produced TPA metagenomics assembly of...
TCCTCCAGCTATTGTAAATATTTTAGTTTGGACTAACCCGCTCCATCACTTAATTTATCAGGTGTTTGATATTGACAGCTCTAAATTGTCTTCGGCCCCCTGATGTTTGTGTCAGGAGCGGTGTCCTACTGCTATTTAGCTTCAGCGGTGGCCATCATGATCCGATTCGCTGTGAAAAGCAGCAGTAAGCTTTATATGCGTCAAGGCTTTTTGTTTGCCATAGGCGCGCTGATTCCGCTGGTAGTGAATATGATGGCCACCTTTAAAATCGGCAGTCTGGCATTGAGGCCACCCCTTTGGCGTTTACGGCCACCATTATCCTCCATGGCTTCGCGATTTTTTACTTCCATATGCTGGACATTAAGCCTCTGGCCATGCAGAGGGTTTTGGATCGGCTGTCGGATTGTTACCTTGTTATCAGCGATACCGGCCTGGTGGTGAATTTTAACTGGCAGTTTCAGGAGGTGTTCGGCAAAAAAGTACGGGATCCAGGAAAATACCTTTTTGCAGGACAGCGTACAGGTGGAGGACGCAGACACCAAATCAACCTTTTACAATCTAACCTCTTCGATTGAAACCTGCCGGGAAACCATGGCTAACATTTCCTATGAACAGTCTGTGTTTCTGCGGCAGGATGGGGAGCTGGTAAAAAAGTACTTCATGGTGGAGATCACCCCTTTGCTGGTGGAGGAAAACAAGCTTGGCGGTTTTCTGGCTTTTTTAAGGATGTTACTAAGGTCAAGGAAAGTATGCAGCGCCTTCAGGACAGCCAGACAAAGCTGATGGAACAGGAGCGGCTGGCCTCTCTGGGGCAAATGGTGGGGGGAATCGCCCACAATCTGAAAACGCCTATTATGAGTGTTTCCGGAAGCATGATCGCTGTGGAAAATCTGGTGGAGGAATGCCAGCGGAGCCTGGGAGATCCGGAGGTTACGCCGGAGGATTACCGTGAAATTTATCAGGAAATTGACGAATGGGTCAATAAGGTAAGGGAAGCCTGCTCGTATATGTCCGAGATTATCACGGCGGTCAAAGGGCAGGCGGTGAATATGAGCCGGTCAGAAACCGAGGCGTTCGCCGTAAGCGACGCGATGAAGCGGGTAGCGCTGCTGCTGCGCCATGAGCTGGTAGGCAGCGGATGCAAATTGGAGATCAAGAATTCGATTTCTCAAGATGTGATCCTTCAAGGGGATATCAACAGCATGGTGCAGGTAGTAAATAACCTGGTGACCAACGCTGTGGACGCGGAAAAAGGTATGGGCGGAGGCGTAATTTCCATTTTACTTGAGAAAACCGGTGAAGAGTTTTTGATCAAGGTAAAGGATACCGGCGCCGGTGTGCCGGAGGATGTGAAGAAAAAATTGTTTAAGCAGATGATTACCAGTAAAGGGGCCATGGGGAATGGGTTGGGAATCTATATTTCCAATTCGGTGATCAAGGCCAAATTTAACGGGAGAATGTGGATGGAAGATAATCCAGAGGGCGGCGCGATTTTTGGGATTGCGATTCCTCTGCAATATGTCAGCTTTGCGGAGTTTCAGAAAAGGGGGGATGCTGAATGAGAAAAAACAGAGTTGCGGCCAAGCAGACGGAAATCTCCATTTTGGCGTTGGATGACGATGAGATCATGACCATAACCTTGCAGTCCTATTTTCAGTCATCCGGCTACCATGTGGACATTGAAAATGACCCGAATAAGGCTGTGGAGCGGATTCGGAATCATCATTATGATATTTTGCTGCTGGACTTTTTGATGAGTCCGATCTGCGGCGACGAGGTAGTCAAAGCTATCCGTGAATTTAACACAGATCTGTATATTATTTTGCTGACAGGCCATAAGAGCCTGGCGCCCCCAATCAAAACGATAAGGGAATTAGATATTCAGGGCTATTATGAGAAAAGCGACAGGTTCGATCAGCTGGAGCTTCTGGTAGAGTCCTGTGTAAAATCTATCCGGCAAATGCGTACCATCGGAGCTACCGGGATAAGCTGAGCCAAATTGTGGCGGACAGTCCCCAGCTTTACCGCCTGACCACCATAGACGCTCTTTTAGAGAGCGTTATGAGCCAAATGAACCGGATTTTTGGGTTTGAAAACGCCTTTTTATATGTGCGGAGGCATTTCTTCCAGGACGGCGGCGGGGAAATAGCCGGTGCGGTTCAGATGCCGGCGGACTATTATCTGGGGATCGGGGCCTACGGGGAAGCGGCCGACCGGGTGCGGAACTATCTGATGGAAAGGCATGAGACAGAATTCCCAATTTTGAGGAAGCTGAAAACGAGCCTTGCCGGGTATTTCCCTTATTGGATGAGAACCAGAAGCCGTTTGGCATATTCGGCGCCAGGATTTCCCATCAGCATTATTTTGATACCGTCCGCCTGTTGGAAATTTATCTGCGTCAGGTGACGTCCACCGTCAGCAATCTAATGCTCCATATCCAGCTGCAAAAGGCTTACGAAAAGCTGGAAGTAAGCTACGAGGAAATGACGAAAACCGTTCGCACCATGGTGGATGCCAGAGACCTTTATACCAGAGGCCATTCCGACCGGGTATCCTATTATGCCTGCCGGATCGCTGAAAAAATGGGTAAGGACGAGAGATTTATCAATCGGATTCGGGTGGCGGGCCTGTTTCATGATATTGGAAAAATCGCTGTGCCCGATTCCGTGCTTTTGAAAAACGCATCCCTGACTCGGGAAGAATATGAAATCATCAAGCGCCATCCCGGTTTAGGCTATCATATACTGTCCGCGATTTCCTCGTACCAGGAGATCGCGCCGATCGTGCTGTGTCATCATGAGAGAATCGACGGCAGAGGGTATCCAAATGGAATCACTGGAGACCAAATTCCAGAGGAGCTAAAATGATTTCCGTAGCCGACGCCTTTGACGCTATGACCTCTCACCGCCGCTATCGGGAAAATTTGACGCTGGAGCAGGCGGTCAGCCAATTAGAGCAAGGAAAAGGAACCCAGTTCGATCAGAAGATCGCGGAAGCGTTTATTGAGATTCTTAAGGATTACGAGGCGATTCGTGAGGAAATCGCCTGGACCTTTGAGGAAACGGCGCTGGACCTGGAACACAGATAAAAAGGGAGTAAAAAGCATGAACCAGTATCCGCTGAATCCGGTAGACTTCTATGAAGATTTTCTAAGCTTTTTGCGGGGAATTGAAAAGTATGGAGATAAACCGGCGATTACAACCTATACCAGTGAAAAAGAAGCGGTAACAAGAAGCTACCGGCAGCTTACGGAGGATGTGTATGCTTTGGCGGCGGCGATGCGGGAGAAAGGCTGGCAAGGCTGGCATGTGCTCTGGCGGGAGAAAACAGTTACCAGTGGGTGGTGGCTTTTTTCGCGTCAGCGGTTTTGAACTGTCCTGTGGTTTTGGTGGACATTGAGCAAAGCGTGGAAACCATTGCCCAAATGCTGGAAACCGCCGATTCTCAAGTGGCCTTTGCGTCGTCCTCCGCGGCGGAACTGTTCGCTCAGGAAGCTGACATGCCAAAGCTTCCCCTGGTGGCCTCTGGCGGCGAATATGGCCTTCCTTTCACAAGCCTGTTAGAGGAAGCCGCTGCCTGCTGAAAGAGCATGACCATTTTTTCGATACCTTGCCGGCCGAGGAAAACCTGGCGGTTATCGCTTTTACTTCAGGAACCACCAGTGCGTCAAAGCCGGTCATGCTGTCGCGAAAAGGCGTGCTGCATAACGCCAGCAGCTCTGTGGCCATGGTAGCCACCGGGGAAAGCTGTTTGCGTCTCCGCCCTTTTACCATACCTATGGCCTGACCTGCTCTGTGTTAGGCCCCTTGATTGTGGGAACGCATCTGTGTATTAACGGCAGCCTGAAAACCATGATGCGGGACCTGCGCCTGTTTCAGCCGGATACGATGATGACGGTGCCCTTGATCGTCGAAATGGTTCACCGCAGGCTGGCTGCCGCCTCACAGGAAAGAGGGCTGGAAGAAGAGCTGAACCATAAAGCAAGGCGGAGATTTTTGCGGAGGGAGCCAGAGGCTTCTGTTTCGGAAAAGCTGGAAAATCTGAAAAATGAAATTTTCCCGGAAATGCAAATCATCATCAGTGGGGGAGCACATCTTTTGCCGGAGATCTCTCTGGAGCTAAAGAGGTTTGGAATCCAAACCCTTCAGGGCTATGGTATTACCGAGTGTTCTCCGCTTATCAGTGTCAACCGGAATCAGATGAACCAGCCGGAGAGCGTGGGGGTTGTTGTGCCCGGCGTGGAGCTTCGGTTCCAGGAAGGGGAAATCCTGGTGCGGGGAGAAAATGTAATGCTGGGGTATTATAAGGATGAAGAAATGACCCGGGAGGCGATGGGGGACGGATGGTTTCACACCGGGGATTTAGGCTATCTGGATAAGCGGGGCTTTCTTTACATCACTGGCAGAAAAAAGAACCTGATCGTTTTGAAAAACGGAAAGAAGGTGTCTCCGGAGGAGATCGAGTCGCGGATCGCCAGGCTTCCTCTGGTAAAGGAGGTTATGGCGTATGGAGCTACCACAGGCCAGTCCGCGGACGATGTAAAATCGCGGTGACAGTGTATCCGGACCCGAAAGAAGCGGGAGGAATGACCTCTTATGAAATTCTTAATACCCTGCAAAAGGAGATTGAGAGCATCAACGGCCATTACCCATCCTATAAGCAGATACAGCTGGTGAATTTAAGAGAAAACGAGTTTTCCAAAACCTCCTCGCAGAAAATAAAGCGGCGGGAGTTATGACCGGAGCGCTTAGACAAAAGGAAGTGATTGTCCATGCTGAAATTGATCCAGGAGATCATCTATAACGTCACCGGCAAGAGTAATATCACCGACGATACGGATTTTGTAAAGGATCTGGAATTGAACTCCTTTGACGTTATGAATATTGTATGCGCTTTCGAGGAATATTTTGACGTGACCATTCCTACCCGGGATGTGTGGAAGATGCATCAGGTGAAGGATGTGATTAAATATATGGAGGATAAAGGAATCGATTTGCCTAAGAAATGATTGGCGGTGGGATATGAGCGAAGTCGTGGTTTCCCTGTTTCATGTCAGGATGAAAGAACGGTGCAGAGCCGTATCAAAGAAGCGGTTGAGGATTACAGCCGGACGTACAAGACGGAAGATTCCCAAGTCAAGCTTCTATACGAATCCGGCGGCAAGCCTTACTTGGAAAGCCGGGCGGTGGAGCTCTCTATTTCCCATAGCGGAGAGCTATGGGGCTGCGCCTTATCCAAGGAGCCGGTGGGGCTTGATATCCAACTGATAAGGGAAAAGGGTGTCTGTTCGGTAGCAAAGCGTTTTTTCCATCCGGAGGAATACCGGTATTTGCAGGAAACCGGGTTTTCTGATTTCTTTTCCCTCTGGACGGCAAAGGAAAGCTATGTGAAATTTACCGGCGAAGGGATTACTGACGGCTTTTCCGCTTTTAGCGTAGTGGATTCACAGGGCTTACTAAGCTCTGTGAATGGAGCCGAACTGAAGTTAATTCCATTTTGCCGGAATATCGGATTTGTGTATGCGCTGAACGAATCGGCAGCTCATCATTAGAGATAAACGGGAGAAGCGGTAAAACGCTTCTTTTTTACATCATGGACGCACAGGGTGCAGGAGGGCTTTATCGAGGCGGCAAATTGGCTTTTTACTTTCCAGCTGTAAAAAACAGTGCTTAAGCTTGATTTGGATCATAAAGTTCATTTATGATAAAGTTATCTTGATGCTATTTATGTGGGGAATGAATATGGAGAATATGAAAGGCCGTGAGAGGGAATTTCCGTTGTTTGGACAAATTCTGCGGGTGCCAGCGGAGATGGATATTTTTAATACCTACAGGCTGATGTTCCGGGACTTAGCGCTGGATTATACCGATCAGGCTGAGACCGCGTATCACGCTAATATCCATGATTTTGATTCCTTTATTGAATTTTTTATGAGGATCTATGATTCCAAGCTGGAGCCTCTTGTGAAGAAGGCGGTGGATCTGCTGATTTCCCAGGGGATTTGGACTGTAACTTACGAAGCCTTTTGGCAGCAGCATAAAGAAGATTTCCACCTTGCCATTGACGACTATAACAGTATGATTGACAGCTTTAACCTGACGCTGAAAAATAATCAAAAGGCTATTTCTGGAATTATGGGCTTTGTGCCTAATCTGATAGGCGGCGGCTTTGGGCTTTCGGGAGCGTTAAAGGGGATCGCAAAGGCGACAGCGTTTAACCTGGTCAGAGATGGGATAGAGACAAGCGCTTTAAAGAATGCGAATGTAAAGCCGGCACAGCGCCAGGCTTTGTACCAGCAGATAAATGTGGAGGCGCTGTTGGATCATGTGTTCACAGATTATTGGAGGGTGTTTTTGACTCTGGTATGGACGCTGATCCAAAACGGGCAGGATATTTGGTGGCCGGCGCAGGAATTGGATCAGCGGTCGGAGAGCATTTTTCAAAATCTTCGCCATCCCAGCTTCCCCCAGGATAAAATTTTATATGCGATCCTGGATGTGATCACGGCAAATCCTTATCACGGGGAATATTACCAGTTTTTGACTGCAAGGTTTGGCTGTACGCAAGAGGTCTCAGCAATAAAGAATTATTTTGGATACCGTTAGCCTATCGTAAAAACGCTGATGGAAGCCAGTTCTCCCAGAAGGTTCCGTTACGATGTATGAGATTTAGGCCTGAAGCACCGGATGATATTAAATAATCTTACTTATGGATATTCGGTTTGCCTTAAATGATAACTTTTTATCAGCATTCACAACATTCCCATGGTTCATTCTTCTTCCCTTGCTAGTCCTTTTACCGTGGAAGATAGAAAAAGAGTGGAAAGCCGCTGGGGCTTTTCCACTCTTTCTCAGGAATCGTTATCAGCCTAATTTCCTAACAAAATCGGCCATTGCCTCTGAGACTTTAATTTGCTGAGGACAGACGGCTTCACAGCTGCGGCAGCCAATACAAGCGCCCGGCCGTTTTTCCTCCGGATGGCGGATAGGGCCATTGGCGCGATAAAACCTCCGTCCGTAACACAGTGCTCATTAGTACAATGCCAGCAAAGCGGGAATATCCAAACCTTGGGGACAGTGGCTCACACAATATCGACATGCGGTACATGGCAGCGCAATTTTTTCCACCATATTATTCGCGATTTTAAGCAGTTTTTCCATTTCTTTCGAATTTAAGGGCTTTTCCTCTTCAAACGTCTGGATGTTTTCCCTCAGCTGTTCACTGTTTGACATGCCGGAAAGCACCATGTTACACCGGGAATGGACTGAAGAAAGCGGAAAGCCCAAGCGGGAACGGATTCATCCGGCCTCAGATTTTTGAGTAATTCGGCATCCTCCTCGGATAATTCAGCTAGTTTTCCCCCGCGTAATGGCTCCATGACCCAAACCGGCAGCTGATGCTCAGCCAGCAATTCTAGCTTCCCCTTGGCGTCCTGAAAATTCCAGTCAAGATAGTTTAACTGGATTTGGCAGAATTCCATTCCTTCCCCATATGCCTCCAGAAAACGTTTCATGACATCATAGCTTCCATGAGCCGAAAATCCAAGATGCCGGATCCGCCCAGCTCTTTTTTGCTTCATTAAATAACGGTAAATCCCATACTTATCATCTAGGTAAGCGTCAATATTCATTTCACAAACATTGTGAAACAGATAAAAGTCAAAGTATTCTACACCGCACTTTTTTAGCTGCTTTTCAAAAATTTCCTCTACTTTATCCATATTAGAAAGATCATAGCCAGGAAACTTAGTCGCCAAATAGTAGCTTTCCCTGGGATACCGATTCAGTGCCCGGCCGATTACAAGCTCAGATTGACCGCCATGATATCCCCATGCGGTATCATAATAATTGATGCCATGCTCCATCGCATAGTCCACCATTTTTTCAGCCGCCGTCTCGTCAATTTTTGAGTCATCTCCTCCAATCACCGGTAAACGCATGGCTCCTAATCCTAGGGCAGAAAGCTTATGGTTTTGAAAATTCTTGTAAATCATCTTATGCATTCTCCTTTTTCCTAATAATATATTTTCCCGACAGAAAAATTATCACAACTCCGGGCAGATGGCTTTTTCACAGGGCCTATGTTTTTTCTGTATACACATGCTCTAATAAGGAAGGATACGGCTCTAAACTAATTGTAATCTCCTTAAGGGAAAATAGCAAATACTTATATTCAATAATCATTTATAGCTAATAACTATAATACAGCAGCGTCTGCGAACCGGCAATAGAATCAATAGTTGAGCAATTAGTCGCAGCGTGCTAAAATAAGATAGATATCTTTACCATTGAACAAATAGAAAAGGATGACAATTTTGAAACGAGAAGATTTAGTGCCGCGAATAGATTTTTTTCAGAACAGTGGGATTTGGACTGGAAGCATAGAATTTCCAGATTGCCGGCCCTTGGAAGACGAATTCCGCTACCGCCTGGAACCGATAGAAGATAAAGTAAAAGGATCTGTATGGCATGGGCCCTATTGCTATTCCTATTGTAAAGAAAAAATGAGATTCCTTCAGAAGCGGAATTCTCTATGAACGAAGACGGAATGCAAGAGTTGTTTGTCTGGCTGGAAACCAGCTACGAATCCATGAAAAGCAGCCGTCGCGGCCTAAGTCAGACTCGATGACATAGAAAAGCGTTCTACCCAATATTTTAAAGATACACTATGAAAGGCTGACCGGGCAGCGAGTATCCAAACGTATGTGACGGGAAAGCGCCTAGAATAGATCCACTAAATCGACAGAAATGAGGAAAATAAATGAAATGGATGATAGCCTCTGATATTCACGGCTCCGAATATTATTGCAGGAAAATGCTAGAAGCTTTTTATGATGAAAAAGCGGACCGGCTTTTATTGCTGGGGGATATTTTATACCACGGCCCCAGAAATGACCTGCCCAGGGATTACAATCCCAAAAGGGTTATTGAACTGTTAAATGGAATACAGAGTCATATCCTGTGCGTACGGGGAAACTGTGACACGGAAGTAGACAGATGGTGCTTGACTTTCCGATTCTTGCCGATTATGCTATCCTGACGGTGGGGAGAAGATAATTTTTGCCACCCACGGCCATCATTTTAATGAGGAGAACCTGCCGCCGCTCCAGGAGGGGGATATCCTTCTTCATGGTCACACTCATGTTCCAAAGCGGGTAAAGCATAAAACCTATGTTTATTTGAATCCAGGTTCGGTTTCTATTCCAAAAGAAAACAGCTATCATGGGTATCTGCTATTGGAGAACGGCGCTTTTATTTGGAAGGATTTTGATGGAACGGTTCGGGATACCTGCCAGATTGCAGAATAAGTATGTATATTCCTCCGCTATATGAAACTATAGCGGGGGAATTTTTATTTGCGGCGGCCTAACAGCGGAACCAAAAGCTAGCTTCGATATATATTATAAAAAATAAATCTGGATTTCTGACTAAAATGCCGAAATCCCATTATTCAAGTTATATTTTCCGAGGAACTGTTGACAATAGAGAAAATATGAATATAATAATATATGAACAATGGTTCATATGATATAACGAAAGGATGAACGAAAATGGAAGAACCGCTTGAAAAATGCGAGTATATGCATGTCCATGAAGATATTGTCCATAAAGTAAACGAGCAGATGCCGGATGAGGAAATTTTATATGATCTGGCTGAGCTGTTTAAGATTTTTGGGGATTCCACCCGGATTAAAATCTTATATGCTTTGTTCGAATCGGAAATGTGCGTTTGTGATATTGCCCAGCTTTTAAACATGACCCAGTCCGCTATTTCTCACCAGCTTCGCTCCCTCAAGCAAAGCAAGCTGGTGAAGTATCGCAGAGAAGGAAAAACAGTGTTTTATTCCTTGGCGGATGCTCATGTGAGAACAATTATCAACCAAGGCTTAGAGCACGTAGAAGAATAACCTGATTCTATTAGAAAGAGTGGGGAAAGATATGAAGAAAAAGTTTCAATTAGTAGATTTGGATTGTGCGAGCTGCGCGGCCAAAATGGAGAATGCGATCAAAAAAATCGACGGTGTTCAAGCTGCCAGCGTCAGCTTTATTATGCAGAAGATGACCATTGAGGCGGAAGAAGGACGCTTTGACGAAGTCATGAAAGAGGTTGTATCTGTGTGCAGAAAGGTAGAACCGGACTGCACGATCAAATTGTAACCGTGGAGATGAGCTTATGAGCCGGAAACAAAAGAAAACGCTGGTTCGTATCCTGATCAGCGGGGCACTGTTCGCAGGAGCGTTTTTCATTCCCGTGGAGGGGATTTGGAAGCTGGGAGTGTATTTAATCCCCTATTTTGTGATTGGCTGGGACGTTTTGTGGAAGGCTGTCCGCAATATTTCCCATGGCCAGGTGTTCGATGAAAACTTTTTGATGTCCATCGCCACAATCGGCGCCTTCTGCTTGGTGAGTATCCTGAGGGCGTGGCGGTTATGCTGTTTTACCAGGTAGGCGAGCTGTTTCAAAGCTATTCCGTGGGACGTTCCCGCCAGTCTATCGCAGCGCTGATGGATATCCGCCCGGATTACGCCAATCTGGAAAAGCCGGACGGAAGCTTTGAACAGGTAGACCCGGATGAAGTGAACATCGGCGATATTATTATAGTGAAGGCGGGAGAGAAAATCCCTCTGGATGGCGTTGTAGTGGAGGGGATATCCTCTTTAAATACATCGGCTTTAACGGGAGAGTCCGTGCCCAGGGGCGTTAAGCCCGGCAAAGAGGTCATCAGCGGCTGTATCAATTTAAATGGCCTGCTGCGGGTAAAGGTCACCAAGGAATTTGGAGAGTCGACTGTGGCTAAAATTTTAGATTTGGTAGAAAACTCCAGCAGCAAAAAAGCAAAATCAGAAAACTTTATTACCAAATTTGCCCGATATTATACTCCGGTGGTGGTTATCGGAGCGTTGCTGCTGGCAGTCATTCCGCCGTTGATCTTAGGCGGCGGCTGGAACGATTGGATCGGCAGAGCGTTGATCTTCCTGGTCATTTCCTGCCCGTGCGCTTTAGTCATTTCTATTCCCCTCAGCTTTTTCGGTGGAATCGGCGGAGCCTCTAAAAAGGGAATCCTGGTGAAGGGTGGAAACTATTTAGAGGCACTGTCACAAACAGAACTGGTGGTATTTGATAAGACTGGTACGCTGACAAAGGGGATTTTCCAGGTTTCCGCCGTACATCCTGGAGAAATCGAGGAAAAGCGCCTGCTGGAGCTTGCCGCTATGGCAGAATCGTTTTCCGACCATCCTATATCCAAGTCGATCCGGGAAGCTTATGGGAAAGAAATCGACGCCACCCGTGTGTCCGATGTCGAAGAAATGTCGGGCCGCGGCGTGAAAGCGTTAGTGGATGGGCAGACTATTTGGGCCGGAAATGGAAAGCTGATGGATTTGGCAGGCGCCAAGTGGGCGTGAATGCATCTGCACGGCACGGTGTCCATGTAGGCAGCAGGCTCGGAATATCTAGGCCATATCGTAATTTCTGATCAGGTCAAGGAAGACGCGGCCCAGGCGGTCCAGGAGCTAAAGGCGTTAGGGGTTCGGAAAACAGTGATGCTCACTGGTGATAAGGCCCAGGTTGCCAAGGAAGTGGCCCGGCAGTTGGGAGTGGACGAGGTTCATGCAGAGCTCCTGCCCGGGGATAAGGTTCAGCAGGTGGAAAGCTTGCTGAAGGAAAAAAGCGGAAAGGGAAAGCTGGCCTTTGTGGGCGACGGAATCAACGATGCCCGGTGCTTTCCCGGGCGGATATTGGTATCGCGATGGGCGGTTTAGGCTCGGATGCGGCGATTGAAGCTGCGGATATTGTTCTGATGGATGACCACCCCTCAAAAATCGCGGAGGCAATTCGGATATCGAAAAAAACGCTGCGCTTGGTAAAGGAAAATATCGTTTTCGCGTTGGCGGTAAAAGTATTATGTCTAGCGCTGGGCGCGGTCGGCTTAGCAACATGTGGGAAGCGGTATTCGCCGATGTAGGCGTTTCCGTTATCGCTATTTTAAACGCTTCCCGGGCGCTAAAGGTGAAAACCAAATCGCAATCATAGATTAAGCTATAATAATATAACTTTCTAAAAAGGCTCCTGGATTTTCCAGGAGCCTTTTTGGCGTTGCATAAGAGAATTTTTAAGATTTGTTCCCACTGTGGGGCTTAAAAATCCGTAGAGCTTTCATCTTTGAATTTGGAAAGATTTCTTAAGACCATTCGTTAAGCATATGACTTAAGTCATATGCTTTTATATAAAATAGTTGCGCTGCAAGGAGGGATGGTCAAGCGCCCATTTTCCAGAACAGCTTCACCATGATAGGAATACAGAACCTTATGAAATCCGGTTTCTTCGATTTGGCAGGAGCAGAGGAATCTGCCGGATTAATGGCCACCAAGGCGGAACCTGTTTTTCCGGTTCTCAAATACACTAACGGCTGATGATCCTGGGCATTTAGGAATCGGAAAGCGGCATTGCTTTGCAACGGCTCATTTTCCAAGCGAAGGCGAATCAGCTTTTTAATCTCATGATATAAGGAGCCAGGCAGGATGGATTGGTTTTCCACCGTAGGCCTATCGGGGGAGGAGTCCATCGGGATATACAGCTGCTCGGGAGAAGCGGAAGAAAAGCCTGCGTTGGCAGTGTGGTCCCACTGCATGGGAGAACGGGCGCCGGTACGTTCGAAGCCGCCTTCCACTGAAGTCAGTCCCTCTAAATACCGCATTCCTATCTCATCGCCATAATAAAGGAAGGGAGCGCCAGGCATGGTCAGCAGAAAGACGAATACCAGCTTTTCCTCTTCGATGTCAAGATAATGAGAGATTCGGGCATGTCGTGATTGCCGGAAGGAATACAGATTAACCCCTTTCCGTTGGTGCGCTGATAGTTTTTCCAGTAGGCTTCCGCAAAGAGGGTAATGCTTCCGTTTTTCTTCCTGGAAAAATAAGGAGCCTCGCAGCGGAATAAGTCGAGATAGTGGGAGGGCCCAAAGTGAAGAAGGAAATCCATATGGAAGCCGCCAGCCAGGGATTTTTTGGGGTCGCCCCATTCTGAAATGATGGCGGCATCTGGAAATTCCCCGTCTAAGAACCGGCGGAAATCCTGCCAAAGCTTGATTGTTTCCTTGCCGTCACCGTCGTTTTTTACCAGGGAGCCTGCCATGTCTACCCGAAAACCATCGCAGCCAAGCTGAAGCCAGAAACGCATCACGTCTTTTATCGCCTCACGGGTGGCTAAGGCGTCTTTGGAATCCGGGGCGCATTGCCAGCTTTTCGAAGGATTAACAAAGCCGTAGTTCAGGGCAGGCTGGGTGGAGAAAAAATTTACCGCGCAGCAGCCGTTACGGTCAGAAATCCCCCGAATGCAGCCGGTAATATTCTGAACTCCCTCGAAGGTATCCCAGATATCGTCGTTCCATACATAGCGGTTAGAAAATTCATTGGGCTGGGACTTCATTGATTCCAAAACCAGGGATGCTGCACGGAGGTATGCCCAGGCACTAGGTCTAAGATTACGCGGAGCCCTCGGCTGTGAGCTTCGCGGAACAGCTCCTTCAAATCCTCGTTGGTACCATAGCGGGGAGCTACCTTTTTGTAATCGGCCACATCGTATCCGGCGTCGGTGAAAGGAGAATCAAAGCAAGGGTTAAGCCATATAGCGTTGCAGCCCAAGTCCCGGATATAATCCAGACGGTTGATAATTCCTCTCAGATCACCGATCCCATCGGTATTGGTGTCCTGAAAGCTTTGGGGATAGATTTCGTAAAAGATCGCATTGTCCAGCCAGGCTGGCATAGGTCAGGCCTCCTTCATTTTTATTAGTGTTTTTATAGAGCGTTGGGTGACATCGCGGCACTAGCGCAGAAAAAATCTCAATGCCTATGATATCTGCTCTTTATTATAAGATAGCTTTCCTGTTTTGAAAAGTGGACAAATTAAAGTAATTAATGTAAAAATAACTTATTAACTGTTCGTCAGGCCGTTTTGAACGGGCGGAAAAGTATATTTGGAGAGTAAACGCCACTGCCTGGCATGGTAAATTGCTTTTGGATCTGCTTTCTTATTATTTATATTAATTGCCGGTGTATACATGCTTCATCTACCTATTGCGATTGACAAAAGTGTGCGGATACAGTATATTTGAATATGGGTGAATGGCTTTTGTAATGAGCCGTATAAGAAGCTATGAATGAAAGGAGAAGAAATGTGTTATGGAAAAAGAAAAATTAGAGTTTGTAAAAGGAAAAACACAGGAGCTGCTTCAGTCGCAAACCTGCTGCGCGGAGGGAAAAGCGGCGGCCAAAGCTTGGCTGGAAGCCATTGGAACGGAACAGGAAGCGGCCGAAACCGAACGGTATCTGAATGAGCTGAAAGCGGATATCATGCCGATCGATCAATTAATTGGCTTTGCCGGCTCTGAGGCTGGAATACAGTATTTTGGAGAAGCTGCAGCGAAAGGGATTGTGAGCCACGCGGAGGAGATTAAGGCGAATGGCGCCCGGTACTGCGACTGCCCAGCGTGTGCGGCGGCGGAAGCGATTCTCAAAAAGCTGGAGATACTGTAAGAGACATCAAAGCAGCAGTTCTGTTTTATTTCTGAGAGCCCAAAACGCTGTCCAAATTTCCGGACAGCCGTTTTTTGATCGGATTTTTGCATAGAAGAAAACCAAAGAACCGGCTTGGGAAAGACCTTGCCCGTTTTCGGGAAGGCGCTGTCCTGAGCCGGTTCTTTGGCTTTTTGTTACTCTATTTTTAGGAAGGAGTGGGTTAAATTAGATTATTTGATGTCGCGCTTCTGGAAAGACCAGAGTCCCAGCACGGTAAAGGCTATAAAATAGATGATCCCAACAGCCAGGGAGCGGGTCATCATTCATTGGTTACCTGACCATTTACCAAATAGGCTGCGTTGGTGGAGAGAAGATAATCGGAAAGAGCTGCTTCCAGATTGAAAAACTCATGGAGAGCCATTTGCGCCAGACTGACAAAGAGGTAAATAAATTGCATCGTAATACAAAGATTGATGGCGATGGCACCGCCGGATTGACGGATCAGCATGGCGACCATCACAAACACGGCGGTGTAAGCGAAGGTTAAAAGAAATTCCAGACCGACGATTTTTAGGGTTTCCGGCCAGTAGCTGGCGGATACTTCTCCAAACCCCCATAAAATTGTGGCGGTACCGGTATAGGCAATGCTGTATACCAGCTGGATCATCAGAGCGATGAAGCAGGAAACAACCAGCTTGGAAAAATAGATGCTGATGCGGCTGAAGCCCCGTGAGGCTGTATTTTTGATCGTTCCAAAGCCAAACTCAGAAGCCGCAAAAATAGAAACTACAATAGCGATAAAAATTTGCAGTCGCCTGCAAAGGTGCTCAGCAGCTGATTGGAACCATTATAGACAATACCTTCGCCCAAGAATTGAGCGGAATAATCCTGAATAAAAACGGAGCCTACGGTAAGCGCTACAACGATCAATAAGCAGATGGGAAAGGATTTCATTTTGGAAAGCTTATAGAAATCTGACTTTAACAACCCTGACATTAGCGGTCCCCTCCAGTTACTTGAATAAAATAATTTTCCAAGTCCGCATTGGACATAGAGATAGAATTGACGATGATATCATGCTTTGCAAGAATCGTGTTGATCAGGCCGGCTTCATCCAAATGGTCAAAAAGGGAAATGGTGCCATCCGGATTTACGGTATAATTTTTCGTTCCCACCACGTTTTCTAAAATGGAACAGGCTTCCGGGATCCGGTCTACCTGGATCATCAGACTGGATTTGCATCTGGCTTCCAGATCTTCAGCGGTGAATTCGTCGATCATCACGCCTTTGTCGATGATGCCATACCGGGTGGCCAGCTTAGAAAGCTCGCCCAGAATATGGCTGGAAATCAAAACGGTAATGCCGTGCTCATGGTTCAGCTTCTGGATCAGCTCACGGATTTCCTTAATGCCGGTAGGGTCCAAACCGTTGGTCGGTTCATCTAAAAATAGAAAGTCGGGCTCCCCGATCAAAGCGATCGCGATCGCTAAGCGCTGCTTCATGCCTAGAGAAAAGTTCTTCGCTTTTTTCTTGCCTGTGCTTTCCAGTCCAACGGTGCTTAAAATCCGGTCGATTACTGAAAGATCCTTGACGCCTTGCAGCTTGCATTGGGCAACTAGGTTTTGTCTCGCCGTCATATGAGGGATCACCGCGGGATATTCAATTACCGTACCGACCTTTTTCCTCATCTGCGTCAAGTCCTTGCTGCCGAAAAGCTCTATGCTCCCGCCGCTGGGAGCTGCGAGCCCCACAGCCATACGAATCAAAGTAGTTTTGCCAGCGCCATTTTTACCGATAAATCCATAAATGTCACCGCGGTTCACGGTCATGGAAACGTGGTCTACTGCCTTTTTACCGGAAAACACTTTGGTAAGTTCAGTCGTTTTTAAAACTGTATCCATATACCTTTCTCCTTTTGCATAATTGTGTTATTGTATTACGTAATTAATACACTAGAACAATAATACAGCCTTCCGGAGTATTTGTCAATAGTTTTTTGCAAAAATGGAACCCCTGATTTTTAGGGGTTCCACTGTAAAGAGAGCTTATTTTTGATCCGCTGATGCTCTTGCAGCCAACGGGCTGTATCACACAAGGTTTCTTTGATTGGGCGGGGCTGATAATTCAGTTCACGGGTTGCTTTGGCGTGAGAAAAGGCAGCGTTGCTTTCCAGAGTATATAGGGAATAGGAGGTATACAGCGGCGGCTGCTTTAGTATTTTATAATATATCTCAGATAAAGGCGCGGTTGCTTGGCGAACCAAAGGGGAAGAACGGTTTTCAGCTTTTTCTTTCCCGTAATGTCATGCAAGGTATCAAGAATCTCTTTTACCGGGAAGTATTGATTGGAAAGAATATAGCACTCGCCGGGCTGGCCGTTTTCCACGCAGGAAAGGATACCGTCGGCTACATCCCGCACGTCCACAAAATCATAGCCGCCCTTCACGCAGGCGGTGAGCCGGCCGTTCAGATAGTCGATCACCAGCTGGGTCAGATGGCCCCGGCCAAAGTCGCCCGGCCCTAATATCCCAGAGGATGGACAATAGAGGCGTTCAAGCCGTACTGGGTTACCGCATCCAGCACCGCCTGAGAGGCTTCTGATTTTGTCTTGGCATAAGGACCATGGACCTCCTCGGGCTGAAAGGAAGAGACCTCTGTGATGACCTTACCCTTTTCCAGCTCAGGAATAGCATGGACAGAGCTGACATGAACCAGCTTTTTGACGTGGTTTAGAACGCATAGCTTCAAGATATTTTTAGTCCCTTGAACGTTTACATCGTACAGGCGCTGCTGGTATTTCGAGGAAATAGAAACGATTCCCGCGGTGTGAATGACTACAAGCTCCTGGTCAATTTTGTGAGCAAAGAAGGGAACCAGGCTTTCCAGATCCCGCACATCTCCCCGGACGATCTCTACGCCTGGATCAAAACAGGGAACAGAATGGTCTGCCGGCAAGGCAAGCCCCCGCACCTGGGCTCCTTGCTGGCGCAGCTTTCCAATAACAATATTTCCTAAATGGCCCATGGCCCCAGTTACTAAATACAACGGAGACGACATTTTCAACAGCTCCTTTCTGCCATTTCTCTTTATATTTATTGTAGCCTGCAAATAAGAAATATCCGTGAATACAGATTGAATTTTCCTTGATATAACAAAAGGAAAAAGCGGATAAGGGCTGAAAAGATTTTATAAAGCTGGAGAAAATGGAAACGCCCCCTTAGAAAGCCGACAGGCGATCCAAAGGGGCGCAGCCTCAAGGAATATTATGATGGAGTCAATAGTAATTATTGATTTTGCTGAGAAGCAATAGCGTCCTGCACCAACTCGTCGCCGTAGGCGCCAATTTCAGCGGGATCACTAGAAGCACCGGTGAAAGCCATTTGAGCAACCTTGCCCAGTAAAGCTTCGCCGTCGATTACGCTCCAGCCGTCGTATACCTCGGAAAGAGGGTAGGTAGCGGGAGTCATGTAATCCAGGATCTTGGAGCCTTCCTTCGCAAAAGCGAAGTCTTCGCTGACAGAAATTCCCTCATAGGTGGGCCATTCGCCGCACTCTGCGTTGGTGAAAATGGGCTGGCTGTTTACCACTATGCTTTTGCAAATCTGCTCGGCCAGCTGGGGATTTTTGCTCTGAGCGAATACGCCGATACCGTTAATAAAGGTACAAGCACGCTTTTCATCTGTATCAGGTCCGGTGAGAACATCCATGACACCGGTAACAGCGGCAATCTCGGGATCGGCCGCCAGATCCTGAGCCATATCGTGAATGATAACGGCGGCCTGCCCATCCAGATAAATCTTAGTCAAGTCGGTTCTCTTGTAGCTGGAGAGGCTCTTCGGTACCAAGCCTTCCTGATACATCTGAATCCAGTAATCATACATGTGCAAGGCGCTTTCATCAGACATAGCGGAAACCACATTGTTTTCAGCGTCATATTTGCAGGCGCCGGTGCCGTTGTTAATCAGGACATCAAAGCCAAATGGTTCGCCTGGCCGCCGGAAAGCTCGAAGATAAAGGGATCAATGTTGAATTTCTCCTTTACCTTTCTCAGAGCGTCCATAAATTCATCCCAGGTTTTGGGAGACTCGGTGTAGCCAACCTCGGCAAACATGTCGGTACGGTAGTACAGCATATCGATGCCTACCATGTAAGGCAGCTGAACCAGCTTGCCTTCATATCTTCTGGATTCCCAAATAGCCTCGCTGAATTTAGAAGCGAATTCCTCATCAGCGTCCAGATTGTCCATGTAGTAAATTTCTCCCATACGGGCAAAGGTTTCAGCGGTGCCGTAACCAGCGGCGAAAATATCAGGGGCGGTGCCGCTGTTGACAGCGGTCAGATGGACCTGATAGAAGTTATCCCAAGGCAGGTTCACATATTCGATTTCCCCATCCAACTGGTCGGCAAATTCGCTGTTAACGGCAGAGAGCACTTCTTCCATAGCGGGAACATAGGTGTCCGGGCCGCCCCAGGCCATATCCCAAAAGAGGATGTGGCTCTTTTCGGAAGTCCCCTCAGAGGATTCCTGCTGACCAGATTCTTCCGCCGCGGAAGAATCTCCTGCGGGCTCAGAGCTGTTGGTGGTTCCCTGATTACAAGCCGACGCGAAAACCATCATACCAGCAAGCAAAGCCGCAAGAACAGATTTTGCTTTCTTGTTTGCGTTCATTCTTTTCCCTCCTGAAAAATATAAAATCCAAAAACCGCACACGCGGCTGGTTTACCAAAAGATTCTCCGAAAGGTTATTGCTATTTTAACTATTTTTAACGGTTAACTTGAATAATTTGTAATGAAATTGTCGCATACTTTTAAAATGTTGACCACCGGACAAAATTGATGTAAAATACCCTATAAATTATTGTTTTTGTGTTTTCGTTGCGTTTTCATAGTGTTACATAGCGATTACAAAAAGACGGCTGGCAATAAGGAGAATTTTTATGAAAGCAAGACTTATTTCTCAGGAAACAGTGTATTTATATCATATCGGCTTGAATTCTCAGAGGGGACAAGAAATTACCCAGGCACTGGGAGAAATTTCCGTTCAAGTGAAAGAGATCAAGGAGGAGCAGCTGGGAGAGACCTTAGGCTATTGTCTGGGCTTGCCCGGATTTTCTAAAAACGATTCTCCGCTGGCGGAAGAAGGCTTTGACCAGGAGGTCCTTGTCATGAAAGGCTTTACCCGGCAAAGCATGGACCGGATGCTGAAGCAATTTCAAAGAAAAGGAGTTCCGCCGGTAGCGTTGAAAGCGGTGCTGACAGAGCATAACAGCAAGTGGAGATGCATCGATTTTTTCCGGGAACTGGAGCGGGAGCATATGTTTATGAGCGCTTATCAGAGCCTGCGGCGCCAGGTGCTTGTGGCGGAGGGAATAGCGGCTCCGTCACAGGATCTCCGCCGGGAAGCTTTGCGCGCCAGTGAGCTTCTAGCGAAAGGAAATGAGATCGAATATGAGGAGCTGGTTCAGGAACTGAAATGTATAAGCAGTATTTTGGAAAAGGAATGTAGAGAAGAAAAGTAAGGTATATCTAACGATTTCGAAATTAGTTAAATAAGAAAAGCCTATCCTTACACGGATAGGCTTTTTATTTTCAGGATTTCCAGATTAATAAATCTTTTTATACAGTTCGCAAATTTCTTCCGGACTGGTGTCCCTTGGGTTGCCGGGAGTGCAGGCGTCGATGAAGGCAAACTCGGACAGGGCCTTTAGGTCTTCTTCCTTTACGCCGATTTCATGGAGAGTCTTGGGAATTCCCACATCCTCAGACAGCTTTTTCACAGCGTCGATTGCAGCTTTGCGGTATTCCTCCTGGCTCATGCTTCCGTACCCTGTACGCCCATGGCCTTGGCGATGTCTCTGTATTTTTCACCGGTGCAAGGAGCGTTGTATTCCATTACGTAGGGAAGAATGACAGCGTTGGCGACGCCGTGGGGAGTGTCATAGAAAGCGCCCAGGGGATGCGCCATAGAGTGTACGATGCCGAGACCAACGTTAGAAAAGCCCATGCCGGCCACATACTGGCCCAATGCCATATCCTCGCGTCCCTTGGGATCATTTTCTACCGCAGCGCGGAGAGAACGGGCGATAATTTCAATGGCCTTTAGATGCATCATATCGGTCAGCTCCCAAGCGCCCTTGGTAATATAGCCCTCGATGGCGTGAGTTAAAGCATCCATGCCGGTAGCAGCGGTGAGTCCCTTGGGCATGGAAGACATCATGTCTGGATCGATAATGGCAACGACGGGAATATCATGACAGTCGGCGCAGACAAATTTGCGGCGCTTTTCCTCGTCGGTAATAACATAATTGATGGTGACCTCCGCGGCAGTGCCGGCAGTGGTGGGAACCGCGATAATCGGCACACACTTGTTTTTGGTAACGTCAGCGCCCTCCAGGCTTTTAACGTCGGCATGCTCGGGATTGTTGACGATAATAGCGATGCCCTTGGCGGTATCGATGGAGGAGCCGCCGCCAATAGCGATAATATAGTCGGCGCCAATAGACTTGAACATTTCCACGCCGCCCTTAACAACATTAACGGTAGGATTGGCCTTAACTTTGTCATACACCTCATAGGCCAGGCCGTTAGCGTCTAAAAGCTTAGTGACATTATCCGCAACATGAAACTTAATCAGGTCAGGATCCGTTACAACCAGAGCTTTTTTGAAACAGCGTTTTTTCACTTCGGTGACAATATCCTGTACCGCGCCTTTTCCATGATAGCTGGTTTCATTCAGAACAATTCTGTTTGCCATAGTTAAGACTCCTTTTTATATTATTTTATGGACGGGAGCTTTTTTGAAAAGACCCCGAAAAATACCATATGGCTGATAAAAACAGTATAACGTAATTTATTGTTGTTGTCCATATTTGATAATGAATTTGATAAATTTTCGGCTTTTAGCCTTGTCGTGAATCAAATCAATCAAAACTGATCATTTCTTGAAAATTAGAAAGACAGCTTCAGGGGCAGAGCGGTATATTTTATGAGAAACTGTAAACTCTAATGCCGGAGGTGATTTAGTATGCCAGATATTTTTAATTTCACACCAGAAATGGAAACCTATTTTTCCACCTGCCTGTCTATGTCCAGGAGAATATTAAGCAAAGCAATCAGAAGATCAATTCTTTAGAGGATTTGAGAGCGGTTTCTGAAAAGCTGATGGAAAGAAAATAAGCCGAAATGGAGGAATGCTTCCTCCATTTTTTCAATGCCAAAGAGGAGAACAGAAATGCAGAAGTATAATGACCTATATAGCCTAATTCAATCCGATCCCAAAGCGGACCAATATTTCCGCTCCCTGCCCGGGTATGTGCAGGAGGCAATTTCCAGTAAGGCTTCCGGCGTGAATTCCTATGAAAGCCTGATAACTTACGCAGAGAAGCTAACCCGAGGGGATCTATAGAAGCCCTGGTTTTAGGAAAATTGAAAAAACGCCGGGATAAAAGCGCTGACGGACTGAAAAGACAGCACAGAGCTCCGTTTTCTGTGTCCCGGATCAGTACCGTCTAGTCCGATCAGGCAAGCATAGGAATCATACTAGATAACTATAAATTACCCATTCACGTGGAGACAGATGAAAGCGCGTCTTGCGTCAGGACAAAAATTCCCTGGTAAATGCGGTTCGGCTGGTAGCACACTAAGCAAGGGTGATATTTTTGAACCAGAATGATTATGGCAGCAGCGATATGCCGGGAATTATCGATGTTGTAGGCTATGATGACGACGACTATTTCTCTACTCTTCCGGAACGGGTAAAGCAAGAATTGAGCCAATACCGGACTGAAGTGTCAGACTCGTCTGAGCTTCGGCGCCTGGCGGAAAAAATCATGCTGCGCTATTAAAAGAATTAAAAGGCAAATCATTAGAATAACGGAAAAGGACGCCTATCTCCCTTGAACAAATCAACAGGGGAGAAAGCGGCCTTTTCTTTTTTATTTCCTATGATATGATGTTTTCAAGCAAAGGCATAGGAGGAATTAACTATGAACATACAGATATTCGGAAAAAATAAATGTTTCGACACGAAAAAGGCGGAGCGGTATTTCAAGGAACGGGGTGTAAAATATCAGAGAATTGACACCGTAAAATTTGGAATGAGTAAGGGAGAGCTCCAAAGCGTCGTCAAGGCGGTTGGTGGAATCGACAAACTGGTAGACGAAAAAAATCCGGACAGCGCCATCGTCAGCTATCTTGCCCGTGACGAGGATAAGCTTGAAAAGCTGATAGAAAATCCGAGGTGGTTGAAAACCCCGGTAGTACGCAATGGAAGGCAGGCAACGGTGGGTATCAGCCGGAAGTGTGGAAAGCCTGGAAATAAATATATCTCTTGCTATGTTAAAAAAGCGCATCAAAATGGGAAAACGGAGATCGTTTTGTGTGGATAAATTTTCCGCCTGGAGTTAGGGGAATGCCGGACGTTTTGGTTTTATGCGTGTAATTCAGGAAAATTTTATTTTTGATCGTTTCCGTTTTATTGCTTTTCAGGAAAGCGTCTGCCTGTTTGCCCGCTGAAAATTTTTTGCATGTTCTTTTAATACTGTTTTTTGCCCCGCTGTATGGAAAAATAGAAAAACGGCCCAGCCGGCGCTTTGACCGGCTGGGCCGTTCGTTATCATCGTGTGAGGAAAAAGTCAAAGAAAATCAAGGCAGGCCCTTATTTAGAAGCGGCTTCCTTTTCCGAGGCTTCCGGGGCAGGCTCCTCGTCGTTGGTGAGATGGAATTTCTCACATACGTAAAAAATCAGGCTCAGGATCATACCTACTACGCAGGCTAAAACCATACCCTTTAACTCTAGCTGCCAAATTTTAAGGTAATGCCAGACAGTCCGGTGACAAAGATGACCGAGGTAAGGATCAGGTTTTTGGACTTGGAGTAGTCTACCTTGGAATCCACTAGGATTCGCAGGCCTGAGGTTCCAATCATGCCGTACAGCAGGAAAGAGATACCGCCGATGACAGCGTTAGGCATGGTTTGAATCAAAGCGGAGAATTTACCGATAAAAGAGCAAAGAATAGAAAGGACAGCGGCGCCGCCGATTACCTGAACACTATACACTCTGGTAACCGCCATAACGCCGATATTTTCGCCGTAGGTAGTTGTCGGAACAGAGCCAACCAAACCGGAAAGCATACTGGAAAAGTTGTCAGCGAAAATAGAACGGTGCAGGCGGGGTCCTTGAGAAGATCTCTGCCCACCACCTTACTGGTTACCAGCTGATGGCCGATGTGCTCACTGGTAATGACCAGCAGAGCAGGCAGAATAATTAAAATAGCGTTGATGTCGAATTTGGGAAGCTGGAAATTTGGAAGAGAGAAGAAGGGAGTATCGATTACGGCTTGAAAGTCGACCGTACCGCAGCAAACGGCGGCGATGTATCCGGCGATAATAGCGATCAGGATTGGAATAACGGACAAGAATTTTTTAAACAATACAGAGCCGAACACAGCGACCCCGATGGTGACCAAAAACACAATAATTGTGGAGGAATCAATGGAAGCGCCTTCCTCCGGGAGAAGTCCAGCGGTGCTCGCGGCATTTCCAGCAAGTTCTAAACCGATCAGAGCTACTACGGAGCCCATGGCCGCCGGAGGAAGCACTACGTCGATCCAGTTGGTGCCGAACTTATAAATGACGAAAGCTAACAGGCATCCGCAGGCGCCGGTAACCACAAAGCCGCCTAAGGCGTATTGATAGCCAAAGTTCGCGATTACCAGGCTGCCGGCGCCTAAAAAGGCGAAGCTGGAACCCAAATAAGCAGGAGCCTTCCCCTTAGTGATGATAATAAATAAAATTGTGCCGATACCATTCATTAAAAGAACAATGGCGGGATCAATGCCGAATAAAGTAGGAACCAGGATGGATGCGCCGAACATGGCGAACATGTGCTGAACACTCAGCGGAATCAGCATAGAAACCGGGACCTTTTCATCCACTTGTATGATTTTTCTACGTTCCAAAGAGATACCCCCTATTGATTTTATCCTGAAAATTATATCATAATTCATAAAAAATTCATAATGTTTTGTCGAAGGAAAGGGGAAAACAATCGCCAAAATTTCAGAAAAAATTTTAGGACTTTTCACAAAAGCCGGGAACTATCATTGGCAGAAGAACCGGGAACCGTTATAATAAAGCTATATAGAATCAGAAAAACCGATTCTCTGTTGTCATAAGCTTTGTAGTCTGAAGGACGTGAGAACGGTCTGAAAATCTGCACAGGCATAAGAGAGGGAATCATTGCTATGTATGAAAAGAGCTATGAAAAGAGATTACCGTATATCAGTATGAATGTGACGTGAAAAACCGGATGACAGCCGCTGCCCTGTTAAAGCAGGTACAGCAGATCAGCACAGAGCACTGCGACATATTCGGATTAGACGCCGCCTACTATCAATCCACGAATACGGCTTTCCTGCTGTCGAAGATATCCTTGCTGTTTCATCGGGAAATCCTGGTAGGAGAAAAGCTGAAGCTGGTGACTCAGCCCTCCTTGCCGATAAAGGCGGTTTACCATCGGTATACCAGCGCCTATGATGATCAGGGGAAGGAGGCCGCCTCTGTGGACAGCAGGTGGATTTTGGTGGATACCCAGACCCGTAGGATTCTGCGTAAAATTCCGGAAAATTTTCATTTTCCTTTCCTGACGGAACAGGTGCCGGAGCATCCTTGCAAGCTTGTGAAGTCTGAATGCATGGAGCATGCTGGAGAACAGTCTGCCGTTTACTCAAAGGTGGATCAAAACGGCCATTTAAACAATACGGAATACGCCTCTATCGTGTGCGATCTGGTGCCCATTTCTCAAATTACTGAGCATCCAGTACGATCCATGGTGTTGGCTTATCATAATGAGCTGCGTCTTGGAGAAACAATGGATCTGCTTATGGGCCCCATTGAAAATGGCTACGATATAACGGGCGAACGGGAAGGAAAGCCTTGCTTTGAAGCGAATATCCTGTTTTAGATTTTGATTTCACCGTCGGCAAGGGCGTCGGCATAAACGGCGCTCATAAGAGTTCTGCTGCCGGCAGGGAGGCGGGCGGCGCCGAATGTTTCCACCCATATTTATTTCCTTTACAGCGTTAAGCTTCCAATATTCTTAAAATTGAATTTTTCTATTTTGGAGTGCAGCACTCCTAAGGCCAGCGGGGTTCTTTGCGCGCTGGTTATTATGGAGCTCTCTTTTGGGGCATTCTTCCAGCAGGACGGCAGGTATCAAAGTCAAACAAAGAAGCCCTATCCGGCGGTACGACGGATAGGGCTTTCTGATACGTTTATGCGATGACTAGATCAAAAGACTCCAGCTGCCGCAGCTGTTCCGCAGCTTGCGGATCAATTCCTTTGTCGGTAATCAGCTTGTCAATATCCGACAAAGCAGCGAACTGGGTAAAGGAAAGCTTCCCGAATTTCGAGCTGTCGCTGAGCATGATTACTTCTGACGCCACCTGGATCATTGTTTTTTTGACCTCAGCCTGATTGAAATCAGGAGTGGTAAAGCCGCGGTCCAGGGAAACGGCATTGGATGAGAGGAAAACTTTGTCTACATTCAGCTCGGAAAGATAGGATACCGCCATAGGGCCTACCGTACAGTGGAAGCCATGGCGCAGGGTGCCGCCAATCAAAATTAGATTGGCTTGGGTGGATTCCTCCAATAAAGAAGCGATTTCTATGTCATTGAGAACGATGGTCAGGTCCCGTTTTCCCGAAAGACATTTGGCCAGCTCCAGGGTAGTAGTACCGGTGTCCAGGATAATGGTGTCTCCATCCTCAATCAGCTTTGCGGCACAAGCGGCGATTTGCCGTTTCTGCTCCATATTCCGGATTTCCTTATGTCTGGAATCCAGCTCAAAGGAGGTTTTTTCCAGAGAGATGGCACCGCCGTGGGTACGTTTCAGCTTTCTTTCGTTCTCCAGGTCCCGTAGGTCATTTCGAATGGTAGCGGGAGAAACGTCGAAATAATCGCAGAGCTCGGGAACCAGCAGCTTAGATTTCTGCCGCAGAAGCTCCAAAATTTGGCCTTTTTCGCTCCTCTGCAAATAAGGGGTGCTCGGATTGAGGCTTCATGTGTGACCACTCCGATCTCATAATTCTTAAAAGGATATTTCTTTATTTGCTTCTATAATCTTTCAGCGATAAACTTAATAAATTTTATTATAATATAATCCGAAAAGAAACGCAAGAATAGACGATTATTAATAAGCGGAAAATGTAAACAGTCAAAAAGAAGACGAAAAACATAATAGAGGCGCTGATGCATGGCCGGGAATCAGGCTTAAGGCGAAAACAACAAGTGTTTATGATACCGCCGCGTTAAGCTCCCGTTTCCATTTTAGGCGGCGTTTTTTATTGCTTCTAAAGCCAGCCGCTCTCATAAGCTGTTAAGCTTTTTGTTTTCCAGCGGATGGAGCTATCGCCCCGATGAAAGAATTCAAAATTACTGAAAAGGAGAGAAATATTATGCTATGTGAGCTGCGTCCGTGGCGCATGGAAGACGCAACAGAGCTGCAAAAGATTCTTAATAATAAAAAGATCCTGGATAATTTACGGGATGGGATTCCTTATCCATACACTTTGGCGGACGCAAAAGCGTTTATTCAGTCTATGAGCGAGGCGGAGCCGGATTCCACCTATGCCTTTGCCATTACAGCGGACGGCAGGCTGGCGGGCAGTATCGGCGCTTTTCGGAAAGAAAATATTCATTCCCGCACAGCGGAGATCGGGTATTATATTGCTGAAAAGGATTGGGGGAGGGGAATTGGTTCTGACGCTGTTAAGCGGCTCTGCCGCTATCTTTTTCAAAATACAGATCTGCTTCGGATCTTTGCCGAGCCCTTTGCTTATAATCAGGCGTCGTGCGGATTTTGGAAAAGGCTGGATTTGCCTTAGAAGGCGTTTTAAGAAAGAACGCGGTTAAGAATGGGAAGATTTTAGATATGAAAATGTATTCCATTGTGAGGGAGTAAGCAAAAGCGGCCTTCTTCCCTGATGAAGGCCGCTTTTCAGCGCAAGATTTCCTTTTGGCCTTTGATCCTCCTCTTGCGGGGCGTTCTTCCCTGCGAATTGTAAAAAACCGCACGAACTTGTTTTCATCTTCTCATTTGATTCTATACGCTTGTTTGGAGATTCTTCCGGCGCATTTTGATCTGGGCTTTCTAAGATCTTAACCAGAGCCCCAGAAAATAGGAAGCCGGATTTTTAGTGCTTTGCTGTTGAAGAACAAAGCAATGAGAATAAAATTCCGCTTATAGTGACTTTGCAGGAAGCCATGCTAATTTGCGATCAGGGCAGCCAGCGGGATGGAAAGACTGCAAATATGATGGAAATCAGAAAGCAACTGGCGCGAAGGAAAGAGTGATTTTAATCAAATTGTCAATCTTCTAGCTTACGATTCTTTTTTCTGCGATGGAAAGGTTTCCGGCCTGGACGATTTTCACCGCCATCAGGCCGTCAACGCCCGTCACACAGGCGTTTTATCCTCCAGCACACATTCGGCAAAGTGAAGGTCCTCCTTTAGATATGCGTCCTCAAATAAATTCTTCCAGCTTTTAATAAACTGCCGTACCTGATTACCGCTGCGATTGGCGCAGATCATATTGTTTTCGTTGCTGGTTCCCAGATAGATTACCCCGTCTGTGCCCAGAATTTCTACCGGCGTCATAGCCGTAGCCTACTCCCTGAGCACCGTCGATAGAGGCGAGCACGCCGTTTTTAAATTTACCGTTCAGCACCACGTTGTCATAAAAGTCAGGAAATTCCTTTTGGGCTTCATGGCAACGATAATTTCCGGCGATCGCGTACACATGCTCAAACTCGCTCCCAGAAAACCAACGCAAGGAATCAATATCGTGGCTGTTGACTTCCGCCAAAGGACCATTGCTTTTTTTGATATCATACATCCAAGGCCTTGGGGTGCTGGGCCCGCGGGTCAGGGATTTGACCAGCACCACACTGCCGATCTCTCCAGCTTCCACTGCCTTTTTGGCAGCCTGGAAGCTTTCGTCAAACCGGCGCATAAATCCGATTTGCAGCTTCACCCCGCTGTCCTTGACTGCCTCCATGATTTGCACACATTCCCGGGCGTTCATGGCCATGGGTTTTTCCAGTAGAATGTCCTTGCGATGCTTCGCGGCGCACACGGCGATTTCACAGTGATATTTGGTGGGGGAAACGATAACAACCGCGTCGGTTTCTTCATCCTCCAAGGCTTGCTTGTAGTCCAGATAATATTTTTCAATTTCCAGCTCCCGGCATGCGGAAGCTGCGGCCTCCTCCATGGGGTCGGCTACTGAGACGATCCGAAATCCCGGCACACTGCGCTGAAAATTACGCGCATGGATCATCCCCGCCCGGCCAGCGCCGATGAGACAGATTCCACGGTAGTTTTTCTTCATAAAGCTCACACTCACTTTCTGTTCATTTGCTGATCTAAAAGTCCGGACGCTAGAATTCTACAACGTTTTTTAAACCCTTCACCTGCTTCGCCAGCTCAAACAGATCTGATATTTTGTCCAAAGGGGCTTTTTTAGTTATCAGACTGGCAACCTCGACGACGCCATCGGCAATAAAATCAAGAGTCTTGCGGTATTGCGACAGACTTGCGCGGGTGGTCCCGGTAACGATAAGCTGCTTGTAATGGATTATATTGGAGTTAAGCCGCACGACCTCCTTCCCTTTGGGCAGGCCCCCGAAGAAACAGATCCTGCCGTTGACGGCGGCCTGTGAAAGCGCGGATTCCTGGGCGGCGGGAGAGGGACACGCGGTGATGATCACGTCAAAGCCCCGGCCCTTGGTCAGCCGGCTTACATCCTTTTCCTCTAAGGAAGCCGCGGGAATTAGGCTCCGGTCTACGCGCCGGCATTCCTCCAGACGTTCCGGCGACAGATCGCTGATCACCACACGGCCGGCGCCTGCCAGCTTAGCCAGCTTAGCATGCATTAAGCCGATGGCGCCGGAACCGACCACCAGCACATAGTCGCCTGGCTGGATATGGCAGTGCTGAGAGCGTTATAGGCGCAGGAGAAGGGCTCGTTCGGAGCGCCTTCCGCATAAGAAACCCTCCGCGGAAGAACTGCCACGTTGCCGCCGGCTACCGCGCGGGAGGGAATTCTGACGTATTCTGCGAAAGCGCCGTCCAGATTGATGCCGAAGGCTTGGTAGTGCGGACATAAATGTCCGTTGCCGCTGACGCATAAATCACACACACCGCAGCCCATATTAGGCGCCACTGCTACTCTCATGCCGGCTTGATACCCGGTTACTCCTGAGCCGATTTCCACAATATCTCCTGCGAACTCATGGCCCAGCACCAAAGGCTGGGACGAATCGGTGCCTTTCGCGCCGCTGGTGAGCATCCGCACATCGGTGCCGCAAATTGCGGCGGCCCGGACCTTTACCAGAATTTCCCCAGCGCCGATCTTTGGCTTTGGCATCTCCTCGATCCGAAGATCATTGATTCCGTACATCCTTGCCGCTAACATGCAATACCCTCCTATGTATCGTTTTTCTATTGTTGAATGTTTTATTAGATAACCTCCGTGTCAAAGCCATAGACCTTTGCCATTTGAAGAAGCTTATAGGTAACGTCTCCTTGAATTAGGATTGCGTGGTGGGAGGAGAGGCTTTCCATTACCTTGTGCCCGCTGCCGTTTCGATAGCGGAGCAAAGCCCCGTTGCGGCAATCAGAGCCGGGATATTGTACGTAATCTTCAATTTCCGCCTCGATGATGGTAAGCTTTTTCATATCGGAGCGGAGCTTGGCCATCGTAATAGGCCCTGCTGCCATACGGCAGTCGATAACAACGGCGTCATCGCTGACGATGTCCAACACCTTAGGCGCATGACCCATTGCGTGCAGAAGCTCTGAGGAGCGCAGCCGAAATATCCGCAGTGAACTCCCAGCGCGTGGCTGTCGGGATCGTCAATGCTGGGAAAACGCTGAATTTTTCATGCTTTAAGGCCGCCATTCCTACTAGAAAGGGATAGATATTCGTCATCATCATAGGCGTTTTCAGTGCGGAATAGAGGATAAATTTGCTGATTAAAGTAACCGTGTCTCCTTCGCACGCCCAAATAATATGATCGTATTCAAATAGCCAGTTCCAGGCCAGACAGGGTGTGGTAGCGCTGTGGAAGGATTCGTTCAGACAATTAGCGCCCGCGCCGCAGACTCCACCGATTTCGAGGATCAGCTCGCGGATTGCTAAATAAAGCTTCACAGCCTTTAAGATGCTCTCCTGCGGTACTTCTTGGATAGGAACAGGGCGCTGGTTCCATAGCTCCTGAGCCTGAGCGTCAGAAAATTGAGCTGCCCTGAAATTCACCTCTTTCCAGCTGCGGTACACAATTTGAACGCCAAAAGTATCTTCAATCTGACGGGTGCAGGACTTATCCCACCAGTAAAACCGCTTGAACAGATACGCCTGCATCCCTTCTCCCGGATTATCCTGCAGCATAAGAAACTTCATGCCGGAGCGCAGTTTCCTTTTAGCGGAGAGAGCTCGAAGAACCACTTTAGCAAGCTCACATTGATAGGGGGAGAATACGTTTCGACCCAGTTCGCCCCGCAGATAAGCCACGATCTCCCAGTCCCACATTTCCACAGTGCCGAATTCTGAGGTTAGAATAATAATCGGCAGCGAGACGCTCTCTATAAATTCGCGGTATTGAAAGACAGCTCCTAGAAGCTGGGGGAATACTATGGCGTCTGCATCGGGAGGGACAGGCTCTCCCAGCGGCTGAGGAGGAAGGAAATCGGCTTCCGCGCCGTAGAGAATTTGCAGCTTTTTTAGCTGTTCCTCAAATTCCCGAGTCTCCCGAGGGTTTCTTTCTTTAAAGTATAGGGGAAGCAGTTTTGCCTTCATGGAATAAACTCCTTTGCTGTTGTTTTGTTTTATATTATCATAACATATCCTAATATTCAACAATAAATAATAGAAATCAAAAAATATATTGCGCAATAAAAGAATATATGATAACATATAACAGAAATAAAACGGAAGGGCGGTTCTGCCATGCAGTATCTGATCGGCGTCGATATCGGCACGCAAAGCACCCGTGCGGCAGTTATGGAGGAATCGGGAAGGATTCTTACTCAGGCCTCTAAGGAAACAGAACTAATTTATGAAGGAGACCGCTGGGTTTGGCAGGAACCGGATCGGATGTATGGCGACGCTGTGGAAACCGTGAAAGCAGCGGTGGAAAAAGCGCGGATCGCCCCCCAGCAGGTGGCGTCTATTTGTATGGACGCGCAAATGGCGGGCACTATGGGAATCGGGAAAAAGGGAGAAGCGGTTACGCCTATGACAGCTGGCTGGATAAACGGTGCGAGGATAGCTGGGAGGAGCTTCGGGCCTTTGGCGAGGATGAAATTATTTCTATTACGGGAGCGCCCGTGACCTATGCTCATGGGCCGAAAATTCTTTGGTGGAAAAAGCATCGTCCGGAGATCTATCGGAAGATTGATAAATTCGTCCCGCCCGGAAGCTATTTGACGATGCGCTTCTGCGGCTTAACGGGCGAACAGGCGTTTATAGACCATACTTATCTTCATTTTTCCGGATTTGCAGATACCAGAAGGAAGGCCTGGTCAGACAGGCTATTGCAGGCGCTGGGTGTGGAAGAAAGCAAGATGCCCAGAATTGTCCGTCCTGGGATCTGGCGGGAGGCTTGACGAAAGAAACCGCCGAGCCTGCGGCCTGCGGGAAGGAACCCCGGTAGTGTGCGGCTGCGGCGATACCGCCGCCTGCGCTGTGGGCGCTGGGATCACGAGGCCCGGGGTTATGTATGACGTGGCGGGGACTGCTCTGTATTTGCCTGCGCGGTCGGCGGGTACCAGGCCGGATGTGAAATACAAGACAATTTTGTTTGCTCCGGGAGTGATTGAGGGCCTGTACACCCCGATGGCTTATATTTCCGGCGGCGGAATGTGCTTAAAATGGTTCCGGGACGCCATTTTAAGGGGAGAAAAAAGCTACCGGGAACTGGATGCCTTGGCGGAGGAGGTGCCAAGAGGCAGCGCAGGACTAATTTTTACGCCTCACTTTTCCGGCCGTGTCTGTCCAAACGACGGTGTGATAAAAGGCAGCTGGCTGGGGCTTACAATGCGGCATGACTACCGGTATTTATATCGCGCGATCGTGGAAAGCCTGGCGTATGAGTATAAAATGTATTTAGATATTATTCAGGAATCCGTTTTGTTAGAGGGGGGCGGCTCGCATGTTCTGTCGGTAGGCGGCGGAGCCCAGAGCGCTTGATGAATCAAATCAAGGCGGATGTCCTCGGGCTGCCGGTCCGCACGCTGGAAAATCCGGATACCGGGGCCTTGGGATGTGGTGTGATCGCCGGTTATGGCGTAGGGCTTTATGACTCGATTCCTGAAACCGTGGACCGGCTCACGGCTCAGAAGCAAGAATTTATTCCTGAGCCCAGGGGCATCTGGATTATCAGCCTTACACGCAGGCCTACCGGAACAGCTTTGAGCGGCTGCGGTCCGTTTACACTTTTTTACAGAAGGCACGGCATCAGGCATAGCCAGGCTTGCTGCGTGAAATCAATAATCGGAACGATAGCCGGTTGATAACTTTTTGAGCGTCCCCAAAAATCAGGCGAATATTTACTGAATCTATCATTTTAAGAGTTTATTGAGGAAAGGCGGAGAATACAAAATGGAAAAAATGACAAAAGAGCAATTGGCCAACATGTTTGACCATACCTTGCTGAAGCCGTTTGCGACCAACGAGGACTTTCAAAGGCTGTGCGAGGACAGCAAAAAATACGGCTTTAAAATGGTGGCGGTCAACTCAGCGCCGGTAGCGCTGTGCAAGGAGTATTTGAAGGGCTCCGGGGTGCATGTGGGCGCTGCGGTCAGCTTCCCTTTAGGGCAAACCACCATTGAGTGTAAAGTGTTTGAAACAAAGGACGCTATCGCTAACGGAGCGGATGAGATTGATTACGTGATCAATGTGGCGGAACTGAAAAATAAAAATTACAAATATATCAAAGAGGAAATGGAGCGGATTGTTTCTGTGTGCCGGGAAGCCGGGGTGATCTCTAAAGTAATCTTTGAAAACTGCTACTTGACCAAGGAGGAAATCCAGAAGGCTGCCCAAATTGCGAAGGAAGTGAAGCCGGACTTTATAAAAACTTCCACAGGGTTTGGCACCGGAGGCGCTGCTGTGGAGGATGTGAAGCTGATGAAAGCCGTGGTAGGCGGCGCTGTGAAAGTAAAGGCGGCCGGCGGCATCCGAGACTGGAAAACCTGCAAAGCGATGATTGAGGCGGGCGCGGAACGAATTGGAACCAGCAGCAGCCTAAAAATCCTGGAAGAATTTCAAGAGGAGGAAGGGTGAGCCAGAAAGAGGTTCTGATAGGAGAAAGCGGGCGAAAACAGAAAGCTTTTAAACTTCCGCGTGTAAAATGTGCAGAAAAGAAGAGCTGTAAGGGGAAACCTCGCAGCTCTTCTTTTTTCTCTTCCGCCTTTTTACAAATTATGTGTTACTCGAGGAAAAAACCTGCTCTGGCTTTTCCTGGAACATGGTCATGATAGGCTCCATAGAGATATCCCATCTGGCCACGACTTCGCTCTCCGCCTGTACCTTCAGGGCGTGCTCCAGGCCTTTTTCACATTCGTAATAACCGAACAGATCATTGCCGTCGCACCAAATGGTGTAATTGCATACGCCGGCTTCCTTTAATACCTCGACCATCTCAGGCCAAATGGTATCATGCCGCCGAATATATTCTTCCTTCATGCCCTCTTTGATGACCGCCCGCCAAGTGTATTTTCCATACTTAGACCTCCTTGTTTTTAATCATTCTGTTACTTATTAACGTAGCACGCTTGAAAATCACCGTCAATAATTGTTTTCTCTTTCACAAACGGGGACAAAGGTTAGGGCTTTTTGCAGAACTCCGGAAAAAAGGAATCGGGGTTCTTTTTAAACTGTTCTACCAAATCCGGTTCCTTTTCCTCGGTCTTTTCCTTTTGCAGCCGCATCCAAGCGGGAATTTGATTTTGACTGGGCTTTTTACAGTCATAAATATGAGTGCGAAGCTCCATAACGATCCTCCTTATCCGTTGATGTTATCCGGCTCACTTTACACTATATTCATGAAAAAAGAGAAGAGTGCGGCCTATTGACGGAAAATCATAAGAAAAGGATAACCGGGACGGCTTGTGAAAATACTAAGCAAAAAGGAGGCTTATTCATGAGGTTTGTAAATCGAAAGGTGGCGTTGGTGGGAACCGGGCTGGTTGGCATGAGCTACGCTTACGCGCTGCTCAATCAAAGTGTGTGCGATGAACTGGCGCTAATCGATATCGACCAGCAGCGCGCTCAAGGAGAAGCGATGGACTTAAACCATGGACTGGCTTTTTCCGGCTCCAATATGAAAATCTATGCCGGCGGATATCAGGATTGCTCCGATGCGGATATTGTAGCCGTATGTGCCGGTGTGGCGCAAAGCGGGAGAATCCAGGATCGATCTGCTGCAAAGGAACACGGAAGTATTTCAGTCCATTGTCGGGCCGGTCGTGGCTTCCGGATTTAAGGGGATTTTCCTAGTTGCCACCAATCCAGTAGATGTGATGGCTCATGTGACGCAAGCGCTGTCCGGCTTTGACGACCATCGTGTGTTGGGAACCGGCACAGCTCTGGATACCGCCCGCCTGAGGTACCTTCTGGGAGAATATTTTTCCGTAGACCCGCGAAACGTTCACGCATATGTCATGGGCGAACACGGAGATAGTGAGTTTGTGCCCTGGTCCCAGGCTATGGTTGCCACCAAGCCGATTTTAGATATTTTCCGCAGCCGTGGGGTAAGGGATTATCAGAAGGATTTGGACCATATCAGCGAAGAAGTGAGAAACGCAGCGCAAAAGATTATTTCCGCGAAAAAGTCCACTTACTATGGAATCGGAATGGCGATGGTCAGGATTACCCGGGCAATTCTAGGCGACGATCACAGTGTTTTGACGGTTTCCTCAATGCTTCACGGGGAGTACGGGGAACGAGACGTATACGCCGGAACCCCTTGTATCGTCAGCCGGGACGGAGTGAAACGGACGGTAGAGCTTACCTTAACCCCGGAGGAACGGGAAAAGCTTCATGACTCCTGTGAACTGCTGCGGTCCGTATACCGGGACATCCGGGGCGTCTAATGAAAATTTTTTAAACCTCCTCCTTTTCATAGCGGAAATATGAAAGGGATTTTGGTTGTAAAATAAAAAACGGAACCAGTCATCTTCTCCCAAAACGGTACAGCCGTCAGGCTGTACGTTTTTTGACTGTCACTCGAAAACTCCCGGCAGAGCGGCGGAAACGCACGGTGAAAAGCTTTCGCAAGATACATTGGGCGAAAGCGGGGTGTAAACAGCAATCTTCGATGACAGCCAAGCCGCCGTTAGGATGGCGGCTCCCGTTTATGGACCGCGGGGCAAGCGGTGTAAGAGAAGGAAATTTCAATGGCCTTAAGGAGCTTGCCGTCAATAGGGCGTTATAGAGTCTAAGCAAAATACCGTCTTACCGGTGGTTATGACTATTCGCCGAAAATTACTTTCCCTTGGGAGACATATTGTGTTATGAATTAGGATAAGAATGGTAGTGGAAATTAATAACGGCAGAATTTGTGCAAGGTGGTGCGTCAGCATGTATGTGGTCATAAAGGGGAAGAAGCTGATTGGAGCTGCGCTGTGCCTGATTATTGTGGCAGCGGCTGTGATCAGTTGGATCGGTTTTTCCAATCGGGACGATGGGGCAGTGGAGCTGCGGCATCCAACGATAATTGGGGCTTGTCCTTCCAGGAGGAGGGGAAAACCCCGGTCGGCAACGCTACGCCAGAGTTTTTGAAGCAGTATAACGCCTATTTCTGCGGGAACAGTGAGGATAAAAAATTTATTTGACCTTCGACTGCGGATATGAAAACGGGTACACGCCGGCAATCCTGGATGCGCTGGAAAAGCATAACGTAAAAGCCGCTTTTTCGTAGTGGGCAATTATCTGGAGACCAGCCCTGACTTAGTGAAGCGAATGGTGGAGGAGGGACATATTGTGGGAAATCATACCTACCATCATCCTGATATGTCGCAAATTTCAGATCCAGCCTCCTTTCAGGAGGAAATTACCAGCTTGGAGAAAAAGTATCAGGAAATTACAGGACTTGAGATGCAAAAATTTTACCGTCCTCCTCAGGGAAAATACAGCGAAAGCAACCTGAAAATGGCCCAGGAATTAGGTTATCAGACGGTTTTCTGGAGCCTCGCGTATGTGGATTGGTACGTAGATCAGCAGCCTACGCAGGAGGAGGCCTATGCTAAGCTGCTGCCGAGAATCCATCCGGGAGCGGTGGTTCTGCTGCACAGCACATCAAAAATCAATGCGGAAATCCTAGATGACCTGTTGACCAAGTGGGAGCAGGAAGGATATACCTTTGGTACTCTTAATGAGCTTTGCGGATAAAACGGAGGAGCATGGGGAAAGAAAAACAGCTTAAACATGAGAATACAGGGATGCGGGGAAAATGCTGGACGTTTCCCCCGCATCCCTATTTTTCAGATGGAGCTTGTGAGAGTTAACTATAAATTCCAGGCTTTTTGACCGATATTCTTCGCTTGTTTTGCGTGTGTGAATAATATTTCAATATCTTGTTTGTTTTTACAGGAATTTATTAAATAGAACGTGAAAAATCTGTATACTTAACACTTGTTTCTTGACAGCGATTCAGTATAATAAAATGAGAAATTTCGAGGAGGCACTATGAAATTATGAAAATGAAAAAAATTCTGGCCGCGGTGATGGCTGCGGCACTGTTGACCGGAACCCTTGCGATGGGCGGCTGTTCTTCTGACAGCGGAAAGCTGGTCATGGTTCACTGAAGCCGGCTTTGCCCCCTATGAGTATTACGACGGTGAGGCGGTTGTCGGCGTAGACGTGGACATTGCCAAGGAAATCGCCGCCGCGATGGGCAAGGAGCTGGAGGTCCGTGACATCGCTTTTGATTCTCTGATTAATGAGGTTCAGTCTGGCAAGGCTGATTTTGCCGCTGCTGGGCTGTCCGTTACCCCTGAGCGTGAGGAGCAGGTGGATTTCACCATTAATTACGCTACCTCTAAGCAGGTTATCGTTGTTCGCCAGGACAACACCGAGATCACCGGACCGGATGACGTGAACGGCAAAACCGTTTCCGTTCAGCTGGGCACCGTAGCCGATACGGCGGTTTCCGACAAAGAGGATTATCCGGACTGCACCGTGATCCAGCAGAAGAAATACCTGGCTGCCGCGGAGGATGTGAAATCCGGAAAAGCCGATTGCTTGGTCATGGACGAGCTTCCTGCCCAAGAACTGGTAAAGGCGAATCCTGAATTGAAGATTCTGGATGAGGAACTGTTTACCGACGTTTACAGCATGGCTGTCCAAAAGGGCAACACCGAACTGCTGGATAAAATCAACGAGGTGCTCCAGAAGCTGATGGACGAGGGCAAGATTGAAGAATTTACCATGAATCATATTGCCGCGTCTGGAGAAGCGGCGGAATAAAGGAAAGGACGGGCTGCCATTTTGGATTGGCTTTCTCAAATCGGACAGTGGTTTGTCTCCGCCTGGAATTGGATTGCGGATTCGGTGTATAAATCCATTGTCGCGGATAATCGATATGTCTTTTATTTGACAGGCTTAGGAAATACCCTGTTGATTTCTTTAATGGCAGTGGTAATCGGTATTACTCTGGGCGTTTTGATTGCGGTCGTGGTAAACGCCGCCAAGGCCAATCCACGGCTCAATTGGGCAAAAAATCTGTAGCCTTTATGTTACGGTTATCCGGGGAACTCCTGTGGTTCTCCAGCTGATGATCATTTACTACATAATTTTCCGGTCTGTGCAGATCCCGCAGATTGTGGTCGGCGGTTTGGCTTTCGGCTTAAATTCGGCCGCTTATATTTCTGAGATCATCCGCAGTGGAATCGATCTATCGACCGGGGACAAATGGAGCCGCCCGCCTCTCTTGGTTTAAGCAGGGGAAAGGCGATGCGTCTGATTATTCTGCCTCAGGCGGTCAAAAATATTTTGCCTGCCCTGGGCAATGAGTTTGTCACGCTGGTCAAGGAAACGTCTGTGGCTGGTTATATTGGTTTGAGAGATCTGACCAAGGCGTCCGATATCGTGGCTTCCCGCACCTATGATTACTTCGTCCCGTTGATTTTGGCAGCTTGCGTCTATTTGGTGATCGTTTTGGGCTTAACCAAGCTGGTTCGTATGTTCGAGAGGAGGCTGGCGCAAAGTGATTACCGTTAAAACCTGCATAAAAGCTTTCATGGAACCGATGTTTTAAAGGGAATTAACGAGACGATTCACAAAGGGGAAAAGGTTGTGGTAATCGGTCCTTCCGGTTCCGGAAAATCTACCTTTCTGCGCTGCCTGAATCTATTGGAGACTCCCACGGAAGGCGAGGTATGGGTAGAAGGCAATAATATCACCGCTCCGAAAACCGACATTGATAAGGTGCGTCAGAAAATGGGGATGGTTTTTCAGCATTTTAATTTGTTTCCTCATCTGACGGTGAAGAAAAATATTACTCTGGCGCCTACAACCCTGAAGCTGCAAACCGAAGAAGAGGCCGGCGAAAATGCTATGCGTTTGCTGAAGCGCATTGGCTTAGAGGAAAAAGCGGATTCCTATCCTAACCAGCTTTCCGGAGGCCAGAAGCAGAGAATCGCGATTATTCGCGCCTTGGCTATGAATCCGGATGTGATGCTGTTTGACGAGCCTACCTCTGCGCTGGATCCTGAGATGGTAGGCGAGGTGCTGGAGCTGATGAAAGAACTGGCAAGGGAAGGCATGACCATGGTCTGCGTTACCCACGAAATGGGCTTTGCCAGAGAAGTGGCTACCCGAGTTCTATTTATGGATAACGGAGTAATCACGGAACAGGCTCCGCCGGAGGAGTTTTTGCCCACCCCAAGAATCCCAGGCTTCAAGATTTTTTGGCGAAAACGTTATAGTAAAAAGAAAGAAAATCCCCAGGTCGAAAAAAGACCTGGGGATTTTTGCATGACCACCTACAGCTTTCCTGTTAAGGAGAAAAGCAAACCTTTCCTTTTATCCGCCTTTTAACTGTCCAATCTCGGTTTCGGGATAAGCTAACCGGCAAAGAAAATCTGTGAATGTAGGGGGATGATAGCCTGCGGATTTCGCGTAAATATGAAAATTGCTAAAGATAGTTGGTTTCCGTGAAAATCAAAAGTTATTTAAGCATTTTTTGCATGGTTTCGGCGTTGTGTTTTTGAAGACTTTTGTGATCTAAAATGTATGCTTCTTTGTTAAAAAAGTCAAATTTTCCCATGAAAGGAGCGGAACAAAGGAGTGAGAATTTTATCATGGACAGGGCTCCGTCAAAATCACAAAAAAGGCCTGAAAAAAAGAAATTCTTTGGTATTTACATTTTGCCGATTATCGTTTAATATGATTTCGATTTTAGAATATATTTATTTCAAATTCGTGACAGAGGAGGCATTTCCTTGGTAAAGGATATGACAGTCGGCAGCCCGACAAGATTGTTGGTTGGCTTCTCAGTCCCTATGATTATTGGAAATATTTTTCAGCAGTTTTATAGTATGGTGGACGCTATTGTGGTGGGAAAATTCGTAGGTGTAGACGCTTTAGCGGCCATCGGAGCCACAGGCTCTTTTAACTATTTGATTTTAGGGTTTGTCATCGGCTTGACCTCAGGCTTTTCTGTTATTATCTCTCAGAGATTCGGAGCGGGGGACGAAGCCGGCGTAAAGCGGGCTACAGCGATGAGTGTTTTGCTGAGTGCGGCTATTACGGTGATTATTACCGCTGTCAGTATGCTTTTGACAGAGCCTGTACTGGCTGTCATGCAGACCCCGGAAATATTATGCAGGATGCCTGCGGATATATGTACGTTATTTTTGGAGGAACCGCGGCAACTTTATTTTTTAATTTGGTGTCCTCGGTGCTGAGGGCTTTGGGCGATAGTAAAACTCCGCTGTATATTCTGGTAGTGGCTTCCGTTTTAAATGTGCTTCTGGATCTTCTGTTTGTGCTGAAATACAATATGGGGGTTATTGGAACAGCTTACGCAACTGTTATCGCGCAAGCCATTTCCTGCATTTTATGCGTGATATATATCATCTGCAAGCTGCCGATTCTCCGCCTGAAGAGATCGGATTTTGATTTTAACGGCGCTTCCTGCCTCCAGCTTTTGAAAATGGGACTGCCTACCGGCGGATGCGCTTCTGTGACCGGTATCGGAGGTGTAGTGCTGCAGGGAGCATCAACGGCTTTGGCAGCGATGTTGTGGCGGCGTTTACCTCGGGAGGCAGAGTGGAGAACCTGATGATTCAGCCTGCTTATTCCTTTGGTATGGCCAGCGCAGCTTATGTGGCCAAAACCTGGGCGCCAGGAAGATGGATAGAATTCAGGCCGGGGTTCGAAAAAGTGTCGTAATCTGTATAGTGATTTGTGTCGCGCTTGGTTTAGTGGAAATTTTGTTTGGCGAATATTTGGTGCAAATTTTTGTTTCCGGGGAAGAGACGGTAGTGATTTATTATGCGAAATACTATTTAATTGTCTCTGGTATTTTTCTGCCCGTGCTGGCTCTGTTAAATATCTATCGCAATGCGGTGCAAGGCTTAGGAAATGGATGATCCCCTTATTGTGCGGTGTACTGGAGCTAGTGAGCCGAGTGGGGGTAGCATGGTTCTTGGTGGAGCCCTTGGGCTATTTGGGGGTTTGCTTGGCGAGCCCCGTAGCTTGGTTTACCGCTTTCCTTTTGTCAGGAGTTTATTTTTATAAAATTCTAAGGAATCTAAGGTCAGATCCCAGCCTGACGCATGGTTGATGGAAATATCGCCCTCTTTTTCTAAAGGGGGCTTTTCTTTTGTGCTGATTTGTGGCAAAATAGGAAATAGTTCTTGAAAATTGGAAAAGCGTGAGGAACCTAGGCTTTGAAACAATAACAGGAAGCCTTGTGATACAAAGGAGGAGCTATCTTGCGGCAGGAATGGAAAATAAAAGACCGTTTATTGAAGTTTCATCACAAAACCTTGATTATGGGCGTTTTAAACGTAACGCCGGACTCCTTTTCCGATGGAGGAAGCTATCCCACCGTGGCTTCGGCTGTTGAAAGAGCCTTAGAAATGGAACGGCAAGGCGCCGATATCATCGATATCGGCGGAGAATCCACCGGCCGAATTATACTCCTGTAGGCGTCCAAGAGGAGATCGAGCGGGTGCTGCCAGTGATTGAGGAACTGCGGGCAAGAACCAGCCTTCCCATTTCCATCGATACCATGAAGTCGGACGTAGCCCGGGCAGCGGTAAACGCTGGAGCGGATATTATCAATGATGTATGGGGAATGCAGAGGGATCCGGATATGGCCAGAGTCGCTGGAGAAACTGGCTGCGGCGTTATCATTGGACATAACCGGGAATGTACCGGAACAGTGGACACAGTGTTCGCCCAGATGTACGGTTTTTTGAGACGGGAATCCGCCGGCTGCTGAGCCGGGGTGGTGGAACGGGATAAAATCTGTATCGGATCCAGATATCGGATTTGGAAAGACCTATGAGGAAAATTTATATATTTTAAAGCATTTGGATTGGCTGGAAAGCTTTCAGCTCCCTATTTTGCTGGGAACCTCCAGAAAATCAGTGATTGGCCTAACGCTGGATCTCCCGGCCTCGGAACGGCTGGAGGGGACGATTGCCACCTGTGTCCTGGGGGCCCGGCAGGGGGCCAATATCGTCCGGGTTCATGATGTAAAAGAAGTGGCCCGCGCAATGAAAATGACAGATGCGGTTCTGTATCAGGAGGGATAAACGGTGTTTACCATTTATTTAAAAGGTGTAAAGGTGTTTGCTTACCATGGGGTTAATCCGGAGGAAAACCGTGACGGACAGTATTTTTACTTGGATGTGACGGCAAAAACCGTAACCCAGGCAAAGGAGTTAGAGGATCATCTGGAAAACACCGTCAGCTATGCGGCCATCAATAAATTGCTGCTGAAGGAAGCTACGGAAAATACGTTCCAGCTCATCGAGAGCCTGGCGAGCCATTTAGCGGATAAAATCCTGGAGAGCTTTTTGCCGGTTTATTGGGTATCGGTTACGGTAAATAAGCCCCACGCCCCTATGCGGGAGAGTTTGAAAATGTCAGCGTTACTTATGAGCTTCAGCGGCCGATGGAGCATCAGGTGTATTTGTCCTTGGGCTCTAATTTGGGAAAACGGGAAGAAAACCTGAAAAAAGCTGAGGAACTGCTGAACGGCCATCCCTGTATTCAGGTGATGTCCGTATCCTCCTATTATGAGACAGAGCCTATGGGCTATTTGAACCAAGGAGCGTTTTTAAACTGCTGCTTCAAGATTTTGACAAGCTTAAGTCCTTGTCAGCTGCTGGAGGTAACCCAGGGCATTGAAAAGCAAATGAAGCGGGTCAAGGTTATTGTGAACGGCCCCAGAATTATCGATTTGGATATTTTGCTTTTCGATCAGGAGCAGGTAAAGCGGCCAAGCTTAGAAATTCCCCACCCGCGTATGATGGGACGCCGTTTTGTCCTGACGCCTTTGCTGGAGATTTATGACGGCGAAGATGAGCTGGCAGAGGAATTTAGAAGGAAGAACGAGGCGCTGACAGAAAGCGTTGAGCTCTGGAAGCCCCGGATTTCATAAGAGAAGAGAGGGAAAACCATGCTGTCCATTGAGCGCCATGAGCAGATCCTACAGATTCTGATGGAGAAAAAGTCCGTCACCGTGGGAGAGCTTTCCAAAACCATGTTTGTCAGCGACGCTACGATTCGCCGGGATCTTTCCCAAATGGAAAAGGAAGGGCTGATCAAGCGGAGCCACGGCGGGGCGGTGCTCTTTGAGTCAACCAACGACGAGACCTCTATCCTCATGCGGGAACAGGAAAATATCAAGCAAAAAAAGATCATTGCGGAAATCGCGCTGAAATTTATCAAAAATCATGACACCTTATTTGTGGATTCCAGTTCTACGGCAGGAATCGTAATCCCGCTTTTGAAAAACTTTAAGTACATTTCGGTGATTACCAATGGAATAAAAAATTCCTTATATCTGTCTCAGAATACGGACGCCAAAATTTATATCGCCGGCGGAGTGGTCAATAACCGCTCTAATTCCATTGTGGGGATGGATACGCTGGACTATTTGGGAAAAATGAACGCCGATGTATCCTTGGTTTCCTGCAGCGGCATCAGCCTGGAAAACGGCGTTACAGAGTCATCCTATGAACAAAGCCATATTAAGAGGGTCATGATCCGCAATTCCAAAGTTAAGCTGGTTTTATGTGACAGCTCAAAATTTGACAGTACGTATCTTTGCCGTTCCTTAGGGCTTGAGGAGATCGACTATCTGATTACGGATCAAAAGCCCAGGGAGGAGTACCTGCAAAAAGCGGAGGCTTGCGGCTGTAAGATTTTATATCCGGAAAAGCTTTAGCTCTTGGACTGACGGCCTGACAAAGGGAATGTCCTTTTCGTCTGCGCCGTTATTCTTGTGAATACCAAAAAGACGTTTTTTTGAAAGCGCTTTTCGCGTGTGGTGCCGGAAGGTTATTCCGAACGGGACAGAGACGCCGGCCCTGTGAGGCGGTCATATCCAAGGGCACTGCCGGCGGCTATGGCGACAAGAAAGCTTCGTCGGCCTTGCCCTGGATTTTTCAACCAAAGGAAGAAAAGCTCCGCCTTTGCGAAAAAGGAAGGAGCTTTTTCCAAATCTGTCCGGATCTATTTTTAGGAAAGAAGAGGGAGAATACCCATGAACTATATCAACGTGGAAAAGGGATGCTTTTGCCGCAGGCCGAACCGTTTTATAGCCGAGGTGCAGCTGGGAGACGGGATTGCGGTATGTCATGTGAAAAATACCGGCCGGTGCCGGGAACTGCTTGTTCCCGGGGCGGAAGTATACTTACAGCGGAGGATAACCCCAAACGGAAAACCAAATATTCCCTGATCCATGTGCAAAAAGGGGAAAGGCTTATCAACATTGATTCCCAGGCTCCAAACCGTATCGCTGGGGAATGGCTGCCTCAAAGCGGCTTGTTTCCCGAGGATACGGTGTTTTTGCCGGAAAAAGCCTTTGAAAATTCCAGGTTCGATTTTTACTTTGAGCATGGAACGGCCAAAGGTTATCTGGAGGTAAAAGGGGTTACCCTGGAGGAAAACGGCGTGGTTTCCTTTCCAGACGCTCCTACCAAGAGGGGAGAAAAGCACCTCCGGAACTGATTCGCTGTAGGAAGCAAGGGCTGGAAGCGTATGTTTTATTTGTAGTGCAGATGTCCCGCGTCCGTTATTTTACCCCGAATAAAAAGAACGACCCGGCCTTTGCTCAGGCGCTGAGAGAGGCTTACGAAAGCGGCGTCACCGTACTTGCGATGGATTGCCTGGTGGAGCCGGAAAAGGTGGCGATCCACAGGCCGGTGGAAATTCGGTTTTAGGTTTTAAGCCTTTGCGGAAGCAAAGAAGGCTTTTCCGCCGCATTATGAGCTGAAAGCTCCTCGATACCGTCACGCTGGGCTTGCAGCTCCGGATAAAGCTCTTCAAACTCGGTCATGTGCTTCCAGTAGCGCTTCGGCATATGGGTCATACGGCATTTGTGATTGCGCCGCCCCGGCACCTCGATGGTGTCGTAGAACATTTTCCAGAGCGCCCGATAAAAAAATTCATCCGCGCTGGCCTTTGGTACGATCAATTCCTCCAGAGGGAGAATCGCGAAGTCATAAGGACGGTATACTAAGGCCATATGGTGGGTTTCATCAAAGATTAGAAACTGTTCCTCGGGAAAGCGCTCGCAGAAGTGTTGTGCGATCATCGGCAGTACCTGGTTTTTTGGCTCGATCCGAGAAATTAGAGTGTCGTTATGCTCGGAAAACCGAAGGAACTCCTTCATGTAATGGCTTTCATTTTCTAAGTTTTTTACAGCGTTGAATAAAGGCGCCAGCTTTTCGTGGGAGATCATGGTCATTACCGAGGGGCCAAAGTGGAACCCCATGCGGAGGAACATCAATAGATGCCATTCCTTTCGCGGCAGACAGGTGAGAAAGCCTTTTTGGACGAACCGGAGGGCTTCCGGACCGATTTTCTGGGGAATGGCGGTTTGAGCTCTCTGGGCGGCCGTACGGTCTGTTTGGATCTCACGGCAGGGCAGCAGACAGGTTTGTTCGGTATCCGGCGGAAAGATTTCTGCCGGGATTTCTTTTTTTTGATAGCTTTCCATCAGACAGGTGAAAAGACCATCAAGAGAGCCGTCGTATCGATAGGTTATAGCTGGCCGGTAAGGCATTTTTGCACATCCTCCTGGGTTAGTTTTGGCTGTTCAAAGAACGAAAGCTGTTCCATGCTCTGGGGCATTTGATATTGGTAATAAAGGCTCTTGGCGGAATCGGACATCATGGACCGGAGCACCATATCTTCAGAGACCTTTACGCCTTCCATCATTTTTCCCTTGCACAGCAGAAAATACTGGGCCCGTTTCAGTACCACCCCAAGCCGCTTAAGATCCTGAAAGGTCAGGCTGGTGGTTCTGCGGGCGGTGATAATTTTTTTCGCGCCCTTTACCCCTATTCCCGGTACCCGCAGCAGAGTTTCGTAGGAAGCCTTGTTGACCTCCACTGGGAAAAGGTCCAAGTGATTTAGCGCCCAATTACATTTGGGATCCAGGTAGGGGTGAAAGCTTTGATGCTGCTCGTCTAAAAGCTCCTTTGCCTTAAAGCCGTAAAAGCGGAGAAGCCAGTCCGCCTGGTAAAGGCGGTGCTCCCGAAGAAGAGGCGGCTTGGTGCCGATGGGAGGGAGCAGAGCGCTCTCGTTTACCGGCAGATAGGCGGAATAAAAGACCCGTTTCAGCTTGTATTTTTGGTAAAGTCCTTCCGTCAGATTAAGTATTTGATAATCT
>ENA-OQIR01000057-OQIR01000057.1-human-gut-metagenome-genome-assembly--contig:-NODE-57-length-46149-cov-3.709117_pt1 | contig 46149 bp, 54 predicted proteins | sample MGYA00242580_ERZ504745 | MGnify/ENA primary metagenome ERZ504745 (study PRJEB26092, sample SAMD00036214) | human gut metagenome | host: Homo sapiens | study: EMG produced TPA metagenomics assembly of...
AAACAGGTTATTTTGTGTACGCTTAAATTAGATACTCAGACGATTCGTTATGTTCCGACACCAGTGCCATGCACGCTGTGTCTGTTTAGGATGCGGGTCTGTTTTGCGTACGCAAAGCGGGCTCGCTTTTTAAATACTCTAGGCAGAATTTTTTATACGTGAGAAAAAGAAAAACAGGCAGAAGGGAGTTTTTATGGCACAGATCAATGTCAGTAATCTAACTTTTGGGTATGAAGGAAGTTATGATACAATCTTTGAAAATGTATCGTTTTCAATCGACACCAGCTGGAAGCTTGGTTTTGTGGGAAGAAACGGAAAGGGAAAGACAACGTTTCTTCAGTTACTCCTGGGAAAATACGAATACCAGGGAGCGATCACCCGCTCGGTTGTCTTCGATTATTTTCCGTATCCGGTGAAACAAAAAGATCTGGAACGGACAGCAGCGGAGCTGATGGAAGACTGGAAAGCGGGAGTAGAGAGCTGGAGAGTTCTTTGTGAATTGGAAAAACTGGATATGGACGCAGAACTTTTGTACAGACCATTTGGTACGTTAAGCTTTGGGGAGCGGACCAGGGTTATGCTTGCAGTCCTTTTTTCCGGTGAAAATGATTTTCTGCTGATCGATGAACCCACCAACCATTTGGATCAGGACGCCAGAGAGATTATCAAAAAATATCTGGCGTCAAAAAAAGGATTTATTCTGGTATCCCACGACAGGGATCTGCTGGATGCCTGCATCGATCATGTGCTGGTTTTAAACCGGGCCTCGATCGAAGTACAGAGCGGCAATTTTTCCAGCTGGTGGGAAAACAAGGAAAAAGCAGATCATTTTGCCAGAATGGAACATGAAAAACGTGTAAAAGAAATTGGAAAACTAAAGGCAGCCGCCGACTGTTCTTCGCGCTGGGCAGAAAAAAATGAAAATACCAAGATTGGATATGATCCAGCCAAAGAACATGACAGATCGATATCGACACGATCGTATATCGGAGCAAAGACGAAGAAAATGCAGTCGCGCGTCAAAGCGTACGAGGAGAGAATGGACCGGGAGATCGAGAAAAAGGAAGGGCTGTTAAAAGATATCGAAACGGTAAAAGATTTAAAGATTATGCCGCTTTCCCATTACAAAGAACGGCTGATCGAATGCAGGGATTTTTCCTTAAAATATCGGGATGGAAAAGAACATGTGATCACCGGATTGAATTTTGAACTGAAACAAGGAGACCGTGTTTTTCTGAAAGGAAAAAATGGCTGTGGAAAATCCAGCCTGATCAAGTATATTCTGACGCAGAACCTGCAAAATTCTTCCAATGGCGGAATCGAAAAGCGGAAAATTACGATGTCCGGATGCGAAAATCTTTCCGGCGAAAATATAATGGCAACGGGTACCTGTTCGATTGCCTCAAATCTCGTCATTTCCTATATCAACCAGGATACCTCGCATCTGTCCGGAACACTGAAAGAATTTGCCAAAAAGCAGGAAATTGATGAGCCAATGCTCCTTTCCATGTTGCGCAGCCTGGATCTGGACAGAGAACAGTTTGTAAAAAACATGGAGGAATTTTCCGAGGGACAGAAGAAAAAAGTATTGATTGCTGCCAGCCTTTTAACACCTGCGTATCTCTATCTGTGGGATGAACCGCTGAATTATATTGATGTATTTTCACGGATGCAGATTGAGAAACTGATTGCGCAGTTCCAGCCAACGATGCTGATCGTGGAGCATGATGCAAGGTTTGCCAAAAAGCTGGCAACGAAAGTGGTAGAGCTTTGACCAGAAGAATAAACGGAAAGGTTATGACTGAAAAAAAACGAGACTTCTTATGGAGGTCTCGTTTTGCTATGATTAAAAATAGTAAAAAAAGGAGGAATTCACATTATGACAAAAAGAAAAATAATGCTGATTACGGTTTGCTTTGCTATTTTTGCTATATCGCTTCTGCTATCCAGACAGTTTTTTAAAAGCGCTGGAAAAAGGAATATGGATGTTCCGGCAGCGGGATCTGAACAGATAGAGGATTCAAAGGATACAGAAGAAATGACAGAGCTGGAAGAAACAGAAAGAACAGCAGCATCAGAAGGGGCAGCAGAACCGGAAAAAGTGGAAAATGTTACCATAGGAAGTGAGAAATACCGGGGATTTATCCTGGATTGTGTCCTGCATTCGGAGCAGGAGGGGGATATTCATTATAATGTATATATTCCGGATTCTTATGACGGAACAAAAGAATATGCATTATATGTAACACTGCCCGGCTATCAGGGACTGTACTTTCAAGGTGTGGGGGAAAATATCAGGACAGAGGATTTTGGTTTTGAGGCACAAAAATACAATTCGGAGATAATTATCGTAGCACCGCAGTTAAATGACTGGGGTGAGACATCCGCGGATCAGGCAATCGAGCTGACGTAGTATCTTCTTGAGAATTATAAGATCAATCCGGAAAAGTATATAGTAACGGCTATTCCGGCGGAGGAGAAACGCTGGCGCTGATCCTGGGAAAAAAGCCGGAACTGTTTACTGCAGCGCTCATGTGCAGCTCCAAATGGGATGGAGTATATGAACCGGTGACAGAGGCAAAAACACCGGTCTATTTTGTGATTGGCGAAAGTGATGAATATTATGGATCAGAACCGTTTAAAGAAGCGTATCAGATTTTATATGAGCTGTATGCAGAGCAGGGTTTAGCAAAATCCGAAATAGACAATTTGCTGGTACTGGATATAAAAGAGAAAAATTACTTTGCAGGAACGAAAGTGACTTATCAGCACGGAGGCGGTTATCTGTTCTGTCGGGATGAAAAATTATGGGATGGCTGTTTGGACATTAAGAGTCATGGAAAAATATATTGCAAAATTCCAAAGAAGTCTATAGTATGATAGTAGAGCGCGTTTGAAAAATCATTTCCGCATTCTGTGCGTTCCATTTTGCGGTATGTTTCACTCTTTTGCCGGCATGATGGCAGCAAAAAGATAAAATAAAAAAGGAGTCGACATGGAAAGAAAAAATCGTGGCATCTTAAAAAACAAGTTATTTTTGTATCTGACAGAATTTTTTTCCGGAATGTCTGTGATGGCGGTAGAACTTGGTGCGAGCAGGCTGCTTGCCCCGTATTTTAGTTCTTCACAGATTGTATGGACGATCATCATCGGAACCATCATGATTGCTATGGCACTGGGAAATATCTATGGAGGCAGAACGGCGGACAAGTCGCCCAATCCGGACAAGCTCTATGGACGTATCATCGTAGCTGCTTTATGGATTGCGTTAATTCCCGTGGTCGGAAAATATATCATTGTTGGCATTTCTGCGGTTCTGATTTTTTCCGTAAATAACAATTTTCTGATCCTGGCTGCGTTTGTGGCCTGTATGGTAATTTTTGTGTTCCCGTTATTTTTACTGGGTACGGTAACTCCGTCGCTGGTCAAATATTCGGTGAGCAATCTGGATGATAACGGAAAAACGGTGGGAACACTGGGAGCATTCAATACGATCGGCAGCATTATTGGTACCTTTGTGCCGACGTTTGTTACGATCCCTGCGGTTGGAACATCGATCACTTTTCTGATCTTTGCGGGAATTTTACTTGCGTTATCCATCGTGTATTTTGTGATGGAAAAAGCAGGGAAAAAGAAAGTGATTGCATCGGTACTTATTTTCGCGTTCTGCTGTGGAACAGGTTATTCCGATTCCTTCGCATTCTGGGAAAACAACCTGACATATGAGGGAGAGTCTGTATACAACTATCTTCAGGTGTACGAAAATGATGAGAGAGTAGCATTGTCTACCAATGTTCTGTTTGGCGTACAGTCTGTCTATATGAAGCAGGATGAACTGACCGGAATGTACTATGATTATGCGATGGCGGCGCCGCTTATGCTCAAAGACAAGCCGACAGATCAGATGGATGTGCTGATCCTTGGCATGGGTACGGGAACCTACGCCACACAGTGCAGGAAATATTTTGGGGACATGAATATCGAAGGCGTAGAAATTGATGAGAAGATCACGGATCTCTCTCGGAAATATTTCTCACTCTCAGAGGATGTTCCGGTGACTACTTACGATGGAAGAGCGTTTTTAAACGCCTCGCAGAAAGCATATGATGTGATTATGGTTGATGCATATCAGGACATCACAATTCCATTCCAGATGTCCTCGAAAGAGTTCTTTGCGCTGGTGAAATCGCATCTGAAGGACGATGGCGTCATGGTGGTAAATATGAATATGCGAGGAACGAAAGAGGGAAACATCAATCAGTACCTTTCAGATACGATTGGAAGTGTCTTTACTACCGAGGTTATCGTCGATGTGGCGGGATCATCCAACCGGGAACTCTTTGCGTCGGACGATCCGGACATCGGAAAGAATCTGACGAAGCATACAGGCGAACTTACAAATGCAAATCTGAAAAATATGATGCAGGAAGTTGCTTCAAATCTTACAGAATATCAAAAAGGAAATTATATCCTCACAGATGACCAGGCGCCGGTGGAACTGCTTGGCATGCAGGTGATCGATGAATTGATTAAAGATGAGGTCCAATACTATAAAGATATCTATAAAGAACGGGGAATCAAAGGGTTGATGGAGTCTCTCTGATATTTGGGCGCAACATGGAAAAGCGTAAATCATGAAAATCTGGCTTGCGCTTACAAATGGGATTTCGATTTTGGTTATGAGCAAGTAGCGAAAGCGGATTGCGAATATCCGCTTGACTAAAGGAAGAAAGGGAAGGTAAATATAATGAAATTACAATCTATTTTTGACCAGACAGATTTTGTGCATGCAAGCGGCACAAAAGAAGAATTGCAGGTTGCAAATTATTTAAAGGAGCAGTGCGAGACATTAGGAGTCCCGGCAGAACTGGAAAGTTTCCGCGTTGCAATGGGCGAAATCGAAGAGGCACATTTGTATGCAGACGGGATGGGAATTCCATGCAAAGCGCTCACATGCTGCGGAAGCGGAAGCGTGGAAGGCGAACTCTACTATATGCCGGGAACCGATCCGGTTTCCGTTGCCGGTGCAAAAGATAAAATTGTGCTGATGGATACGCAGGGAATCGGATTTTTTGCGTACCAGGATTTGATGAAAGCAGGCGCGAAAGCGATTCTGTTCCAATATGGAAACAGCTATTACCCACATACAGACATTGATCAGAGAGATCTTCGGGAAGCCGTTGTCGGAGAGGAAAAGAAAGTGCTCTGCGCTATGATTCACTCCGCACAGGCAGTAGAACTTGTGAAAAATAAAGTAAAACAGATCCGTCTGGAAATCCGGCAGAAGGAATACGATGGAGAATCCCATAATGTGATTGCAGAATTGCCGGGAAAAAGAGAAGAATGGATCGTTTTAAGCGCGCATTATGATACGACATCGCTTTCGCATGGTGCATATGACAACATGAGCGGATGCGCAGGGCTTCTTGGAATCATGGAGCAGATGAAAGGGAAAGAGCTGAATTATGGTCTTCGGTTTGTATTCTGCGGAAGCGAAGAAAGAGGACTTTTAGGATCAAAAGCGTATGTCAGAGATCATGAAAAAGAACTGAGACAAACAGTACTGAACATCAATCTGGACATGATCGGAACGTATATGGGAAAATTTATCGCCTGTGTATCGGCAGAAGAAAAGCTTACCCATTACATCAGCTATATGGCTGCAGAAGTTGGATTTCCAATTGCGGCAGAAAACGGCGTCTATTCCAGTGATTCCACACCATTTGCCGATCATGGGGTTCCGGCTGTTTCGTTTGCGCGTATTGCCAACGGAAATGTCGCCCCGATTCACTGCCGCTACGATGTCAAAGATGTGATGTCGATGGAGCAGCTGCAAAAAGATATTGATTTCCTGACAGTATTTACCGGAAGATTCGCAAACGCAGCGGTCTGCCCGGTGGCAAGAGAAATACCGGAAACGATTCGGAAACAATTGGATGAATATTTGTTTCGCAAGAGAAAAGAAGCCTGATATACTTCGATCACGGATATGAGCAGCGAGACGAATTGCAAATAGGAAAAAGAACGACAGTGGCAGGAGAGAGAAACCATGAAAAAATAGAACTGGTAGAAATCAGGCAGGTAAACGATGCCCTTGCAGAAATGGTTGCGCTGTTTCGAGTAGAACTGCGTTCCTATAAAGGAATTGCATCAAAACCGAACGTGGAAGACGGACGGGAAGAAATGAAGGAATACCTTTTAGCAGGATTTCCAGTGTTTGCCGCTACGGTGCATGGCGAATACGCAGGTTATGTTGTCTGTCGTATTGAGAGCGAGGTGGTGTGGGTGGAATCCATCTTTGTCAGAGAAGAGTACCGCCGGCAGGGAGTCGCTGCCGCACTGCATGGCAAGGCAGAAGAAATTGCAGCTTCTTATGGAAACGATACGGTTTACAACTATGTCCATCCCAATAACCACAGGATGATTGAATTTTTGAGAAAGCGTGGTTACACCGTTCTGAATCTAATTGAGATCCGTAAACCGTATCAGAATGAAAAACTGACGCAGACGATTACGGTTGGGGAACATGAATTTGATTATTGAGGGAGTCATTTTCATCCCACAATTCCAGAAAAGCCCGAAGTTCAGACGGAAGGCGCCCCTTGCGCCAGGCAAGCAGGATTTCGGTTGTAAGGTCTGCATCTGTGATGGTGCAGGCCTTTAATTTATGGGAAAGATTCAGCATGGAGGCCGGCAGAAGAGCGATGCCAAGGCCTTTTTCTGCCATTGTCATTGCCGTGCGGGCGTCCTCGCAGGTGAGATAGATATCGCAGAACAGACCTGCCTGCTCGAAAGCGGAGAGCATGTATTTCCGGTAGCGGTTCGACAGAATCAGCGGCTGCTCGGCAAGTTCTGTAAGCGAAAGGGTTTCACGCCCGGCAAAAAGCGGGTGAGAAGGGAGTGCCATGGCGGTGATGCTCTCTTTTAAAAGGGTCTTCGTCTCGCAGCCATTTAAAACGATTGGCGTGCGGAGCGTGGTGAGATCCACCATGTGATTTTCGAGCTGGTCTTTTAAAGCAAAGGTAGAACCTTCGTGGACATCGAAATGGATGTGCGGGTATTTCCAGGAAAATCGCAGGAGATAGTCGGCGAGCAGTGAAACGGTGGATGGCGTCATGCCGATGTGGAGTGTCGCAGACTGACTGGATTTTACGACTTCGCGCCTGGTGAGATCCGCAAACATCAGAAGCGTTCCTGCCTGTTCATACAGTGTTTTTCCTGCCTCGGTCAGAGTGATTTTCTTCGTGCCGCGGATGAGAAGAGGAACCTGAAGCTCTTCCTCCAGCATTTTGATCTGATAACTTAACGGCGGCTGTGTCATATGCAGCACCCGTGCCGCCCCGCTGATGGTTCCCGCATCCACGATGGCGCGGAAGTATTCGAGTTGTCGAAGTTCCATAAAAATCCTCCTGAAAAAAATATATAAAAATTATTTAATTTCAATATAAAAACAATAATTTACATATAGAATACGCCATGCTATACTGAAAAGCAAGTGAAAAAGAAGGGAATGAGGGAACAAATGAAACGAATTGATTTCGAACATGGAACCGTAACCGGAAACATCCTCGGGGCAGCGCTCCCGATGCTGGTTGCTCAGATTTTGAGTCTGCTGTACAATATTGTAGACCGCGTCTACATCGCGCGGATCCCGGAGGTAGGAACGGCGGCACTCGGTGCAGTCGGTCTGTGTTTTCCGCTGATCGTTATCATCACAGCATTCAGCAACTTGTTTGGAAGCGGCGGCGCTCCGCTGTTTTCGATTGAGCGTGGAAAGAATGATCAAAAAAAGGCGGAACGTATTATGAATACGTCGTATTCCATGGTATGTGTCTGTGCTGTCATACTGATGGTGATCGGCTTTTTGTTTGCCCGTCCACTGCTGTCGCTGTTCGGTGCATCGGCAGATGCGATGGTATACGCGTATCCTTATATGATGATTTATCTGATCGGAACTTTGCCGTCGATGGTGGCAACCGGCATGAACCCGTTCATCAACGCGCAGGGCTACTCGACCGTTGGCATGCTTTCCGTCACGATCGGAGCGGTCGCAAACCTGCTGCTTGACCCGCTGTTTATCTTTGTATTTGGCTTTGGTGTGCAGGGGGCTGCGATTGCAACTGTGATTTCCCAGACACTTTCCGCCGTGTTCGTTCTGTATTTCCTGACCCGAAAATCGGAACTGAAAGTGCGCTTTGTGCGGAAAGATGAAATTTCTGAGTGTGCAGGCTATGCGAAAAATATTGTCAGCCTCGGTACCGCGGGATTTATCATGCAGCTGACCAACAGCCTTGTCACGATCTGCTGCAACAACGTACTCTCTGTGACCGGCGGTGATATTTACATCTCTGTTATGACGATTGTATCGAGCGTGCGTCAGCTCGTCGAGACACCGATCTATGCAATGAATGAGGGAACTTCTCCGATTTTGAGCTATAATTACGGTGCACGCCGTCCGGCCCGCGTGCGCAAGGCGATGTGTGTCATGAGTGCGATGATCCTCGGCTATACCGCAGTGATGTGGAGCGTGATTGTTCTGGCGCCGCATGCGCTGATCGGTATTTTCAGTTCGGATGCGGTACTGACAGCAGATGCGGTTCCGGCTCTGAAGCAGTACTTTGCAGCATTCATTTTCATGGATCTGCAGTACATTGGACAGACCGTATTCAAATCTCTGAATAAAAAGAAACAGGCGATCTTTTTCTCTCTGCTCCGAAAAGTATTCATTGTTGTACCGCTCACCTATCTGATGCCGTACGTACTCCACATGGGAACGGACGGTGTCTTCCTTGCCGAACCGGTATCAAACGTAATCGGCGGAAGTCTCTGCTTTATCACCATGCTGATTCTGGTTCTGCCGGAATTGAAGCGAATGGAGCAGCAGAAGTAATAGTTTTGAAAAGCTTTTGAAAAAGTACAGGAAGATATTTACCGAAATCGTTTCGGCAGATATCTTCCTGTTTTTGTTGCGATACATACGATAAAAAGGGTTAGATTCCCCTTTTTCGCTGCGCTGCATTCGAAGAGAGCTGCCGGTGGCAGTTTCTGCAGGTGAAAAAATTATAAAGTATAGCTAAAAACTATTTTGCTGTATCGAAGATAAGTATTTGATCTTTCCGGAAATTCACGCTACACTGGAAACAGCAAAAACAAAAGAACAGGAGAGGGTTTTTATGGAAGAAAACAAAATGGGAACGATCCCGGTCAGCCGTCTGGTGATTTCCATGGCGCTGCCGCTGATGCTGTCACTTCTGATTAATTCGCTTTACAACTTCGTGGATTCCGTGTTCGTTGCGCGGGTTTCTGAGGATGCACTGACGGCAATTTCCCTGGCGGCTCCGATGCAGCTCATTGTATCATCGCTCGGTCTTGGAAATGCGGTCGGCCTGAACGCCGTCATTTCCCGGGCACTTGGAGAAAAGAATCAGAAAAAGGTAAAAGATGCAGCGAGCGCCGCGCTTTTTCTTGCATTCTGCTCGTGGATTTTAAACAGTATTTTATGTATCGCATTTGCCCGGATCTATTTTGAAAGTCAGTCCGGCGGCAATGAAGCCATCGCAGCGTATGGCATCCAATACTTAAGTATCTGTATGATCGCGTCTCTCGGCCAGATGGGACAGTGGGTCTTTGACCGGTTTGTTATGGCAAGCGGAAAAGCGCACCTTTTTATTTTTACACTTTCCGCCGCATCGCTGACAAATCTGATTCTCGATCCGATCTTTATTTTCGGCTGGTTCGGCCTTCCGCGGATGGAGACGGCCGGAGCTGCGCTTGCAACCGTCATCGGTCAGTTTATGGGCTGCCTTGCCGGAATGGTAATCAATAAAAAGTGGAACCCGGAAATTCCGTTTGCTTTTACACTGAAACCGGACTGGGTGAGTGTGCGTGAGATTATAAAAGTCGGTTTTCCGTCCACGCTGGTACAGATCCTGACCTCGGTTGTCAATATGGCGATGAATGCGATTATTATTACCTTTTCTTCGACGGCAGTTGCTGCTTTTGGTGTGTGCACAAAGATTCAGAATATTACAACCGTCGGTGTTCACGGTATCACAAACGGTCTGATTCCGATTGTAGCGTACAATTACGGCGCAAAGCAAAAAGAAAGAATCCGTCAGTCGATCCGGTACGGCATTCTTTACGGCGGCGGACTGTTTCTTATCTTTTTTGCCGTGCTGGAATTCTGTCCTGGCGTTGTACTGAAACTTTTTGATGCCTCGGACAATCTGATGCGCATCGGAGTTCCGGCGCTCCGCATTCTGGCAGTGGCTATCTGCTTTCGATTCCAGGCCTGATCTATCAGGCGGCGTTGCAGGGACTTTCCCTTGGAAAAGAAAGTATGTACATATCCATGACACGCCAGGCGATTCTGCCGCTGGTGTTTGCATTTCTTCTCAAAGGATTTGGAAACCTGAATCTGATATGGGGCGCCTTTGTCCTGGCTGAGCTCTGCGGCATCCCGCTTGCAGCAGCTCTCTGGAAACGGAAAGGGGAAAAGCAGATTCAGTTTTAAGTATAGAAAAGAAAAACAAAAAGGCTGTTCTTTGCGAAAGGCAGCCTTTTTTGCATACCATAAGATAAGAATACACAGGGGCTTATGGATGAAAGAGCAGGAAAATCTGACAGGAAAAGGAATTACAGCCGCCGTGCTGGATACAGGGATTTTTCCCCATATGGATTTTGACGGCCGGATTGTAGCCTTCCGGGATCTTGTGTACGGGCGGGAGACGCCTTACGATGACAATGGACACGGAACGCATGTCTGTGGTATCCTTGGCGGAAGTGGAAGAGCGTCCGGCGGAAAATACCAGGGTGCGGCACCGGGATGCCGGTTTGTCGTAGTGAAGATTCTGGACCGAAGGGGAAATGGAAGAAAGCAGGATATCCTCGCGGCGATTGACTGGGTGTGCAAAGAGCGAATAAGACTTAATATCCGCATTTTAAATATTTCAGTGGGAACAACAGAGCAGGAAAAAACGGTGGATGATCTGCTAGTACAGGCGGTGGAGCGCGCCTGGGATGACGGGATCACTGTTGTGACAGCGGCCGGAAATCTGGGGCCCGCTCCGGGCAGTATTACGGCGCCGGGGAGCAGCAGAAAAGTGATCACCGTGGGAGCGGGCGATCTGCTGGAGCAAGAAGAGGAATCTCCGGATGCGGCCCGACACGGGACTGCGTCTGCAAACCGGATCTTGTCGCGCCTGGAAAACGTCTCATTTCCTGCGCGCCTGGAAGAAGCAGGAAGGAATATGTGGTGAAGAGCGGCACCTCGATGGCGGCACCGCGGGTGTCCGGAGCCGTGGCTTTGGCACTTGAACGGTTCCGGATCTTACAAATGTCCAGGCGAAAATGCTGCTTTGCGAATCGGCGAGAGACCTTGGCCTTCCGCGCAACCGTCAGGGGCATGGGATGCTTCAAACAGACCGTTTTCTGTCTCTTCTGTGAGACACTGTGCGGCAGCATAAAAAAAGAAAAATGAAGGAAAACACCTCTCATCCTGCAAAAATTGTGTGAATTTATGGGAAAATGCCAAAAAATCAGGCGAATTTTGACTTGACAAGCTATAGGATACTTTATACAATAAACGGGAATAGAAAAAGGAGGCCTACTATGGAAAAAATTCAGATGACCACTCCTCTGGTAGAGATGGATGGAGATGAGATGACCAGAATTCTCTGGAAAATGATCAAAGATGAGCTGCTTCTCCCGTTTATTGACCTGAAAACGGAATATTACGATCTGGGACTGGAACACAGAAACGAGACGAACGATCAGGTAACCGTAGATTCCGCAAACGCTACCAAGAAATACGGTGTAGCAGTCAAATGTGCCACCATTACGCCGAATGCAGCGCGTATGACCGAGTACAATCTGAAAGAAATGTGGAAGAGCCCGAACGGAACGATCCGTGCCATGCTCGACGGAACCGTTTTCCGTACCCCGATTGTCGTAAAAGGCATCGAGCCGTGCGTGCGCAACTGGAAAAAACCGATCACGATTGCCCGTCATGCATACGGAGATGTCTATAAAAATGCAGAAATGCGCATTCCGGGACCGGGAAAAGCAGAGCTGGTTTATACGGCTGAGGACGGCACCGAGACAAGAGAGCTGATCCACAACTTCACCGGCGCCGGTGTCATTCAGGGCATGCACAATCTGGATAACTCCATAGAAAGCTTTGCGAGAAGCTGTTTCGAGTACGCACTGTCCACGAAACAGGATCTGTGGTTTGCAAGCAAGGATACGATTTCCAAGAAGTATGATCACCGCTTCAAGGATATCTTCCAGGAGATCTTCGATGCAGAGTACAAAGAGAAATTTGCAGAAGCAGGCATTACCTACTTCTACACTCTGATCGACGACGCCGTTGCCCGCATCATGAAAGCAGAGGGCGGCTTTATCTGGGCCTGCAAGAACTACGACGGCGATGTCATGAGCGACATGGTATCCTCCGCCTTCGGTTCCCTTGCGATGATGACTTCTGTTCTCGTATCCCCGCACGGATATTACGAGTACGAGGCTGCGCACGGAACCGTACAGCGCCACTATTACCGTCACTTAAAAGGTGAGGAGACATCCACCAACTCCGTGGCCACCATTTTTGCATGGACCGGCGCACTCAGAAAACGCGGGGAAATGGATGGAAACGCAGAACTTTCCGCATTTGCAGACCGTCTGGAAAAAGCAACGATCGCAACGATCGAGAGCGGAAAAATGACAAAAGACCTTGCGCTGATCACCACCATGGAAAATCCGACCGTATTAAACAGCCGTGATTTCATCCTGGCCATCCGCGAGGAGCTGGAGAAATAATTAAACGAAGCAAAAAAGAAAGCCGATCCGGCATTCCCGCAAAAAGGGATGCGCCGGACCGGCTTTTTCTGTTTTGAATTTTCCGGGGAAAACCAGGCCTATTCGGCAAGCTCTTCCCATTTTTCATACAGCTCTTCGAGTTCCGCGGCAATCTCTGCTTTCTCTTTGCTTAATTTCACACACTCTGCCACATTCGTTGCGACTTCCGGTTTCGACATTTCCTCATCAATTTCCGAATCGCGTGTCTCAAGCTCTTCAATTCGTTTCTCCGTCTTTTTCAGCTCGTTTTCTTTCTTGCGGAGACGTGCCTGTTCTTCTTTCTGCGCTTTCCAGTCCAGCTTTGTGGAGGAGGCTTCGGAAGGAGCCGCTGCTTCTTCCGGAGCGGCGGCATCGGCAGCAGGAGCATAGATGCGGGTCAGCTCTTCTTTTTTCTCCAGATAGTAATCGTAATTTCCGATATAGTTGACGAGTGTCTGTCCCGTCAGCTCCAGAATCCGGGTTGCGGTCTGGTTAATAAAATAACGATCGTGGGAGACATATAGCACCGTTCCGGTGTAGTCCTTCAGTGCATTTTCCAGAATCTCTTTAGAGACGATATCGAGGTGGTTGGTCGGCTCGTCGAGGATCAGGAAGTTGGCGTTCGAGAGCATCAGCTTGGCAAGGGAAATTCGTCCGCGCTCACCGCCGCTCAAGGTATGAATCGGTTGGAAGACATCGTCGTTTGTAAACAGGAAGGCGGCCAGCACATTTCGGATTTCGGTGTTTGTCAGATATGGATACGCGTCGGAAATCTCCTGGAAAATGGTCTTTTCCATGTGGAGCACCTGATGCTCCTGATCGTAGTAACCGATTTGTACACGGCTTCCAAGTGTAAAAGAGCCGACATCCGGGCGGATGACTTCGTTTAAGATCTTTAAGATCGTCGTTTTTCCCGTTCCGTTGTTTCCGATGATTGCGACGCGCTCCCCGCGCTTGATTTCGAAATTCAGATCCTGGAAAAGCGTCTGTCCCGGGAAGGCTTTGGAGAGGTGCTCGACGGTCAGCACATCGTTTCCGCTTGTGATGCGCGGTTCCAGACGGATCCGCATATCGGAGCGTACTTCGGTCGGCTTTTCCAGCACATCCATTTTGTCCAGCATTTTTTCACGGCTCTCGGCGCGTTTGATGGATTTCTCGCGGTTGAAAGATTTCAGCTTTGCAATGACTTCTTCCTGATGGTGGATTTCCTGCTGCTGGTTGACCCAGGCATGGTAAGCGGCTTCACGGAGCATTGCTTTTTTTTGACTGTAGGCGGTATAGTTTCCCTCAAAAGTTGTTACTTTTTTATTGTCCACTTCAACGACTTTTGTGACAACGCGGTCGAGAAAGTAACGGTCATGGGAGACGATCAGGACGGCTCCGCTGTAATTTAAAAGATACGTTTCGAGCCAGGAGATCGAGTCCATATCGAGGTGGTTGGTCGGCTCGTCGAGCAGAATGATGTCCGGTTTGGTGAGCAGCAGTTTACCAAGTGCCACGCGGGTCTTCTGACCGCCGGAGAGGGAGTCCACCTGTTTTTCAAAATCGCTCTCGGAAAAGCCAAGACCTTTTAAAACACCGACGACTTCACTGCGGTACGCGTATCCGTTTTCCAGTTCAAAGGTATGGGAGAGGCGGGTGTAGGTGGAAAGAAGTTCATCCAGCTCTGCACCGGATTTTGTATTCATATCACTTTCCATCTGACGGAGGCGTTCCTCCATATCAATCAGATTCTGTTTCGCGGTCAGCACTTCCTGGTAAATGGAAAGGTGTCCGGTCAGATCCTGATGCTGGGCGAGATAGCCCATCGTCTTTCCTTTGGAGAGGATGACCTCTCCCTCATCGGCCCTCATTTCGCCGATGATGATTTTTAACAGCGTCGATTTTCCGGCACCGTTGATGCCGACCAGTGCGGCTTTTTCGCGTTCTTCTATATGAAAAGATGCATTTTTGATAATTTCCGTTGTCCCGAATGCTTTCGAGATATTCTGACATGCAAGAATCATGTGGTTCCTCCAGATAACATATTTCTGTATTTTGACATAATACACCATCCTTATTATAGAGAGTAATACACAAAATTTCAAGAAATCTTTGACAATTTTCTATCAACCATATATAATATGAATATATGCAGGTGTAAATAAGGAGGAATTTATCTTGGAAGAAAAAGGAATTTCGCGGGCAGTTATCAAAAGACTTCCTAGATATTATCGTTACCTGGGCGAATTGCTGGAGGACGGAGTAGAACGGATCTCTTCCGGTGAGCTGAGCGAGCGGATGAAAGTGACAGCTTCCCAGATTCGCCAGGATTTAAATAATTTCGGCGGCTTCGGCCAGCAGGGGTATGGTTATAACGTGCGGTATCTGTACAGCGAGATTGGAAAAATCTTAGGTCTGGACAGAGTCCACAATATGATTTTTGTCGGAGCCGGAAATCTGGGACAGGCACTTGCCAATTATGCGGCCTTTGAAAGAAGCGGATTCAAAACGGTCGGTATTTTTGACGTCAACCCGGTATTAAAAGGAATCTCCGTGCGCGGAATTGAAATCCGCATGGCGGACGAGCTTCCGGAATTTATCAAGGAACACCATGTAGAGATTGCGGCTTTGACACTGCCAAAAGCAAAAGCGGTAGAGATGGCAGAGATTCTCGTGGACAACGGTGTAAAAGCAATCTGGAATTTTGCACATACCGATCTAAACTTAAAACTTCCGAAAGATGTGATCGTCGAGAACGTCCATCTTTCCGAAAGTCTGATGCGTCTCTCCTACAATCTGACCAGATATGAGGCGGAGCATCCAAAGAACAATTAAGAAACCAAAACAAAAGCAGGAGAGTCTTCGGGAAACCGGAGACTTTTTCTGTTCACTTTCCGGATAAGGCAGGAAAAGGAGGAAAAGCGATGAAACGGATTCTTACAGCAGCACAGATGAAGCAGGCAGACCGCAATACGATCGAAACCATGGGGGTACCGTCCCTGGTACTGATGGAGCGCGCGGCGCTGTCCTGCGTGGAGGAGCTTCAAAATGGAACATGGGATACAGGAAAAGTCCTTGCTGTGTGCGGTCCCGGAAATAATGGAGGGGACGGTGCGGCAATTGCACGGATTTTAAAGACGAAAGGGGTGGATGCGGAACTGTTCTGTCTTGGAAATCCGGAAAAATACAGTGAAGGCATGAGAGCACAGAAGAAAATTGCGGAAAATTATGGGGTCCGTGAGGTTAAGAATCCGGATTTCCGGGAATATACTGTTATCATAGATGCCATCTTTGGAATTGGCGTATCCCGTTCGCTGGCAGGGAGTACCGGAGGGCAGTGGAAGCAATCTGCGCAAGCGGTGTTCCTGTTCTTGCCGTGGACATCCCTTCGGGGATCCACACGGATACCGGAGAGGTCCTTGATGCGGCGGTGAAAGCCAGAGCCACGGTGACATTTGCCTGTGCAAAGCCAGGGCTTCTTTTTGATCCCGGAAAACGATATGCCGGAGAGGTCCTGGTCCGTGATATCGGAATCGGCTTTGATGCAGGAGAAGAGGAGACGCCCTGGTACGGTTCAGTGGAAAAAGAAGATCTGGACCGGTTTCTTACCCGCACGCCGATGGGAAATAAGGGAACCTTCGGAAAGGTGCTGGTACTTGCCGGTTCCGGTGCCATGTGCGGAGCCGCTGTTTTGTGTGCCAGGGCAGTCCTTGCATCCGGTGCCGGCATGGTAAAGGTTGTGACAGAGGAAAGAAACCGTACGCCGCTTTTCTGTGCCCTGCCGGAAGCAATGGCGGATTTCTGGAAGGAGGATGAGCCGCTTCCGGAAGAAGCCCTGCTGCAGGATCTCGCCTGGGCGGACGCTGTTGTTGCGGGACCGGGGCTTTCCAAAAGCCGGACGGCAAAAGAACTGCTCGTTTTTACGGTGCAGCACACAGAAGTTCCTCTTGTTCTGGATGCAGATGCGCTGAACCTGATTGCAGAAGATGCAGAGATTCTTTCGGGCTGCCGGGCAGAAAAAATTTTAACGCCTCATGTAGGAGAGCTTGCACGGCTGCTGCACACGACCATTGCAGAATGCCAGCGTGAGCCGGCAGGAAGCGCCGGAAGGGCAGCCGAAAAATACCAGGCCTGCTGTGTACGAAAGGATTCCGTAACCGTGACAGCAGAGGAAGGGCGTGAGCAGTATTACATAAACACAAGCGGAAGCAGTGCGCTTGCGACGGCGGGAAGCGGCGATGTGCTCGCGGGAATCACAGGCGCCTTGCAGCAAAACGTCAGTGTGAAAAAATGAGAAAAAATCAGCCTTGCCAAAACAGCGGCACTGGCGCATATGCGCATGGAAAGGCGGGAGAGGCTGCGGAAGAAAAAAGCAGTGCTTCCTATGTAACAGCATCCGAGATTATCAGAGGATTGCAGTCAATCTGAGCAAAGCAGATCAGAATCACGGGTTCCCAAAAGGACTCCGGGCGGACTTTTTTGAAGTGCCGGATGAAATTTGTGAATACCTCCGGAAAAACAGGCAATATTAAATACATGGAAACGATTTTAAAAGGCGTAAAACGCCGGATCGTTATCGTATGGGAAAGCAAAACGGAAAGAATCGGAGAGTGAGCACAAGTGGTAATCAAGCGTGGCGATGTATATTATGCCGACCTGCGGCCCGTTGTGGGAAGTGAGCAGGGCGGTGTCCGTCCGGTGCTGATCATTCAGAATGACATCGGCAACCGGCACAGTCCGACGGTGATCTGTGCGGCGATTACATCGAGGATGAATAAGGCGAAGCTGCCGACACACATTGAGATCGAAGCGTCCGCCTATGGGATTGTACGGGATTCTGTTATTTTACTGGAACAGCTTCGGACGATCGATAAGAGAAGGCTGAAAGATAAAATCTGTCATCTGACACCGGAACAGCTGGCCCTTGTGAACGAAGCACTGAAAATCAGCCTGGATCTGCTACATAAGGGGTATTTTTGGCGCGGTTCACGGTTGACGAATGAGAAAGATCGTGCTATATTCTATATTATATGGGCTTCTGCCGCTTTTCGGGGAAACCTTTTTACAGAAAAGCAATACTTTAAATAAAGGAGACAAAAGAGGTATGTCAGGACATTCAAAATTTGCCAATATTAAGCATAAGAAAGAAAAAAACGACGCAAAAAAAGGTAAAATCTTTACCATCATCGGCCGTGAGATCGTAATCGCTGTCAAAGAGGGCGGACCGGATCCGGCAAACAACAGCAAGCTGCGTGACGTTATCGCAAAAGCAAAAGCAAACAACATGCCGAACGATACCATCGACCGCGGTATTAAAAAAGCTGCCGGAGATGCAAACGCAGACAACTACGAGCGTATCACCTACGAAGGTTATGGCCCGAATGGTATCGCGATCATCGTAGAGACTCTGACCGACAACAAGAACCGTACCGCAGCAAACGTAAGAAGCGCTTTCACCAAAGGAAACGGAAGCGTTGGAACACCGGGATGCGTATCCTACATGTTCGACAAAAAAGGCCAGATCATCATCGACAAAGAAGAGTGCGAAATGGATGCTGACGATCTGATGATGCTTGCTCTGGATGCAGGCGCAGAAGACTTCGCAGACGAAGAGGACAGCTACGAAATCATCACCGATCCGGATGACTTCTCCGCAGTACGTGAGGCTCTGGAGAAAGACGGTATCGCCATGGCAGAGGCAGACGTTACCATGATCCCACAGACCTACGTAGAGCTGACCGATCCGCAGGCATTAAAAGACCTGAACCGTACCCTGGATCTGCTGGATGACGACGACGACGTACAGTACGTATACACCAACCTGGACGAGTAATTTCACTGGAAATTACATAGAATCATAAGAATCTGCGCATACTGATGAAGCTATTTTGGAATAGCAGAAAAGAGGAAATCCGTATGGCAGAATCACAGAAAAACCAGACAGAAAAAGAAAATATTGTAGAACTGAAGACCAACATTTATCTGCTGTCCATCATCGGCGAGGTGGAGGGGCATGAATCACTCGGCGAGCGCACGAAAGCGACGCGCTATGAGCACATTCTCCCTGCTCTTGCCCGTGCCGAGGAGGACAAAAGTATTGATGGTCTTCTGATTCTCCTGAATACCGTAGGCGGAGATGTGGAGGCCGGTCTTGCAATTGCAGAGATGATTGCGTCCATGCGAAAGCCTGCGGTATCGCTCGTTTTAGGGGGCGGTCATTCGATCGGTGTCCCGCTCGCCGTTGCAGCAGACTATTCGCTGATCGTGCCGAGTGCCACCATGGTCATTCATCCGGTGCGTACAAACGGCATGTTCATCGGTGTTGCACAGACGTACCGTAATATGGAAAAGACGCAGGATCGGATCACAGGTTTTGTATCGGCCCATTCTAAAATCACCAAGGAACGGCTCGAGGAGCTGATGCTCGATACGAAAATGCTGGTCAAGGATGTCGGAACAATGCTGGACGGCCCGCAGGCAGTGGAAGAAGGTCTGATCGACGAGGTCGGCGGCATTGCCCGCGCGCTCGAAAAGCTGAATGAGCTGATGAAAAAGGCAGCAGGGACAGAAAATTGACTTCACGGCGCGGCTTGTGTTTCAGGGGATTTTGTGTTAGAATGAGTTCGCTGTGAAAATTCGAACGGAAGTTTTGTCCGGACTTTCACAAAAGAGAAAAATAAGGGAACAGGATAAAAAAATGACAGTAATAGAAGCTTTATTTCTGGGCCTGATCCAAGGAATCACGGAATTCCTGCCGATCAGCAGCTCCGCACATCTGATTATCTTCCGTCATTTTATGAAGATCGAAGATACGCAGACGGTGTTTTCAATGTGCTTTTGCACTTTGGCTCCATGATTGCAATTCTGCTCACATTTTCGAAGGAATGGAAACGTCTCTTCCTCGCGCTGTGCGGAATCATAATCGATCTGTTTCATAATTTAAAGGAACACTTTTCCAGTCAGCATCAGGAGAGAAAGCAGTACCGGAAGGTACTCGGCAGCAACTACCGTATGCTTGCTTTCCTGCTGATTCTGACCACCATCCCGACTGCTGTAATCGGCGGCATGATTCAGAGCCTTGTCACACTGACCTCCTCGAATCTGCTGGCACCTGGCGTTGGTCTGTATCTGACGGCGATTCTGCTTGTGGTGGCAGATATGCTTCCGGAGGGAGAAAAAACGCAGAAAAATTTGAAGCCGAAAGATGCACTGATTGCCGGATTCTTCCAAGGCTTTTCCACGATTCCGGGTCTTTCCCGTCTTGGTTCGACTATTTCTGCGTGTGTGATCGGCGGCATGACCCGTTCGTACGCTGTGAAATACTCTCTGATTGTGAGTGTTCCGGCGATTATCGGGGCAACGATCGTTGAAATTGCGACCATGGGAAAAAATAAAATTGTTTTTCATCCGGTATATCTGTCGGCGTTTTCATGGCGGCACTTGCCGGTTACTTTACGATCCGCATTCTGATGCGTGTGGTGAAAAAACGGAAACTGAAATATTTTGCTTTGTACTGTCTTCTTGTCGGGACATTCTCCATTGCAGGATATTTTCTGCTGTAATACGAGAAAGGGGAGAAGTTCTGCATGGCAAATACAACAAAGGGAAGCGGGAAGACAAAGAAAAAAACTTCTGCTTCCGGGACAGCAAAAAAGAAACAGACCCAAACAACGGCCAGAAAAACAACGGTGAAAAAGAGCAGTACCGCAAAACGTACCTCCGGCACAAGGAAAAACACAGTCCGTGAGCCGATGGACGAGGGAGTGCGCGCAGAAATTATTCTGCTTTCCGTGCTTGCTGTTTCGATTCTGCTGATGCTCAGTAATTTCGGTATGGGCGGCGTGATCGGACAGGCTGTCTGCGACTTCTTTTTCGGCCTTTTCGGCGTGACAGAGTGGGCAGCACCGGTTCTGATCTTCTTTGGAACAGCATTTTACATAGCAAACAGACAGAACTTTTTAATTGTGCGGAAAACCGGGGGAGCGATCAGCTGCTTCGTCTTTTTCTGCGCTTTTATGCAGCTTCTGGCGTCCGGCTATACGAGAGATACGACATTTCTGGATTACTATTTTGACAGCGCCTACGATCATCTCGGCGGAGGAATCTTAGGAGGGTCTGTCGTGAAAATTCTCGGCATGGGATTCGGCCAGATCGGCGCGTGGGTGATTATTGTGATCGCCATCGTGATTTCCGTGATCGTGATGACGCAGAAGCCGATTCTCGCGCCGATCCATGAAAAGACGAATGACCACCGCCGGATGGCGGAGGAGCGCCGCCAGGAGCGTCTGGCGCGCCAAGCTGCGATGGAGGAAGAGGAAGGAAAAGAGCTGATTCTTGAGCCAGTGAGGAACCGAAAAAAGCCGGGAAGAAAAAGAAATCCCGCCTTCTTTCTCATGTGGAATCGAAGGCCGATTTAAACGAAAACGACGATACCCATCAGATGGAGATGCCGGAGCTTTCGATTCACCGTGGTTCTGTGCCGGCTGAAGAGCCGGAAAAGACAGAACCGGAGATGACACGGCAAGCTGCAGAAGAGGCGAAAAAAGAGAAAACGTCTGCGGATCATACGAGAATTCCGCGGTCTTCCCGTGAAGAGATCGAGGCGGATGTAGACGGCATTCGTCAGGAAATCGGGAAAAAAGCAGAGGAAAAGCGGCCGGAGTACAAAACACCGCCGATGAATCTTCTGAAAAAAGGGACGCGCGGTGCCATGGGCGATTCCGATGCGCATCTGCGGGAAGTAGCGCGGAAACTGGAGGAGACGCTGGACAGCTTCGGTGTCAAAGTTACAGTCAATAACGTAAGCTGCGGACCGACCGTCACACGGTATGAGCTGATGCCGGAACAGGGCGTGAAAGTAAGCCGGATTGTCGGATTGACCGACGATATCAAGCTGAGTCTTGCAGCAGCAGATGTCCGCATCGAGGCACCGATCCCGGGAAAATCCGCAGTCGGAATCGAGGTTCCAAATAAGACGAACACGGCCGTGATGCTGCGTGATCTTCTTGAAACACCGGAGTTTAAGAACTTTTCTTCGAATCTGGCCTTTGCTGTCGGAAAAGACATCGCCGGTCAGCCAGTCATCGCGGATATCGCGAAAATGCCTCATCTTCTGATCGCCGGTGCGACCGGTTCCGGTAAATCGGTCTGCATCAACACGCTGATTATGAGTATTATTTATAAGGCAAAACCGGAAGACGTCAAACTGATCATGATCGACCCGAAGGTCGTTGAGCTTTCTGTTTATAACGGCATTCCGCACCTTTTTATCCCTGTTGTCACAGACCCGAAAAAGGCTTCCGGAGCTCTGAACTGGGCGGTTGCGGAGATGACAGACCGTTATAACAAATTTGCGGAATTCAACGTGCGCGATATGAAAGGCTACAATGCGAAAGTTGCCGAGCTGCCGCCGGATGAAAACGGCAAAAAACCGGAAAAACTGCCGCAGATCGTCATTATCGTGGACGAGCTTGCCGACCTGATGATGGTTGCGCCGGGAGAAGTGGAGGATGCGATCTGCCGTCTGGCACAGCTTGCCCGTGCGGCCGGCATCCATCTGATTATTGCAACACAGAGACCTTCCGTCAATGTCATCACTGGTCTTATCAAGGCAAATATGCCGTCCCGTATTGCATTCTCGGTTTCTTCCAGCGTAGATTCCCGTACGATCCTCGACATGGGAGGTGCGGAAAAACTGCTTGGAAAAGGCGATATGCTCTACAAGCCGCAGGATTACCAGAAACCGGCCCGTCTGCAGGGATCCTTTGTTTCGGATAAAGAGGTCAGCGATGTCGTTGCCTACTTAAAAGATCACTACGGCGAGAACGCTTATGATCCGGATATCGAAAAACGGATTCACACCGTAAGCTGGATGGCGGTTCTGCCGCAGGCGGCGGAGATAACCGCGATAATTACTTCGTGGAAGCCGGAAAATTTATCATCGAAAAAGATAAGGCATCGATCGGCATGCTCCAGAGAGTGCTGAAAATCGGTTTCAACCGCGCGGCCAGAATCATGGACCAGCTCGCGGATGCCGGTGTCGTAGGACCGGAGGAAGGAACCAAGCCGAGAAAAGTTCTGATGTCCATGGAACAGTTCGAAAATTATCTGGAGGAACACGGATGATGGGAAAAGATGTTGTCCGTTGTTTACAAATAACCGGAAACGTGATAAAGTATTAACATAAAATGCGCGAAAATCCAAGTCGTGCTTTTGTTAAAATATTTCTAACAAGATTAGGAGGATATTATGTACAAGATTCAAGAAGCGGAAATGCTCGCGAATAACATCTACCGTATGGTAGTAGAAGCACCGCGAGTAGCACAGCACTGCCTCCCTGGACAGTTTGTTATTGTCAAGGCAGATGAAGAAGGAGAAAGAATTCCTCTGACCATTTGTGATTACGATAGAGAAGCAGGAACTATCACCATCGTATTCATGCCGATCGGAGAATCTACCAAAAAAATGAAAGATCTCAAAGCGGGAGATGCTTTCATGGATTTCGTAGGACCTCTGGGACAGCCGTCTGAGTTCTGCAGCGAAGATATCGAAGAACTGAAGAAAAAACGGATCGTATTCGTAGCCGGTGGTGTTGGAACTGCACCGGTTTACCCACAGTTAAAATGGCTGCATGAGCATGGAATCACTGCTGACGCCATTGTCGGAGCAAAGACAAAAGATCTCGTTATTCTCGAGAAAGAAATGTCTGCTGTCAGCAATCTGTACATAACCACAGACGATGGTTCTTACGTAAGAAAAGGTATGGGTACCGATGTACTCCGCGACCTTGTACAGAACCAGGGCAAACAGTATGATGTCTGTGTTGCCATCGGACCGATGATCATGATGAAATTCGTATGTCTTCTGACAAAAGACTGAACATCCCGACCGTTGTCAGCATGAACCCGATCATGGTAGACGGAACCGGTATGTGCGGTGCCTGTCGTCTAATGGTAGGCAATGAAGTAAAATTTGCCTGCGTAGACGGACCGGAGTTTGACGGTCATCTGGTAGACTTCGACCTGGCTATGAAACGTCAGCAGATGTACAAGACAGAAGAGGGAAGAGCTCTCTTAAGATACCAGGAAGCGCAACCCATCACGGTGGATGCGGCCAGTGCGGAGGTGACAAATAATGGCAAAGGGATTAAACAGAGTACCGGTACGTGAGCAGGAGCCGAAGGTACGTGCCACAAATTTTGACGAGGTATGTCTTGGATACAACAAAGACGAAGCAGTAGAAGAAGCACAGCGCTGCCTGGGCTGTAAAAATGCAAAATGTATCACAGGATGCCCGGTTAATATCAACATTCCGGCATTCATTGCACAGGTAAAAGAAGGAAACTTCGAGGAAGCATACAAAATTATTGGTGAGTCCAGTGCACTCCCGGCAGTCTGCGGCCGTGTATGTCCGCAGGAGAGCCAGTGCGAGGGCAAATGTGTCCGCGGAATCAAAGGCGACGCTGTTTCCATCGGTAAACTGGAGCGTTTCGTTGCTGACTGGGCAAAAGAAAACGGTATCAAACCGGTTCCGGCAGCAGAGAAAAACGGCCACAAGATCGCGGTTATCGGTTCCGGCCCTGCAGGTCTTACCTGCGCAGGAGACCTTGCAAAACTTGGCTACGATGTAACCATCTTCGAGGCACTTCACAAAGCCGGCGGTGTATTAAGCTACGGTATTCCGGAGTTCCGTCTTCCGAAAGACAAAGTAGTTGCCGCTGAAATCGAGAACGTAAAATCTCTCGGTGTTAAAATTGAGACCAACGTTATCATCGGAAAATCCGTTACCATCGACGAGCTGTTAAAAGATGAAGGATTTGAAGCAGTCTTCATCGGTTCCGGCGCAGGCCTTCCGATGTTCATGGGAATCCCGGGTGAGAACGCAAACGGCGTATTCTCCGCAAACGAGTTCCTGACCAGAAACAACCTGATGAAAGCATTCCGCGATGATTACGATACCCCGATCGCACACGGCAAGAAAGTTGCTGTAGTCGCGGCGGCAACGTAGCTATGGACGCTGCAAGAACCGCACTTCGTCTCGGCGCAGAGGTACACGTTATTTACCGTCGTTCTGAGGCAGAGCTTCCGGCCCGTGCAGAGGAAGTTCATCATGCAAAAGAGGAAGGTATCATCTTCGACCTTCTGACCAACCCGGTAGAAATTCTGACCGACGACAAAGACTGGGTAACCGGTATCCGCTGCATCCGTATGGAACTTGGCGAGCCGGACGCTTCCGGAAGAAGAAGACCGGTTGAGATTCCAGGATCTGAGTTCGAAATTGAAGTAGACGAAGTTATCATGTCTCTTGGTACTTCCCCGAACCCGCTGATTTCTTCCACCACCTACGGTCTGGATGTCAATAGAAGAAAATGTATCGTAGCTGAGGAAGAAACCGGAAAGACCAGCAAAGAGGGCGTTTACGCCGGCGGTGACGCTGTAACAGGTGCAGCAACCGTTATCCTTGCTATGGGTGCCGGAAAAGCCGGAGCTAAAGGAATTGATGAGTATATCAAAAGCAAAAATGCATAAGGCATTGCTTTTCTAAACTAAAAGCCATATAGACGCGGACAAAAAGTGATCTATATGGCTTTTGGTGTTTTTGACAGATATCCGAAAGGGTTTTAAGATTACAGAATGAAAATTACGATATTAACAGTAGGAAAAATCAAAGAGAAATATTTGCGGGATGCGATCGCCGAGTATTCGAAGCGCCTCAGCCGCTATGCAAAGCTGGAAATTATCGAGGTGGCGGATGAAAAAACGCCGGACAACGCGAGTGAAACCGTAGAGACGAATATCAAAAATAAAGAAGCAGAGCGCCTTCTCAAATATATCCGGGATGACGCTTATCTGATTACATTGGAAATTAAGGGAAAACAGCTCACATCCGAGGAGCTGGCCCAGAAAATAGATACGCTCGGCGTGCAGGGAACGAGCCATATTATTTTTGTGATCGGCGGTTCCTTAGGGCTTGGCGAGGAAGTTCTGAAGCGTTCGAACTATGCGCTCAGTTTTTCGAAAATGACATTTCCGCATCAGTTGATGCGGGTTATTCTGCTGGAACAGATTTACCGGAGCTACCGCATTAACTGCGGGGAGCCATATCATAAATAGCTGCGAATAAGAGAGGTGTGATTGCGATGCGTGATGTCCACGGGCAACCCTATTGATCCTCAAAAGGGCAAAGTCACTGATCCTCTAGCCGTTCGCTAACAGATCACCGACCGCCCCTTACCCCGATCATCAGCCCGGACACAAGCCGGAGTAATTGAAAAACAACAAAATGAAGACCTTGTAACCATAGAAATGTGGTTATGAGGTCTTTTTTTATGTTAACAACAAATTATGCACAGATAAAAAGGCTTAAATACTGGGTTTTTGTGATTAGGACAATTGAAATTTTACGATGAAAAGCAGATGAAATTCAGATTTCATACGTTCATATCCATTTCTCACCTGCCCTCTTCAAACATAGACCAAACCTTCCAGTCGGAAAAGTTTACACGAAAATATATGTCAAAATATCTATTAAATATTCTATAGTCATATCAGCGGCAGAACCAACAGTTTTGCCCTTTTTAGGCTCAAGGAGGTTGCCTTGAAACACGTGAAATGCGTTTAAAAAAGCGGGAGATTACAGATCCTGAAATTTTAAGAGAAATTCTGGAAAGCTGCGAGGTTGTGCGGATCGGGGCGATGGATGAGGAAGGCATGTTTATCGTGCCGATGAATTATGGATATGATGTCCGGGAAGAAGATGGAACTCTTCACGTCTGTCTGTACCTGCATGGGGCAAAAGAAGGGCGGAAGGCGGCTGCATTTGCAGCGGATCCGCGCGTGGCGGTGGAGATGGATTACAACCATGAAGTGATTACAGGTGACTATACGTGTGCGTATTCCTATGCGTACCGCAGTATCATGGGAAACGGAACCATCACGGAGGTGACAGATCCGGGGGCAAAGAAGAAAGGCCTGGGAAAAATCATGGCGCATATCGCACCGGAGGCGAAGATCGCTTTTCTGCCGGAGATGGTGGAGCGCGTTGCCGTATGGCGCATAGACATCGATACATTTACCGGCAAAGAGCGCAGACGAAAATAGAGTGTTCGAAGCTCCGCAGGCTGCAGACGGAAAAAGACAGCAGAAAGGACAGCAGAAATGATTAAAATTGATCTGATTACAGGCTTCCTTGGCTCAGGGAAGACGACTTTTTTGAAACAGTACGCAAAGTATCTGATGGCGCAGGGAAAGAACATCGGCATCCTGGAGAATGATTTTGGGGCAGTCAATGTGGATATGCTGCTTCTGCAGGAACTGCGCGGCGATCAGTGCGAGCTGGAGATGATTTCCGGCGGATGCGACAAAGAGACACACCGCAGACGGTTCCGCACGAAACTGATCTCGATGGGCATGAGCGGCTACGACCGCATTCTCGTGGAACCGTCGGGGATTTACGATGTGGATGAGTTCTTTGACACGCTGTACGACGAGCCGCTGAACCGCTGGTATGAGGCGGGAAGCGTCATCACGATTCTGGATGCCGGGCTCGATGAGAAGCTGTCGGAGGAAGAAGAGTATCTGCTGGCTTCCGAGGCGGCGAACGCTGGTAAAATCGTGCTGAGCAAAGTACAGAATGTTTCGGAGGAAAAGAAAGAAGAAACGATTGCCCATCTGAACCGCACGCTCGAGCAGGCAGGCTGCAGAAGACAGTTTTCTGATGCAGAAATTTTACAGAAAAACTGGGATGATCTGACAGAGGATGATTTCAAAATGCTCTCCGAATGCAGTTACCGTTCGGAGGGTTACCGGAAGCTGGATTTCGGCGAGCAGCAGACATTTGATTCGCTCTGCTTTCTGGAGCCGAAGATTACGGAAGAAGCGCTGAAAAAGGCAGCAGAAGCAATCTTTGCGGATCCATCATGCGGCAATGTATTTCGGATCAAAGGAATTGTAAAGACGGGCGAAACTGTGTGGAGCGAAATCAATGCGACGCGGGAACAGATGACATTCCAGGCAGTGCCGGAGAGCCAGGAAGTGCTGATTGTAATCGGCGCGGGGCTTTCAAAAGAGCGGATTAGTGGAATTCTCGGAATTAAGTAAAAATGGAGCATGACGGAAAGGGGTATTTTCCATCATACTCCTGCTGGTTTGGCTAAATAGCAGTTACTGTGAAATGCGCTGCCGTTCTGACAGTGTGGGGAACGGAATGATTTTGGAATCCCGTGCATCATCCGGTGTACAAAGAGCAGTCAACGGCTGCGGCTGATTTTCCATGGTCTGGAAGGAGAGAATGCCATCTTTCCATAAAATGATATCATCCGGTGAATGGACGGCAAAATAGCGGTGCAGCACATCGAAAAGAGAGGATGGAACTGCCGCAAGATCGTGCTCGGGATCGCTGGAATATAGAAAGATCCGGCTTCCCGGAAAACGACGGGAATAGATACCGGCAGAGGGAGCGGTAAAATCCGGGTTTTCGGTAAAATATAAGGATCTTTCTGCGGGTCCGGAAAACGGAATAGACAGCGTTGTGGAAACAACTGGCGCTTCTTCTGCAAGGGCTGGCTGCTTCTGAAATTTGCACAGGAATGGTATATTTTGAAAAAATGTATATTTCTTTTTCATAAGACTCACCTTTCAGCCGGAAAAGATCTGGCATTTGGCAGGGTGGATGTTATCGTTTACTTTAATTTTATCTTATCAGAAGTGCAGAAATAACAGGGTTAAACATTTGTAAAAAGCGTGTAAACAATCTTAAAGAGAAAGAAAAGAGAGGGGGAATCATATGGAACAGGAAGTAATGCAGGCCATTCGGCAGAACTGGAAAGCAATATAGATGCAAAATACCGGGAATTTCACAGCTCTCTTGTTCCGGGACAGAACTGTCGGATTCTTGGTGTCCGCATTCTGGTTTCGCGACGGATTGCAAAAGCGACAGCAAGAGACCACTATGAAGTTTATACCGAACAGTTTAATCCGGAAGTCTACGAGGAGCTTCTGATCCGCGGAATGATGATCGGCTACGGAAAGCTGACCCGTGAAGAACAGACGGCAGAACTGGACCGCTTCGTGCCGATGATCAACAGCTGGGGAATCTGTGACAGCTCCTGTGCAACGTGCCATTTTATGAAGAAAGACCAGGAGTATTGGTATGGATATCTGCAGAAATGGCTGAAAAGCAGCCGGGAATATGAAATCCGGTTTGGTGTTGTGTGTCTGCTGGACTTTTTATCAACGAAGCGTATATCGATGCTGTGCTGGAGGAGATGAAAAAGATTCATCACGATGGCTATTACGTAAAAATGGCCGTCGCCTGGGCAGTATCGATCTGTTATATTCATTTCCGGAAAAGACACAGAAACTGCTGAAAGAAAACAGTCTCGATGACTGGACACATAACAAAACAATTCAGAAAATCAGAGAGTCGCTGCGGATCAGCAAAGAAGAAAAAGAGATGCTGAAAACCTGGAAGAGATAAAAAGAAAACCGTATCGCCGCGTTTCGAAATATCGCAGCAATACGGTTTTCTTTCTCTTTTTGAACTTATTCGTCCCATCCCTCAAAAAGCCGGATGTTGACGGCAATATTTCTTGCAATTTCACCTTCGCTTTTCCCGAGATCTGCCACATCCGATACCGGCGGAAAATCAGGTTCTTCTTCCGTCAGTTCCAGAGAGATCCAGTCATAGGCGGAGTGAATGGCATCTTCCAGCGCCTCGTCGAGGGTATCCCCTTTTGCATAGCAGCAGGCGAGATCTGGAAAATAACCTTCGTAGGTTCCCTGTTCGGTTTTATGAAAAACGGCTGGATAAGTAAATTTCATAGTGTTTCTTCCTTCTTCCTTTTCTTTTTCACGGAAATTCTTTTTTATCGTAGCACTTTTTCTCAAAAGATACAATGCCTAAAATACAATTGATCGTATTTGTAATCTATGCTAGAATGAAAAACAGATAATTGGAAAATACAAATGAAACCAAGGGAGGATTTCTCTTTGATAAAAGTAATTTTGTGGGACATCGACGGAACACTTCTGAATTTTAAGATGTCGGAACGATATGCAATTGATTACTGTTTCAACAAGTTTCATATGGGAACCTGCACGGACGAAATGCTGCAGCGCTACAGCGTGATCAACCGCGGTTACTGGGAGCGGCTGGAGACGGGAGAGCTTACGAGAGAACAGGTGATGCTTGGACGGTTCCATGAATTTTTTGAATCGGAAGGACTGCCGACGGATCAGGTAAAGGTATTCAATGATGAATATCAGATCCGCCTCGGCGATAAGGCTTTCTTCTGCGATCACGGAGATGAACTGGTAAAACAGCTGAAAGCTACCGTAAAACAGTATGCAGTAACAAATGGAACCACTGTTGCACAGGAGCGTAAACTCCGCTTTTCCGGGCTTGATCAGCTTCTGGACGGCGTTTTTATCTCGGAACAGGTCGGTGTGGACAAGCCGCAGAAGGCTTTTTTTGATGCGGTATGGAACGAAATCGGAAGTTATGCACCGGATGAGGTTGTGATCGTCGGCGACTCCCTCACAAGTGATATCCGCGGCGGAAAAAATGCAGGAATCCTGACCTGCTGGTACAACCCGGATCATCTTCCGAACAAAATTGAAGTTACACCGGACTGTACCATCGACAATCTTCAGGATATCCTTTCGTATCTGGATGAAAGCAGGTGATTTGCTAATGAGAACACGCGTATTACAGGAAAAAAATTATGCGGAGCGGATGCAGAATGGTGTGGAGCCGTACCTCGCCGCTCATGCAGAAGAATTTTACTGGGAAAGGGAGAGCGGTCATCCGATTCATGTTCTTCGTTACCGCGCATTCCGCCCGAGAGGTGTTGTTGTAATCTCACACGGTTTTACGGAAAATGCAGAGAAATATAAAGAGATCGTGTATTATTTTATCAAAGAGCATTTTCATGTTTATCTGCCGGAACACTGCGGCCACGGAAAGAGCTACCGTCTGGTGGAGGATCCGTCGCTTGTTTATGTCGATTCCTACCATCGTTATGTAGAAGATCTGCTCTTTGTTGCACGAAAAGCAAAAGCAGAGGCATGCGGTCTTCCGCTCGTTCTCTATTCTCACTCGATGGGCGGCGGAATCGCAGCAGCAGCGGCCGCCAAAGCGCCGCATCTGTTCCGGAAAGTGGTCTTGAGTTCGCCGATGATCCGTCCGCTGACCGGAAAAGTGCCGTTCGCCGATGCAAAACGGATCGCAGCTTTTGCCTGTGCCACAGAACGAGGCACACAGTATGTGTAGGACAGAAACCATACCAGGGAATCGAAAGCTTTAAACAAAGTTCGTCCCTCTCCCGTCCGCGCTTTCTCTATTACCAGCAGAAGCGGGAAAAAGAGCCGCTGTATCACCTAAATGCCGCTTCTTACGGATGGCTCCATGCCGCCGCACATCTGTACCGCGATCTGATGCGGAGCGGATGGAAACGGATCGAGGCTCCTGTCCTTTTATTTCAGGCGGAGAACGATCATCTTGTGTCCAACCGTGCCCAGGAGCGGATGATCCGGAAAATGGCAGAACGCCGTCCCGGCATGGCAAAAATGGTAAAAGTACCGGGCGCAAAGCATGAATTGTTTGGAACCAGAGGGCGCATGCTCCAGACGTACTGGAATATGGTATTTGCTTTTTTGGAAAAAGATCTGTAACAAAAGAGAAGGGATGACAAAATGACACAGACAGAAATCGAAGAATATATTACCCAGTTTCCTATCTATCAGTATGCATTTGTAAAACCGGAGGACATCGAATTCAATGACCGGGTCCGCCAGATCTGCAAAAAGGAGTGCTCCCGCTACGGAGCCTCCTGGTCCTGCCCGCCGGCGGTCGGCACTGTTGAAGTCTGTAAGGAGCGTTGCATGAACTACGATCACGTTCTGTTCTTCTCCAGCATCGCAGAAGTGGACAACATCATGGATATGGATGAGACATTAAAAACAAAATCGGAGCACGAAAAAATCACACGCGAAATCGAGCAGCATTTAAAAGACAAAACCCTGCTCACCTTCGCCCTTTCCTCCGATTCCTGCCAGCTCTGCGATAAATGTACCTACCCGAGAGGCGGCTGCCGCCATCTTGAACTGATGCATCCATGCATCGAGAGCCACGGCATCGTTGTTGCAAACCTGATTGAAAAAAACATGATGGATTATTACCTCGGTGAGCATATGGTCATATGGTTCAGCATGATTTTCTATAAAGAATCGTAATCTGTGATGTAATTTTCCATTCTTTCAAACGTATTTACAGTAGAGGATTTCGCTGTAAGAAATTCAGAAAATACACAAGAGGGGGAATGAAATATGCTGAGAAAGGCAGGAAATTTTCTCAGGTATCTGTTCGGTATTCTGATGATGCTGGCGGGAGCCGGTTACTGGAAAGAGGAGAAGGCATATGCATTGTCACTGCTGCTGCTTGGAATCTTTTTGCTTCCGGTTACCTGGAATACGATAAAGAAACGGTTTCATGTGGCGAAAGCACTTCCTGTGCTGCTTCCTGTGTTGCTGCTGGTTTCCGCCTGTGCGCTGACACCTGTGACGTACAGCAGTAAGGAAACACAGAAGGCATCTGCAGAGTCTGTTTCCGTCAGCGTTACGGCAGCGCCGACGAAAAAAGCGACGCCGACCCCGACTGAAACATCAACACCAACGCCGACAGCAACACCGACCGAAACACCAACGCCGACTGCTACCCCAACTCCAACGGCTGACCCGACCGAGACGCCGACACCTGAGCCAACCATAGAAGCTGCGGCGGAAGAAACCGCTGAAACGCAGGCAGCGGAAGAATCACAGCCGGCAGTGACTGCCGAAGAACCACAGGTAACGGAAGCTCCGCAGGAATCGGATCCGTATGGAGGACAGCTCGTGTGGATTTCAGAGACCGGATCGAAGTACCATAACAAAAATAACTGCGGCAGAATGAATCCGGATCGGGCATATCAGATGACAAGAGAAAATGCAGAAGCCCAGGGGTATGAACCCTGCAAAAAATGTTTTTAAAAAAGAGAAATGAAACCCCGCAGCCTGATCGGGCAGGAAACCCCAGCGGCTGCGGGGTATTTTTGTGCTTTTTTCTGCATAAAATAGCGATAGAACAAAAAGCAGACCCGCAAAGCGGAGGAGGTTTTGGATGCGAAAAAAGAAAAAGCAGAAAAAATCACTCCATCCGCCGGGCGGGGAGGTGCTTTCGGCGATGCAGGTTCCGTCAGATCTTGCTTTTGGTGAGCCGGTTGTGACGTTTTACGGCGGGAGAGAAGTGCAGATTGAAAATTACCGCAGGATTCTGGAATATAATGCGTGCCGCCTCTGCGTGCTTACACAATATGGCAGGCTGCTCCTTGTGGGAGAGGGAATCCGGATTGTTTCGTATTCCGGGGAGGAGATGCGGGTGGAAGGGAGAATCGATCAGGTGACGTTTCAATAAGTGTAATGATTCCAATCATTCCAATGCTGAAAAGGGGGTGTGCGTTTGCAGAGGGGAAAGGCTTTCTGGAAAGGCAGTGTGCGGATTCGTGTGACGGGCCGTGAACCGGAGCGTTTTTTCAATCTGTGCGGGCACCATAACATCACACTGTGGGACGTGACAGAACATCAGGCTGCTTTGAGATGAGCCTTCTGCCGGAAGATTTTTCCGCCTCCTGCCGATCCGCCGCAAGAGCGGTGTGCGCATCCGAATACAGAAAAAACAGGGACTGCCTTTCTTTTACCGGCGAAGTTTAAAAAGAAAGGCATTTTTTATTGGTATTTTTCTCTGCCTGGCGGGACTTTACACGCTGTCGCAGTTCATCTGGAATATTCATGTGGAAGGAAATTACGCGAACAGTACGCAGACGATCTTAAACAGCCTTGACGCGGCCGGGATTCATCATGGAAGCTGGAAAAAACGTGTGGACTGCAGCCAGACCGCATCGTATTTGCGGGAGCAGTTTCCGAATCTGACCTGGGTGTCCGCAAAAATAGAAGGGACGCAGCTTGTCCTTGCGGTAAAAGAAAACGTAGACGGCTATGTGATCGAAGAAAAAGCAGATGATCCGCAGAATCTTGTGGCGAAAAAAGAAGGGACGGTCGTGCGTATTATCACACGGAACGGCATTCCGCAGGTGCTCCCCGGTGATACATGTCAAGCGGGAGACATTCTTGTAAAGGGCGAGATTCCGCTTGTGAATGACAGTGGGGAAACGTATGATTATTCTTATGTTCACGCAGACGCGGATATTGACCTTGAGACGACGTGGTACTATTATGATACCTTTCCGCTTTCCCATACGGTACGGACATATCAGAAAGCAGAGAAAAAAACGCCGGTATTCCAGATTTCTGCTTACCGATTTTTCCTTGGAAATCTGCTGCCGGAGAATTTTGTGGAGAGTTTGCGGAGCATGACCGGAACGGCGGATCAGAAAACAGAGAAAAGGGAAAATGGAGCAGACGAGGAAGTGTCCCTTCAGCAGCTTTATCTGACAGAAAACTTTGCCCTTCCGTTTTATTTCGGCTACCGTCAGAAATTTCCTTTTGAAGTTCAGAAAGAAACCTACTCAGAACACGAGGCAAAAGAAAAAGCCTCGCAGAATTATCAGAAATTCCACAGAAATTTATCAGAAAAAGGACTTCAAATATCGGAGAATCATGTTACAATAGAACTTAACGATACGTCATGTATCACAAAAGGGACACTTCGCGTGATAGAACGGGCCGTAGAAGCACAGCCCTGCGAAATGCAGAAGATGTCGGATGGAAAGGAAACAATGGTAGATGAACAGCAATAACAACATGATAGAACTGCAGATGGAACTGCCCATCGAACATGAAAAGAAGTATTCGGCCAGTTTGATGAACACATCAAATCCTGGAGAGATCCCTGGCGGTTACGCTGATCTCCCGGGACGGCGTTTTAAAAATTGTGGGCCCGGCATCGAATGCAGCGCGCGCAAAGGAATGTCTGACACAGCTTCTGGAGCTCTCACGCCGCGGAAATGATATCAACACACAGAACGTCAATTATGCAATCTCACTTGTTATGGAGGACAGCGGAAGCAGCCTTGCTGAAATCGACAGTGACTGCATCTGCCACACGGTCGCAGGCCGTCCGGTCAAACCGAAAACACTCGGTCAGAAAGCGTACGTGGATGCGATCCGGGAAAAGATGATCGTCTTCGGCGTCGGCCCTGCCGGAACCGGAAAAACGTACCTTGCGATGGCGATGGCGATCACGGCATTCCGAAACGATGAGGTAGGCCGTATTATCCTGACGCGTCCGGCGATTGAGGCGGGTGAAAAACTCGGTTTCCTGCCTGGCGACCTGCAGAGTAAAATTGACCCGTATCTGCGGCCGCTCTACGACGCGCTGTATCAGATCATGGGAGCAGAGAGCTTCCAGAAAAACATGGAAAAAGGCCTGATTGAGGTTGCGCCGCTCGCGTACATGCGAGGCCGTACGCTCGACAATGCGTTTATTATCCTTGATGAGGCACAGAATACGACACCGGCGCAGATGAAGATGTTCCTGACCCGTATCGGTTTCGGTTCCAAAGTCATTGTAACCGGAGATGCCTCTCAGAAGGACCTTCCTTCCGGTACACGCTCCGGCCTTGATGTGGCAATGCAGGTACTGAAAAAAGTAGACGGAATTTCCTTCTGCGAGCTGACGAGCAAGGACGTTGTCCGTCATCCGCTGGTGCAGAAGATTGTACAGGCTTACGATGAATATGAAAAGAAAGCAAAGCCGGAAAATCACAGCGGCAGAGCAAAAAGTACGACGAGAAAACGGAGGGAAAATAAATGACACTGACGTTTGAAAATGAACAGGATTTTGACCTTGGATTTGATCCGGAAGAGGTTGCAGCAGCGGTAATCAATGGTGTGCTGGATCAGGAAGCGTGCCCGTATGAGGCAGAAGTAGAACTGATTCTGACTGATCCGGAAAATATCCGCACCATGAACCGGGAACACAGAAACATTGACCGGGAGACAGACGTGCTTTCTTTCCCGATGGTAGATTATCCTTCTCCGGCTTCGTTCGATTTTCTGGAGACGGAAGAGGGAGATGACTGTTTTAACCCGGACAGCGGTGAGCTGATGCTGGGTGATATTGTGATTTCTGTTGCGCGCGCAAGAGCGCAGGCGGAGGAATACGGTCATTCTTTAAGACGCGAATTTGCTTTTCTTGTTGCACACAGTATGCTGCATCTTCTGGGTTATGATCATATGACACCGGAGGAAGCAGCCGTGATGGAGGCAAAGCAGGAAGAGGTGCTGCAGCGTCTCGGTATCACAAGAGACTGATTGAAAGAAGAAAAGGAGGGGTCTTTATCAAAAAGAGAGGGTTTTACACATTGGGGATTGCTCTGCTGGGAAGCATGATGCTGTTCGGATGCCGGAAAATTGGGGAAACGGCACCGGAAACTGCATCGGCAGGAACTTCTTATGTCTCAGAAGAGACAGCAGGGGAAAGCAAGACAGAAACGAAAGCTACGGAACCACCGGCCCCGACCGAAGATCCGGCACCGGAACCGCTGGTTCCGGAAGCGATTGAGCCGACACCCGCGGAGGATGCGCTGCCGGAAGGTATGGTGAAAAGTTATCTGACAGGAGAACCTGTCGCCGAAGTACAGGGAAGAAGGCGCCCGGTGGCGGTTATGCTGAGCAATATCATCAGCGCCTGCCCGCAGAGCGGTATCAGCCGTGCGGGAGTGATCTATGAAGCGCCGGTCGAAGGCGGCATTACGCGCCTGATGGGGCTGTTTGAAAACTATGATGATCTCGAAAAGATCGGATCGGTGCGGAGTTGCCGCGAATATTATGTGTATCTGGCAGCGGGATTTGACGCTCTGTATTACCACTATGGACAGGCGGCGTATGCGATTCCGCTGCTCGAATCGGATCACATAGACAATGTGAATGGCATGGAGTATTCGGAACAGGTGTATTACCGGACGTCGGATCGTCCGTCGCCGCACAATGCGTATTTGGATGCGGCCGGGATTGCAGCGGGAATCGATCTCTGCGGCTACCGGACATCTTACAAAGACGGTTATGACGGATTTTTCCAGTTTGCATCCGAGACAGAACCGGAAACGCTGGAACAGGGACGAAATGCCGCCTATGTGGCACCGGGCGGATATTTCCACAATAATCCATGGTTTTCGTACGATGAGGCGAGCGGCACGTATTTGCGTTATCAGTTCGGGGAACCGCAGATCGATGAGATGACACAGGAACAGCTTGCGGTGAAGAACATTATCGTGCAGTACTGTTCCTGGAAAAAGTATGATGACAATGCGGAATATCTCGATATTGATGTGGTAAACGGCGGAATGGGAACGTATATCACAAGCGGAAAGGCCATCGACGTGACATGGAGCAAGGATGATCCGTGGGGCGTCACAAAGTACCGGGACAGCAATGGAGAGGAGATTAAACTGAATCTTGGAAAAACATGGGTTCTGATTGTTTTAGATAATTATGCAGATGAGACTGAAATCCGGTGATAAAGCTGGATTTCAGGATTTTTCTCAGATCGGCTGGACAGATCCTGTGTTTTGCGGTAAGATAAAAAGAAAATCCGGTCATTTAACCGAATCAAGCAAGTCCCTCGCTTCTAAAGCGGTGGGATGAATTGTTAAAAGAAACATAACGGTAGTGGCAGGCGGAGAGAAATCGGTATCCTCCACTGACATGAGGCGAGTCACAGTCGAACTATTTTCGACATGTCAGACTCTGTGAAAATACCGACTGTGAGTTGAAACAAAGGAGAAAAATACAGAAAATGGAAATTAATATACAGAGAATCAACGAACTTGCCCGCAAGGCGAAAGCAGAGGGGCTGACACCGGCGGAGAAAGAAGAGCAGCAGAAGCTGCGGAGAGAATATATTGCAGCCGTGAAAATGAACCTCCGTACCCAGCTCGACAATATTGATGTGCAGGAGAAAGACGGAACAATCGTAAATCTGGGGGAGCGCTATGGAAGCAAAAGGAAACATTAGAAAAGAAGTTTTTGCCCGAAGAAGAGCAGCCACACAGGAAGAAATTCAGGAAAAGAGCCGTATGATTTATGAAAAAATCACGGCTCTGCCGGAGTTTCTGGATGCGGACTGCTTTTTTGCGTATATGGACTTCAAAAAAGAAGTCATGACACGGGATCTGATCGAGAAGGCCCTGCAAATGGGAAAGACGGTCGCTGTGCCGCGCGTGGAAGGCGATGATATGGTTTATTATGAGATCAAAGATTTCTCCACGCTGAAATCCGGCTATTTTGGCATTATGGAGCCGGACGGCGGAAAGGTCTGCACGCGGGAAGAGGGCTTTCTGCTGGTACCGGTGTGGCCTTTGATCCGGCGCGCCACAGAGTAGGATATGGAAAAGGATTTTATGACCGCTTTCTTGCCGCACATCCAGGGTTTACAACGGTTGCAGCGGCGTTTGAGTTTCAGCTGTTTGATGCGGTGCCGTTTGAAGAGACGGATGTTCTGCCGCAGATGCTGGTGACAGAGCAGAAGATTTACCGTTAAGCCAATTACGATAAGACAACACGAGGAGGAGACGAGTATGATGAAGCTGGAAGAAATCGGAACGAGAGCCCGCCAGGCGGAGCCTGTGCTTCGAATCATGGAGACGGAGAAGAAAAACCGTGTGCTGAAAAAAGCAGCGGAAAACCTTGTGGCAGACGCCGAAACGATTATCGCGGCCAATGCGCTGGATATGAGCCATGGAAAGAAAAAGGCATGTCTCAGGGACTTCTGGACCGGCTCTTTCTGGACAAAAGCCGGATTGAAGCAATGGCAGAAGGCATGTGTCAGGTATCCGAACTGGACGACCCAATCGGGGAAGTGCTGGGAATGAAAAACGCCCGAACGGTCTTCTGATCGGACAGAAACGTGTTCCGCTCGGTGTTGTCGGCATCATCTACGAGCACGCCCAAATGTGACGGCGGATGCATTTGCACTCTGCTTCAAAACGGGAAATGTCGTGATTTTAAAAGGCGGAAGCGATGCAATCCACTCGAATACGGCGATTGTTGCCTCTCTTCGGAAAACACTGAAAGAGGAGCAGGTGCCGGAAGACGCCCTGCTTCTGATCGAAGATACCTCCCGCGAGACGACGGCGCAGTTTATGAAGATGAACCGCTATGTCGATGTCCTGATCCCACGCGGCGGCGCCGGACTGATCCGCGCTGTCGTGGAAAACAGCACGATTCCTGTCATTGAGACGGGAACCGGAAACTGTCATATCTACGTGGATGAGACAGCCGATCTTTCCATGGCAGTGGATATTATTCTGAACGCAAAAACACAGCGCGTTGGCGTATGTAATGCATGTGAATCGATTGTGGTACACGAAAATGTACGTGAAAAACTGCTCCCGGTTCTGGAGGAACGATTAAAAGAAAAACATGTGGAAATGCGCGCAGACGAAAAGGCAAGAGAATACATGCCGGAAGCAGAAGAAGCGACAGAAGAGGACTGGGGAAAAGAGTATCTCGACTACATCGTGTCCATCAAAACCGTCTCTTCCATCGACGAAGCGATTGCACACATCAACCACTACAACACAAAACACTCCGAAGCAATCATCACCAACAACTACACCCACGCCCAGAAATTCCTGGACGAAATCGATGCAGCTGTAGTCTACGTCAACGCCTCCACCCGCTTCACCGACGGCTTCGAATTCGGCTACGGCGCCGAAATCGGAATCAGCACCCAAAAACTCCACGCCAGAGGCCCGATGGGACTGCTGGCGCTGACATCGATTAAAAATATCGTATACGGAACGGGACAGATCCGAAAATAAAAGAAGAAAGATCTTGTTGTCAAAGGGCAACCCAGTTGATCCAGTGACCGATTGCTGACGACCACCCGTCACCCGATCACTGACCAACTCCCAACTGTCCCTTTTCTGGATCAACAGCCCAGACAACAGCCGCATTGTTCACCTTCTTCGGACTTGGAAGAATCGAAGGTCTTGGAATCGGAACGGTAGCAGCTGCTTTTACGATGGGAAAAGGCATTGTGCTGATGGGAAAACTGCTGGATAAAAAGTTTGCGTTTGTCTCCGTTTTATCACCGGAAAGACCGTAAAATGCAGGGCTGATATTTGATCGTAAAAAATTAGAAAAAATGTAAAATCCTCTTGAAATCAAGGGGATTTTACTATATAATGAGCAGGACAAAAACAACTGCAGAGTAAGTTCATATGCGTAAAGTGCTCCCAGGATAGAGAGTAGCCAGGGAGACGAAAAGAGAAAATCTTGCGGTATATGAATTGCATCTCGCTGCAACAGAAGATAGAGACAAGAGATTATCTCCTATTGTAGTCAGATATCTGTAAAGGAGGTAATTTTTTTATGCAGAAAATGCAAATGAAACAGCAAAAGAAACAAAAAACATGTTTCTGCAGTCAGCAAAAGAGCTGAAAGCAGTCACAACCCTCGCAGCCTGTGCCATGTTCGCAGCGCTGGCGATGATTCTGAACCAGGTAGCATCGATTGATATCGGACCTTATGTCCGCATCGGATTTTCTGGAATCCCGAACCGCCTTGTCGATTACCTGTTCGGACCAGTGACAGGATGTCTTTTCTCCGGCATTCTTGATGTCGTAAAATACTTCCTGAAACCGAGCGGCCCGTTCTTCTTCGGATTCACCTTTAATGCGATGCTGGCATCTTTTATGTATGGATGCTTCTACTATCGCAAAAAACTGACCATCAAACGTGTGCTTGCAGCCAAGTTCATCGTTATGCTGACTGTCAACGTACTGCTGAACACCCTGTGGATCAGCATGCTGTATGGAAAAGGAATCATGGTGCTTCTTCCGGCACGTGCCTTAAAGAACCTGATTATGTGGCCGATCGATTCCATCATTTTCTATAGCCTGACGAAGTTGATCGAGCAGACCGGCGTCTTCCGCATGTTCCATGCAAGAACCGCTGCACAGGCACAGAGATAAAGAAAAATTCAGACACCATCAAAACGATACATTTACCAATCTGCAGAAAAGGTACTGTCCGCCAGAACAAAAAGGAAGCGGATGGGTTTTGTCGGAAAAGAAAAGCGAAAAAGAACTGCGGCAGGAACTTCCCCAAAAGGAAGCCTGCCGCAGTTCTTTTTGTATGAAAATCCCATCAGGCGGACAGCGATTTTACTGATATCCGTGATCTGACCAGTCCTGGTTTTTGATCCGCTCGTAATCCTCCTCTGTAATCGGAAGAATCGTTCCATGCTTGTAGCCGTATGGGAACGAGAAGGAAGCATCAGAACGAACAAATTTTCCGGAAGCAAGGCTGTCTGCAACAAACGGCACATATCCCTGGCCGGCACCCGGAACGCCGTCGTTGACAGCTTCCCAGTGGAAACCATCGCGGCTTATGCCGAAATAAACCTGTTCGCCGTCCGGTGTTGTTTTTCCCGAAAATGAACAAATAAATATGCCTGTGCCATAAAATAAAACTCCTTTATGCATATGTTTGGATGAAAAATTCAGATGTTCTGTTTTTCAGGCCATACCTTATACGGTTCCATTATTTTGTAAGACGGATCACATTCCAGCTGTGTTTTCCAAGAACGGTGTGCATTTTTCCATTCTCCAGTTTGGTAGCATCGGAATGGGTCGGAGCAACGTGGTTCGGATCTGCTTCGGTGTTGACCGCTTTCATATCGTCGTTTGTCAGCACGATGTGCTCAGCCAGACGACATCCTTCGAACTGACGCAGATCGCAGGAAACCTCCATATCCTCATCCAGGCTCTTGTTGACTGCAAAAATGGTCAGTGCATCGTTTTCCTCATCCCAGATGCAGACAGAATCGAGATACGGAGCTTCGCCGTACGTTTTGCTCTCGTAAACCGGTGTCAGAACCTGTGTATTTAAGACGGTTCCGCGGCCGTATACGCTTGCATGCATGTATGGATAGAAGATCGTCTGACGCCATGCACCGGTATCGGATGTCATGATCGGAGCGATAACGTTGACAAGCTGTGCGAGGCAGGCAATCTTGACACGGTCTGCGTGGCGCAGGAGTGTGATCAGCATGCTTCCGACGAGAAGTGCATCCTCAAAGTTGTAAACATCCTCAAGCTGATGCGGTGCGCGTACCCATTTCTCCAGCTTCTGATCCTGCTCATTGCTGTGATACCATACGTTCCACTCATCGAAGGAAAGGTTAATCTGCTTTTTGCCGTGTTTTTTCGCTTTGACTGCATCACAGATCGCAACTACACCGGAGATGAAATCATCCATGCCCTTGGAGCTTGCCAGGAAATCGACAGTATCATTTGCATAATTTCCGTAGTACTGGTGTAAAGAAAGGTAATCCACCTCATCATAGCATTCGTCCAGAACCGTATATTCCCAGGAACCGAAGGTTGGCATCGTAAGATTGGAGCTTCCGCAGGCAACAGTTTCAATCGTCGGATCCATGAATTTCATCAGACGGGAAGTCTCTGCTGCAATACGTCCGTACTCAGAAGCGGTCTTATGTCCCATCTGCCACGGTCCGTCCATCTCGTTGCCGAGGCACCAGAGTTTGATGTTGTGTGGATCTTTGTAACCGTGGGATTTTCTCAGATCACTGTAGTAGGTGCCGCCCTTGAAGTTGCAGTACTCCAGCACATTTTTGGCATCCTCCGGTCCGCGGGTTCCGAGGTTAACGGCCATCATAATATCACTGCCGGCTTTTTTCGACCAGTCCGCAAACTCATTCAGACCGAATTCGTTTGTCTCAATCACGCCCCAGGAAGATCCGGTTTTGCAGGCCGTTTGTCTTTCGGACCTACGCTGTCTTCCCAGTGATAGCCCGAGACAAAGTTTCCGCCCGGGTAACGGACGATCGGTACCTGAAGCTCTTTGACAAGATCCAGGGTATCTTTTCGGAAGCCCTGCTCGTCGGAGAGAGCACTTCCTTCCTGATAGATGCCTTCGTAAACGGCGCGTCCCAGGTGCTCGATAAAGGAACCGAAGATTCGTTTGTCAACTTTTCCGGTGAGAAAATATTTGTCAATGATAATCTCTGCTTTTTTCATACTTAAAAATCCTCCTGTTAAAAGAAATGTTCGTTTTCAGACACGATCCAGAAAAACAAAGGATCACCGGCGTGTCTATGATTTTATTCCACCGTTTCGCTTTCGCTTTGGATAGTTTCAATTTTAACAGGAAGATAGAAAAAAACCAGAGATTTTTGTCCGGCAAATTTGACTTTTTTTTCCGGTTTTGCGGTAAAATAGGGAGAAGAAAAGAAAAGGGGAAACGAGAAGAATGGAATTTTCAGTTCATATTTGTGAATATAATAGATCCAACGCCGATTATGAGACGATATATCGGCCGGAGGGCAGCGGGGACTATCTGTTTCTGTTGTTTAAAACGCCGATGAAGGTGTATGACAGAACTGCGTTTTTCATTGCACAGGAAAATGCCTGCCTTTTTTACACGCCGGATCACGAGCAGCATTATCAGGCTGTTCAGAAGTTTCGCAACAGCTATGTCCATTTCTGGTGCGGTAAGAATCTGGGTGAAACGTATGGAATTCCGCAGAATGCTGTTTTTTATCCACAGAATACGGAAGCAATTGATGAGCTGATTCGCCTTTTGCAGAGGGAATATATTGTGAAAGATCCATACGCAGTGGAATATGAGGAAGCACTGGTTCGTCAGATGATGATTACGGCATCGCGCGGTATGCGGCTGTACCAGAAAGCGGCAGAGGAGCGGCCGGACTGTATCAGGAATTCCAGGAGCTGCGCCTTAAGATGTTGAGCCATTATGAGAAAGGCTGGACGACAGAAAAGCTTTGCCAGATGGCCAATATGGAAAAAAGCCAGTTTTATTCTTATTATAAACAGTTTTTCAGCAGCACCCCGCACAGCGATCTGATTGAAGTACGGCTCGACAAGGCGAAAAATCTTTTGACAAATCAGGCACTTTCCATCGGACAGACCGCGGAAATCTGCGGTTTTTCCAATCTGTCTCATTTCAGCCGCTATTTCAAACGCCACTGCGGATGTTCTCCGCGGGAATGGCAGCAGCAAGGCGGAAAAAGCATAAAATATAAAGTGAAGTTGCAGGAAGATGAGAAATGCTATAGCTTTTCCCAATAGCTTATGATAAAATATTCAGAAGATGTTGGAGTCAAAAGGTACTTTGGCCATGATATCTTCAGAAAAAGTAAGAAAAAGGGAGAGCAGTATGAAAAAGAGAGAGTCATTTAACAGTCGGTGGGGATTTATCCTGGCCTGCATCGGCTCTGCAGTTGGAATGGGCAACATCTGGATGTTCCTACCCGGGTTTCCTTGTACGGAGGAGGTTCCTTTCTGATTCCGTATTTCCTGTTCGTTGCACTGATCGGCTTTACCGGTGTGAGCGGGGAGATGAGTTTTGGCCGTGCCACAAGATCCGGTCCGGTTGATGCGTTCGGTTTTGCATGTGAAACGAAAGGAAAACGAAAAGCCGGAGAGGCGCTTGGTCTGATTCCGGTGCTGGGTTCCCTGGCAATGGCGATCGGTTATACGGTTGTCATGGGGTGGATTTTCAGGTACATGATCGGAACCTTTACCGGAAAGACACTGTCAGCTGTGAGCGTAGAGGATTTTGCCGGAGCGTTTGAATCCATGGCATCTGCGTTTGGAAACAATTTCTGGCAGATCGTAGCTCTTGTGGTTGCGATGGTCATTCTGGCATTTGGTGTTGGTAAGGGAATTGAGAAGGTCAATAAGGTGCTGATGCCTGTTTTCTTTCTCCTGTTTGTTGCACTTGGTATCTATGTTGCCTTTCAGCCCGGTGCAGCGGATGGATACCGTTATATTTTCCGTGTGGAACCAAAAGCACTTGCAGATCCGAAGACCTGGATTTTTGCACTTGGTCAGGCATTCTTTTCCCTGTCTGTAGCCGGAAACGGAACACTGATCTATGGTTCCTATTTGTCAGATGGAGAAAATATTCCGGCCGCCGCCGGAAGAGTAGCATTTTTTGATACGCTCGCTGCTATGCTTGCTGCGCTGGTTATTATCCCGGCGATGGCAACTACGGGAGCACAGTTAAATACAGGAGGACCTGGACTTCTGTTCATTTTCCTTCCGAATTTGATAAAGTCTATGCCGGGTGGCGCGCTGATCGCAATCGTTTTCTTTGTCGCTGTCTTTTTTGCCGGCCTTACCTCTCTGATTAACCTGTACGAAGCACCGATTGCAACGGTACAGGAAAAATTTCATCTCGGAAGAGTAGCAGCCTGCGGTGTGATCGGGGTTATCGGTGTGGTCGTATCTCTTCTGATCCAGGGCATTGTATCCCAGTGGATGGATGTTCTGTCGATCTACATCTGCCGCTCGGCGCGGCCTTGCCGGAGTCATGTTCTTCTGGATCTGCGGAAAGAAGTATGTGCAGTCCCAGGTAGACAAGGGAAGAAGCAGCAAATTCACGGATCTGTATTATCCGATCTGCAAATATATCTACGTGCCGATCTGTGTGCTGGTTCTGATTCTCGGAATCGTGCTGGGCGGAATCGGCTGAAACGATGTTGATAGAAAACGCGCCTGTCGTGCGGAAAAAAAATCCGGCGGCAGGTGCGTTTTTTGATAAAATTTTTCAAATATATAAATCCGATTGAAATACTCGGAAAAAAGATCTACAATCGGAGGCGAAAACAGAGATTTTAACCTCGAAGCAAAATAAGGAGGATATCAATATGGGAAAAATCTTTTAACAGTGAAAGATTTAACGGTAAATGTAGAAGAAAAAGAGATCCTGCACGGCGTCAATCTTACGATTGGAAAAGGGGAGACGCATGTGCTGCTTGGACCGAATGGTACCGGAAAGTCGACGCTTGGCAATACGCTGCTCGGCAATCCGAAATATAACGTGACACGCGGCGAAATCTGGTTCCAGGGAAAGAACATCACAGAAGAGCCGGTCAATGAACGCGCCAAAATGGGACTGTTTCTCTCGTTTCAGAATCCGCTTGAGGTGCCTGGCGTAACCTTAAGCTCTTTTATCCGCAGCGCCGTCGAGTTAAAGACCGGCAAACGGATGCGTCTGTTTGAGTTCCGGAAAGAACTGGAAAAAGCAATGGAAGTTCTGCAGATGGATCCGTCGTATGCAGACCGTGATCTGAATGTCGGATTTTCCGGCGGTGAGAAAAAGAAAGCCGAGATCTTGCAGCTTCTGATGCTCGAGCCGTCCCTTACCATTCTCGATGAGACCGACTCCGGCCTGGATGTCGATGCGGTCCGCACCGTTTCTGCCGGAATTGAGGCATACCGCAGAAAATGCGGAGGAAGTCTTCTGATCATCACGCACAGCACGAAGATTCTGGAATCGCTGATGGTGG
>ENA-OQIR01000058-OQIR01000058.1-human-gut-metagenome-genome-assembly--contig:-NODE-58-length-45716-cov-5.414749_pt1 | contig 45716 bp, 49 predicted proteins | sample MGYA00242580_ERZ504745 | MGnify/ENA primary metagenome ERZ504745 (study PRJEB26092, sample SAMD00036214) | human gut metagenome | host: Homo sapiens | study: EMG produced TPA metagenomics assembly of...
CGAAGTGCTGCGCCGCACGATCAGTTTCGGCTCATACTCGACATGATACGTGCTTAAGGGTTCATTGCCGTCCTGGCTTTCCCGAAGAGACTGGATTTTCCGCAGGATGATATCGCACGCATCGCGGCCCTTCAATGGCACATAGTGGTCGATCGTCGTCAGGGAAATCGAGCGGAAGCTGGAATAAACGGTGTTGTCACATCCCACTACGGAAATATCCGCCGGAATGCGCAGTTTGCTCTCGAGCACGGCGTCCATGATCCCGAACGCGATCATATCATTCATGCCGACGATTGCCGTAAGGTTCTTGTCCTCCCGCAGCAGTTCCTTCGTCAGATAATAGCCCATCTTGTACTCAGAATCCATGCTCGGGATCACCTCGTCGAGGTCCTCATCCGCCGATTTGACGATCACGCCGTCGCCGTATCCTGCCTCCTCAAACTCGCGCACAAAGCCCTCCACGCGTTTCAGGCGCTGGCCCTGTTTGGAAGTCAGCGGAGGTGAAACAAACGCCACATGCCGGTGTCCCAGTTCCAGCAGGTGGCGTGCCATCAGCCTGCCGGGTTTTGCATTGTTCAGCTCGACCGCATCAATTTCCAGCAGCTCTTCTCGGTTGTTGATGATGACAAGCGGAATCTCCGCGGCCAGCTCCTCCACTTTTTCCTTGCAGTTTCTGCTCGGATTGCAGGTGTAGATAATGCCGCGCGGACGCACACTCTTCATCATCCGAAGATAATTCTCTTCGATTTTCAGGTCCCTCTGCGTATTGCAGACAAATACCCCGTAATTCTTCTCTTTTGCAACTTCTTCGATGCCGTGCAGCAGCATCACATAGTAAGGATTCGTCAGCGTCGGACAGAAGACGACGATCAGCTTGTTGCCGTTCGACTCTCTTCTCATCTTCCGCCGCGGAATCTGGTAGCCCAGCTCTTTTGCCGCCGCCTCCACTTTTTCTACTGTTTCCCGCGAGAACGAAACGTTTTCCCGCCGGTTCAGGATCATGGAGACCGTCGCCTGGGATACGCCTGAGGCTGCTGCGACATCACTGGATGTCACTTTTTTCTGCCCATAATTACAGCTCCGTTCTGCCCTCTAACGCACGCAGAAGGGTGACTTCATCAATATTTTCCAGATCGCCGCCCACCGGAACGCCGCTTGCAATCCGCGTCACCTTGATGCCGGTCGGCTTGATCAGCTTGCTGATGTACATGGCCGTTGTCTCGCCCTCCAGGCTGGAGTTCGTGGCAACGATAACCTCCGAGACATCGCCCTGGAGGCGCTGCATCAGCTCTTTTAACCGGATGTCGTCCGGCCCAATCCCCAGCATCGGGGAGATGGCCCCGTGCAGGACGTGGTAAACGCCGTCGTATTTTCCGGTTTTTCATATGCCGCAAGATCCTGCGTCGTCTCCACCACCATGATCACGCTGTGGTCGCGCTTGACATTTGCGCAGATCGGGCACAGCTCTTTGTCGGTCAGGGTCTGGCAGCACTTGCAGTACTGGACGTGGGATTTTGCTTCTGTGATCGAATCGGCCAGCCGTTTTGCCTGGTCGGCCGGCATATTCATAATATGAAAGGCCAGCCGCTGTGCGGTTTTCACACCGATGCCAGGCAGATGGGACAGCTGCTCGATCAACTGATTGATGTATCCGCTGTAGTAATCCATCAGAACGGGAATCCTCCGCCCATGCTGCCGAGTCCGCCGGCAAGTTTGCCCATAGCTTTGGCTGCCTCGTCCTCAACTTTGCGCAGTGCTTCGTTGGTTGCTGCCATGATCAGATCCTCGAGCATTTCTACGTCGTCCGGATCTACGGCATCTTCGCTGATTTTAACTTTGGTTACTTCTTTTTTACCGGAAATGGTTACTTCTACGGCTCCGCCGCCTGCTGTCGCAGTGAACTCTTTCTCCTCCAGTGCTTTCTGGTTCTCTTCCATCTGCTTCTGCATTTTCTGAGCCTGCTTCATCAGATTGTTCATGTTGCCCGGCATTCCTCCCGGGAATCCTCCTCTTTTTGCCATGGGTAATATCCTCCTGAAAAATTTGTTTTTAATCTATTCTTCCCCGTCGTCGAAGTCGCTCTCGTCGTCCTCCTCGACCGGGATTCCATGAATCGCCTGCGTCAGTGCATCATCCACGGAAATCGTGGAGAGCGCGGCGTTTGCATGCTGGTCTGCTAAAATGAGCTGGACCTCTACGGTTTTTCCAGTCATCTGTTCAATAATGGTGCGGATCTCATCGGCTGCCTCCGGCCGCTCAACGTAGATGGATGCGAGCTGGTCTGCAAACTCAACAAACAGTTTGGCGTCGCCCGTCTCGCTGTTGTATTTCGGAACGGCGCCCTGCAGAAACTGGCGGAACATGCCGCTTGTCTGGCCGACAATTGCCTTCCAGGACGCGCTGATGCGCTGTAAATCCGCTGGTGCGGCTTTCACTGGTGCCGGTGCACTCTGCGGTGTTTCTGCCGCCGCATAGCCGTCTCCGGCCGCTCCGGAGCCTCCTGCACTGCCGTTTCCTGCTCCCGGTGCATTTGTCACCATCATCGGGATTCCGCGCTCCATTTTTTCTTCGAGAATCCTAAGACGCTCCAGCACGGATTCGAGGTTCTGCTCCATCTGCGGTTTGCAGAGTTTGACGAGCGCCACCTCAACGAGCACGCGCTTCTGCGCCGCATAGCGGAGCTGGCCGGAGAGCTCGGATAAAACGCGGATATAGTGGATCAGCGTCTCATCGTCTACCATCGTGCTCTCTTCTTTTAAGAGCTTCAGGTTTTCTGTAGAGACGTCGAGCAGTTCTTCGGTTTCATCTGCGCTTTTTACCAACAGCAGATTCCGCAGATACCACGTAAAGTCGGTAACGAACTGTCCCAGCTCTTTTCCGCGGTTTAAAAGGGTTTCCAGCGTGCGGATGCTTCCCGTTACATCCCCGGCGAGGATCGTACGGAGCATCTGGCTGAAGATTTCGGTATCAACAGTTCCGAGAACCTCAAGGACTTTATCGTACGTCAGCTTCTGCCGAGGTAGAAGGCGATGCACTGGTCCAGGAGGCTTAACGCGTCTCGCATGGAGCCGTCGCCCGCCTTTGCGACGTAGCGGATGGCTTTTTCTTCGACGTCCACGCCCTCTTTTCCATCAGTTCACTAAGACGCGCCGCGATGGTATCGATCGTGATGCGGCGGAAATCGTACCGCTGGCATCTGGAAAGGATCGTCACCGGGATTTTGTTTGCCTCTGTGGTCGCCAGAATGAAGATGACATAGGACGGCGGCTCCTCCAGGGTTTTTAAGAGTGCATTGAACGCTCCGGTAGAAAGCATATGCACCTCGTCGATGATATAGACTTTATACCGTCCCTGTGTCGGCCGGTAGGCTACCTCCTCACGGATTTCACGGATGTTGTCGACACCGTTGTTCGATGCCGCGTCGATCTCGATGACGTTCGTGGAAACGCCCGCCAGAATCGCCTTACACGTCGGACATTCGTTGCACGGGCTTCCGTCCACGGGATGTTCGCAGTTGACCGAGCGGGCGAGAATCTTGGCGATCGTCGTTTTTCCTGTTCCGCGGGTTCCGCAGAACAGGTACGCATGACCGATGCGGTCCGCGCGGATCTGATTTTTTAATGTTGTTACAATGTGATCCTGTCCTTTTACATCCTCAAAGGTGGAAGGACGGAATTTTCGGTACAGAGCAGTATAGCTCATAAAATTTTTCTCCTTTTATTGCATCGGCATGGAAGCCTGCCGCCGGCAGTTTCTTTTGGACAGCAGTGCAGCAGAAGAACGGAGACCTTGTTCTTCTTGCTTTAAGGCCTCCGTTCTTTTTCCTTGCCTTTTTCGGGAACGCATCAATCGCCGAAGCTGATTCCCATCCGTTTTGCCTGCAGGACTTCCTGTGCATTCGGATCTACGGTCTTTAATTTTCCGGCGCACTCGCCCAGCGGAATTTTCTTTACTTTTCCGTTGACCATTCCGACCATGTAGCCGTACTGTTTGTCCAGAATAAGCTGTGCTGCCTCGGATCCGAGTCTTGTGGAAAGGACACGGTCATACGGACACGGGCTGCCGCCTCGCTGCATGTGGCCCGGTACGGTGACGCGGATTTCCATGCCTGTCTTTGCCTCGATCTCTTCTGCGATCTTGTAGGATACGGACGGGTATTTCTTTGCGATTTCTTCCTGACGTTTTTTCAGCTCTTTCTTCGGAAGTGCTGCGTCTTCTTTTGCAATTGCACCCTCGGCAACGGCAAGAATGGTGAATCCACTTCCGCGCTCTTTTCGTCTGTTGATAGCCTCGCATACTTTTTCAATATCGTATGGAATTTCCGGAATCAGGATAACGTCTGCGCCGCTTGCGATTCCGGCATACAGAGTCAGCCAGCCTACTTTATGACCCATAACCTCTACGATAAAAACTCTCTGGTGAGAGGAGGCTGTTGTATGGATGCAGTCGATCGCATCGGATGCAATATTGACGGCACTGTAGAAACCGAGGCATATCCGTTCCGTAGATATCATTATCGATGGTTTTCGGAAGATGGATAATATTCAGTCCTTCCTCTCTCAAGAGGTTTGCTGTTTTCTGGGTTCCGTTTCCGCCAAGAATGACAAGGCAGTCCAGAAGGAGCTTGTGGTAGGTATGCTTCATTGCTTCCACTTTGTCCAGACCGTTTGCATCCGGGGTACGCATCAGCTTAAACGGCTGACGTGAGGTTCCGAGAATAGTTCCTCCCTGTGTTAATATACCGGAAAAATCTTTTGCACTGAGCATGCGGTAATCGCTGTAGATGAGGCCTTTATAGCCGTTCATGAATCCGTATACTTCGAGATCTTTTACATTGTTTGCAAGGCCTTTTACGACTCCGCGCATGGTCGCATTTAATGCCTGGCAGTCTCCGCCGCTTGTTAACAGACCAATTCTTAACATATGACTTTTCCCATCCTGTTCTTTATTAGATTTTCACGACTGCTTCTTGTTTCTTGGCAGTATTATGGAATGTTTACATTATACCCTATTTTTTTCGTTCTCACAATAGTTCGGGGGAAGAAAGCGCGGGAGTTTCTATTTTTTGTACGAAAAAAGGAAGTCTGGGGTTCAGGCTTCCTTGGATTTTCTTTTTTATGCGCGCCGCACTTCGAACTCTCACCACGAACGTTACTCCTACAGCCTACTCGGCCCAGGCACCCTCACGGCACACAGGAGATTCCACTTAGTGCTGCTGCATTCCTGCCCTGACACGGTTCATGGAGTCCTGTTGCGTAAGACCCAGACGTCAACGTCACTTATAGAAGGCAGCTTCGCAATGAAAGAGCCCTCGGATTGGCATCACCCCCGCTGTAGCGGATTGCGGGTACAGGGCACCGCTATCTCCCCGGCTGCGCATTGTTTAGTATACGGGATTTCGGAGGGGATGTCAAGGAATTTGTGAATTGAAATATTGGTATAGCACGAGTATAATTTATAGTAAGGCCAGAAAATAACGCAAAAATTCAGTACCGCAGAGTGTGAACGACTGCTTTTTTCATTATTTTCAAGATTTGCTATCGATAATTTTTTGAAAATGATACATTTTTTTCTTATAGAAGGAGGATGGACGAATGATACGAGTTACGGTCTGGAATGAGTTTCAGCATGAGCGAACGCAGGAGAAAGTGAAAGAGATTTATCCGGACGGGATTCACACCTGTATTGCAAAGTTTCTGAGACAAGAGGAGGAGCTTTCGGTTCGGACGGCTGTGTTTGACGAGAAGGAGCATGGGCTGACGGAAGAAGTGCTGGCAAATACCGATGTGCTGGTGTTCTGGAATCATATGCTGCAGGAGGAGTTCTCGGACGATGTGGCCGAGCGGGTTCGGCGTCATGTGCTGGCCGGAATGGGCTGGTAGTTCTGCATTCAGGGCATTATTCCAAGATTATGCGGAAGCTTCTCGGAACAAGTATGACGCTTCGGTGGCGGCATGGGGATCGTGAGAGACTGTTCTGTACGTGTCCGACCCATCCGATCGCGCAGGGAATTCCGGCATGGGTGGATATTCCGGAGGAAGAGATGTATGGGGAGTTTTTTGATATTCCCAAACCGGATGATGTGGTATTTACGGGATGGTTTGCAGGCGGTGAGGTGTTCCGCAGCGGATGCACCTTTACACGTGGGCTGGGCAAAATTTTCTATTTTCAGCCGGGACACGAGGAATACCCCATTTACCATATGCCGGTGATTCAGAAGATTATCAAAAATGGGGTACGCTGGTGCGTTCCTGTAGTACGAAGACCGGCACCACTGGATAATGCATGGGTGAATCCATCTACGGAGGAAGTGTATCTTTCTTCACACCAAAAATAGCAGCTGCAGTTTACCGATATCTGTATCCCGTTTGATTTTTTCAAAACAGGGGTCTGATTTCACGATCAAAAATGTTCTGCAATACGCGGATGGAATCTGTGTACACATTGCATAAATCAGGAGGAAATGTTATATGAGAAAGCTTTCCGTTTTTTACGAACACATTCTACAGGCGTGTGAGCAGTCCGGTAAGACGATTCCGGAAGTGCTCGCGTTCTGCAGGGAGCAGGGAATTTCGGCTGTTGAGATGAACTACAGTCTGTTTGCATCAGAAAGAGAGGTCATTGCCCCGATGCTTTCCGATGCGGGGCTGGTGATCAGCTGTATGCATGAAACCTTTGATTTTTCCCATGATACGGATCTTGGCAGAGCACAGCAGATGCTCGATACTGCGGCATCGCAGCAAGTTTCGCGTGTCCTGTTTGTTGCAGGCGCGCTTGAAACTGCCGAAGCGGCAGAGCTTGCAGCCTGCAGCAGCACCTATGAGGCAACGAGTACTTTTATGGCCAAAAACAAATCGATTCAAAATATGGTACATGCGCTTTCCTCACTCGCCGAATATGCGGCTTTACGTGGCGTTTCGATTACCTTAGAGGACTTTGACGGTTTTTTACAGCCGTTTGCACGCACATATCCGCTGCTCTGGTTTATGGAGCACGTGCCGGGGCTGCGGTATACGCTTGATATCGGAAATTTTGCTTTCAGTGATGAGGATGTTTCGTATGCTGCCTGGCTTCTGAAGGATTATATTGTCCATGTTCACTGTAAGGATCGTGCCGAAAGTCCGCTCGTTCACGGACGTTTCTGCCGCGGCCTTGGCCAGACACCGGCCGGAACGGGATATCTGCCGATGGCAAAGCTTCTTACAGATTTAGAAGCGTGCGATTACGACGGTTATCTCGCCATCGAGCATTTCGATGCACCGGATCAGTTATCGTTCATCGAACAGTCCGCAGCGTTTCTGCGCCAGTGGGTTTCCGAATAATTCCGCCTCTTTCATAAGCGCTCTGATTTTCGGAAAATTTCGTATTTCCGGGGAGAAATTCAGCAAGGAAAATATGTCGAAAAAATTCTTTACTATCTTTGGTTTTTTCGTATCTTTTCCTTGCTTTCCAGGGAAAACATGGTAAACTAAATTTGAAGCTTTTTGAGAAGGCATGATTCGAAAAGCAAATCTAAAACAAGAGGGTTTTAAAGTAATGGGAGAAATTATTATTCCGCAGGGTTACAAATCTGCATTAAACCTCCACGATACACAGGTGGCAATTAAAACAGTAAAGGATTATTTCCAGCATGAGCTGACACATCGTCTGCATCTGCTCCGTGTAACAGCTCCACTTTTTGTACAGCCGGAAACCGGCTTGAATGACAATCTGAATGGCGTAGAACACCCGGTTTCTTTTGAGTTAAAGGATCAGGGTACCAAGAAAACCGCTGAAATTGTTCAGTCTCTGGCAAAATGGAAACGGTATGCACTTCACAAATACGGCTTCTCTGAGGGAGAAGGCATCTACACCGATATGAACGCCATCCGCCAGGACGAGGTGACCGACAACATTCACTCCGTTTACGTGGATCAGTGGGACTGGGAAAAAATCATGTCCCCGGAAGAACGCAATCTTGATTTCTTAAAGAGTACCGTAAAAGATATCTATGAGGCACTGAAAAACACGGAAAAACATATGGCAGACCAGTACGACTACATCGAAACCATTCTGCCGGATGAAATTTTCTTTATCACTTCCCAGGAACTTGAGGATCGCTATCCGGATCTGACTCCAAAGGAAAGAGAGTATACAATCACCAAAGAAAAAGGTGCTGTCTTTATTATGCAGATCGGCGGCGTGCTTGCTTCCGGAGAGCGTCAGGACGGACGTTCCCCGGACTACGACGACTGGTCCTTAAACGGCGACCTGATCGTTTATTATCCAGTGCTTGACATCGCTCTTGAGCTCTCCTCCATGGGTATCCGCGTCAACGCAGATGCTCTCCGCGCTCAGTTAAAGGAATGCGGATGCCAGTCCCGCGCGAAGCTTCCCTTCCAGAAATCCATTCTGAACGGCACTCTCCCGCAGACAATCGGCGGCGGTATCGGACAGTCCCGTATCTGTATGTTTTTCCTGCGCAAAGCGCACATCGGAGAGGTACAGTGCTCGGTATGGCCGATGGAGACACGAGAGGTGATGGATGTGATGAATATTCAGCTTCTGTAAGATTGGTTTCGAATAGACTATTACTGTAAAAGGGATACGTTTCCTGTCCGCCCGTTTTCAGGGTATGACAGAAACGTATCCCTTTTATATTTTCCTGCATTGCTGCTGCATTTCGTCCTTACATCAAATCTTTTTCTGCTTTTCGCGGTTTCAGAACCGTTCTTCCAAAAGCTCAAGCAGTTCCTCTCTCTGAAAGGATGCTGTCTTAATTTCATCACCGGAGAGGATCTCTTCCGCCAGCTCTTTTTTCATCTGCTGAAGCTTGATGATTTTTTCCTCGATGGTTCCTTTTGCAATCAATTTGTATACCGTCACAACATTTTTCTGCCCAATACGATGTGCACGGTCTGTCGCCTGATTTTCAACAGCAACATTCCACCATGGATCGTAATGGATGACGATATCCGCGCCGGTCAGGTTCAGGCCGGTTCCACCTGCTTTCAGGGAAATACAGAATACAGACGTGTCATCCCGGTTGAACTGTTCCACCATTTGTGCACGCCGCTCTTTTTTCGTGCTTCCCTGCAGGACAAAGCAGCTGATGCTTTCTTCCTGCAGACGCGCGGTCAGGATCTCGATCATCGAAGTGAACTGGGAAAACAGCAGGATTTTGTGGCCGGATTCCACGGCACTCTGAATCAGCTCGATGCAGAGATCGAGTTTTGCCGAACCGCCTTCGTAATTTTCGTAAACAAGCGCAGGATCACAGCAGAGCTGACGCAGCCGCGTCAGTTCAGAGAGCACCTGGAACCTGGAATCGGCAAATTCTTCCTCTGTCTGGTTCTGCAGTATAAGCGCCAGCCGCTGGGCATGTGCATGATACAGCTCCTTCTGCTTCTGTTCCATGCAGGCAGCCATATTTTTCTCAATTTTGTCCGGCAGATCCTTCAGCACTTCCTTCTTCAGACGGCGCAGAATAAACGGACGGATCATCTTTTGCAGACGTTCTAATCTTTCTTCGTCGCCGTTCCGCACAATCGGAAGTTCAAACTGCTCGCGGAATTTCTGATATCCATAGAGAAATCCCGGCATCAGATAATCAAAGATGCTCCATAGTTCACTTAACTGGTTTTCTACCGGTGTTCCGGTTAATGCCAGGCGGAACGATGCATGGATCGTTTTCACGGCTTTTGCTCCCTGCGTTGCGTGATTTTTGATGAACTGCGCCTCATCAATGATCTCGCAGAAGAACGGGAGATCCTGATACAGTTCGATATCGCGGCGGAGCAAATCGTACGAGGTAATCAAAATATCCTGCATACCGGCATTTTGGATCATCTCTTTCCTCTGTTCCTGTGTGCCGGCGACGAGTCTCGTCTGCAGCTCCGGAGCAAAGCGGGCACATTCGCTCTCCCAGTTATAGACGAGAGATGCCGGTGCAACGATCAAAGAGCGACGATTTGCATTTTCGGGTGCTTCCTGCATTTCAGATAAGAGAAAGGCGATGGTCTGCAGCGTCTTTCCAAGTCCCATATCATCCGCCAGAATACCGCCAAAGCCGTTCTGGCATAAGGTTTTCAGCCACCAGAATCCTGTTTTCTGATATTCACGGAGCTGTGCCTGCAGATTGTCCGGAAGTTCAAAATCGTTCTCCTCTGCAGTTTTCATATTTCGGATCAGCATACGGAACTCGCGGTTTTTCTCAACCTGAAGATCATCCTGCTCTTTTAAACGGGTATCGAGGTAGAGTGCTCGGTATTTCGGAATTGTGATCTCGCCTCTCTTCAGCTTTGCCTCGGAGATCTGCAGATTTTCCCGCAGTTCCGAGAGAACGCGGATACCGTCCTCGTCCATATCCATAAATTCACCGGTCCTCAGGCGGTAAAATTTCTTTTTCCGGTCATATTTTGAAAGAATCTCTGCCAGTTCCTCCATGCCAAAATTGCCCGGATTCAAATGAAGTTCCAGTACATTTTCTGCGAGGGATACACCGACAGAAACTTTCGGGGCCGGGATGACACGGATCGCTTTTAACCGGTCAGAAACAAAAATTTCGCCCAGTTTCTGCAGATCTTCCATACCGCTGCTTAAAAACTCATACATCTCATCGGCTCCCTGGAGAAGCATCTGATGTTTCCGCGCATCATAGGCGCTGAAACAGGATCGAACGAGCTGGTTTGCCGCTGCTTCTTTCCGTACATCACGGCCATGGGAAAGCTGATGGATATCGTTTGCATCTGCAAAAACATTGTATTTTTTCTCGCCATAGACAGCCAGAAGTTCGCAGGTAATCATATCATGCTGCGGCGCATCCAGATAAATCTGAAATTCCACCTGCGGCGGAAGATACTGCTGTAATTCCAGCTTTTCTTCTTTTTTTACCTTAAAATGTTCCTCCAACACCGGGAGAAGTCCCTGGCAGAAGGTCGGGATATCTTCTTTTGCAATTTCACAGACTCCGTCCGGACATCGCTCCATATATTCCAGGAATTCGCAGACTTCTGCTATCTCTTCCCTTGGGATTCGGTAAATTGTATTTTTTTCTGAAAGAAAATACAAATATTTTCTGCCATAAAAAATGGGATCCGCGTACATCTGTACCTTTAGGCCATCTGCTTTCCGTAAAAGCTTCATTTCATACTGTGGCATCCCCTCCTGGCAGTGCCACAGTTTTTCTTCTCTCCAGTTCGTACGACAAAAGAACTCCTGGCTGCCAACAGCCTCAAAAAATTCATCCATATTCTGCACAGAAATCATCACATAACGGTCATCAAAGCAGGACGCATAGCTGCCGGTACCTATCTGATAGCATGAGCCGCGTTCCATGGTATATGCGCTCAGAAATTCTACCATCGGACGGCTTTCTTCTTCAAAAGCATCCATACAGTGCAAAAAAGAAAGCTGTGCACCGTAGCTGACCGTTTCCATATTTTTTACAGCTGCTGTCATTTTTGAAACACTTTTTAATACATACATCCTTTTGCTTCCGATTTTAAATTCTGCCCGAAAGGAATCGTCAAACTGGCTCTCCAGATGAATTTCCAGTTTAACCTGACCTGCTTTTGCTTTCGGCAGAAAAGCAACCTGATCCCGCATCGCATAATGTGAAAGCAGTTCAGAAAAACCGGGGCTCGTCTCTGCTTTTGGTGTTGGTTTTACTACTTTTCTGACAATTTTATGTTCTCCCTGGAATTCTTCCATTCCTTTTTTCACGCCGACAGCACGAAGAAGCTGCTCCAGTTCCTGATGTTCTTCGTCATTTCTCACTTTTTCTTCCAGTTTTTTTCTCTCTTTTTTCCGCCATTCAAGATAGTACAGCAAAACAGCGACACAATGTTTGCACAATCCCCAGTACTGCTCATGTGCCGGACAATCACAATCATCTTCCATAATTTCAGACATTTCTTCATCTACAGAAACGCTGACACAATACATATTTTTTCCGCTTCCGTCTACGACAGCTGTAATTTTATGCAGTTGATATCCGAAAATATCCTCCATTTCCTGTACCTGAAAAGCATGCACTTTCTGTTCTTCATAGATCTTTTTTCCACGGTTATATGATACAGAATTCGTCTCCTGTTTGATGTCCGCCTTTGTAATCATGCTGGTAAAATCCTTTCTGTTCTATCTTTTCCCATCATTCACAATTCGTATTTTACAGATTCTGGTTTTGATCACATCCGACAAGCTTCTCGGAAAGCTCTTTTAAAGTATTTTCCTGATATCCCGCTTTTCCTGTTTTCCTTACCAGTTCCGCCGTTTCTCTTAATAACGGGTGCCAAATGTGTTCCAGTTTTTTTCTGCCATTCTCTCCAAATACTTCTTTTGAAAGACTGTTCCGGTAATCCTCTGGTGACATTCCAAAGAATTGGATTCTGTTTCCGAACCGCTGCCAGAGTCTGTCGGCAATTCCAATCCCATCCGGGTCAAGACCTCCACTGTAGTAAATGGGAATCCCACTCTGTACGATCAACGAAATCAGTTTTAATGCTGCATACCGCGGCTGTCCCGACGTACACAGCAGCGACACATTCTTTCCCTGCACCTGTTCCATAAGATAGCTGAATACCATTTCGTTTTCCACAATGTATACACACGTTCCGACAGGCTGTACTTCTGTAATACCCTTCAGATTTTCCATGGTAAGCACATACGGTTCCCTGCATCGGCAAAAGGCTTCATATGCAGGATGCCATATCTCCTGTTTTTCAAACGAATTCCAAACGCATGTACCAGGGAAGAAATGTTATCCGGTACAATTCCCACGCACTGCAGCAGTTCTCTCCATTGCACTCGGTACTGATAAATAAGAGGTTTCATCAATTGCCTCCAAGTAGTCCATCTTTTTTCCTTTCTTCTTCTCTTTTATTTCAACTAATAAAATTATATCATATCCTGCTATATATGATAAGTTTCTTTTGGTTAAAAACAGAAAAACCCCGGCCGCCTTACGGCGCCGGGGTCTCTTACGTTTGAGCACAAGTATCTTTCGATACAATTATATTTTATTTCCCGCAGTGCTTTCCTCGATTTCGCTTCGCTCCATCTCGGTCGGGCTGTCGCCCTATAAATTCTCCGACTAATGCCCTTGTGTGAGCAAGCTCCCACCGGTCATTACTCTCCGAATTTGCACTGCTCATAGATAACCGAAATTAGTCGATCAGAGTAGCAACACGGCCTGATCCAACGGTACGGCCACCCTCACGGATAGCGAAGGTAAGACCCTGATCCATAGCGATCGGGTGGATCAGTTCGATGGTCATCTCTACGTTATCGCCAGGCATGCACATCTCAGTTCCTTCCGGAAGAGTGATAACACCTGTTACGTCAGTTGTACGGAAGTAGAACTGCGGACGATAGTTGTTGAAGAATGGAGTATGACGGCCACCCTCGTCTTTTGTCAGAACGTATACCTGAGCGGTAAATTTGGTATGGCAGTGAACGGTACCTGGTTTAGCCAGAACCTGTCCTCTTTCGATCTCTGTTCTCTGAACACCACGAAGCAGAGCACCGATGTTATCACCAGCCTGAGCCTCATCGAGGAGTTTACGGAACATCTCGATACCAGTTACAACAGTTTTCTTGGTCTCTTCTTTCAGACCTGCGATTTCAACTTCCTCATTCAGATGAAGAACACCAGCCTCAACACGGCCAGTAGCAACAGTACCACGACCAGTGATGGTGAATACATCCTCTACAGGCATGATGAAGTCTTTATCTGTGTCACGCTGCGGATCCGGGATCCAGCTATCTACTGCATCCATAAGCTCCATGATTTTATCTCCCCATGGGCCAGCCGGATCTTCCAGAGCTTTCAGAGCAGAACCCTGGATGATCGGAGTGTCATCTCCCGGGAAGTCATACTCGTTCAGCAGCTCACGGATCTCCATGTCTACCAGCTCAAGCAGCTCTTCGTCGTCTACCATATCGCATTTGTTCATGAATACAACGATGTAAGGTACACCTACCTGACGGGACAGAAGGATGTGCTCTTTTGTCTGAGCCATAACACCGTCTGTAGCAGCTACTACAAGGATAGCTCCGTCCATCTGTGCAGCACCAGTGATCATGTTCTTTACATAGTCAGCATGGCCTGGGCAGTCAACGTGTGCATAGTGTCTTTTCTCTGTCTGATACTCAACGTGTGCAGTAGAGATTGTGATACCACGCTCTCTCTCTTCCGGAGCTTTATCGATATCTTCGAAGTTCTCAGCAGTGTTTCCTTCTACTCTGGTAGAAAGTACTTTTGTGATAGCTGCGGTCAGAGTTGTTTTACCATGGTCAACGTGGCCGATGGTACCAATGTTACAATGCGGTTTTGTTCTTTCAAATTTAGCTTTAGCCATTTTAAAATGTCCTCCTTAAAATTGCGCCCAGTGGGCTTTTTTGAGACTAAATTGGTGGCAGGAACCCACCTGAATCGTAAACCTGCTAAGTCTGATTATATTGCATTTCCGTCTTATTTGCAAGGGAAATCTCAGAAAAATAATACTTTTAGGCTGTGCAGCCTTTGACAGCTGCACACCCGATTATTTTTCTTACATTATTTTGCTTTTGCAGACAGAACTTTTTCCTGTACGTTTTTCGGAACCTGCTCGTATTTATCAAAGAACATGGAGTAGTTACCACGTCCCTGAGTTTTAGAACGAAGGTCTGTTGCGTAACCGAACATTTCAGCCAGCGGTACGAATCCACGGATCATCTTTCCGCCGCCGATGTCATCCATACCCTCGATACGACCACGACGGGAGTTGATATCACCGATAACATCACCCATGTAATCTTCCGGAGTGGAAACTTCGACTTTCATGATAGGCTCAAGAAGAACCGGAGCACCCTTCTGCATAGCTTCCTTGAATGCCAGAGAACCAGCAATGTGGAATGCCATCTCAGAAGAATCGACCTCATGATAAGATCCGTCGTATACATTTGCATGAACACCGACTACCGGGAAGCCTCCCAGGATACCGGCTTTCATAGCCTCTTCGATACCTTCGCCTACAGCCGGGATATACTCTTTCGGAATAGCTCCACCGACAACGGTAGACTCGAATTTGTAAATCTCTTCGCCGTTTGCATCCATAGGCTCGAATTTAACTTTACAGTGACCATACTGTCCACGTCCACCAGACTGTTTTGCATATTTGCTGTCGATGTCTGCCGGTTTGGTAATGGTCTCTTTGTATGCAACCTGCGGAGCACCTACGTTAGCCTCTACTTTGAACTCACGAAGCAGACGGTCAACGATGATTTCCAGATGCAGCTCACCCATACCAGCGATGATGGTCTGACCAGTTTCCTGATTGGTGTGTGCACGGAAGGTCGGATCCTCCTCAGCCAGTTTTGCAAGGGACTCGCCCAGTTTGCCCTGGCCTGCTTTTGTCTTAGGCTCGATAGCCAGCTCGATAACCGGCTCCGGGAACTCCATAGACTCAAGGATTACCGGATGCTGCTCGTCGCAGATGGTATCACCTGTTGTGGTGAACTTGAATCCGATTGCAGCTGCAATGTCACCGGAGTAAACTTTATCCAGCTCCATACGTTTGTTTGCATGCATCTGAAGGATACGTCCAACACGCTCTTTTTTATCTTTTGTTGCATTCAGTACGTAAGAACCGGAGTTCATGGTTCCTGAATACACACGGAAGTATGCCAGCTTACCAACGAATGGGTCTGTCATAATCTTGAATGCCAGTGCGGAGAACGGCTCGTCATCGGAAGAATGTCTTACGATCGGGTTTCCGTCCAGATCGGTACCCTCGATTGGCGGGATATCGGTCGGAGCCGGCATGTACTCAAGAATAGCGTCCAGGAGTTTCTGAACACCTTTGTTTCTGTATGCAGAACCGCAGCATACCGGTACAGCTGTACACTCGCAGGTAGCTTTACGCAGAACTGCTTTCATCTCGTCTACAGACGGGATATCATCATCCAGATAACGCATCATCAGCTCATCATCCAGCTCGCAGATTTTCTCTACCAGCTCGGTGTGATACAGCTCAGCGTCGTCTTTCATATCTTCCGGGATATCAACGATGGAGATATCATCGCCCTTATCGTCGTTGTAGATGTAAGCTTTCATCTCGAACAGATCGATAATTCCCTTGAATTCATCTTCCTTACCAATTGGAAGCTGAAGGCAGATAGCATTTTTACCAAGTCTGGTCTTGATCTGATCTACAGCGTTGTAGAAGTCAGCACCAAGGATGTCCATCTTGTTGATGAATGCCATACGCGGTACGTTGTAGGTATCAGCCTGACGCCATACGTTCTCAGACTGAGGCTCTACACCACCTTTTGCACAGAACACGCCGACAGCGCCGTCCAGTACACGAAGAGAACGCTCTACCTCTACGGTAAAGTCAACGTGGCCTGGGGTATCAATGATGTTGATACGGTGCTCAAGAGCGCCCGGTTTCGGCTTGCAGTTCTCTTCCAGAGTCCAGTGGCAGGTTGTAGCAGCTGAAGTAATTGTGATACCACGCTCCTGCTCCTGTTCCATCCAGTCCATGGTAGCAGTTCCTTCGTGAGTATCACCAATCTTGTAGTTAACACCGGTATAGTACAGGATACGCTCGGTCAGGGTTGTTTTACCTGCATCGATGTGAGCCATAATACCAATGTTTCTGGTTCTCTCTAATGGATATTCTCTTCCAGCCAACGGATTTTCCTCCTCTTAGAATCTGTAGTGAGCAAATGCCTTGTTAGCCTCTGCCATCTTATGAACTTCTTCTTTCTTCTTCACAGAAGCACCTGTGTTGTTAGATGCATCCAGAATCTCGTTTGCCAGTCTGTCTTCCATGGTACGCTCGCCTCTCTTACGAGAATAAGCGGTCAGCCAACGAAGGCCAAGAGCCTGACGTCTGTCCGGTCTTACCTCGATCGGTACCTGATAAGTAGCACCACCGATACGTCTTGCTTTTACTTCAAGAACCGGCATGATATTGTTCATTGCTTCTTCAAATACTTCGATTGCTGGTTTTCCAGCTTTTTCTTCTACTTTAGCAAATGCGCCGTATACGATTTTCTGGGCAACGCCTCTCTTACCATCCAGCATGATGTTGTTGATCAGCTTGGTTACCACTTTGTTATTGTATAACGGATCTGCTAAAACATCTCTTTTCTGAGTATGTCCTTTACGTGGCACGTTACTTCCCTCCTTAACCATCATTCGATTAAATCATCGGTACTCACACTTATTTGCAGTATGTCCGCGCGTGTAAATTCTCTATAAATCCGCAGCCGTGGGGATTTATGGAATAACGCACAACATTTCGCTTTTTTGTGATACTAGATATATCTCGAACTCGTTTTACTTAATTATTTCTTTTTCGGTCTCTTAGCACCGTATTTAGAACGGGCCTGTTTTCTGTTAGCAACACCTGCAGTATCAAGTGTACCACGGATGATGTGGTATCTGGTACCTGGCAGGTCCTTAACTCTTCCTCACGGATCAGAACAACGCTGTGCTCCTGAAGGTTGTGACCTTCTCCTGGGATGTAGCTTGTTACTTCGATTCCGTTGGAAAGACGAACTCTGGCGATTTTACGAAGAGCTGAGTTAGGTTTTTTCGGTGTAGCAGTTTTAACAGCTGTGCACACACCTCTCTTCTGAGGAGAAGACATATCTGTGGATTTCTTTCTCAGAGAATTGTAGCTTTTCTGCAGTGCCGGCGCGGTAGATTTCTTTACGGAAGTCTCACGGCCTTTTCTTACTAACTGGTTGAATGTTGGCATTCCATTTCACCTCCTGATAGATTTCTCCGTGTGTCCCACGGGGTTTCATACGGCTGCTTTAGTTCAACATAATTGCTTTGCAGCTTTTGCGCGCACAAAAAACAGTCTTTTACGCACGCTCGTTTATTATAGCGTCTGTCCTTTCAAAAGTCAAGGGGGAAATTCGCAAAAAATCGCGTATTTACGCGGCTTCTGCGGATTTCCCCCATTGATGCATTACTGTGCAAAAGTATTTTTTCTTCCTATTATAATCTCACCAGATTATTTTCTGACATTTTCTGTTTTTCGTTAAAGCGGACGGTTCCTGAAGGCCGGACACGCATCACACCGCTTCGGCTTCTCCTCGCTCTGTGCATTGCCCCAGAGGTCACGCGCTTTCTCTTCGGCACACCCTTTGCACCAGGGAAACATGCGGACATTGCTGATGTAAAAGTTCTCAAAGTTTGTCTCGTCGTTGTTGATGTCAAACTGCTGCTTTCTCGACAGCTCTTCCGTATGTTCTGCAATCCAGGCCTTCTGCCTTCGGTCGCCGGATACCCCGGTCCGCCGAGGACGTAATCCATATCGGCATGGAGATTTTCCGGTTCGCCTGGTTTGTGGAATCCTACAAATAAAATATAACCGCGACGTAAAAGCTCCTGGATCGGCTCGTCCGTCTGGCCGTCCTGACCTAAAATCGCCCGCGCGGTCTGCGCATGAAAATTTTCTGTTTTGGGATAGAATTTCCCAGTTGGTGCTAAAAATCCATCTGCCATTTTCTTTTCTCCCATGTTCTCATTTGCTGTATGCTTTTCTATACCATAACCGATTTTTTCAAAACAGGCAAGGTTTGTTTTACTGGATTTTTTTTTTATCTGTGCTATACTCTTTCCCGTGCATTTATGCAATCGGATTTTCCCGTCTTTTTGCGGGTGTCCGGACTGGTTCGTGAACTTCCCAGTATAAAAACCAAGTATCTCAAAATTTTCATCAAAGGAGATTGGAAAATGAATGCAAGAAAACTGGTCATCGACTGTGATCCGGGCATCGACGATTCTCTCGCCCTGATGCTTGCCGCGGCTTCGAAAGAGCTGGATCTTGTCGGCATCACCACAGTCAGCGGAAATGTACCCGCTTCTATGGGCGCTAAAAATGCCCTCAAAATTCTTTCTATGATTGGAAAACCAGATGTCCCGGTTTATGTCGGCGAGGAGACGCCTCTGGTCCGCGACTACGTGGACGCGATGGACACCCACGGCATGGACGGTCTCGGCGAATCGGGCTGGCCGGATGCCGAAGGCCTTACGCCCAACAAGGACGCTGTTTCTTTCCTGATCGAAACCTTAAAAGCAACCCCTGATGTTACCATTCTTGCCCTCGGACCGATGACGAACCTTGCAAAAGTCATCTCCCGCGCACCGGAGTGCCTGACAAACCTGACGGCTCTTGTCTCCATGGGCGGAAGCTATAAGAGCCATGGAAACTGCTCCCCGGTTGCCGAGTACAATTACTGGTGCGACCCGGATGCCGCAGCCGAAGTATTCCGCGCGTTTTCCGAGCTGCCGCAGCTTGCAGGCAAAAAGCTTCATATGATCGGGCTGGATGTCACACGAAAAATTGTCCTGACGCCGAATCTTGTGGAATATATGAAATGCGTAAATCCAGGAGTCGGAACCCGCATTGAGGAGCTGACACGCTTCTACTTTGATTTCCACTGGAAACAGGAAAAGGTCGTCGGATGCGTGATCAACGATCCGCTCGCGGCCGCTTATCTTGTGGATCCGTCTCTCTGCAGCGGTTTTGATGCGTATACGCAGGTAGAAACCGGAGGCCTCTGCATCGGACAGACGGTTGTGGATGCCATGAATTTTTATCAGAAAGCACCGAACAGCCACATTCTGACGCAGGTCGATGTGCGCCGTTTCTTCCTGATGTTCTTTGAGCGCGTTCTCGGCGTGCCGCAGGAGGAATCCGCACCGGTTCTCGACCAGATTCTCACCGCACCGCCGGTCTTCCCACATGAGACGATGTTTCAGAAGGGAGGCGAGGCATGATGAATACTAACCGTACGTTAAAGCTCACGACACTCGCGCTCTGCGGTGTCATCAATATTCTCGGCGGTACCATTGCTCTGCTGCTGCGTCTTCCGGTTTATCTGGACTCCATCGGAACAGTTCTGGCAGCCGCTCTGTTCGGACCTGCTGCAGGCCTCGTTCCGGGACTGATCTCCGGACTCATTTCCGGCATGACGAGTGATATCTATGCGTTTTACTATATTCCGGTGCAGCTTGTCATCGGTCTCGTTGCCGGCCTTGTATTCCGCAGACTCCGCCCGTCCCATACGGCAGGATCCCGCAGCGAGAGTCTTTCCCTCCGCTCCATGGGCTGGAAGCTGTTTCCGGCAGCGCTTGTGATCTCACTTCCGGGTACTGTGGTAAGTTCCACAATCACCGCGGTTGTTTTCGGTGGAATTACTTCCTCCGGCTCCACTGTGCTGGTGCAGCTGCTTCACAGCCTCGGTATGAATCTGACTCTCTCTGTCTGCGTTGTACAGGCCATGACAGACTTTGTGGATCGAATGATTGTCCTTGCGGTCGTCCTCGTGATTCTGCCCGCCGTTTCTTCTGCTTTCGGCAGTCTTTCTATGAGAAGCAGAAAATAATCTGTACCAATAGCACAAAGAATCCTGCAAAAAATTCACTTTCTTTTTTGCAGGATTCTCATATTTTGGCATAACAAGAACTCCGAAAAAAGGGGAGGCTGCATCAGGAGCCATCCCTTTTCCGGAGTTTTTTATTTCTTCTTTAATAAAATCATTCACATGCGCGGATCCATACCTGCATTTCGCCCTCACCTCGGTTGTTCCACATATAATATGGAATCAGCTTCAGTTTCGTCTTTTCCTCTTCCTCTTTCTGATACAGATGATACAACGGCTGTTTTTCCGCATCGCCCAGCTTCATGCGACGTCCCTCGGCCGTTACGCGCACAAAATGCTCGCCCAGCTCATCGGCTGCTTCTGCGGTTTTTTCACCATTCACACAGAGTTTTGTCAAATGCAGATTCTTTCCGTTGTCTGCTTCTTCCATACAGTAAACAACCGGTCCTCGTTTTACGGCAACACGGCCGGCGTCCTCGCGTACAAGCGGATTGGATGCCAAAAACTGGATTTCCATCGGGAAGTTCAGGCGGATCGTCTCACCCTTCGCCCATACTTTTGTCACATACAGATACCCGTCTTTTTCTTCCACTTCTGCGCCTTTTGGAATCTCTTTTTCATAAGAAGCACACCATCCCGGGATGCGGAATGCAAAGGTGTACGGCTCTTTGGTATCGCTCTCGCAGGTCACGGAAACATGGCCGTCCCACGGGAATTCGGAAGTGATGGATGCTTTTACTTTTTCTCCTTCCACTGTTCCACCCATGTACAAGTGGACAAACAGGGTTGTGTCGTTTTCCGTGTATGCGTAAGATGCAACTGAGCTTACCGTTCTTGCCAGGTTCGGAGGGCAGCAGGCACAGCCGAACCATTTCTGACGGATCGGTTTTACATGGAATTTCCGCTCATCCTTGTGACATGCCTCCGGCAGTACCTCCAGCGGATTGACATAGAAGAAGCTCTTTCCGTCGAGCGCCATTCCGGAGAGAACGCCATTGTAGAGGGCTAATTCCATCACATCCGCGTACTCTGCTTTTGCCTGAATCTCCAGCATGCGGCGAGCAAAGAACACAAGACCGATGGATGCACAGGTCTCTGCGTAAGCGGTATCGTTTGGCAGGTCATAGTTGAAAGAGAATGCCTCTCCTATATGAGTGGCACCGATTCCGCCGGTGACGTACATTTTCTGATGCACCATGTTGTTCCAGAGAGTTTCACAGGCTTTCAGCAGGCTCTCATCCTGCGTTGCCCTTGCCACATCCGCCATGCCGGAATAGAGATATACGGCGCGTACGGAGTGCCCCTGCACCTCATCCTGCTGACGCACCGGGCGGTTTGCCTGATTGTAGCTATATCGTTCCTCGCCCTCCGGGCAGGTCAGACCGCGCTCGATATCGTAATAGTATGGTTTTGTTCCGCGTTCATCGATGAAGTATTTCGCAAGATCAAGATACTTCTGCTCGCCGGTCAGATCATAGAGACGCATCAGAGCCATCTCTGCAATTTCGTGACCAGGATAACCTGCTTTTTTACCCTCGCCGTGACCGAGTTTGCTGGCAATAAAGTCCGCGAAACGCTCTGCTGCTTTTAAGAGATGGTCTTTTCCGGTCGCCTGATAATAGGCTACGGCGCCTTCCGTCAGATGACCGAAGCAGTACAGCTCATGGTTGTCCTTAAGGTTTGTAAAAATCATATCCTGATCGTTGATCAGATAGTAGGTATCGAGGTATCCGTCTTCTCTCTGTGCTGCGCAGACAGCTTCAATTGCTTCATCTGCCGTTTTTTCCAGCTCCGGATCGGGATGCTGTGTCAAGGAGTACGCAACTGCCTCCACCCATTTGGTAAAATCGGTATCCTGGAACAGGAAGCCATAAAATCTTCCGTCCATTTTGCCATCCTTCGGCAGTGTCTCAAAAGTATCCAGCGGATATTTGATCTGAACAAATTTGTCTCCTTTTGCTTTCCGCTCTTTTTCAACTTCACCGGCGCGGCGGTAGTTCCGCATACAGAAGCTCGGTGCTGCTCCCGGAACATTGTCATTTAAGGCATTCCACTGATACGGAATTACTTCGGTGCGGACAAGCTCCATCTCTTTTTTCCAGAATGCATCGGTAACTGGACTTTTGCCAGGGATAATGGTTTGCTGAAGTTTTTCTGATCCATTTTTTCGGTCTCCTTTTTCATTTTCTTCCGCCGCCTCCTGGTTTGAAAAAGATATTTTCCTTGCTTTCAGATATGGGAAGCGTTACACTTCTTTTGACGCTGTTTTCCTGTTTTTCTATAGTTTTATTTTAGCAAAACGGACCGCCGTTTAAAATACAAGAATGTTTGAAAAGGTTTGAAAAAGTCATATGATCTCTGTTTTATTTCCAGATGCCGCCTGTTTTACCTACGACCTCTGCGGCAAATTCCAGTCCCCGTCCCCGGAGTGGATGCACCTGACACGGAATCTCGTCAATTTTGAACTGATGGTTGTGACGGAAGGAACGCTTTTTATCGCGGACGAACGCCGCTCTTACGAGGTTCACCCCGGCGAATATCTTCTTTTGCCGCCGACCGTCCATCAGCATGGCTCGAAAAAGGGAAGCTGCTCTTTCTACTGGCTCCATTTTATCCCTGGTATCCCCTCCGCACCGATCATCGCTCCTTCTGACCCGACCGCCGGATCGGTTCTGGATGAGTTTCATGCTGCACCGCCATCCTCCTACCGTCTTGAGGACCTCGCTCCCGCCCAGCTTCCATCCAACTACCCCGAAACGTTATGCATCCCGCGCCAGGGAACGCTTTCCTCCCCGAACCGCGTCATCATCCTCATGAAGCAGCTCCAGGACACTTCCCTGCGTTTCCACAATACGTTCCTCAACAACAGCCTGACTGCCGCTGTTCTCGGCGAAATCAACTGTCAGAGTCCCTTCTACCGCACCTACACTTCCGAAACGCAGCGGACGCAGATCCTGCAGGACATCATCAGCTACATCCAGTACCACAGCAGCGAGTCCCTCAAAGTCACCGAACTCGCCCGTTATTTCGGCTACAACGACAAATACCTCTCTTCCCTCTTCCACGAGGCACCGGAATGACACTGAAGCAGTTCATCCTGAAATCCAAAATGGACAGCGCTATGGCCGAGCTGACGGACACAAATCACACGGTCTCTCAGATTGCTTATAATGTGGGATTTCAGGATGCGCATAATTTTTCCACGGCTTTCCGAAAACTCACCGGGATGACGCCGGGACAGTACCGGAAGAGTTATGGGAACCGGAAACTTTCTTTTGAATAGGACGGGAGGATACGACCCCCAGGCACAGCGGAGCGTCCGCCCCCCGCGGTGCTGTTTCGGAGGGGAAGAGGCTGTAAGAGGCCGAAAATTGCTAAAACCGGAACCGGGCTCCGCAAACTCCCTTCGGTCAAACAGTGCTGCGCCCGGTCCCAACGCAAATTTCCGCCCTCTAACATCCTTACCCTCCTGCAAATGCACCGCGGGGGGGGGCGGACGCTCCGCTGCGCCTGGGGACCCATCTACGTTTTGGCGGACGGAAGTGATTTACTCAATGGATGGATTCACTTATTCTTTAGAAATTTACTGTTTCTTTTAGAAAATAGACATACTTTGCTCACATTTCTTCCCTATACTATAACTTAGATAGTTGATGAACCACTCAAAACTATCTCCCCCCTCATTATGAAAGAGCAGCCCGCATATCCGCGGGCTGTTCTTATTTTTTGTCTTTTTGCACCCCACGTAACGTAAATGCCGCCTGCGGTCGGGGAAAACATCCCGACCGCAGGCGGCCTCACAATCTACCGTGGAATCACATTACTCTTCCGCAGCTTCAATTGCTGCAGTCTCAATAATAAATTTCACGCTTCCATCCATTCCATTTGCCTTACCACTGTAAGAAGTATAAGCACATTTATCCGAATTCAGCGCCTGAATCCGATCCAGTACATCTCCCAGATCATCCTCAAAGGTACTCTTCAGCTTGCTGGTACCCTCTTCTTCAAACTTCTTCGTACCGTCAGCCAGTTCTTTCGCCCCATCGGACAGCTCGTCAATACCATCAACAACCTTGCTGCTTCCCGATTTCAGATCAGAAGCTCCGCTTGCCAGAGAAGAAGTTCCATTTGCCAGTGTAGAAGCTCCGCTCGCCAGCGTAGATGCTCCGCTTGCCAGCGTAGAAGCTCCGCTGTTCAGTTCAGAAGCTCCGCCTGCCAGGGAAGAAGTTCCATTTGCCAGTGTGGAGGCTCCGCTTGCCAGCTGGGATGCTCCGCCTGCTACCTGAGAAGCACCGCTTCTTAAGCTTCCGCTGTTTGCAGAAGTTTTGCAGATCCATCGCTTAACTGGCTTCCCAGCTGTCCAAGACCTGCGGTCAGCTGTGTCGTGCCGCCCTGCAGAGTCGTAACACCCTCAACCAGAGCCGGTGCATTTGCTTTCAGCTGGCTTGCGCCGGAAAGCAGCGTGTCATTGTAAGCACTCAGCTGGGTAAATCCTGCGTTCAGTGCATTGATGCCTGCTGTTGCTTTTGCAAAACTCTCATTTGTGCTGCTGTACAGCTGGCTCACACCTGCGGACAGAGTACCGATGCCCTTGTACAGAGCGCTTCCGCCTGCATCAAGCTGTGCCACACCTGCGGTCAGTTTCTGCATTGCACCAAGATTCTGCTCAACAACTGTTTTATTATCGGTGATGGTCTGCATCTGTTTCTGCATGGTCTCAAGCTGCGGCATCAGAGCTGCAACCGTCTTCTGCAGATCACTGTACTGGCTCTTGATGTCGCTCATCTTCTGCTGCATTGCTGCAAGACCGGAGAGATCCGGGCGCTCGATTTCGAAGTTCAGTTCCGGAAGGGTAATCTGCGGAGCTGTAACTGGAGTAACCGAAACGGTTCCGGCGGAAGCGGAAACGCTGACACTTCCGATCTGGTTTCTTGCTTTACTTAAGGAATCGGCAAGCTCTGTATTTCCAGCGCTCTTAGCTGCGGAAATCTGTGCATCCAGTGTAACTGCTGCTGCAGAGAGCTGATCATTTGCCTGTTTTGCTGCATCGGCGGATGCCTGGCTTGCTGCTGCATCCGCTGCGCTCTGTGCTGCTGCTGTTGCTTCCTGGTTCAGCTGTGCTGCTGCTCCGTCTGCCCATGCCTGAACCTGTGCTGCCATCTGGGTTCCATCTGCGTTGCCTGATTCGTGATCTGTGCCTCCAGACCGCTTAAGTAGCTCTCAAGTCCTTTGGACAGCGTATCCATCTGGCTCATCAGCTCGTTGCCGTTTGACATCATGCTGTTGACAGATCCTGCGATTGTGGTGTTCAGAACCTCGGAGAGCGCCTCGGTCTCGGAGATCAGGGTAGAACCGGTGCTGGTCATGCCGTCTACCATCGTCAGAAGGCTCTGTACATCGGTGCTCTGCAGCTGCTCGTTCAAACTGGTCAGTCCCTCGGAGAGTTGTTTTGCTCCTGCTAAAATATCATTCTCATCTTTTCCGTCGAGTGCTGCGTTCAGTGTTGCGATTGCACTGTTTACCTCGGTCAGGCCGTCTGCCAGAGGCTGAAGCTGCTCAGCGCCTGCTGCAAGCTGTTTCTCGCCTGCTACATAAGAAGCAACGCCGTCGGACAGCTGTGTTGTTCCGTCGGTGTACTGTTTTACGCCTGCAACGACTTTATTCACACCGTTTACATACTCGGTTACGCTTCCAGTCAGCACACCGTTCTTTCCAAGATACGTCTGGATTGCTTTATTCAGGGTATCAGCGCCCTCGGTGTAAGAGTTTACGCCGCTTGCCAGGGAAGAAGCTCCGCTGCTTAAGGTGGATGCTCCGTTGGACAGGGTAGCTGCTCCGCTGTTTAAGGTAGAAGCTCCGCTGTTCAGAGTAGAAGTTCCGTTTGCCAGAGTCGATGCTCCGCTTGCCAGTGTGCCGGCTCCGCCTGCCAGTGTGCCGGCTCCGCTGTTCAGCTCGTCAGCGCCGTCTTTTAACGTTCCGATACCGTCATCCAGCTCTTTGTAGCTGTCTTTTAAAGTATCCACACCATCGGAGAGTGCCTTGGAACCGTCAACCAGTTCCATTGCAGCATCCTCAAGATCACTCAGTGCATCCTTCAGGTCATCGTATCCGGTGATGTTGTCGGTATCGATGGTGTCGAGAACATCATCAAGTGCAACGGTGAAGGTAGAATCCAGAGAGAAGTTCTCCACATCTGCAGTGATCTCCAGGCTTTCCGGCAGTTCGAAATCGCTGTCACCGGATACCAGATCTTCAAGGGAATCGGAATTTAATCCCAGGCTTTCCTGCAGGCCCGGCATACCAAATCCGATTACGATGTTTCTGCTTCCATCGGAAATGACTTTACCATTGTCGATCTTGACATTGGAGAAGTATCCTGCGGAAGAATCATTCCGGTCATCAGGACGAATGGGGTGTACATCGTCTCTTTCTTGCCGTTGATGTCAACCGTTGTCTTTGTGTTGTTTGTATAGTCAACTTTGATTTTCAGTTTTCCGCTCTTTCCGGCCAGGTCATCCGGTTTGATTTCCTTGCCGTCCAGATAATAGGTGAACTTCACGGAAACCGGAGGCTCTTTTGTGGTTGTTCCCTGATAATAGATATCCTCGCCGTCTGTCTGCCAGGTCAGCTTGTTTCCGCTCTGGGTGAACTCCTCGTCGCCCTTTACGTTTTTGATGTCCTTCAGTTCACTCTCATCTTGCAGGTTCTTTTCCGTTCCTGCGTTCTTCAGCCAGTTGGATACGGTAATCTGATCTTCCGATCCGTCTGCATTTGCATTTACATATACGGTTTCTTCTTTGGAAACCGCTGCGTCCTCTCCTGTCGCTGCATAAACCGGAGCAGCTCCCATAACAGCAGCCATACCAACAGCAAGACCAGACATCATCTGTTTTCTCAGTTTTCTGTTTCTATTCATTGTGATAAACTTCCTTTCTGTGGTTTTTATAATGGTTTTTTATGATGAAATCCAGGATCATAAGAGAAGTAAAACCCGCTCGGAGTAAGATACTGCGGGATACCGTTTCCCTCAGATCGAGGATGTTTTTCCTATGCCTTTCAATCATCTAATGTTATAACGCAAAAATGACTCTTAGTCAACATTAAATACTGCACAAAATTGACGATCGGTCATTTTTTCTTCGTGCATAGTCACAAAAATGAGAAAATTAGTCATTTTCCCTTTGACAGTTTCCATGTATGATACCTATAATTATAGACAAGATAATGACACACGCTTTTGATATCTTTCATGAAAGGAGACTCTCTGTGGGAAAAATTGATAATAACAAACAAATGAAACGTGAGTCCCTTCTGGACTCTGCTTTCTCGCTCTTTATCGACAACGGCTTTAATAAAACCTCTATTTCGGACATCGTGAACAACGCCGGCGTTGCAAAGGGCACTTTCTATCTTTATTTCAAAGATAAATACGATATTCGAAATCATCTGATTGCGCACAAGGCAAGCCAGATATTCCAGGCAGCCTATGCGGATCTGCTGCGCCATCCGGACATCCAGGATTTTGAGGAGCAGGTGCTTTTCATCACCGACAATATCCTCGATCAGTTTGCTGCCAACCACAGCCTTGTGACGCTGATCTCCAAGCACTTAAGCTGGGGGTTCTTCAAAAATTCGCTTACATTTTCTCCGTTCAGTGACGCACCTGCTATCTACACGATTTACGAATCGCTGCTCTCTCACGCGGCATATACGTACCGCTCACCAGAGCTGATGTTCTATATGATTCTGGAACTCGTAAGCGGCACAAGCTACAATGCCATCCTGTATCAGCAGCCAATCCCGCTTGAGGACTTAAAGCCGGAGCTCTACGACGCCATCCGCGGCATTTTCAAACAGTTCCGGATCCGTAAAAAACGGAATGTAACAGAAAGTACGGAAAAAACAATTTCGTCAGCACAGCAGCCTGATCATCCGGCTCCATTAAGGGCAGCGCAATAAAAAATACTTTCGCGGAATCTTCCAACCAAAGAAACCACGAAAGTATTTTTTTGTCTTTTTTATGATACCTGCGTTTCCAGATATTCGGCAATCCGCTGCTCCATCACCGGGACGAGCCACTCAGCGTAGCCGGCCTTCATCGGATGGATCGGATCCTGGAGATACAGTTTCCGTTTTTCCGGCGAAATGCTGTTGATCCGTTCGTCATTCCAGAAATCAATCACGCCGATCTGCCATTTTTCCTGAATTTTCAGAAGTGCTTCCACCATCTTTGCGTACGTATCGGAATCATACTGTGGGTTAGTGTAGAACATGACCCGGCAGTGCCACGTTTCTTTTGCATACGCAATGATGTACTCGATCGCACCGCAGACGGTTTTGACATCGAAGCTGTCCAGATCACGGGATTCCGAAATTTCGCCGAGCGGGCTGTTGCGCGTTGCATCGTTCGTGGAAAGCTGGCAGATAAACAGATCCACCTGACGCTCCGGGTCGAGATTGTCGCGCATGCGCTCGATGTAGGAATCCTCACAGTTATCAATCAGCGTTGTTCCATTGACCGCTTCTTTGATGCAGATACAGCTGTCTTTTTTCGCTATGTACTCCGCGAACGCATTGTTGTGGGCCGCAAATCCCTTCGTCACGGAAGATCCCAGGAAGACAACCGTCTTTCCTTTTAACGGACTCGTCTTTTTAAACGGGATCCGGGAAACATCGTACCGGACGGAATTCCCTTTTTTGAAGTAACCAGTTTTCTTATTCATTCTATATACGCCGCCGGCAGCTAAGGCTGCGCCTCCTGCTGCCAGGATTCCGGCTATGATTTTTGCATCCATGGGTAAACCTCCATTATCTGAGTCAGTACAGATTTACAGATCCTTTCGGATCTTTTTTCGAATACCCCTATCTTACATCATTTTTTCGAAAATGCAAGTAAACTTTGTTGTCGATTTTGTTCCGATTTTGTTAACAAAGTTCGGCTTTTCTGTGTTTTGGTCGAATCCGCAGCGGTTCTGGCGAAAGCTTTCACCACTTTTTCCAAAAAAAGATTGACTCTCAAGTGTACTTGAGTGGTATAGTGAGAGTAAGATTTTATTTTATCACAAAGGAGAATTCTGTCATGAAAGAAACGGTTTTAGGCAGTCATCTGAGAAAAGTTCCTTCGATTGCAGTCGGATGCATGCGGCTTTCCGAAAAATCGAAAGACGAGATGAATCATTCATCCATTCCGCGCTGGAACAGGGCGCATATTTCTTTGATCATGCTGATATTTACGGCAGCGGCATGAGTGAAACAGTTTTCGGTGATGCATTTGCCTCCGATCCTTCCCTGCACCGCGAGGATGTTCTGATCCAGTCCAAATGCGGCATCCGCCAGGGCTGCTATGATCTGTCAAAAGAGCACATTCTGGAATCGGTGGACGGTATTTTAAAACGGCTGCAGACCGATTATCTCGATCTTCTGCTGCTCCACCGCCCGGACGCCTCGTAGAGCCAGAAGAAGTTGCAGCAGCGTTTGATGTTCTGTTTGAGAGCGGAAAGGTCCGCCATTTCGGTGTTTCCAACCACAAGCCGATGCAGATTGCGCTTTTGCAGAAATATGTCCGCCAGCCGCTCGTTGTCAATCAGGTACAGTTCAGCATTCCGGTTTCCAATCTTGTCGCCAACGGCATGGAAGTTAATATGGAGACACCGGGCTCGGTTGACCACGACGGAAGTCTGCTCGACTACTGCCGGCTCCATGATATTACGCTTCAGGCGTGGTCGCCATTCCAGATGCCGTCATGGAAGGGATGCTTCCTTGGAAGTGACGAGTATCCGGAGCTGAACCAGAAAATCCGCGTGCTGGCCGAAAAATACGGTGTCAGTGATACCACGATTGCAGCGGCGTGGATTCTGCGCCATCCGGCGAATATGCAGCTCGTCACCGGTACGGCAAGTGAAAAACGCCTGAAAGAGATTATCGCGGCATGCAATATTACGCTGACGCGGGAAGAATGGTATGAGCTGTATCTGGCGGCAGGTCATCCGCTTCCGTAAGTTTTTCTGTCCGCCCGTATGCGGAGCAAGGCTAAAATCCGTTTTTCGGATCCGGGATTGATTTATAACATCGGAAAAGCATTCCTTTGGATCTTGTCGATCTTCCGGAATGCTTTTCCCTTTTTCCTTTTCTTTTTTCATACAGCTATCTGCAATCCGCATTTGCTGCCTGCCCATAACCAAACAACTGCTCTGTGATTTATCAGATCTCTCCCACCAGATATCCCTGTTTTCCGTCGCGCAGGAAGATCGGCAGTGTTTCGATCGGTGCCTCGATTTCGTAGCTTTTCCGCCCTCATAAACATCACCGGTATTTGCCAGTGTCCAGGATGCACCGGCCGGCAGATAAACGGTACGGCTCGTTGCTTTTGCCCGGACAATCGGTGCTACAAGGATGTCGGAGCCGAACATGTAAGCATCGGAGATGTCCCAGCACGCTGCATCCTCCGGGAACTCATAGAACATCGTTCTCATGACCGGTGTTCCTTTTTCGTGCGCTTCTGCCATCAGGCTTCTCGTGTAATCGCGCATTTTTTCGCGGACACCGATGAATTTTGTCAGGATTTCATAATTTTTCTCTCCGAAGCTCCATACCTCGTTGTCAGCTCCGGTTCCCTCACGCACTTCGCCAGCCTTGTTGATGATCTCTTCTCTTGGTCCCCGGTTTCCGTGAATACGCATAACCGGGCAGAAGGTGCCAAACTGGAACCAACGCACAAGCAGCTCCTGGAAGTCCGGATCTTCGGTCACACCGCCGTGGAATCCACCGATATCGGTCGTCCACCACGGAATACCGCAAAGTCCCATATGAAGGCCTGCACAGATCTGTTTGCGGAAATCCTCGTAGGTTGAGAAAATATCCCCGGACCACACGAGCGCACCGTATTTCTGGCTTCCGAGCCATGCACAGCGCACAAGGTTGACAATATCTTCCTGCCCATTCTCTTTTTGTCCTTCGTAGAACATGCGGGAATACTCTCTCGGGTAAATATTTCCGATCTCTTCCACCGGCCTGCGGCGTAGCGGTAGCACTCATACTCGTACGTCGAAAATTCCGGCTCTGCTTCATCCAGCCAGAACGTACGGATGCCGAGATCTGCATAGTTTTTCTTTACTTTTTCCCAGACATACTTTCTCGTTCTCGGATTCGTTGCATCCAAAAAGACATTATTTCCATGGAACAGCATCTGAACATCAACACCTGCATTACTCTTCACGAGAAGTCCCTGCTGTTTCATTTCTTCGTAATTTTCACTTCTCCAGTCGATCTGCGGCAGATGGAAACCATCGTCTCAATGCCCATCTCGTGCAGCTCATCGATCATTGCCTTCGGATCCGGGAAGTATTCCTCGTCAAAACGGTAATCACCGCATCTTGGCCAGTGATAGTAGTCGATCACAAAAACATCCAGCGGAATGCCGCGTTTTTTGTACTCGCGCGCCACGTTCAGAACCTGCTCCTGGTTGTAGTAGCGCAGCTTGCACTGCCAGAAGCCAAGGCCGTACTCCGGCATCATCGGAACTTTACCAATGGCATCTGCAAAGTGCTCTTCAATTTCTGCCGGGGTATCGCCTGCGGTTACCCAGTAGTCGAGCTGCTTTGTGGTGCGTGCCAGCCATTCCGTTGTGTTCGTTCCGAAATGAACCTCACCGACGCTGCATTGTGCCACAGGAAGCCGTAGCCAAGGCTCGATACATAAAACGGAATGCTCGCCTGCGAATTACGGTGCGCCAGTTCCAGGTTGCATCCCTTCAGGTTCATTCTCTCCTGCTGATACTGTCCCATACCGTAAATCTTCTCATCCGGGTTGGAATCGAAGGATACTTTCAGCTGATAAGCGCCTCCCTTTAATGCACGGTAATCGTGTGCGCGCAAGCAGAGCGCTCCGCCGTTTGCGATCTCGGAGAGCAGCACCTCGCCCTTCTGATTCAGGAACGTAATCCGCAGCTTCTGTCCCCACGGCTGAAGCTCGAGAACCGCCTGGATTTTACCGTTTTTGATCGTCGCTTTCAGTTCATCCACCAGCTCAATTTCCGCTTCCACCGGTTCCGGATCAAGCAGTGCAATGCTTCCCTCTTCTATCTCCGAAAGAAGCGTACCTCTCACCCGAAGACTGTCCTTCTGCCACGGCTCCACCCGGACCGTCTCCCCATCCTGCCGGAAAATCAGCGCATTTCCCTGTTTTTCAAAATACTGCATAAAACCCTCCCTTTCCAGAACCCGCCGTTCCAAACGCATGCATGGCTCTGCTCTTTTCGTTTACTTTCTACTTAGCATTATACTAACATTTCCGGCAAAATACTTGATCTTAATTTTCATGTTCTAACACTATTTTGATCTTTTTCAATTATTTCCCATTGAAATAAAGCTCTTTCTTAAGGAATCGGAATTCACCTTTCCCCTGCGTCCGTTTTTCAACGCAAAGAACCCCCGGAGCCATTACAGCCCCGGGGGTTCTCAGTATTTCATTTATTATGCAAGCTTCAAAGTATTAACCTTAACTCCAGGTCCCATAGTAGGAGCCAGAGTAACGCTCTTCAGGTACTGTCCCTTCAGAGTAGCCGGTTTTGCTTTGTTGATTGCACCGATCAGCGTCTGGAAGTTGTCGCTTAACTGCTCCTCAGTAAAAGAAGCTTTTCCGATTGGCACGTGGATAATGTTTGTTTTGTCAAGACGATACTCAATCTTACCTGCTTTGATCTCTTTAACGGCTTTGGTAACATCCATAGTTACGGTACCAGCCTTCGGGTTTGGCATTAAACCTTTCGGTCCAAGTACACGGCCCAGACGACCAACAACACCCATCATATCCGGTGTAGCAACAACAACGTCGTAATCAAACCAGCCATCGTTCTGGATTCTCGGGATCAGCTCCTCAGCTCCAACGAACTCTGCACCTGCTGCAACAGCCTCATCAGCTTTTGCGCCTTTAGCGAAAACAAGTACACGAACCTGTTTTCCGGTACCGTGCGGCAGAACAACTGCTCCACGGATCTGCTGGTCTGCGTGACGTCCGTCACAACCAGTTTTGATGTGAACTTCGATTGTCTCGTCAAATTTAGCAGTAGCTAATTTCTTAACTGTGGAAATAGCATCTGCCGGATCGTACTGAATGCTACGATCAACTGCTTTTGCAGCCTCTAAATATTTCTTACCATGTTTCATTGTCTAATAACCTCCTGGTGGTAGTTGCGGGAATCTCCCTCCCACGTCAATACGAGAAGATGTAAACTCTTCTTCTAAATTAGTCCTCTACAACGATACCCATACTTCTTGCGGTACCTGCGATCATGCTCATAGCTGCCTCAACAGTTGCTGCATTCAGGTCTGGCATCTTCATCTCTGCGATCTCACGAACTTTGTCCTTAGAGATAGTAGCAACTTTCGTTTTGTTCGGAACGCCGGAACCAGATTTCAGGTTGCAGGCTTTCTTAAGCAGAACTGCTGCCGGAGGAGTTTTGGTTATGAAGCTGAAACTTCTGTCTGCATATACAGTGATAACTACAGGGATGATCAGGTCTCCCTTATCTGCTGTTCTTGCGTTGAACTCTTTGGTAAACTGTACGATGTTTACTCCGTGCTGTCCAAGTGCAGGTCCAACCGGTGGTGCTGGTGTTGCTTTACCAGCAGGAATCTGTAATTTGATATATCCTGTAACTTTCTTTGCCATTTTACGGCACCTCCTAAATAAATGTGGTAATTGCGGGAATTTCCCTCCCACGAAACGCCCCTGGGGCATTTCTTACATCTTCTTGACTTCTGCGAAACTTATTTCTACCGGCGTTTCGCGGCCGAACAGCTCAACATTGATGGTAACCATCTGTTTTGTATCATTGATACTCTGAATCAGTCCGGTTGTATCCTTCCATGCGCCGCCTGTTACAACGACTGCATCGCCGACTTCAAGGTCAAGCTCAACCTTTTCCTCACCACCGGTGATTCCAAGGTTCACCATTTCCTCATCCGTAAGCGGTACCGGCTTGGATCCCGGTCCTACGAAGCCCGTAACACCTCTGGTATTGCGGACAACATACCAGGTATCGTCGTTCATGATCATGTTGATCAAAACGTAGCCCGGAAACAATTTCCGGAGTACCTGTTTCTTGGTTCCGTTCTTGACTTCAACAACTTCTTCCATAGGAACACGTACTTCCAAAATCTGATCCTCAAGATGACGGTTCTCAATTGTTTTCTCAATATTGGCTTTTACTTTGTTTTCATAGCCCGAATAGGTGTGGACTACATACCAGTTTACTTCTGACATTCTGACACCTTTATCCTTATTTGATCAATAAATTGACGAACTCGATTACAGCGCTGTCAACCAGGGTGATTAACCCGCAGGTTACTGCAGAGATCGCTACGACTGCAACGGTCTGCTTGCCCAGCGTTTTGTTGTCAACCCAGATGATTTTTCTGAACTCTGCTTTCAAGCCCTTGAACCAGCTCTTTTTGGATGCTTTTTTTTCAGTTTCTGCCATTGGATCACCTCTTACCAAAGATTATTTGGTTTCTTTGTGCATTGTGTGCTTTTTGCAGAATCTGCAGTACTTCTTTGTCTCCATTCTCTCAGGATGGTTCTTTTTCTCTTTTGTCATGTTGTAATTACGCTGTTTGCATTCAGTACATGCCAATGTGATTTTTACGCGCACGACTTCCACCTCCACTGTGTATTTGCGTTATCGCTTGTGATCCTTGCGGATCAGCGGCGGTCTCTTCATTTCTGCCCTGTTTTTGCTGCTCGTACTTCAGCAATTTCAGGCATAAAAAAAAGACCTTCTTCCATGTCGCTGGTTTATTGTAGCACAGGAACTGCCTGTTGTCAACAAAATTCACCAAAGTACGCTGAGATTTTTTATCAGGATCGTATCGTTTACTGGTTTCCGACGAACTGTAACACCCTGTTTGTTCGAGGCGGTTCCGGACAGGAATGATTCTGCGCGCAATTTTTCCTGCGCGCAGAACCATTCTCTTATTCTTTCCCCCCAAAAAGCCTTACGCATCCGATCTGGAATACGCGTTTTTCATCTGGTTGCTGAGTTCAAAGAGTACCTTGTGCAGTGTTGCACCCGTCTCCTTTTTCAGCATTTCAGCGATTTTGTTGTTTGCTTCTTCTCTCAATTGTGTCTGTTTTGTTTCGTCTGTCTCCCCTGCAAGCAGCGCATCGTACTGATGGATCAGTGCATGGCCTTTTGCCATCACCTTTTCCTGATACCGCTCAATGTGGAAGATAGAAGACTTATAGGATGCATCTGCCATTGCTGCCACCATGCGGCTTGCCCAGTAGAAGTTATCTGTGGAAACCTCTCCCGTTGTGTTGGAAAGATACTCCGGTGTTGTCGTCACATCGGTGTAGAACGGAACCAGCACATTGAATGCATTTGACGCAAATGCAATCCACTGCAGAATGCCGTTGTCTCCTTTGTGATCCGGGCGCATCTGGATGACAGAAAGGAAATCGGTCCGATTGACACCGATGGAGCGGTATGCCCCTTTCCACGATTTATCGCCGTATGCGGCATACGGGTCGTACGGTGTTCCCTGATAGTGAGAGGACAGTACGTATTTCACATCCTCTACGGTGATCTTCTTCTCCGGAACCATCATCCACGGAATATCGTCAGATACTGGTGTGTAATCGGCATCCGGTCCGTCCCATTTTTTCGTGTGCGGGTTCAAATAGCGCTCCATGAACCAGGCACGCGGTGTATTGTAAACGTGATCGGAATCATCGTGGCTTCCGAAGGCATCGCGCGGATTAAAATTTCCATCCATAGAAAGATCCAGATGATATGTTTCAATAAATTCTTTCAAGTCTGCTGAGCACATATATTCCTTCTGTTCGCCGAGTGCATCCTCCAGATCAAAATGGTCGATGCCAAGCTGGTTCGGCATGGCCACATAATGGTCATCCGGCACTTTCACTGCCATCCAGTGATGGCCGCCGATCGTCTCCAGCCACCAGATCTCATCGTGGTCCTGAAATGCAATGCCGTTCATCTCGTATGTACCGTACTGCTCCAGCAGGCTGCCCAGTCTTTTGACACCTTCTCTGGCGCTTTTAATATAAGGAAGAACAATATAAACGAGATCCTCCTCGCCGATTCCGCCCGGAACCTCTTCTTTTCCGTCTTCCGCCGGCTGATAAACGACAAGCGGATCAGCACCCAGCACACGCGGATTCGATGTGATTGTCTCGGTCGCAGTCATACCGACCTGCGCTGCATTCACGCCGCTTGCCGCCCAGACCCCCTCGCCTTTTTCTGCGTTTGGCACTGCAGTGTACCGCATCGGATTGTCCGGAAGCTCAATGGTCAGATGTGAAATCTCGGTTTTATAGGTTCTCGGCTGCTCCTCCGGTTGAATCACTACAAATTTTTTCGATGTATAATGGCCTGCACCGGAATCGTCGTTTCGCGCGATCATGGTGGAACCGTCATACGATGCTTTCTTTCCAACTAAAATGGTTGTACAAGGCATAGCTATAGCCCTCCTTTTGCTGTCTTATGCTTCCGATTATGACACTATAAACTGCGATTTGCAAGCACCATGTTATCTGTCATTTTTTTCGTTTTCTTCCTTTTTCACAAAATAAACCGTATCAATTCCTTCTCCCCTGTCATCCTTCAGCCGCCTGACAAGACTATATCCCAGCTTGTCCAGGATATGCTCCTGGGCCCCGTTCGTGGACCAGGTACGGAGAGTAATCCGGCTTCCCGGAAATTTTGCCGCGATGTCCTTTTCTGCTTCTGCATACATTACCTCCGAAATTCCCTGTCCGCGGTAATCCGGCCAGACGCAGAGGGTGGTCAGATAGCAGGAATCCGGATATGCTTCCAGATTTTCACAGTTAAAATGATCCTTCCAGGTCATAAAGGCCCGCACGACTCCCTCTTCCTTCCACAGCACCACATGCTGACTGCAGATATTTTCCAGATATTCTGCAATTCCATCCGTCTTTTCTTCTGTCTCGGCCCAGTTCGTCTGGGATGTACTGTTGCGGTGGGAAAGCGGCGGAACGAAGTCCTGATCGCACAGCTCCAGCAGCCGCCGGATTTCCTCTTTCTCTTTTCGGTCCTCTATCCCGTCCCTTACAACGACTCTGCTCTCGCAGCACATCCACGGAAGCCGGCATACGAGTGCTGCGGCTGCACACATGCCATCTTCTACACTGGCGGCATCAAGCATTCTTCTCTGGTATGCGCTCCCCCGCCCCGGCAGAAACCGACACAGATGGCAGGAATATGCCGCGACAATGGGATATTACAATCTGTAGATGCCTCAGAGCATACCGGCTCTTCCCCGTCGGCTGCCTTCAGCGTTTTCTGCGCACACCGCGTCATACGTGCCATCTGGACAGGATCGGTTTCTCTTGCGCACGGCCGCTTTCCGACGAGCTCACAGGAATACTGTACCTCCTCACTCTGGCGTGCTGCTATGGTCTGCTCCAGATATGTTTCGCAGGCTTCCAGACTCCGGTAATCCTCCGAACGGAATTCAAACAGCATGGAGGCATCCTGCGCAATCGTATTAACAGAGGTTCCTCCCTCTATTTTTCCCACATTGTATGTTGTATGAGATGCTGCATCCGTCTGAAAACGGTAAAGCTCTCCGATCAGACCCGCAAGCTCTGCAATGGCATTTTTTCTTCCGAAATTCAGGAAAGAATGACCGCCCTTTGTTTTTGCCGAAATCCGATACCGGACAGACCCGATGCAGATGGATACATTTTATCCCGATACAGGTCAAAGGCTGCCATTCCACACAGATTTTTTCATAATGGTCGACAAGCGCGCGAACTCCGCACAGATTGCCAAGCCCTTCTTCTCCCAGATCCGCTGCAAAAATCAGACCGCATGGAAGCTCCGGCTCTGTCTCATGAACGTATTTTGCCGCCATCAGAAGCATCACGACATTCACGGTATCGTCTGTGATGCCGGGACAACGCCAGATCATTCCGTCTTCTTTAATCTCCAGCGGCTCCTCCAGCGAAAACACGGTGTCCAGATGCGCCGTATACAGAACCTTCTTTTCCTGTTCCGGCCGATACTCCCAGATTACATTTCCAAGCTCATCCGTATGAACTGACTCCATGCCCTGCTGTTTCATCCATTCCATGCAATATGCGATTCTCTGATCCTCTTTTCCCGTTTCCGTCGGGGTCAGTGTCAGCTCCCGCAGCGTCTGCAGCGCAAGTTCTTTGTTGTTCCGGCAAAAGTTTCGGTATTCCTCTTCTATTTCCCATTTTTTACGCATGAAGTACAATCCTTCCTTCTTTGTATTCCCATTCTGTTCCATATCTCTTGCTCACGCGGGTGAGATATTCTGCAATTTTTTCTGCTGTTTTTTCGTCTGCCACGTACGGAATATTTTTTTCTGCGTTTTCCCTGTCCATACCAAGCTCGACCGGCAGAAGCTCCAGATGTGTGCATTTTCCCTGACAGATCTCGAAATACGGCAGCACACTCCGATAGACCTCCGGAATTTCGTAGAGGGAATGTGAGGACTGCTCCTGCCGCCTGGCGATTCCGATGGATGCTGCCGTGTGAATATTCAGGCCATATTTTCCATGTAGTCCGCAGGCAGAAGGCGTACATACTGATTTTCAAAAATAAAATTTCCGAGGCAATAGAAAATCGGACAGTCACGATACAGTTCGATTCCCTTCAGCTGATGCGTTCCGCCCCCGATCACCGCGCTGGCTCCCGCATCGATACAGGCGCGTGCAAATTCCTCCAGAAAATAATCCGCTTCCTCGTCATTGTCCTTACGGATTTCATGGGAATGTACCATAACCAGGACTGCCTCACATGTCATCTTCGCTTCCCGGATTGCATCGACGGTGCGTTTCACATCGATCGGATTCGGGCTGGAGCTTCTTCCCTCTGTTCCGTCCTTGCTGATTTCAAACATTTTCCCGCCAAATTCCATGACACCCTCGGGAAGCGGAGCGATAAATCCCTCCTGCCGGTGCAGATCCCGCAGTCCGTTGATTCCGGTCACCTCTGCAATCTTTGCAAGATCCTGCGCATGTTTCTCCGTAATGGTATATTTTTCCGAAAAGCGCAGCGGATTTAAGCCCGGCCTGCCAGGCTGCCGTTCCGTCTGGCTTCCCGCCCTGGCTGCATTTTCAAACGTAGAACAGATATCAATCACCGCAATCTGTCCCGCTGTTGTGTCCAGAATGGCAGGACGCGATGCTTCGTAAAGATTTTTGCCTGCTCCGGCATATGCCACATCCTTTTTTTTCAGTTCGCTGATCGTAGATGCAAGTCCTTCGTAGGAATAATCCATCGTATGATTATTCGAAATCCCAAGAAAATTAAAACCGTAACGCAGGGTATCTTCCAGACACTTCGCATCTGCAGTCAGCCATGTTCCGCCGGAATACGCCGATGCGTAACAGCTGCCGTCCGATATCGTTGTTTCCAGATTCGCCATCCGAACCTCTCCCTGCATCAGAAATTCGCGAATCGGCAAAACATCCTGATATCCCGGCAGAAGCCGTTTCATAATCAGAATATCACCCGCCGCCGATACTCTTATTGTTCTGTTCATTCTTTTTTTGCCTCCCGAACGATTCCTGCTCTCTGCTTTTAGAATCGCATCTTTATCCATTCTTATTTTTTCGTAACGGTTCAAAAGTCCCATCCCGGTTTTTCTTTCCTTTTACATGGTTCCAAATCGTTACTTTTTCTCTCTGTATCTGCTGCTTCTTTCTACCAGATCCGCAAAAAGGCGGTTCATCTCCGGCGCTGAGTGGATCAGCCCTTCCGGATGCCACTGTACGGCCACAATCTGTCCGTTGCGGCTTTCTATCGCTCGATGGTTCCATCCGGCGCCGTTGCTGAAACCACGATGTCCTCTCCCGGCGTACGCACTGCCTGATGATGCATGGAGTTTACCGCATGGTTCCCGCCCCAAGGATTTCTGCCAGATGGGTTCCCTCTTTAATTTCTACATGGTGATGCAGATACGACCGCTCCAGGGACTGCAGATGCAGAATTGTAGTTTCCTTCTGTGTATAGATATCCTGGTACAGATCACCGCCGCACAGGACATTTAAAAACTGAATTCCTTTGCAGATGCCAAGCATAGGCATTCCCATCTCTTTTGCTGCCCGTCCAAGTGCAAACCATGCCTCGTCGATCTCCGGGCGGATGGTCTGGATCTGCGGTTTTGGCTCTTCCCCATAATACCACGGATTTAAGTCCTCTCCGCCGGGAACCAGAATTCCGTCGCACACAGCAAGTATGCCTTCTGGATCCGCTTTCATGGCAACTGCCGGAATTGCCATAGGAATTCCGCCGTTATTCAGACTGATTCGATATAATCGCTGTTGACATACATTCTCTCCGCACTTGAAAAAAGTCCCGGCTGTGTTTTATACGTATTTCCCAAGATTCCAATGATCGGTTTTCTCACTTGTAAACTCTCCTTTTTTACCAGATATGCCGAAAACGGCTTCACCTTTCCTGTGAACCCGCTTCCGGCATGCTTTTTCTTTCGTTATCGAATATTTTACAGTACATCCTGATGGCAGATATGACGGATCTTTTCCTCATCTAAAGCACGAATGACATTGGCTGCCATTGCGCTTGCTGCCTCCAGGTCTTCTTTTGCGCAGAAATTGTAATGGCTGTGCGCATAGCGGGATGGAACACCAAGCACCAGACACGGAACTGCTTTTCCTGTCACGCTGATTTTTGCTGCGTTTGTACTTCCGCCTCTTCTTACGCTCTCCTGGTATTTGATTCCGCATTTTGCTGCCACTTCCTCGGCCAGTGAAATAAACTGCGTATTGGAAATATAGCTGTTGTCCAGGATACGAATCTGAACACCCTTCTTCATGCAGCCCTGTGCCTGTCCTGCGCTGATGAAAAAGTCATCGGAAGGAGATCCTTCAAATACAATGGCAAGATCCGGTTTTACAATCTGGCTCGTTACCACAGCACCGCGGGTTCCGACCTCCTCCTGCGCCGCAAAGGCGCCGACAACATTAACTGCAAGAGAAGCCTGCTCCTTTTCCAGCTGTTTCATCGTATCTACGATGCACGCGCAACCGGCACGGTTGTCAAATGCTTTTCCGAAGCAGATTTCATGCTCTGCATCGTATTCAAAGGTTACATCCGGCATCATCGGATCACCGATATGGATTCCGAAAACGTTTTCAACCTCCTCGCGGCTGGTTGCTCCGACATCCACATACATTTTTTCAATTTCCAGAGTCTGACTGCTGCGTTCCGCTGTTGTCATGAAATGAACCGGTTTTGCGCAGATAATACCATGTACCATTTTTCCGGATCTGGTGCGGATCCATACCGCATGTGCCGGAAGGCTGGTCAGATGAAAGCCGCCAAGCATGATAATGCCAAGGCATCCGTTGTCCTGGATATTCTGTACCATGAAACCGCATGCGTCCAGATGGGCATCCAGCTGGATGACCGGACGGGAATCCTGCTTTGTTCCCGGCATCCGCACATACAGGTTATTCATTGCGTCATTTTCTACATCAAATTCTTTGCAGTAATCTGCTATGGTACGGATGACATCCTCCTCAAATCCACTTGGTCCAAATGCATCGGAAAGCTTACCAAACATTTCTATATCCATTGTTTTATCCTCTTTTCTTTGGGTTTCTATCAGATTTATATTCTTAATATACAACAAAGCAGTGTGCTGTGACAATATCCATCCAGCGATCTGTCTCCAGCTTATTTGTGAAGGTATCTACCTCTGCATTCCCGGATAAAACGACATCGTGTACGCTTTTTTCCAGTCTTTATAGGTTACCTCATATGTAAAGTGCTCCGGAAGAGCCACCTGACACTCTTTTTTCTGTCCGGCAACTGCCTTTTTTACCCCTTCCCGGATTTCGGATATCACTTTTCCTTTCGCTTTGCACCACGTTGCCGCACCGACACCATGCTTCGTTTCCACTGTCGTAATGCCCGGAATCAGTTCTTTGGCCTGACGGCAGATCTCCTCATCTCCGGAAAGAAACAGCACCGGTACGTGATGTGATGCTGCTGTATAGCTGTTCAGCATGCACTCACTCATCACTTTTCCATTCAGATGAATATACAGGCTGTTTCCTGTCGATGTGTGGCTGATCGAAAAATTGGGATCTCCTGCCGGTGCATGGTATCCAAGATACAGTACGCCGTCATAGCTGTCGTCGATACCATACATCATATTATACGGATGACCACTCTTTCCCCGGATCAGGGTGACATACTCCGGCATTTTCAGCGGGTCAATGTTGGATGCATCTCCGTGACCGTCCTTTACGACAATCTCATCCGCGCCCGCTTCATGTGCTGCTTCGCATGCCGCAACGACCTCTTCGGTCATCTCCTCTGCAAATCTCTGGTATACGCTTTCCTTCTTATGTGTTTCATCGGTCAGTGCCACTCCGGCACAGCCCTCGATATCTGCACTGATAAAAAGCTTCATTTCTGCTGTTCCCTTCTTTCTTTATCATAAAGATGACAATATACGTAATGTCCGTCATCCACTTCATACCGCTCCGGCGCCTGTGTTTTGCAGCATTCCATGCATTTTGGACATCTGGTATGGAATTTGCAGCCTGTCGGCGGCTTGTGGGCGGATGGGATGCTTCCCTCAAGCAGAATTCTTTCTCTTTTTGCCGTCGGATCCGGAACCGGAACTGCAGAAAGCAGTGCCTGCGTATACGGATGCATCGGATTGCTGTAAATTTTCTCTTTTTCTCCGACCTCCACGAAATTGCCGAGATACATAACGCCGACACGGTCACTGATGTATTCCACAACGCTCAGGTCATGTGCAACAAAAATATAGGTCAGATCCAGGTCATGCTTCAGTTCATTTAAAAGATTCAGAACCTGCGCCTGAATAGACACATCCAGTGCCGAAACCGGTTCGTCTGCGATGATCAGAGACGGTTCTACCGCAAGTGCACGGGCAATTCCGATTCTCTGACGCTGACCGCCGGAAAATTCATGTGGATAACGGTTTGCATGGTAGTCATCCAGTCCTACCCGGTGCAAAAGATCCAGCACTTTCTTTTCCAGATCCGCTTTATCCTGATACAGATGATGCACCAGCAGCGGCTCTGCAATGATATCAAAAACGGACATTCGTGGATTCAGGGACGCATACGGGTCCTGAAAAACCATCTGTACTTTTTTCCGGATGGAACGCATTCTCCGGTCATTGTACTCTGTAATATCTTCGCCATCCAGATACACATGGCCCGATGTCAGATTTTCCAGTTTGCAGACGCCTCTTCCAGTGTGGATTTTCCGCAGCCGGACTCGCCTACAATTCCGAATACCTCTCCTTTTTTCACCTCAAAGGTAACTCCGTCTACCGCTTTGACGAATTCCTTTTTCCCAAATCCGCTTCCGGCAACCGGATAATAAATTTTCAAATCCTCTACTCTAAGTAATGTATCCGACATCCTAGTCACCTGCCTTCTCTACGTGATCTGTTTTGAGCTGTCCGCTTTCGCAGAGCCAGCATCTGCTGATATGGCCTTCTTCGATCTGGAAAAATCCCGGTTCTTCCTCGCGGCATTTTTCCGAAGCGTATGGACATCGCGGCTCAAATTTGCACCTTTCGGCATATATTTCGGGTTTGGAACGTTACCCGGAATCGACTTCAGTTCTTTTCCGGCGTCTCCCAGTCTCGGAATCGATCCCAGCAGTCCCTTCGTATACGGGTGGGACGGATTGGCGAAAATTGTTTTTACATCTCCGCGCTCTACCACGCGGCCGCAGTACATAACGGCAACATCATCGCAGACCTCTGCAACGACGCAAGATCATGTGTAATAAACAGGATGGATGTACCTGTCTCTTTTTTCAGCTGATTCATCAGATCCAGAATCTGTGCCTGAATCGTTACATCCAGCGCAGTCGTCGGCTCATCCGCAATCAGGATTTCCGGCTTGCATACAAGTGCCATGGCAATCATGACCCTCTGTCTCTGGCCGCCGGAAAGCTGGAACGGATACTCCTTCATCATATGCTCCACACGCGGAACACCCGTTTTCCGGAGCATGTCCTCTGCCTTTTTCAGTGCCTCTTTTTTTGATATTTTTTCGTGCTGCAGAACGCATTCTGCCACCTGGTCTCCAATCTTCATGACCGGATTCAGACTGGTCATCGGTTCCTGGAAAATCATGGAAATTTTGCTTCCGCGCAGCTTTCTCTGCTGTTCCTTCGTCAGCTTTACAATGTCATCGCCATCCAGCAGGATTTCGCCATCAGCAATTTTTCCTTTCGTTCCGGCCAGTAATCCCATCACAGAGAGGGATGTCACGCTCTTTCCACTTCCCGACTCGCCTACGATGCCAAGTGTTGCGCCGCGTCGAAGCTCCACATCGACACCGTCTACTGCTTTGATCACGCCGCCATCGGTATAGAAATACGTATGTAAATTTTTTATCTCAAGTACGTTATCAGTAGCCACTTCTGCTCCTCCTTATCAATCGGAAAGTTTCGGATCGAGTGCATCGCGAAGTCCGTCGCCTAACAGGTTAAAGCTCAGTACGGTAAGGAAAATCGCAAGACCCGGGAAAATCGTCACATACATTGCACTTGCCATATAGTTTCTTCCGTTGGAAAGAAGCAGTCCCCATTCCGGTGTCGGCGGCTGTGCGCCCATTCCCAGGAAGGAAAGGCTTGATGCTGTCAGAATGGAAGATCCAAATGACATGGAATACTGTACAATGATGTCCGGAATGGCTCCCGGCAGAATATGGTGAAACAGAATTCTTGCATCGGAAACACCGATGTTCCGTGCTGCCAGGACAAAGACGGAATTTTTCAGGCTCAGCGTTTTGCTTCGGACAAGCCGCGCAAAGGTCGGTGTAGAAAAGACAGCGACCGCAATCACAACGTTTGTCATGCCGCTTCCGAGGATTGCCACGATGGCGATTGCAAGAATCAGTCCCGGAAAAGCGAACAGGACATCGCAGATTCTCATAATAATAGAATCAATCCATCCGCCGTAATATCCGGCCAGAAGTCCGAGAATGGTACCACAGACTGCACCGACCGTAACAGCGCCGAATCCGACTGCAAGTGAAATCCGGGTTCCACAGACGATACGGGAAAACAGATCCCGTCCAAACTCATCCGTTCCAAACAGGTGCTTCATACTTGGTCCCTGCAGAATCGCATTGTAATCATACTCATTGATTCCGTACGGCACAATTTTGCTTCCGAAAAACGCAAGGAAATGAGAAAATGATAAAACAAAGCGCAACTACTGCATTTTTCTGTTTTTAAATTTTCGAACCATCTCAGAAAACGGAGTTTTAATTCTCTCCTGGATTCTCGGTCTGTACTTTTTCTTTCTTTC
>ENA-OQIR01000059-OQIR01000059.1-human-gut-metagenome-genome-assembly--contig:-NODE-59-length-45678-cov-2.459156_pt1 | contig 45678 bp, 66 predicted proteins | sample MGYA00242580_ERZ504745 | MGnify/ENA primary metagenome ERZ504745 (study PRJEB26092, sample SAMD00036214) | human gut metagenome | host: Homo sapiens | study: EMG produced TPA metagenomics assembly of...
TATTAGGAATAGATAAGAAATCTAGAAGAAAGGCAAGAACGCTGGTAGAAGGTTAGCGAGTATGGAATGCAAGCTCGTGAGAAGCAGAAGGTCTAAGTTCATCTACGGTGTATTAGAGAAGCCTTTCAGAAATTACTATAAGAAGGCTGAGAGACAGAAGGGTATGACTGGTGAGAACCTTATGATCATGCTCGAGCTCAGACTTGACAATGTTCTTTTCAGATTAGGATTCGCTAGAACAAGAAAAGAAGCAAGACAGATCGTTGATCACAAGCATGTATTAGTTAATGGTAAGTGCGTAAACATCCCTTCATACCTTGTAAAGGCTGGAGATGTTATCGAAATCAGAGAGAAGTCTAAGTCATCAGCAAGATACAAGGAAATCCTTGAGTCTACTAACGGAAGACTTGTTCCAGAGTGGTTAGAGGCAGATGCAGACGCTCTTAAGGATCAGTTAAGTCAATCCCTACAAGAGAAGTTATTGACGTTCCTGTAAACGAGATGCTTATCGTCGAGTTATATTCTAAGTAATCCGTACCGGAAATATAGAATAAAACTTATAAAACCCATAAAAAGGAGGGACTATACATGGTTGATGCAGATTTTAATTTCAAGATGCCAAAGATTGAGATGACAGAAAAATCAGAAGATGGCAAGTATGGAAAATTTGTTGTTGAGCCACTCGAAAGAGGATATGGTTTAACATTAGGTAATTCTTTAAGAAGAATTATGCTCTCTTCATTAGTTGGTACAGCTGTAAGCAGTATCAAGATTGAAGGTGTACTTCATGAATTCAGCTCAATTCCAGGTGTTAAGGAAGATGTTACTGAGATCGTCATGAACATCAAGCAGTTATCAATCAAGAACAACGGAAATTCTGTTGAGCCTTAAAGAAGCACATATTGACTTCGTAGGCGAAGGATGTAGTTAGAGCATCATGATATTCAGGTTGTATCCTGATATTGAAATAATCAATCCGGATCTTGTTATTGCACATCTTAATGGTGCAGACAGCAAGCTCACAATGGAACTTACAATCACTAATGGTCGTGGTTATGTAAGCTCTGAGAAGAATAAGAGAGATGATCAGCCAGCAGGCGTTATCGCTATTGATTCAATTTACACACCAGTAGAGAGAGTTAATATGGCAGTTCAGAATACTCGTGTAGGTCAGGATACAGATTTTGATAAGCTTACACTTGATATTTTCACTAATGGAACAATAGAACCAGATGAGGCTTTAAGTCTCGCAGCTAAGGTTTTAAGTGAACATTTAAAGGGATTCATCAATCTTTCAGAGAACGCTCAGAAAGTGGAAATCATGGTTGAGCAGGAAGAGGATGAGACTACTAAGGTCCTTTCAATGAGCATTGAAGATCTTGAATTATCTGTTCGTTCATCTAATTGTCTTAGAAGAGCTGGTATCAACACAGTTGAAGAGCTTTGCAACAAGACATCAGATGATATGATGAAGGTAAGAAACTTAGGTAAGAAGTCTTTAGATGAAGTTCTCCTTAAGCTTAAGGAAATGGGCTTACATCTTAGACCTAACGAAGATTAATTTGTAGATACGGCGGCTATACAGTAAGTCCATAAGCGCATGTGTAGCTGTTACAAATGGAGGTAAATCATGGCAAAATATAGAAAGCTCGGCAGAACATCTAGCCAGAGAAAGGCTTTATTAAGAAGTCAGGTAACAGCATTAATCGAGAATGGCAAGATTGTTACTACAGAGGCAAGAGCCAAGGAAGTAAAGAAGATGGCTGAAAAGCTCATCACACTTGCAGTTAAAGAGAAAGATAACTTCGAGACAGTTAAGGTTTCAGCAAAGGTTCCTAAGAAGGATGCTGAAGGCAAGAGAGTTAAGGAAGTTGTTGATGGCAAGAAGGTTACTGTATATGAGACAGTAGAGAAGGAAATCAAGAAGGATCTTCCTTCAAGACTTCATGCTAGAAAGCAGATGGATAAGGTTCTTTACACAGTTACAGAAGTTCCTACAGCAGCTGCTGGAAAGAAGAAGAATACTAAGACTGTTGATCTTACAAACAAGTTATTTGATGAGATCGCACCTAAGTATGCTGGTCGTCAGGGCGGTTATACAAGAATCGTTAAGATCGGTTTAAGAAAAGGTGATGCAGCAATGGAAGTTCTTCTTGAATTAGTTTAATTTCAATTGCAATTTAAGCGGGTAAGGAAACTTATCCGCTTTTTTTTGGAATCTGCGGTAAGACTTAAAAGGGCAGGAGGTCATATGGGAATAGTTAAAGCAAAAAACCTCACATTTGAATATATAAGACGAGATGAAGATGGTAATGTTGAGGGAATAACTAAAGCTGTTGATAATGTGAGTATTGACATTAAGCAGGGCGATTTTGTTGCCGTGTTAGGTCATAACGGCTCTGGTAAATCAACATTTGCAAAACATCTGAATGCGCTCGTTATGCCGACAGAGGGAACTGTGTGGGTTGATGGTATGGACACAAGGGAAGAGGAGAATACTTTAAAGGTAAGACAGACTGCCGGAATGGTATTTCAGAACCCTGATAACCAGATAGTTGGAACTCTTGTTGATGAAGAGGTTGGATTCGGACCAGAGAATATTGGTGTTCCAACGGAAGAAATATGGGAACGAGTTGAAAAAAGCCTGAAAGCAGTAGGAATGTATGCTTTCAGAAACCAGTCGCCAAACAAGCTATCTGGAGGACAGAAGCAGAGGGTAGCGATTGCGGGAATTGTAGCAATGAAGCCAAAATGTATTGTATTAGATGAACCAACGGCAATGCTTGATCCATTGGGACGAAAGGATGTACTTAATGTGCTTCATGAATTGAACAGGCAGGAAAATGTAACGGTTATACTTATCACTCATTATATGGAAGAAGTAATTGATATAGACAAGCTTTATGTAATGGATGATGGAAAGCTGGTAATGTCAGGAACACCAAGAGAAATATTCTCACAGGTAGAGAAATTAAAGAAATTGAGACTTGATGTGCCGCATGTTACAGAATTAGCCTATGAACTTCAGAAGGAAGGAGTTCCATTAAAGAATGGAATATTGACTTCAGAAGAATTTACAGAGGAACTCATTAGAGTTAGAAATGAGGGTTTCAATGTCAATAATAGTAGATAATATCAGCTATATTTATGAAAAAGGCACTGGCTTTGAGAGGCAGGCTTTGAAAAATGTGAGCTGTGCAATAGAAGATGGTGAATTTATCGGACTTATTGGTCATACAGGTTCGGGTAAATCCACATTTATACAGCATCTTAATGGACTTGTTAAACCGACTGAAGGCCATATATATTACAATGGCAGAGATATATATGAGCAGGGCTTTAATATGAAAGAATTAAGAAGCAGGGTAGGACTGGTTTTTCAGTATCCTGAACACCAGCTTTTTGAGACTGAGATATTCAAAGATGTATGTTTTGGTCCTAAGAACCTTGGCCTTTCACAAAAGGAGGTTGAAATCAGAGCATTTGAGTCGTTAAGACTGGTTGGAATAGATGATAATATGTTTTATCAGTCGCCATTTGATTTGTCAGGTGGACAGAAGAGAAGGGTTGCCATTGCAGGTGTACTTGCGATGAAACCAGATGTTCTTATTCTGGATGAACCAACGGCTGGCCTTGACCCTAAGGGAAGAGATGATATTCTTAATTGTCTTAAGTATTTAAGGGAAGAGACAGGAATGACTATTATTCTTGTGTCACACAGCATGGATGATGTTGCTAACTATGTGAGCAGAATTATGGTAATGAATGATGGTGTGCTGACATATGATGACACTCCAAGAAATGTATTCAGGCATTATAAGGAGCTGGAGGCAATAGGACTAGCAGCACCACAGGTAACTTATTTGATGAATGATTTAAAACAGGCAGGCTTTGATGTTAATACAGATGCTATCACAATTAATGAAGCGAAGGAAAGCATTCTGGCTGCCTTAAGATAAAGGAAGTAATATGATTCGAGATATAACAATAGGACAGTATTATCAGGCAGATTCGGTAATACACAGACTGGACCGAGAGTTAAGCTTATGGGTACCTTAATATTCGTAATATCCCTGTTTCTGGGAAGTAATATATGGCTGTATCTGGTTGTAGCAGCATTTTTGGCGATTGTAATTGCACTGTCAAAGATACCTCTTAAATTCATTCTTAAAGGTCTTAAGGCAATTGTAATATTAATTGTAATCAGTGCGGCATTTAATCTGTTTCTGACGCCAGGAACGCCTCTTATTAAGATATGGAAGCTGACAATAACGCATGAAGCCTTAATACGGCTGTATTCATGGTTATAAGGCTTATTTTTCTTATTATGGGTTCATCCCTTATGACACTTACAACAACGCCTAATAACCTTACAGACGGGCTTGAAAAGGGACTTGGATTTCTTAAGTACATTAAAGTTCCGGTTCATGAAATTGCAATGATGATGTCAATTGCATTGAGGTTTATCCCGATTCTTATTGAGGAAACAGATAAGATAATGAAGGCACAGATGGCGCGAGGTGCAGACTTTGAGTCAGGTAATATTATTAAGAAGCAAAAGCCATGATACCTATTCTTGTGCCCTTATTCATATCAGCGTTCAGAAGGGCAAATGAACTTGCAATGGCTATGGAGGCGAGATGTTATCACGGTTCTGAAGGAAGAACCAAGATGAAGCCGCTGAAATACTCCAGAAGAGATATTAATGCATATCTTATTATTGCATTGTATCTTGCATGCATTATTGTGGTTAAGATTACGCTTAAGTTAATATAATCATAGAGCATGCAGATAACACATTTATAATAGTTTGATTCTGGCTTTTAAGGAGGAACGCCATGCGAAGAATAAAGCTTATCGTAGCTTATGATGGAACTGAATATTCCGGCTGGCAGATTCAGCCGGAAGCACCAACTATAGAAATGTGTCTTGACAAGGCAATTCGAGAGCTTACAGGTGAAAATGTGCATGTGACCGGAGCAAGTCGTACAGACGCAGGTGTGCATGCATATGGAAAATGTAGCTGTATTTGATACGGAATCGACAATACCTGGAGACAGATTCACATTTGCACTAAACAGATTCCTGCCGGATTCAATTGTTATTCAGGATTCATGGGAAGTGTCTGGAGATTTTCACCCAAGGCACTGTAACACAAGAAAGACTTACGAATACCGCATACTTAATACTGTTGTTCCGTTGCCTCAGAAGCGCAATTTCACATGGCATGTTGCAGGCAGTATTGATATTGAAAAGATGAAAGAAGCTGCAGCATATATTGTTGGTGAACATGATTTCAAAAGCTTCTGCTGTGTGAGAACTCAGGCAGAATCGACTGTCAGGACTATATATTCACTTGAGGTTCTGCAGGAAGGCAGTGAGATAATAATCCGTATTAAAGGAAATGGATTTTTATACAACATGGTAAGAATTATTACAGGCACGCTTATTCAGGTAGGAAAAGGAAGATTCAAGCCTGAATATGTGAAGCAGATGTTAGAGGCAAAGGACAGGACTGTTGCAGGGCAGACTGCTCCTCCACAGGGACTTACACTTGTTGGCATTGAATATGTGGATAATGATGACGCAAGGGTTGTCTGATGTGGATAACTTTTTTGGATAAAACATTTGCAAAAGTATATTGACACACGTGGTTATGTGTTATATAATTCAGAAATGTGGCGTGATAAGTGCGCCCATAATTAAGGTTTTAAGTGTTTCACCAATGCCCCGGAGAGACATTTATATACATTAATAATTAAGCATTATAGCAATATTTCAGGAGGAAAACTAATGAAAACTTATATGGCTAGTGCATCTACAATCGAAAGAAAATGGTATGTAGTAGATGCTGCAGATTATACATTAGGTCGTTTAGCATCACAGGTTGCTGCTGTGTTAAGAGGAAAGAATAAGCCAACTTACACACCATTCCTTGACTGTGGTGACAATGTTATCGTAATTAACGCTGATAAGGTTAAGTTACAGGAAAGAAGCTTGACCAGAAGTTACTACAGCCACTCAGACTATGTTGGTGGTTTAAAGGAAACAACACTTAAGGAAATGATGGAAAAGAAGCCTGAGAAGGTTATCGAGCTTGCTGTTAAGGGAATGCTTCCAAAGGGACCTTTAGGACGTCAGATGTTCACAAAGCTTCATGTTTATGCTGGTCCAGATCATGAGCAGGCAGCTCAGAAGCCAGAAGTATTAAAGTTTTAATATAAGGACACATATAAGGAGGAATTAACAGTGGCTAAGAAAGCAAACGGAAAGTTCTACGGAACAGGTAGAAGAAAAAGCAGTATTGCTAGAGTATATTTAGTACCAGGTAATGGTAATATTACAATAAATAAGAGATCACTTGATGAATATTTCGGTCTTGAAACACTTAAGGTTGTAGTTAAACAGCCATTAGTTCTTACAGAGACAGCTGACAAGTATGATGTAATCGTTAACGTACACGGTGGCGGATACACAGGTCAGCTGGTGCTATCAGACATGGTATCTCAAGAGCACTTCTTCAGGTTGATTCAGACGAGTACCGTCCATCACTTAAGAAGGCTGGTTTCTTAACAAGAGATCCAAGAATGAAGGAGAGAAAGAAGTACGGTCTCAAAGCAGCTCGTCGTGCTCCACAGTTCTCAAAGAGATAATATTTCAACAATTCAGTGCGTCTTACGACGTTTCAGAAAAGTGTATTACACCTCAGGACTTTTTGTCCTGGGGTGTTTTTTTAGTTTGTTGAACTATGGTATTATTATAATATAATGAAAAAATTATTTGATTGGAGTGATTTAAATGAAAGATTATGCGGTTCTAACTAATGATGGAAAGTATACAATTTTTGAATTTAATAACCAAAGAATTCGTTTTTATCACTTCTGATAAATTGGAGAGATATACGAAAATAGTCGAGTGGGATAATGGATATCTGGTTGTCATGGCAAAGTATAAAGAAATGCCAGAAGTTGAAGAATATATAGATTTAATTCCAATACTTAACATGCTATATTATGATACAGAAACATTCTTAAACCAATAAAGGAGGTTAAGATAGATGCAGCTTAGTGTAAAAGATATAGCTGATAATGCAAATATGATTATTAATGGATATGCCTATACAAAAGATGGTGATTATATAAGAGTGCTTAATCTTAACTGCTTGAATAATGCAGCCGTTATTTATAAAGATAAAATAGTAGAGACGAATATGGACGATATTGAAATTCAGATTGTGTTAGATTATTACAATAAAAATAAAGAGTTTATGGAGGAAGCCGATGCCGAAGTATTATGAATTTAAGGTGTGTGGTTATTATTTATATTATACTGCAAGCTGTGTTATAGAAGCTATGCATGTCCATGCAAGTGACAGAAAATTAACAGAGGCAGGTTCAGCAAAATTCTTTGTAAAAAGTGATGGGGATACGACTATTGAAAAACAAGGCCAATTAAATGAGCGTGAAGTAAGAGAAATTAGGAAATTTATAAAAAAAGAACTATAAAGAAATGTATTTAAAATGGCAACAGTTGGCGAATACGGGATATTATGGAGAGTAAATTTTAATTAATGAGTAATTCTGGGAATGTGCAGGTAGTCTTAGAAATACATCTATATGCCACTATCATACATAAATTCCTTATTTCTGACTAATTTGTTCATTTTTTCACAATATCAAATTTATCTTGCGAAAAACAAGGACATACATTTTCACACGAAGCTATGACAGAACTAGCTAAATGACTACCTATCTTCATAGCCTCAAGCATACTCTTACCATAAGTTAGTCCAGCACTTGTCCCAGCACAAAATGCATCTCCTGCTCCTGTTGTATCCTTTACCTCGATTTGACGAGCCTGACAAAAGCCGCTTTCACCATTGCTTTTCACATATAAAGATCCCGCTTCACCAGGTGTTACAATCAAAGAGTTAAATTCGGATTGCTGCAGTTCATCAATCAATGTATGACATAATTCTTCTGCTGATATCTCTTTAAAATCTCTTGAAAAAAGAATACTCGATTCTAATTGATTACAGATCAAACAATCAAATTGCTTCAAAAGATCTTTTCTTTCAATCGCAATATTCATATTGCTGACAACACCAAATAATTTTTTATTATGTTTTTGACATAAATAAACAACTTTTTCAACAATTTCCTCATCCATATCTATTTCAGCCACCACAGAATCGCTATTTTCAATAATTGCGTCTCCATTTTCTTCTAAAATTGAATAGATCGGCATTAAATTCGGACGATGAGATATTGAACCCGCTAATTCTCCATTATGATCAAAAACAGCTAGCCATGTACCCATACCGTTTTCGATAGATTTCATATAATCTGTATTCACATTTCGATTTTGCAATCTCTGTTTAACATCTTCTCCTAATGCCGTATTATCAACAATACTAACAAAGGTTGAGTTTAAACCTAAATTCGCAATATCTTCTACAACATTTCGTGCTACACCACCATGAATATACTCAATATATCCTGCATTTCTCCCGTCAGGAACATATATATCTTGTGGAAAGCCTTTAATATCCACAAAAATCGCACCTACTACGACAATTCCATTCTTTTTTTGAATCACGTTATTTTTCACCTTTCATTTCAAATAAGATATCTCTTAATTGTGCTGCTCTTTCGAAATCTAAAGTACGAGCTGCCTCTTTCATTTCCTGCTCCAATTCTTTGATCATCTTTTCCTTTTGTTTTGCCGGCAACTTTTTCTTCTTCAAATACTTAGCCGCCATTTCCTTTGTTTCTTTAGAACGAACGACATCATGGATTGGTTTAATAATTGTCTTTGGAACAATTCCATGTTTTTCATTATATTCCATTTGAATCGATCTACGTCTTGCAGTTTCATCCATGGCTTCCTGCATACTTTCTGTTATCTTATCTGCATACATAATAACTTTACCTTTGGCATTACGTGCTGCACGACCAATGATCTGAATTAAGGACCTTCGTGATCTTAAAAAGCCTTCTTTATCTGCATCTAATATTGCGATCAAGCTGACTTCCGGAATATCCAAGCCTTCTCTTAATAAGTTGATACCTACAAGCACATCATATTTACCTTGGCGTAAATCATGAATGATCTCAGTACGTTCAATCGTTGTAACTTCATGGTGTAGCCATGCTACCTTTAAATCCATATTCTTTAAATAGGAAGTTAAATCCTCTGCCATACGAACCGTCAATGTCGTGATCAATGTTCTTTCATGTCTTTCAATACGCTCCTTGATTTCATCTACCAAATCATCAATCTGCCCTTCAATAGGACGCACTTCGACTTCAGGATCTAATAATCCTGTTGGACGAATGATTTGTTCAACAATTTCTCCATGCGTTTGATCCAATTCGTAATCACCCGGTGTTGCAGATACAAAGATGGCATTTTTAATCAATCCTTCAAATTCATTAAAACGCAAAGGACGATTATCCAAAGCACTTGGAAGTCTAAATCCATAATCCACTAATACTTGTTTTCTTGCACGATCTCCATTATACATACCTCGAATTTGTGGTAAAGAAACATGGCTTTCATCTACTACAAGTAAAAAATCGTCTGGGAAATAATCAAATAGTGTATAAGGTCTTTCACCTGGTTTTCTGCCATCAATATGCCTTGAATAGTTTTCAATACCTGGACATACACCAAACTCCCTTAAGGCCTCTATATCATAGCGACATCGTTGTTCTAAACGTTCTTTTTCTAATGGTTTACCCTGCTCATCAAAGTAGGCTAATCTTTCATCCAATTCTTCTTGAATGGTATCTGCTGCATGATTGATGATATCCATACTTGTACGCATAACCATTAGCTGGATAAATAATATATAACTGATAAGACTGGTTGACATGTCCTGTCACTGGATCGACTTCACATATTCTTTCCACTTCATCATCAAACATTTCAATTCGAATCAAGTAACGATCTGTATGTCCAGGTGTGATTTCAATGACATCGCCACGCACTCTAAAAGTTCCTCTTAATGGATCTGTATCATTACGCTTATATTGTTGATGGACCAATGCCAACATCAATTCATTTCTTTCTATGATTTGTCCAGTTCGCAAAGTAAAAATCATATGACGATATTGTTCTGGATTGCTTGCACCATAAATAGAGGCAACACTTGCTACAATAATCGTATCTCTTCTTTCTAAGACACTATTTACAGCTGCCATTCTAAGCATATCCAATTCTTCATTGGTCTTTGTATTTTTATCAATATACGTATCCGTTTTTGGCAAATAAGCTTCCGGCTGATAATAATCAAAATAAGATACAAAATATTCCACGCGATTGTGTGGAAAGAATTCTTTAAATTCCGAATATAATTGTCCTGCCAAAGTTTTATTATGTGCAAACACCAAGGTTGGTCGATTGACTTGAGCAATCACATTTGAGATGGTAAATGTTTTTCCAGTTCCTGTAGCTCCTAACAATACTTGAAACTTTTTATCTTCTTTTAAACCAGAAACCAATTCTTTAATCGCTTCTGGCTGATCTCCACTCGGTTTATATTCAGACACTAATTCAAACTGATCTTTCATAGCTTCACATCCTTCTTCTTCATTATATACAAAAAGTAGGCTTATCCCTACTTTTGAGCCTCTTCGATTGCTTTTTGTCTTTGTACATCATCGCTAGGTGTTTCATTTATCTTCAACAATACTTTTTCCACCAAAAGATCCCACGTTGTTTTGTCACAATCCCCTGTTACTTCTAAGCCATGATCCTGTTGAAAATTTGCCAAACCTTGAGAACTCGTATTCGAAAAATATGTATCTGTTCGATCAACATTATATCCTAAATACTGTAGATACACTTGAAGAGCTTTGGCATTATCATCCACACTATCTTTTTAATAACATCCTTTTTCTTGAATTTGTAATAGGATGTTGTCTTAGCTTCACCAAGCTCGACTTCAATATCTGGTTTAAATCCTTTTTTATTAATACTTGTTCCATTTGGCGTATACCAATGTGCTATTGTATATTTAAAACTTGTTCCATCCGAGAATGGTACGGTCACTTGTTCTGTACCTTTACCATAGGATGTTGTACCAACTGTAGTTACTTTATCCCCAAGATTATCTTTTAAAGCACCAATCAACACTTCCGATGCACTTGCCGTATTTTCATTTTGTAAAACAACAATTTTGTCCATCTTTACCTGATTGAATTCATCTTTTGTCTTTTGTTTGGTCACTTTTCCATTCTTATCTTTTTCTGTAAATACAACTGACTTTTTTGGAATCAAAGAACTTGAAATTTCTAATGCAGCATTTAAATAGCCACCACCATTATTACGTAGATCCAATACTAATTTTTTGATGCCTGCATCTTGTAGACGAGTCAATGCTTTTGAGAAATCTTTTCCACTATTTTCTGAAAAACTCGATAAAATAATTTCTCCATATCCTTCATATATATTGCATACAACTGTTGAATCAAAAGTACCAGGAATTAAATTTGTAGTATATTCTTTTCCATCACGAAGATATTTTGTCTTCACGCTCTTACCTTCATGCGCCTTAATATATTTAATGATTGTATCCGAATCATTTTCACTACATTTTAAATCATCTAATGAAATAATTTCATCATTGGGTTTTAAGCCCTTTTTATCTGCCGTTGAATTAATATATACATTGGATACTACAAAATTTTTATTCTCATTTAAATAAAAGGAAATCCCCAATCCAACATTGCTTCCTTCAAGACTGCTTGAGAAGCTTTGGCCTGTTCCAAATTAAAATAGTTTGTATGAATATCCTTATCCAATGTAGTCATTCCTGTAATGGCTTGTTCCATTAATTTGGAATCTAAATTTTTCACTTTATTTGAATAATACCAATCCGAATTCAAAATAGAATAGATCGTATCAAATTTTTCGCGTTCTTTACTATCGGCTGATGTTGTTTTATTTAAAACAACAGGTACACTAACACCAGCACCAAAACATACGACACATAATAATATGATTAATAATTTCTGACTCTTTTTACTCATAAACTCATCCTACTCTAAAACAAAATGGGACGAATCATTCGCCCCAATAATTCTATACAAAAAGTATACGAAACAATTTTTTATTCTGCAATGGTTTTTATCGTTTCATTTTTAAATATTTTCTTGCCGCAAGCAAAGAGGCAAAGCCACCAATCAAAACACCCGCAAGAATGATAGAGAATCCTACTTGAAAACGGATTGTGTTTGGTTTAAACATGGCAAACATCGGTGTAAATAATTGTCCACCTAGACTTGTATATAGCTTTTCATATCCAAAATGAACAATTAAATACGGAATTACAGCTCCAAGTAATCCAATTAAGATTCCTTCTACAATAAACGGATTACTAATAAAGCCATTTGTAGCACCTACAGTTCGCATGATCATGATTTCATCTTGCCTTGAATCAATTGTTGTGCGAATCGTATTATAGATCAAATATAAGGATAATATGACCAACAATGCAACAAGGCCCAAACCAATTTTTTGAATCATATTCAACATTTCAACTAAAGAAGTGACACTATCTCCACCAAAAGCTGTACTCGCTACACCATCGATTTTCTTGATTTGTGCACTTGTTTTACGAATGTTAGAAGCATCCTTTAGATAAACAAAGAACGCATTTGACAAAGGATTCGAATCTCCTCTATATGCTTTAAAAGCCGAACCTTTTTCTTTGATCATCAATTCCAATTCATTGTCTTTGGATGAAAATTCAACTTTATCCACATTTTTTAATTTGGAGATTTTATCATTTATATCTTGCATAGAAGCTTCATCCTTTATATCCTCATTTAATATGACATGAATGCTTAAATCTTTTTGTACGTCATTCGAAAAATAATTCACATGAAGTCCTATAATTAGAACAGCTCCAATTAATAATAACGTAATACCAATTGCGCTAATGGCGGAAAAACATAACATGATATGTCTTTTCATTTGTAAAAAGGCATATTTAAGTTCATATAAAAAAGTTCTTAACCCTTTCATAGACTCTTATACCCACCTCTATTCGAATCGTGAATCACATATCCTTTATCGAGCATAATCGTACGTTTTTTAAAACGGTCTACCAAACTTTATCATGTGTAACCATCATAATCGTCGTATCAAGTTTTTTATTGATTTTTTCAAGCAAGGTAATGATTTCTAAACTTTTTTCTGGATCTAGATTTCCTGTAGCTCATCCGCGATCAAAACCATTGGCTTATTTGCGATGGCACGCCCAATTGTGACACGCTGTTGTTGTCCACCAGATAATTCATCTGGATAGCTTCTGGCTTTTTCTTTCAAGTCTACAAGATCTAAGACTTCCATGACACGTTTTCGAATTTGTTTACGTGGCATACCCACAACTTCTAGAGCAAACGCAATATTTTCATAAACAGTTAGCTTAGGTAATAAACGATAATCTTGGAAAACACACCCAACATTACGTCTGTAGTATGGAACTTTTCTATGTTTCAATGCACCTACATTGACTCCCCCTACAATAACAGTTCCTTCATCTGGAACAATTTCGCCATTTAACACTTTGATCAATGTTGACTTCCCTGAACCAGTAGCTCCAATCACATACACAAATTCACCTTTATCAATATGTAAATTTACATGATTTAAAGCATGTACCCCATTGGGATATGCTTTTGAAACATCTTTTAAATCAATCATAATGTTCCTCCTAACTAAAGAACTTTTCTGGTCTTTCTCGACATGGTGCTGCACTTCCTGCTTCACAAGTACTTCCTCCAGACCATCCTGTTCCCCACGCAAAATCAGCTCCGGCACTAAAACGAGCTACCGCATCACTAACAGACATCGATCCTAGATTATAAACTTCAATATGTGTATGTGCTCCACTTGAATTTCCTGAATTTCCAGATAATGCGATTGTTTGTCCTTGTGAAACACTCTGTCCTGCACTTACATAAATGCTTTGCGATAAATGGAAGAAACTTACGGCATATAATGTACCATTCACATTACATAACATTTGAATTGTATTTCCTCCACCGGCAGGATAACCAGTCCAGTTACCTAAATAACCACTATTACTTCCTACTGGAGCTGCGGCATATAAAATAACACCACTTGCTGGAGCTACAACAGCCGTCCCTACAGGAGCTGCCCAATCTAGACCTAAATGAAGCCCACCACTAGCATAAGCCCATGTACCAGCACTTTTACTTCCTCCTTGTACGGGTTGTATAAAGCCTGAAACCGATTCAATGGTACCAGAGAAGCTTGTTGAAATCACAAAATCACGAATCGAACTCATATCTACTTGTGCAGATCTTTTTTCCGCTTCTAACTGAGCGATTTGTTTCTGATATTCTTCAACTAGCTTGTTATAAGATTCCTCTAATTCACTTGCTTGTTTCTTTTGGTTTTCTAATTCTGCCTTTTGACTTTTTGCGTCTGCATCCAAACGCTTTTGTTCATCTTGCTGCAAAACAAGTTCTTTCTTTAATTTATTTAACTTTTTAATTTGCGACTGATCATCTTCGGTAATTCTTTCGACACCTGAAATACGACGAAGCATATCACTCAAACTATCCGATCCCATAATCAAATCAATAATCATATTTGTACCAATCGTTGTTTGTTCATTTTTCATTCGCGTTTCAATTTGTTCATTCCAAGCTTCGATTTCCGCTTCCTTAGCCTTGATTTTCGTTTCAAGCTCTTCAATATTCTTTTCAATCATCTCAATCGATTTTTCTTTTTCACTAATTTGTGTTTGTAAATTTGTAACCAATTCTTTTTGTTCCTTTGCTAGCTTCTCCATTTTTGAAGTATCACTCTGCAAAGAAGCTATGCTTGAATTATAAGAATTAATACTATCTTGAAGATTTTGTTTACGATTCTTTTGATATTCCTGAAATCCTTGACAAGCTTTTACTCCCGATTGAGAAGTTTGCGCTTGGCTACACTTGGCATACCAAGTTTCTGTATCCGAATAGTCTTCGGCTGAAACAGGCATAATCAATGAGCAGGCCATAGCTAAGCTTAAAAACCTGCACCAGCTCTATATTTTATCATCGTGTCCACCTCAAATATTTTCTAACTGCCAAATAACTTCCTAGCATTCCTACAACCATTCCAATCAAAAGAATGCCACCAGAAGTCCAAAGTACGAATGGATATGGTTTTAACATTGTCATCATATTGCTAAAAAACATACCATTCAATACATGGTATAAACCTGTATATCCAAATATACAAATCAAAACAGGGCCTAAAGCACCCCAAAATCCAATAAAAATTCCTTCTAATACAAATGGAAAAGAGATGTACCAATTATAGGCCCCAACTGTTCGCATGATCGCAATCTCATCTTTACGTACTAAAATCGTCATTTTAATCGTATTTCGAATCAAGAATACGGCAATCAACACCATAAGTCCTACAAAGACACTTCCCCATACACGGATATTCTTAAACAATTGAATCATCGTATTGATTGCACTACCTCCATAGGTAGCCTTAACGACACCATCCATCTTAGAAATTTTTTTTGTCACCTTTGAAATTTTCGTATTATCTTTTAATTCCACATTTAAAACATCATATAAAGGATTTTTATCCTTCCCTTTATATTGTTTAAACATAGGTCCGTTTTCTTTGATCAACGCATCCAGTTCATCATCTTTACTTGAATATGTGACTTTCTTTACAGAAGACGTAGAAGCAATCGAATCAGCTAATTCACTAATTTCTTCATCTTCTAGTGTTGGATTTAAAGAAACTTGAATCATAAATTCATTTTCAATTTGATTGGTAAATCCTCCGACATTCACGTAAATCACAAATATAAACAAGGCCATCAATAAAGCAATGCCAATCGATACAATGGAAGAAAAAGTCATTGAGAAATGACGATGCATATCTTTATTGGCATTACGCACTAGTCTTGGTAAACTCTTAAAAAACAGTAACATTTTATCACTACATCACTAATTATAACACAGCTATCAAATTGACCTACAAATCACAAAATTTCACATACACCTTAATTCTAATTTTTCCATGTGAAAATAACATTAAAACCGAAAAAAAAGATCGATTTCTCGATCTCTTATAAACTTTGACCTACCGCATCTGCTTTTTAATAGCCGCAATAAATTCTTCTTTTGTGAATGGGAAAGGTGCATTTTTCCACTCATTGGTTTTTGTAGCTGCTTGGGTCAAAGCTTCTAAATGGCTTTCATTCAAATCCATATCCGCTAAAGTCACTGGTAAGCCGATTGATTTATTGAATTTTGCCATTTTCATTAAGTTTTCTTCGTCTTTGGCATATGCATACAATACTAATACACCAAAGGATACTACTTCACCATGTAAATGGTGTCCGTTACGTGCAATTGAGCAGCTTCCATTATAGAAGGCATGTGCAATGCTTGAATTATAATAATATTCTGGTTGGTTCGTTAAGTTTGAAACGTATCCAGTAGATACAACAATATCCAAGGCGATGGCTTCGATTGCAGCTGAATTTGTATCATTTTTACAATCTTCCATACCTTGTTTACCATATTTCAATAATGGTTCTGTACAAGTTTTAGCTAATGCCAAACCCATTGTAGCTGTATGATCTAGAGTCTTTCCTTGCGTTGCGAATTCAACTTCACATTGTTTAGACAAGGCATCCCCAATTCCTGCCCAGAAATATTCGCTTGGTGCTTTTGCGATAACATCTGGATTGATAAAGATATGTGCTGGACAATGCGGATATGAATAGTGGTCCAACGCTCCATTATCATCATAGACTACGGCAATAGCTGTAGCGGCCGAACAGTTTGAACAGATTGTTGGAAATGAGAAGACCATTTTGTCATCCATTTCAATGGATGCAGTTTTACAAGTATCGATAGCTTTTCCTCCACCAATCGCAAAGATAACATCGGCTTCTTGTACGTTTGGATTTGAAGTCAATTTATGAACGTTTGTCATTGTGCTATCAACACCATATACAATTGAATCTGTAATAATAATATCAGTCTCTTTAATGGCTTCACGAATTCTTGGCTCAGCAGCTGCCAAAGCTCTTTTACCACCAATCAATACAACCTTTTTAACATTGTATTTTTCACATACACTTGGGATTTCGTTGTAACAACTTTCTCCGACTGAATAATTAGACATTTCAATTGTTTTCATAAACTTCTACTCCTTCTTTTACTTCAACATTTTCTGTATGATAATTCTTGTATACACCGACCGTTAAGAATGGAACAATGATGATTGCGATAGCTAAATATCCACAATAACCATATCCATATTTAATAATATTTGTTAATCCAGCCATTGAAATCGTCATAGATACTACAATAATAAATGCAGATACAATGATTCTTTTCTTTACTGGATTTTCTACATTCTTTAAAACACGAATATTTTCAAAGCGAGCCACAAATCCGAATGTTGTTGTTACTGCTGTAGAAATTAAGCAAAGTAATAAACAAATACCACATACAACAACCATCCAGTTGGCATTCATTGCATTTAAACTTGTCAATGTAGGTAGAGTTGTTTCTCCATAAACACCCTTCCAAGAAATTAACATCAATACACTTAATACTAATGCGACAGCATTCATCACAAATGAGATCCACATTGCTTTTGAACAAGAATTACGATCTGGTAAGATAGCTCCACAAGCAACGATTGTTGGTAATGTCACACATTGAAAGCCTGCATATGTAAATGCATTTAAGATAGCTTTAGGCATATTCATAAAACCATTTACAGTAAAGTCATTTGCTAAAATAGCTCCAATATTTTGACCTTTCATAATTCCCATACCATAAATAACAATAGCTGTTACTAAGATAGCCATACCCATATATGTACTTGCCATTCTTACAACACTTGCGCCAAAAATGGTTAAGCAAAGAACAACGATTCCAACCGCAACAACACAAGCATAATAATTAAATCCAAAGTATTGTTGCAATGCACTTGCAGCTCCACTAATAGCTGCTGCAACAGCCATCAAAACCATGATATTAAAGAAGATCTCAAATAAGATTTCCAACTTATCAAATGGATGATATAAGTTTTCAAACAATTCCTTTGCGCTTGTCAAATTTCTCTGGTTATACATCACCATGGCTTCTCGCATTGTCAATATCAATAGCAACATAGCTATTATGGCACTCACAATACCAGTCCATCCTAAACCTACATAATATGTATTTGCCTGATTTCCTGTGGCAAATCCACCTCCAGCATGTGCTGAGAATAATACGGCGCCTACTGAAAATATCGCCATTTTTCCAACTTTTTGTGCTTTCATACTTTTCCTCCTATAGCGTGCACAACAAGCTAACAAAAAAACCAATCGTTTCTTGCTGCCTGTTAGACAGAAGAGACGAAAGGTTAGAATTACAATACTTCCGCGGTACCACTCTTCTTCATTCATTTAAGAATGCACTCATTTCAGATGCTATCACATCCTGCTTCATTAACGTTAAGCATACGTTCAAAGTCTTATCAACCTGACCACTCCATGGTAAGTTCAAAGTTTAATCTTTCATGTCTTGCACCAACCGACAACTCTCTAACAAAGACTTTCCTTTTACTACTCCATTTCCTTGTGTTTTGTGCGTTTATAATATCACCACATTTTCATTTATGCAAGCATTTTCTTACATTTATTTTCAGTAAATTCAAGCCTATGTTTTACATTCATCAAAAAAAGGTACGCATTACCCATGTATACCTTCAATTTCTAATAATTTTTCTTTCTTCTCAATTCCACCTGCATATCCAGTTAAACTATTATTGGAACCAATCACTCTATGGCAAGGAATCAAAATTGATATCTTATTATGTCCCACAGCACTTCCCACTGCTTGTGCTGACATTGTTGGTGAAATCATTCTTGCGATGTCCTTATATGTCATAGTTTTACCATAGGGTATTTTAAGAAGAAGTTGCCAAACTTTCTTTTGAAACTGTGTTCCAATTAAATGCATCTTAGGCAAAGCCTTTGGCTCTTTACCTTTAAAATAAAGATTTAACCATTCTTTTGTTTCTTTTAATACAGCCGTTTCTTCTTCAATTGGTTCTTTTAAACCATTCGCATAATATTTTTGATTTTCAAACCAAACGCCAATCAATCCAATTTCATCAGCAGCCAATAACATTTTACCCAATGGTGAATCATAATATTGTATAAACATAATCGTCCTCTTTATATAGAAAAAAAGCCATCCGAAGATGACTTACTTTTTAAAATTGGTGGAGCGTATCGGGATCGAACCGATGACCCCCTGCGTGCAAGGCAGGTGCTCTCCCAGCTGAGCTAACACCCCATATCTTCAGCAAATGGTGGGCCTGAATGGACTTGAACCAACGACCTCACCCTTATCAGGGGTGCGCTCTAACCACCTGAGCTACAGGCCCATTCGCTGAATGCCTATTAAATATACCATGTGATTTTATATTATGCAAGTCTTTTTTTTGATTTTTTTTAAATATTATAATTAATTTAGTTTTAGACATGAATACTGTCAATTTAATGATTATAATACAAATAATATGGAGGTAGCCTATGAGTCAAATAAAATGTCCTAATTGTGGAACTGTATTCCAAGTTGATGAGAGTCAATATCATGAAATCTTACAACAAGTTCGTAATGAAGAATTTGAAAAGGAATTAAAAGAAAGAGAAAAGAATTCAAATCAAATCATTCAATCTAAATTAGAAAAAGAATATGAATCTAAATTAAGCCAGAAAACTTTAGAAATCAAAGAGCTTCAGGCAAATAAAGAACAAGAAATCATTTCTTTAAAAGAACAATTAAAGTCTACTGAACAAATTATCAAGAGTGAAACCGAAAAGGCTTATCAAGAGCAATTAAATAAGAAAGAGCTTGAAATCAAACAGCTACAATCGGATTTTAATCAAAAACAAAATGATAAAGAACAAGAAGTCATTTCATTAAAAGAAAAGCTAGAAGCAAGTACGCAGTTAACAAAAACTGAAACACAAAAAGAATATCAGGAGCAATTAAATCAAAAAGATTTAGAAATATCTAAACTCAATGCCAAATTAGAACAGATTCTTTCACAGAATAAAATCAATGAATCTAAGACTGAACAAAAATATAAATTACAGCTGCAGGCAAAGGAAAATGAAATTCAAGCTTTAAAGAGTAACATTTCAAATAATGAAAAGGTATTAAAGGCAAACCTTGAAAATACTTACCAATCTCAGTTAAATGAAAAGAACCTTGAAATCCAGTCTTTAAAACAAGATATGGATAAAGCCAAGGTTGAAAACGAATTGAACGTAAAGAGCATTAAACAAGACCTACAAAATCAAATTGAACAGGATAAAATGAAATATCAGCTTCAAGAAAAGAGTTTGCAGGAAAAATATGATACTTTACTACAGACCAAAGATGAACAGATTGCTTACTATAAAGATTTCAAATTGAAACAATCCACTAAAATGATTGGGGAATCTTTAGAACAGCATTGTGAAATCGAATTCAATAAGCTTCGTGCGACTGGTTTTCAAAATGCATACTTTGAAAAAGATAATGATGCTCGTACAGGATCTAAGGGTGACTATATCTATCGTGAATTAGATGAGAATGGTGTAGAAATCATTTCAATTATGTTTGAAATGAAAAACGAGAATGATAAAACAGCTACAAAACATAAGAATGAAGATTTCTTAAAGGAATTAGATAAGGATCGTAATGAAAAAAATTGTGAATATGCCGTTCTTGTTTCTATGTTAGAGCCAGAAAATGAATTGTATAACACGGGTATTGTTGATAAATCGCATCGCTATCCAAAGATGTACGTAATTCGTCCACAATTCTTTATTCCTATGATCACCATTTTAAGAAATGCCGCATTCAATTCTATGCAGTATAAAAATGAATTGCAGTTGATGCGTAATCAAAATATTGATATTACACACTTTGAAGAGAACATGAATGATTTCAAAGAAAAATTCTCTAGAAATTATAGGATTGCATCGGATAAATTCGCAAAAGCTATCGATGAAATCGATAAAACAATTTCACATCTTCAAAAGACAAAAGAAGCGCTGTTATCAAGTGAAAGACAATTGCAATTGGCTAATAATAAAGCAGAGGATCTTACAATCAAGCGTTTAACACGAAATAATCCTACAATGAAACAAAAGTTTGATGAATTAAAGAAAGATAACAAATAAAGGACATTTCCAATATAGGAGATGTCCTCTTTTTTAAAACATATTCATGAATAATGAATGATAATCCAAAGAATCGTAAATATTAAATATAAAAGGTTAGGAATTTGCTTAAAGAATCTTGCATACCAATTCTCATTTGTCTTCTCCTCTTTAATAAATGCATTCACTTCCTTTGATTTTAATATTATTGTAATGAGACCATAAATCACAAATACCATGATCACAACAGTAATTAAAACAAAGTTATCTGAATATACCGACATCAAAGCCAGAAGATTATTTCCAGCATGAGCTAATATCGTAACGAGAAGACTATCTGTTTTTAAACACATATAACATAGTATTAAACTCATAAAGAATGCTGGTACAGCCTGTGTCATATTCAAATGTAACAAGCCAAACAATAAAGAAGTAACAAGAATTGCGAATACTTTATTATATTTGGATAGCACTTGCAAAATCATACCTCTAAAAATCAACTCTTCAAATATCGGTGCAAGTATGACAACACTAATAAAAGTAAACAGATTGTATAGAAAACCTCCACTTAATGAAAAATCTGGGCTTGTATCTGGAAATCCAAATTTTGATAATAACGCTCCAATAATACCGATCGCATAATTTAAGAAGTACATCATAGCTATGGTGTCTATTATTTCTTTTGGCTTAAACGAGAACTTCAAATCTTTGGTACTTCTTTTAAAAGAATTACTCATAAACCATAACAGGATAATTCCAGATATAAAAGATATCAACATTTCTATACATGCATTAATTGCAGAATAATCATAATACAAAGAATACATAATTAAAGGCATAGCTACAAAGCTAAACAAAAAAGAGAGTGTTAGCTGCATAATAATATATAGCCATAATGAGCCTCCAACCTTACTCAATTCTTTATCAGGCATAAATTTAGGTGGTTGTTGCATAAAATCCCTACTTTCTTAAATTTATTCTAACACAAAAGAGGCCCTTAGGCCTCTTGTAAAATATGAAGTTTTCTTAATGATTCCTCAATTGAATCTAAATCTTCTTTTGATTGTGCACTCACCGTATGACAATGATATCCACTCGTTAGATCCGTTAAAGGTTTTGCCTGATTCTGTGAAATAGAATCAATGAATTCCTTGACTTGTTTTCTAGAACTAATGTTCATTTTAGCTTCTAACATACCGTATACATCATGTTTGACAAATACATTTTCGATACAACCACCACAATCTACGATCGCATTCATTTCTTCTTCCATACGATCATTCAAATGAAAACAAGAAAATACTCTTCGAACTCTTTGAGGTGAACATACATATCCTTTGTGTGTCGCATAAATATGAACATTTCTTGCCTTTAATAAGGCAATATCTTGCACAATAACTTGTCTTGAAACATTAAATTTTTTAGAAAGCGCTGTTCCAGAAACCGGTCCTTCACTTTTTGAAATCATGTCATAAATGGCTTGAAGTCTAGCTTCCTTTTCCATTTATTTCACCTGCAGATTTTTTAAAGACAAATCCAGAATTGGTGCTGAATGTGTTAAAGCACCACTAGAAATATAATCAACACCTAATGCCGTTAGTTTTCAATGTTCTCTTTAGTAACATTTCCAGAACATTCTGTTTCGGCTCTTCCATCAATGATTTCGATTGCCTTTTTCATATTCTCAACGCTCATGTTATCCAACATAATTATATCAGCACCTGCTTCAACCGCTTCTTTTACTTGTTCTAAAGTTTCAACTTCTACTTCAATCTTACGAACAAAAGAAGCATAATTCTTTGCCATCTTAATTGCATTTGTGATAGACCCAGCCGCTGCAATATGATTATCCTTCAACATAACACCATCTGATAAATTGTATCTATGATTATTTCCACCGCCAACACGCACTGCATATTTTTCAAATACACGCATATTTGGTGTTGTTTTTCTCGTATCCAATAATTTTGTCTTTGAACCCTTTAAGTAAGATACGACACGATTTGTATAAGTGGCAATTCCACTCATTCTTTGAAGATAATTCAAAGCCGTCCTTTCACCAGATAAAAGAACACGAACATCTCCAGAAACTTCGGCCAATAATTGTCCGTTTTTTACTGCATCCCCATCTTTTACATAAATTTTACTTCCATGCTTTCATCTAATAAATAAAAGACTCTTTCAAACACTTCAAGACCTGCAATAATCCCATCTTCTTTACAGATTAATTGTACCTGCCCATATTGATAGGAAGGCATTACTGCATTTGTTGAAACATCTTCACTTGTTATGTCTTCCTGCAAAGCTTGGATCAAATAAGTGATCCACATTTAAACGCATTGTATTCTTATCCACGAGCTTGTCTCTCTCTTTCTATTTCTTCAAGTACCATATCATGATACATCTTTTCTTGATTTGATAATTGATGTGACTTAGTCGTATTTGCCAAACAATCAAAATCACTTGTATAAGCCGGTTCCTTTTTCAATAAATCAACAACGGCTCTTTTACCCCACACTAAAGATTCAAGTAATGAGTTACTAGCCAAGCGATTTTTCCCATGAACTCCATTACAGCTAGTTTCTCCTACCGCATATAAGTGCGACATAGAAGTACGCGAATCTTTATCTACATGAATTCCACCATAAAATAGTGCTGAGCTGGCGTAACTGGAATCCACTCTTTTGTACAGTCATATCCTTCTTCTAAACACTTTTCATAAATGTGAGGAAATGATTCTTGATGACTTCTTCACCTAAAACAGTCATATCCATCCAAACATAAGGCATATCATCCTTCTTCATTTGTTCGCGAATCTTTTGTGTCATAATATCACGTGGCAACACTTCATTCGCAAAACGTTTTCTGTCTTTTCCATAAAGCTTAGCCCCTTCACCACGAACCGATTCACTAATAAGGAAGGCTCTTCCTTTTTTCTTTGTATATAAAGTTGTTGGGTGAATCTGCACATAATCCACATTTTCTAATTTGATACCATGCTGGATTGCAATCGCAATGGCATCTCCTGTTAAGTGTGGATAATTTGTTGAATGAGCATACAATCCTCCAATTCCTCCACACGCAAAGATTGTATAACCTGCCTCAATGCACATTTCAATTGTTGTTGGCATCTTTGCCAAACACCATAACATACATTATCCTTTTCAATAATGTCTGTCATTGTGACATATTCCATAATCGTTACATTCTCTAATTTGCGAACCACATCTAATAAAGTGGATGTAATTTCCTTTCCTGTAATATCTTCATGGAATAAAATACGTGGTTTAGAGTGTGCTCCTTCACGCGTATAATCTAATTTGCCATCTTTTGTCGCAAAATCAACACCATATCCAATCAATTCATTAATAATGTCACGGCTTGAATTGATCATGATTTCAACAGATTCTTTACGATTTTCATAATGCCCTGCCTTCATAGTATCTTCCATAAAAGAATCAAAATCATTCTTGTCTCTTAACACACAAATTCCACCTTGTGCTAAAAATGAATCACTATTTTCGGCATCAGATTTTGTCAACATTAGGACCTTTTTATCACTAGGAACATGTAAAGCTGCAAACAGCCCACTTGCACCTGTTCCAACAATAACTATATCTGCTTCTAACTTTTCCATATTATTTTGCCAACTCCAACATTCTATCTAATGACTTTTCAGCCATAACCTTCACTTCTTCATCTACAAACACTTCATTTGTTTCATTCAACAAACAATCATAAACCTTTTCTAAAGATACCTTCTTCATATTCATACAAATTAATTTATCTGTTAAAGGATAGAAAGTTTTATCTGGTGATTTCAACTGCATTTCATGAAGTACACCAAGTTCAGTACCAATCACAAATTCTTTGTTTGGATTGTCCACTGTATATTGAATCAATTCTGAAGTGCTTCCCGCAAAGTCAGTTGCTTCAACTACTTCATTAACACACTCAGGATGCACAATAATTGGAACATTAGGATGTTCTTTACGTGCTTTTTCAACATCTTTTAATGTCACACGCTTATGTGTAATACAATATCCATCATTTAAGATAATATTCTTTTCAGGTACTTGTTTCTTTACATACGCACCTAAGTTTCCGTCTGGAATAAAGAAAATATTTTTATTTGGAAGTGAACGAACAATCTTCACTGCGTTTGAACTTGTTACACAAATATCAGCCATTGTTTTTAATTCAGCTGTTGAGTTGATATAACATACAACTGCTAAATCTTCATATTCTTCTTTCATCTTTTTAATGACAGCCTTACTTGCCATATGTGCCATTGGACAATCGGCATTTAAATCTGGCATCAAAACTTTCTTATTTGGGTTTAACATTTTAGCACTTTCACCCATAAACTTAACACCCGCAAATACAATAATATCTGCATCTGTATTCTTAGCCTTTTTTGCCAAGGCATATGATCTCCGACAAAATCAGCTACATCTTGTACAGCTCCATCTACATAATAATGCGCTAAAATAATCGCATTTTTTTCCTTTTTTAAATTCAATACATCTTCCTTTAAAGACATGGAATTTTTCCTCCCTTAAAAAATTTTACCGTTTTGAATTATACACCCAGACTTACATCTGACAAGACAGTTGTAAAGTCAATATTATATAAGTTATATATCACAATAGAATAAGCACGAAAAAAGCGATGAATCAAAATCATCGCTTTAGTTTTTTGCCTATAAAATGCTTGGTGCAATATAAGTACGAGTTTTGTACTCTGCATCTAAATCATACAAACCCTTGGCATCGTGTCCAAACAATTCAAATCGAGAAATTAAATCCGAAGCATTTTTTTCTTCTTCTCCTTGTTCTTTGACAAACCAATCCAAGAACTGCATAGTTCTAAAATCTTTTTCTTCATAAGCTGCTGCGTAACAAGTATGAATCAATTCAGTTACGTATTGTTCATGTTTTAATCCTGCCTTTATCGGATCACTTAGTTCATTTAAAGGAATATTTGGCTTATTAATAGCTTCCAAAACAACACTATAATCATTGTCTTGAAGATATTGCATCATCAATTGAGCATGTGCAATCTCTTCTTGTACTTGTACATGATACCAATTTGCGAAACCCTCTAAACTTTTATCATGATAATAGTTTTCGAAATCCAAATACAAATAAGCAGAATATAATTCTTTATTAACTTGATTATTCAACAAGTCCGCTACTTTCTTACTCAACATAGCACATTCCTTCTTTCTGGCTACATCATACTCCTAGCAACAAGAAAAGCGTAGTGATATGCTCTCACAACGCTTCATTTACACATTTCATTAAACTATCAATATCCTTATCATTTGGATGTTTTAAAGCCTCATCAAAATTCTTCAACATTTCGGGATTCGATTCAAACTTTGCGCGAATTGCCAAAGGCATCTTACCTTGGCACATCCATGTTCCTTTAACGCAGTTGGATGCATCTAAATGACTTTGAACATTTTTTAAAATCATCTCAAAATATTCTTTAGATTTACCAAATCCAGCTGTTCCAAACAAGAAAACATTTTGATTACATAGTGTAGAAAGATATTGCTTCATTGAATCATCACAATCTCCCTTATCACACCAAAATCCAATGCACAATAAATCTACTGGTTCTAAATCTTTTGCATCTTCTACAGATACACAATATTTTGACTCCATAAAATTCAAGCTGTTTGCCAAAGATTGTGTGTTCCCTGTTTTTGAACTATATACAATTCCTATCATAAAATATATCCTTTCTACAAATACCGATTACGCCATGCATAATACTCTTCATCTTTTTCCATATCAATACCATGGTCATTTTCATAAACTTCAAACGTATTCTTTTGAAATAGTGAAATAAAATCATTTCTTGAAAGTTTCGAATGCCATTGATTATGCCATATGTATACTTTATCTTTTTCCATTTTGATCAACGCACGATTCTCTAAACATACAAGTGCATGACTCTCTTTTAATTTTTCAATTGCCTCTATTATTTCCATAAAATTATTTTAGCACAACTTTCTAGGATAAGAAAAGGTAGCCGAAGCTACCATGAGATATTATTATTCGTAATGATCTTTTAATTCTTGGAAATAAGCTTGTGGATGATTACATACTGGACATACCAATGGAGCTGTTTCACCATAATGAATGTGTCCACAGTTTAGACAAATCCATACTGTAGAAGTATCTTTTTTAAACATTGCATCTTCTTCTACATCTTTCAACATAGCTTTATAACGAGCTTCATGATGTTTTTCAATACGAGCTACACCTTCAAATAATGCAGCAATATCATCAAATCCTTCTTCACGAGCTTCTTTAGCCATTGTTGCGTACATATCTGTCCACTCATAGTTTTCACCTGCAGCTGCATCCTTTAAGTTCTCTGTTGTTGTTGGAACTTTTCCACCATGCAAAGCCTTGAACCATAATTTAGCATGTTCTTTTTCATTATTTGATGTTTCAGCAAAAATATTTTGAATCTTTACATATCCATCCTTCTTAGCTTGTGAAGCATAATATTGATACTTAACACATGCCTGAGATTCTCCTGCAAAAGCTGTCATTAAATTTTTTTCTGTTTTAGATCCTTTTAATTCCATAATAAAGACCTCCTCTTCTACCTTTATTTTAAATCAACTCAACATGTTTTTCCATTTAAATGCATAAGAAAAAGACAAATCCTAAGACTTGTCTTTTCTAATCGTTATTCGACCATAATGGTGTGTCGTTGCCTCTACGGACTAAAATTGCCTTTTGGAATTCTGTTTGATCTAAGAATTCTAGAATACGCATTGTTTCTTCCTCTGTACAACCCACTAATAATTTAACAATACAATCTTTTTTCAGAATATCTGCCGTAATCGCAATCGCATCCACATTATTTGTTGCGATAGAACCTTTGAAAACATCAATTGGTTTTTGATCTGAGCCAAATGTATCTGAAAGAAAACCGTAGTCTACAGGATAAATCAAATTAGTGAATTTATAATGAGCACTTCCTTTTGGACGGTCAATTGTACAACTGCTTGATAATAGAAGCGTATCTAACTTTTGCCAAAAAATGCGTTATTTTCTAATTGCTGCATAATAACCTCCTGTCTTGTAATAGTCTATAAATTATTATAGCATTTACAAAATTATTTACAATACAAGAAAAGTTTTTTCAATATTCTTGGAAGAATGATTTGATTGTTTCATGGTTTTTAGTACAATTTAGCGCAAGCATCAACAAAATCCTAGCTTTCTGTGCTGAAAACTTATAAGCAGGAATGGTTACTTTCTTTGAATCAAACACATCTGAATCAAAAACAGCACCTTCTAATACACGGCTTGCACGAACAATTGTACAATTTCCTGCATAGGTTTCTAAAACATCTTTTATCTTTGTAGAATAATTTCCTGAACCTGTACCTGCTAAAACTAAACCATCATACTTATTTAACATGTATTCTAATAATTCTGGATCCGAGTCTGTATGTACATAAAAAATTTCTACTTTAGGCAAATCTTCAAATTCCATTTTTGAAAAAATCGTTTGAAATGTATGCTTTTTAAATGGTGAATTTAATAGGTATACATGATCATCACGCATATATCCTAGCGAACCAAATTCCCCCATTTTAAATGCATCTGTTTTATAACTATTTGTCTTTTGTAAGTCTCTTCCTGAATAGATCGTATCTGAAATAACAGCTAAAACACCAGCTTGCCAAGCTTCCATATGACATGCCAAAGCTACTGCTTGATATAAATTCATTGGACCATCTGCACTTGTTGCAGTTGCTGGACGCATTGAACCAGTTAAGACAACTGGTTTATGACATGCTAAAGTAAGATTTAAAAAGAAGGCCGTTTCTTCTAGAGTATCCGTTCCATGTGTAATGACAATTCCATCTACATAACGATTTTTTTCTAATTCATGACAAATTTTTCTTAATTCAACCCATTTATCTATCCCCATATCATTCGAGTCTACATTATATAATTGAATCGTGTTTAAATTTGCCAAATCACGAATTTGTGGAATACTTTGTACGATTTCTTCCACATCAAAAGTGCCTGCTTGATAATTTGCACTTTTACCAACACTGCCACGTCCAGCAATTGTTCCACCTGTCGCAATAATCGTAATATTTTTCTTATTCATATGTTTCTAAAAACTCCCAAAATTCTTGTGTATCTGCCAAATCGAAATCAATAGTTGAATCCACATCCCATAAACTAATTGAATGATCACTTTCGTTATATCCAATTCCAGCATGTTTTGCCTTACCATTTTCAATCACATAAAGTGTTGGTGTATATAGAAAATATGGAGCCATATCCAAAAGAATCTTTCCATCTTTTGTAGAACTTTGTAGCTGCTTAGAATCCTGACTGATTTTACTAAAGCCATAATCTGTTGAATCAATCTTATATAAAACTAGATTTGGATGTTCATCTTTTGTTTTGTCGATATATTCTTGTAAAGCCTCACAATAAGGACAATTCTCTCTTTCAATAATTAACACAAATGAATCTTTATTGTCTAATTTCTTTTGTAGTTTTGTTGCACTAATTTCTTTAATTTCAAAAGGCGTTTTAGATTCACACCCAACAAGCCTATACAAAGCACAAATGTACATAGTAATGTTATTATCTTTTTCATCTAAAAACCTACTTTCTAATACCATCCATAAATTTAGTTAAACTAAAGGCCAATGCCTCTAATTTCTCACTTCCCGTTTGTAGAGCCATTTGAAAGGACATGGCACGATCAGCACTCGAAAAAATTCCAATCATACCTTCATCATATAGGGATTGATAGCCTAAGCCTAAAGCCCCACTTAAACAAACACATGGAACACTATAAGATCTTGCCAAATGTGCAATACCTAACGGTAGCTTTCCATATAATGTCTGCGCATCGGTTTGTCCTTCTCCGGTAATGACTAAATCTGCATTTTGAAGATGTTCTTTTAAGCCTGAATATTCAACAACTAAATCGATACCTGAAACTCTTTTTGCCTGCATAACCCCTAATAATACACTGCCTATACCTCCGCTGCGCCTGAGCCTTCAAATTCATTCACATTTACGTGAAATGTTTGTTTCAATTTCATACAATAGTGAGCCATACCTCTTTCAACTTCAGACATCTGGTTTAAATAGATACCTTTTTGTTTACCAAAAACATAAGTGGCTCCATTTTTACCTAACAAATGATTCTTCACATCACAAGCACAAATAATTTCTACATCTTTTGGAAGTCTTGCATAACGCTTATCAACAAAGGCAATTTGGCTAAGAGCATATACACTAGGTACAAGTAATTCTCTTTTTGAATTATAAAAGCGAACTCCGAATTCACTTAAAACTCCCATGCCACCATCGTTTGTTGCACTACCACCTAAACCAATAATAATTTTTTTACATCCTCTAGATAGTGCATCCTTCATCATGATACCCACACCCTTACTTGATGCGATCATCGGATTTCTTTTCTCTTTTGGTGTCATATTCAATCCTATGCAACTAGCTACGTCCATTACAGCCAAATTTCCGTCTTGAGAAATACAATATTTCGTAAATACATTTTTACCATAAGCATCCGTAGTTAATACATCAATCATCTTTCCTTTGATAATATTGCAAAATACCATGGCGGTACCTTCTCCACCATCAGCCATAGGAAAGGTTAAAACTTCATGTGCATCATTTGCCTTTAATATTCCTTTTTTTATACTTTCTTCAACTTCTTTTGAGGACATACATCCCTTAAAAGAGTCACTCGCAACAATTATTTTCATGCGTTCATTTTACCATATGCCAAGAAAAATAAACACTTTTTTAAAATTTAGGTTTTCGAAGTTAAAATATCCTTAGTGAATGCTTTATTGTTGCTTGAAAACGATGGATTCATATGGGATAATGTCTTAGTGAAAAATCGATACGTGATTTTATTCACAAAGGAGAATCAATCATGAAAAACATGTTGTTATAGGAGTGTCTGGTGGTATTGCAGCCTACAAAGCTTGTGATCTTGTCAGCAAATTATCCAAAAAAGATTACGAAATCAAAGTGGTCATGACAGAACATGCACAAGAATTTGTCAAACCAATCAACTTTGAATCATTAAGTAAACATAAATGTGAAGTTTCTTTGTTTGATGAAACCAATGAAGATCCAATTGCCCACATTACTTTAGCTAAATGGGCTGATATCATGGTATTAGTTCCTGCGACGGCTAATATTATTGCCAAAGTCGTTCATGGAATTGCCGATGATATTGTTTCAACAACTTTTCTAGCTTGTCATAAAAAAAATTAATTTGCCCAGCAATGAATGTTCATATGTATGAAAATGAGGTCACACAAAGAAATATCAAACTAGCCAAAGAACTTGGATATAAGTTTGTAGAACCTGTTGTAGGTCATTTGGCATGTAATGATACTGGAAAAGGTAAGCTTGCTGATGTACAAGATATTGTGGCTGCCATTGATTATGAATTTGAAATGGAACAAACATTAAAAGGAAAAAACGTTTTAGTTTCTGCAGGTCCTACACAAGAAGCTTTAGATCCTGTTCGTTTTTTAAGCAATCATTCAAGTGGTAAACAAGGATATGCGATCGCAAAAGCTGCCAAAGCACTAGGTGCTAATGTAACATTAGTTGCAGGTCCTACAGCTTTAGAAGATCTTAAGGATGTAAATATGGTACACGTGACAAATGCTCAAGATATGTTTGATGCGATTACATCAAGACTCGATGATCAAACTACATTATTATGGCTGCTGCTGTTGCGGATTACAGACCTGAAATGGTTGCGGACCAAAAAATCAAAAAGTCAGATGAAGAGGTTACTTTTCATTTTGTAAAAAATCCAGATATTTTAGCATATATTGGACAGCACAAAAAAGAGAATCAAGTCATTTGCGGTTTTGCGATGGAAACACAAAATTTAGAGGAAAATGCACGTAAGAAACTAGAATCTAAAAATTGTGATATGTTGATTGCGAACAATCTATTTACTCGTGGTGCTGGTTTTCAGACAGATACAAATGTTGTAACTTTACTTAGAAAAAATGAAACAAAACATTTACCTAAATGTTCAAAAGAAGAATTAGGATATAAAATTCTAGAAACAATGAAAGAAATTGAGATGGAGAAATAATATGCTTGTAACAGTAGACATTGGAAATACAAACATAACTATTGGTATTTTTGATAAGGATGATTTAATTGGTACATATCGATTAACAACAAAAGTAAGAAGAACGAGTGATGAATATGGTTTTATGTTAAAAAACTTTTTGGATCGTTCTAATGTACATGAAAAACAATTGATGCAGTTATTGTCTCAAGTGTTGTTCCAAAGATGATGCACTCTTTCACAAATGGAATCAAAAAATTCGTAGGTATAGAACCCCTTATTGTAGGACCTGGAGTTAAAAGTGGAATAAGTGTTCAATTAGAAAATCCACGAAATGTTGGTGCAGACCGTATCGCAGATTGCGCTGGTGCATTTAATGAATATGGAGGACCTATTCTAGTTGCCGATTTTGGAACAGCTACTACTTATGATTATGTAGATGAAAATGGTTGTTTTAAAGCAGGAGCCATTGGTGTTGGTATTGAAACAGGTGCCAATGCCTTATGGGGACAAACTGCACAACTTCCTGAAATTGAGATCAAACGTCCTAAAACTATCTTGGCAAGAAATACACAAACAGAAATGCAGGCTGGTGTATTTTATCAATTCTTAGGTGGAGTTGAATATACAATTGCTCAATTAAAAAGAAGTCGGCAAAGACATGAAGGTTATTGCGACAGGTGGTTTAGGAAGAATTGTTTGTAACTACACAAAATCAATAGATGTGTATGATCCAAACTTAATTTTCAAAGGCTTAAAGGTAATATACGAAAAGAACAAAGACTAATTCAATCTTTGTTCTTTTTTAATAATTTTTTATATGTATGTTCAATCATAAATGCACCTAATGGTGCAGTAATCAAGATGGATAAAACGGCAACAGTCAATACAATTTGCCCACATCCTAGTCCTGCAGCTAAAGGAACGGATCCAATTGCTGCTTGCACAGTAGCCTTAGGACAATATGCGATCATGCAAAATAATCTTTCCGTTTTACTTAATGATGTTTTTAACAAACAAATAAATACACCAAGCATTCTAAATAAAAGTACTCCAAATATTAACAGAATAGCCATCATGCCTGCTTTTAGTGCATAAGAAATATTTACACAGGCTCCAACTAATACAAATAATAAGACTTCAGCACCTACCCATAACTTATTAAATTTAACGGATAGTCGTTTGGATGCAACAGAATGATTTCTTTGAAGGAAAATTCCCATAAACATAATCGCAATTAATCCTGAAAATGGAATTGGTAAAGCATCCTCAAGTGTCACTAGAATAAATGCCACACTTAGTAGAATTAAAATCTTTACAGTATCTCGCATATGATTTTTCTTAAAGAAAATTGCGAATCCTTTACCTAATAATGCACCACATATAATGCCAGTTTAGAAATGGATAGTGGAAATATTCACAAAAACTTAATATATTTTATACTTTCTCCTTGGGCTAAACCAAGAAATGCTGTGAACATCACAAATCACAAAAACATCATCTACACTAGCTCCTGCCAAAATCAATTGAGGAATACTTTCTTTTGTCCCATATCCTTCATCCATAAGTTGTAACATTTTCGGAACAATAACGGCAGGACTTACAGCTGCAACAACACTTCCCATAATGGCAGCATCTAACAAAGAAATTCCTAGTAATTTTGGTGCCAACAAAATCATTCCAACAATCTCAAAACAGGCCGGCACAAAACACATTAATATAGCAGGTCTTCCAACTCTTTTTAAATCACTTAAATCTAGATTCAATCCGGCTCTCATCAATATAATAATTAATGCAATTTTTCTTAATTCACTAGAAATATTTAATAGAGATGAATCAATTAAGCCAAGACAATAAGGTCCTAAAAGAATCCCTGTAAATATCATCCCTAATAGTCCAGGTAATTCCACCTTTTTACAGATCCAAGATAGAAACATTCCTACAAGAAAAATATAAGATAAACTGATCAGCATTTTATCTCTCCTTTCAAAACGCAGAAAAGCTGATGGTTTCCGCGTTAAAAAACACAGAAGTCATCAGCCTATAAAAAGCGGTTTTAGTTTTAAACTAAGGGAGAACTTCATTCCCAAAAAGATTATACTACAATATCTAAGTTTTCATCAATAGTATTTCAATTAAATACTCTTTTTTAGTTCTCTTAATGCATCTAAATCTAGTCCAACAATCTCAGAAATTTCTTCAAGCGTTTGATTATTTCTTACAAGCATTTTAATTGCTATTTTGATTTGTGTGTTTTTTACACCACGCTCAATGCTTTGCTCAACACCTTGTTTAATTCCTTGCTTGATACCCATCTGGATTCCTTTGTTTGTCGATTCTTCAAACATTTCATCTAATGCTCTACACACTTTTACATCACCTCAATACTTTGTAAAGAATGCATATGATATGTGCATTCATTTCGATCAAGCTTTCATCAATAACTTTTTAATTGATTCTTCACTCACTGAGAAAATTGATGCGATAGTTTTAATTTCAAATCCCTTGTCCATCATTTTTCGATACATCTCAAGCTCTTTTTTCTCACTACCTTGTTCAATTCCTTGCTCAATTCCTTGTTCAATACCTTGCTTGATACCCATCTGGATTCCTTTGTTTGTTGATTCTTCAAACATTTCATCTAATGCTCTACACACTTTTACATCACCCTTTTCATTTTTCTGGTAGATATTCAATAACTCTTTGTTCTTTGTCACTACATACGCAAAATACAATGCATCACGATTAAACTCTCGATCTAGATCTTCTTTTAAAATCTGTTTTCTATAGATCATACGCAATAGATCAAAAAAGTCCTGTGTTGCCTTTTCACCTGTATTATACTTGTGATTTGTGTTTAGCTCAATCAAATTCAGTTTAAACTCATTGAACATATCTTCAAATCCAGGATGAATGATTTCTAGTTCACTCAATCTTTTAGCTGCATTCCACTTGGATTCACCCACATATAAGACGACTGTTAAAATCATGGGAAGTCTTGTATGCATAGGTACATGCTTCTTAAAGTTTTGACGAATATAACGCATACGAGCAACACTTTCATATTCCATAACTCTTGCGACCATGGACTGATCTACATAGCTTTGGCTTTCAATCACGAACAAATCCAAATATGTACCATCCTCATACCGCTTGATGATATCCACATGCTTACTCGAAACATTCATGACAAGTTCACTGTTTCATCCTTAAGATATTCAGGCTTTAACACTTGCTTCCCATCAAATAAAAGTGCATTGAAGATCGAGACAAAGTTTTTTGGTTGTCCTAAAAATTTCTTAGACTCAATATCAATCGAATTCAAGATGATCCCTCCTTTCTTCTCTCTAATACGAAAAAAAAGAAGGAAATTTTAGAAAAGATGCACATTTTGACAATTTCACATAATTCAATCTGATTTCACAACATTTACCAAAGTTATACTAAATTCATAACAACATAGAATGATATTCTATAAGTGCCTTAAAGATAAGGCAATGAATATAGAAATAAACCAATATTCATATCTCTCTCCTAAAAATAATAAACAAAAGAAACCATTCTAGACGCCAACACTAGAATGGTTTCTTTTTCTATACGAACCGTACAATCATCTATTTTTCTACATTATTCATTTTCTTATATGATAAAATTAAAATATAAGGAAGAAGGTGCTCCCTATGTGGAATCGACAACAAGTTAAAGAACAAGCCAAACTCATTATGAAACGAAACTATTGGAAGATGTTTGTGGTAACTCTGCTTACAGGAATATTAACTGGTGGAAAAACAACGATTATTGAAAGAGTACAAGATTTTGCTTCAAACAATCTTTCTTATGATGCCCAACCTATATTCTATTCATCTAATTTCCAATATATATTTTATTCCTTTATTTCTGTTGCTAGTATTTTCGGAATCCTCTATACAATCTTTATTGGTAATGTTATTGTAGTTGGAAAAAATGGATACTTTATAAAGAATAATAACGAGAATCCTGAACTAAGTGAAATATTCAAAGGGTTTAAAGGCAATTATTTAAATGTGGTAAAAATCCTGTTTTTAATGGATTTAAAAACCCTGCTATGGCTATTCTTATTCATAGTACCTGGAGTTATTAAAGCTTACGAATATTCTATGATTCCATATCTATTGGCAGAAAATCCAAATCTTTCGGCTGATGAAGCCTTCTCTTTGTCCAAACAAATGACGACTGGACAAAAGATGGATCTATTTGTCTTAGATTTATCTTTTTTAGGATGGATAATTCTAGGCGCAATTTGTTGCGGAATTGGACTTCTATTTGTACAACCATATCCAGAAGCAACAAAAGCCGAAGTTTATTTAATTTTAAAACACAGAATATAGGAGGAATTATATATGTTTGAAAAAGTTGATATTCATAGTCTAAACTTCAATCCTTTTGATAAGATTGGAAAAGACTGGCTACTTATCAGTGCTACAAAAAGCGGTAAAACCAACACTATGACCGCTTCTTGGGGGACACTTGGTCACTTATGGAATAAGGATGTTGCGATAATCTTTATTCGACCACAAAGATACACAAAAGAATTCGTTGATGAAAGTGAGGCATTTACTCTATCCTTCTTTGATGATAAACACAAAGAATTATCTTACTTAGGCACAAAATCAGGTAAGGATGAAGACAAGATTTCAAAAGTGAACTTCCATATTGAAATGGTAGATGGAAATCCTACATTTGAAGAAGCTAAAGAAGTCTTTATTTGCAAGAAGCTCTATGTTGGAAAACTCGAAAAGAACATTTCTTATTGCCTGAAATTTACGAAAAAAATTATCCACTCGATGATTTGCACTATGTATATATTGGAGAAATTACAGATGTCTATTCAAAAAAATAAAATTATTCATATCAATAACGAACACATATTTGGTGCTACTACACTAAAAAATATTGTTCTTCCTGAAAAGAACAATACCGCACTCCATGTGTGTATCGATCCAGAAGCTGTTATGATCAACCGCAAAAGATTAGCTGAAGAACTAAATATGCCTCTAGATAATTGGGCACTTCCTTGGCAAAAGCACACAAACAATATGGCCCACGTTACTTCTAGTGATAAAGGTAAGGGTGCCTATGACAAAAATACAAGCATTATGAATGTAGATGCCGTATATACGACAGAGCCAAACATTCTAATTGGTGTATTTACGGCTGACTGCTTAGGCATTCTTGTCGTTGATGAAACAACGCCATGCCTATGTGCTATTCATTCTGGATGGAAAGGAACTACTTTAGAAATCACAAAAAAATGCTTGAGTGAATTAATCGAAAAAGATTTGATTCACCCCAAATCTTGTCACGTATATTTTTCTCCAAGTATTCAATTTGATTCTTTAGAAGTTGGTATGGAAGTTGTTGAACAAATGCAACAAATCAGTATTGATACGACACCATTCATTCGTTATATGCCAAATGAAAAAGCCTATATTGATAATCAAGGTATCAATATTGAAATGTGTAAGGAATTAGGGGTTCCGGCACAAAACATTCATCCAAGTGTATATGATACAAAAAAAGAGCTCGATACATGTTTTAGCTATCGTAATGATAAACAAACAGGCGAACACTTTACCTTTGGATATATTAAATAAGCCCAAGCAATCTAGCTTGGGTTATTTTGTCTTTCACGAAGACGATTATCTAAATTGACCTTACGATAAATTTCGGCATGCAGTTCATAAAAATCCATCGATTTCAGCATGTCCTTTTTTTCTTTCGAACAATCCGGTCTGTCTAAGTAGTATAGGAAATGCGAATCTTGACACATATAGATAATTACGGCAAGCCCACAATCGAGGACATACGTTCTGGCATAAACATTTTTTTGATTATGAACTAATTCTCTTGCGAAATCTTCTGGTTCAAGATGGACGACAGTACACATTTCTTATACCCCCTTTGACACCTGCATTATGTATGAATTGTGGATTCTTCTCAATAGTTTAATTTAATTATTTAGCTTTCCAAGTTTTTATTTAAGATTCAAAAGATTTTATCTCAATTTGAGTTGGCTACAAAAATTTTAATCTTTAATGCTATTTCTTGCCGCAATTCCATTACATTCATTTCTCTTAATTCTTCTTTTTTAGAAACATCGACATCAAGACGATCCAAATAATAAAAATCTTCACCTTCATAGTATCCATACACAATACCGGCAATTTCATTATCTAAAACAATCGGTGTGGGAACCAATTGTTTCTTTTTTTCATCATTGCCTTCGCAAATTCAACCGGATTCAATCGAACTACCATATCTATCACATACTTTCTTTAGACAATCTCATTATGCACAGAAACAATATTGAATTCATTACTCACTTTCAAATTATTTGTATTCCCACTTTTTATTCTGTTTTCAAAATATTTCGTTTATAATTTAATTGGATTCAAAAGAAAAAAGGTGAAAACATGTCAAAGAAGAAAGAAGAAAGACAACTTCAAATTCGTCAAATTCTTGAAGGAAAAGAGAAAATAAAAGTCGCAGAACTTGCCAAATTACTTTCTGTTACTCCAGAAACACTACGTAAAGATTTAGATGAACTACAAGAAAGAAAAATATTAATTCGAGAACATGGATACGCCAAGATTCAAAGTTCTTCTGTCGAAACATTTGTCGAATTAAAAGCACAAAAAAATAAGAAAGATGAAAAAAATTGTGGCCCTAGAAGCATTTAGCCGAATTGAAAATGGCATGATCGTATATTTAGATTCTGGAAGCACAATTTTAACGGCAATAAGTGCTTTACGAAACAAAAGTGACATCACCATTGTCACCAACTCTATTCTTGTAGCTTATGAATGTGCCAACATGAATTTAAACATCATCATGGCTGGTGGTTTATTATTTAATATAGGGAAAAGAACCTATGGACATTTCGCAACCGAAATCATCGACCATTTAAGCATTGATTTAGCCATCATGGGAACAGATGCTTTCACTGAAAAGAGTCACGGATTTACCACCATTCAGCCGATGAACTTGGTTTTAAACGTCATGTTATGAATCAATCCGCAAAAAAATCATGATCAGTGATGCAAGTAAAGTTAATAATAAGTCAGATATTGCCCCTTATGCCTTTTGTAAATTTAATGAGTTTGATGAATTCATCACAAACCATTTAACATCAGAACAATATGATATTGTAAAAACAGTCAAGAAAGTCACACAGGTGTAGCTTATGTCAAAAAAGAAAGATGAAAGACAATTCAAGATTCGTCAACTTCTGCAGGAACAGCCAAAAATCAAGATATCCGATTTAGCTGATTACTTTCAAACTTCAAGCGAAACCATTCGTAAAGATATTATTGAACTTGAAGATTCTAAAATCATAAAAAAGAGCATGGCTATGCGCTGCTTTTAGAAGAACCTGATGAAATGCCCATTTCATTAAGAAATCAAGAATATATTGAGGAAAAGAAACAAATTATGAAGAAAGCCTGCACCTTTATCAAAGAAGGAATGGTTGTCTATTTAGATGCCGGTAGTACATGTCTTGCAGGTATTCCTTTTCTTCAATCCATTCATAATATTACGATTGTGACAAACTCCATCTTTGTAGCCTACAAATGCGCTAAACTAAACATGCACGTTATTTTAATTGGCGGAAACATTTCCAACAATGCCTATCGCTCTTATGGAAACTTTGCCAGTGAAACCATAGATTATATTCATATTGATGTTGCGATTTTAGGAACCAAAGGATTTAAAGACAACAATGGATTTACTACTTATGAAGATGAATATGAATTAAAGCGACATATTCTTCAACAAAGTGAAAAAATCATTGTGGTAACTAACAAAAATAAATTTAATGCACAACCAGAATACACATACTGTAAATTCAAAGAAGTGGATGTATTTATTTCAAATACATTAACTAAAGAGAATAAATCTCAAATCCAAGTAATCCCAGAAATAATAGAGGCAGAAGTTTAAACCCTTCTGCCTTATGCGTATGGATGATCAATTGTGAGTACGAAATAAATCTTTTTATCCGATTGAATATGCTTTAGAAGCATATCTTCTATTTCTTCTTGTGAATACTTTTCTTCAAACGGAATTACCAAATCAAACACCAAATTTACATGTGTTGGTCCTGACACAATTCTAAAATCATGAAATCCCCATTTTGGATCAATTTGATGAATAGCTTTGACTACTTTTGCACGGTACAACTCTGTTTCTGGATCATTTACCTTTACTGGATCCATATGTAAAACTAAATCAATATTCATATTTTCTTTAACTTCACGCTCTATATTATCAATATGATCATGCGTTTCAAAAATATCTTTTGAAGAATCCACTTCTACATGGGCACTCGCAAAAATCTTATTTGGACCATAATTATGTAGCATCATATCATGTACACCTAAAATTGCAGGATGTGCCATAATCCTATCTACAATATTGTGTACAAGTTCAGGATCTGGTGCTTCTCCAATTAAAGAATTAATCATATCTCTTAATAAGCCATAAGCTCCATAAAGGATAATTCCTGAAACTACAATACCCATATATCCATCTAGATTAAAGTGAAGAACTGGAGACAATAATGTAGATACAAGAACTGCCGTTGTTCCACATACATCACTAATTGAATCTAATGCTGTTGCTTCTAATAGACTTGAATCATATGTTTTAGAAAGTTTCTTATTGTATGCATACATCCAAAATTTAACTATGATAGAAATTAAAAGAATAATGACGGATGCAATTCTAAAATCAATACTTCCCGGATGAATCACTTTAGAAATACTTTCTTTTGCGGTTTCAAAACCAAGAACTAAAATCAATATACCTACAAATAAAGACGCAATTGTTTCCGTTCTTTCATGACCAAATGGATGATCCTTATCTGCTGGCTTATTTGCGAGATGAAAAGATAAAATCGAAATAATATTCGAACCCGCATCTGTTAAGTTATTTACTCCGTCAGCTTGAATAGATACCGAATGTACAATGGTACCAATCACAAACTTAATCACAAATAAAAATAAGTTACTAAATATACCCACAATCCCCGATAATTTACCAACATTTGTTCTTACATTGGCATCTTTTGTATCTTGATAATTCTTTATAAATCTACGCACTAAAAAATTCATTATTTACCACCTTCACGTCTCTAAAGTATAGCTTACCTAAAGACAAAATACAAAACGAAACAGGTAGCACAATATAACTTTCAAGTTGCAACTTCATATGAAATCGTATACATTTTATGTAATGGAGGTACATTTTATGATTAATAAAATTAAGGTCTTGGCTGCAGACGTCGATATGACTTTAAGTTCGAAAAGCAGTCCTTTACCTAAAATCACAATACAGGCTTTACAAGAATTGCATAATAGAGGCGTTAAGCTTGGCTTGGCAACCGGAAGAGAAATCACCGAAATGGAAAAAACAAAAGGAATATTTTGGAAATTAGGGTTTGAATTTGATTTCATAATCGGAATGAATGGTGGCATGATCTATGATCGAAACCTGGATAAGACATTTACAATGGACATGATGAGTATTGAAGAAATGAAAGAAGTCTTAACTTTCTTGATGCCAATCATTGAAGAAAAGAAAGTGTCTATAAACGTTGAAGGAAATCAACTACGCAATGTTATGAATATCAACGAGGATTTGTTAGATATGTCAAAACGAAGAAACATTCCACTTATTGATAAAACAGGTGATATTGATGGTTTTTGTGAAAAACCTGTTTATAAGTTCTTATTTAGAACAGACCCAGAAACAACGCAACTTATCCGTGATCAAGTAGAAGAACAATATAAAGGGAAATACCAAACTATTGAAACATTCCCAGGAACTATCGAATTAATGTATAGTGGTTTCTCTAAAGGTAGAGGTTTAGAAATGTATTGCGAATGGAATCAAATCCACTTAGAAAATACAATTGCGTTTGGTGATAATGAAAACGATAATTCTTTACTACTCACAAGTGGATGGGGAGTCTGCCTAAAAGATGGCAATCCAAACACAAAGGCATTAGCGACAATATTACTGACTACGATTGTCTTGATGGTGGTGTAGGACATTACATATTTGATCATATATTAAACAACAAGGATGTGGAATTCTAGAAACCCACACCCTTTTCATTAAAATAACTCGCTTTTTTATTCTCCATATATTATCTTTTATCCTGTATTCTTGCTATTAGTGTACACCAATTTAAAAGAAAGAAAACCCAATCAGCATAATGCGGATTGGGTTAACAATACTTAGTTATTAGAATGCAGTAATTTATTTGGAATATACATTAAACCTCGTTTAAACACATCCCAAAAACTCAATGATCGAAGCATTCGATCTGCAGGTACATATTCTCTTATAGCACGAAGTGTTTTTTTGTTGTCTTTTGTAGAGAAAGTAAAGTATGTTTTCTCATTTATGAAAATCACAAATCGAGAAATACTTTTGTTAAATAAGACACTCGCTTCTACTCGATCAATTGTATCCCATGGAATTTGAATACAATCTTCAACATTTCTTTCATTGTAGAATTCAAATGCTTTATTTCCAACCATGACATTTCCATTGGAACTCAATCCTGCAAAAGATGTTGCCTTGATTGTTAAATCAACTTTTGAATTTAATGATTGTGCCATATGTACCTCCTTAAGCTATTACATAATTCCGATTACACGACCAATAATACCAACTACGAATAATGCGATAATAATTGTGATTGGAGAAACTTTCTTCTTCAATAATTTACAGCATAATAAAGTTAATAATAAAGCTGCAAGACCAGGAATCAATGAATCTAAGTTTTGTTGTAAAGTTGTAACTTTGATTTGATTTAAACCAGTAGCTCCTAATGAAGAATATTGTTCTAATGCACTCTTAATTCCGTCAGCATTTCCTTTAATTTGCGACCAATCAATGTATGCACCTTCAGATTGAGTAACACTTGAAACAACTGGAGTAAATGAAATACTTACCCAACGTTGAACCAATGCACCAATGATAAACATACCTAAAATACTTGCACCTTGAGTAATTTTACCAAGAAGTCCACCAGACATATCTTCAGCAATTTTAGTACCTACATTGTAACCAAATTCTTGTGTATACCACATGAACGCTAAACGAATTACGTTCCATAATACGAAGAATAAGATTGGTCCTAAAATGTTTCCACTTAATGCTAAAGAAGCACCTAAAGCACCTAAGATTGGACGCATTGTAAACCAGAATACTGGGTCACCAACACCAGCTAAAGGACCCATCATACCAACTTTAACACCTTGGATTGCTGTATCATCTACATTTTCACCATTTGCTTTTTCTTCTTCCAAAGCAAGTGTAACACCCATTACTGGACTTGATACATAAGGGTGAGTATTATAGAACTCCATGTGACGTTTTAAAGCGGCAATTTGATCTTCCTTGTTAGGATATAATTTTTTGATTGCAGGAATGATTGAATAGCACCATCCACCATTTTGCATACGTTCATAGTTCCAAGAACCTTGAAGGAATTGATGACGCCACCAAACTTTTTTACGATCTTGTTTAGTTAATGTAATTTTTTCAGCCATTTTCATTTACCTCCTTCAAAATCCTAGTAATCATTCAAGATGTCGCCTAATGGATCACCAGAACCAGTATTTGATCCTCCACCACTATTTTTAGCAGCATCTTTTAAGCCTAAATAAACGATTGCGATAACAACACCAATAACACCTAAAGCAATTAATGTAAATTCACTTACACAAGCAAATACGAAACCTAAAGCGAAGAATGGCCAAGTTTCTTTTGTAGCCATCATGTTGATTACCATTGCATAACCAACAGCAGCAACCATTCCTCCACCAACTGTCATACCACCAGATAACCAAGCTGGCATTGCATTTAATGCACTTGTTACAACTGAACTAGGCACGAAGCATAATGCAGCAGCAGGAATCGCAATACGAATACCTTGTAAGCAAATACCTACGATTTGCCAACGTTCAATGGCTCCAAAATCACCTTTTTCAGCAGCACCATCCATGAAGTGAACAACTGGAATTGCAAGTGTACGGCAAAGCATAGTTAAGAATAAACCAGCAACTGATAATGGAATAGCTACGGCAATTGCTGTAGAAATAGCAGTTGTAGTATCTGTTGTTCCACCATTTAAACCTAAAACCATGATAATTGCAGAAGCAACTGAAGCTAGTGCAGCATCTGGTGCAACCGCTGCACCAATGTTTGCCCAACCTAAAGCCATCAACTGCAAAGAACCACCTAACATAACGCCTTCTTTTAAGTGACCAGTAACCAAACCAATTAATGTACATGCTACTAATGGTTGGTGGAATTCATATTGGTCAAGAACCCCTTCCATACCGGCTAAGAAGGCAACAATTACAACTAAAATAACACTAATCGCTGACATAATAATCTCCCTCTAAATTTACTTTAATTCTGTTTTTGCTTTTTTAAGAATTTCATTGAAGTTTTCAGGTGAATCTGTTGGTACCTTACGAACATCGATTTTAATTCCCATTGCTAATAATTCATCAAATGTTTTTACATCATCACTACCCATAGAAACGGCCTTTGTACATACAACCTTTCCTTGTGAGTGTGCCATTGAACCTAAGTTCAATTCTTTAATATCAACTCCACCTTTGATAGCCCTTAATGCATCTTGTGGTGTTTCAAACAACAACATTGCTTTTGTAGCTCCAAAACGAGGATCTTTTGCGACTTGGATCATCTTGTCAATTGGAACGACATTCGCTTTTACTCCTGGAGGAGCTGCCTGTTCGATCATGCTCTTTCTTAAATTGTCATGAGCTACATTGTCACTAACAACAATGATACGGTTTGGCCCAACTGTCTTTGTCCAAGCTGTTGCTACCTGACCATGAAGTAAACGTGTATCAATACGTGCTAAGCCATATTTGATATGTCCATCTCCAAGTACTGTTCCTTCTGGGATTGCTCCCTGAGGTGCTGCCACAGCAGCTGGTGCAGCTTCTTCTTTCTTAGGTTCTAGAGATTCTGGATAGATTCTCACACCTTCTTTTCCACTTCCGGAAATCTGAGCTGCAACTTCATGTGCTGTGTCCATCATCATACGAGATGCGTATGCATCGATCAACATTGGAAGATTTAATCCAGCAACGATTGCCCATTTATCCTCATGTCCGGCAATTAATCCGTTAGCCTGATTAAATGGAGTTCCACCCCATAAATCAACCATAATCAGCACTTCATCCTGGTTTTCAAATCCGGCAATGGCATCTTCCATCTGTTTTTGATGT
>ENA-OQIR01000060-OQIR01000060.1-human-gut-metagenome-genome-assembly--contig:-NODE-60-length-45549-cov-3.125380_pt1 | contig 45549 bp, 54 predicted proteins | sample MGYA00242580_ERZ504745 | MGnify/ENA primary metagenome ERZ504745 (study PRJEB26092, sample SAMD00036214) | human gut metagenome | host: Homo sapiens | study: EMG produced TPA metagenomics assembly of...
CATTGATTAAATGAGAACCACCCCAAATTGTTTCATCATCTGGATGTGCCACAATCATTAAAGATTCAGGCTCTTTGGCATGAATTACAGATGTATTTAGACAAAGCATCAAACTTAAAATGCATAATAATAGTTTCTTCATTTTGATCACCGATAAAATTTTATCAAACATTTCTTAACACTCTACTTATATATTTCTTAAATCTTCTTAATATATTTAGGAAAGTTTAATATTTCCTTTTGTCGATACTTAAGATTTATTTTGTATAGTAAAACCATGAAAAAAGAGATAAGTTTTACATTACAATACTATTTATATTACCCATTCTATTTGTACTTTGTGTATCCACATATTCCATGTATGGATCAAAGTTAGACTGGTTAGCACAACACGTATCTTTGGCAGACTATTTTCGACAAACCAAGCAATTACTTCCAGACAGTTTTGAAAATCTTCAAGGACAAACCAATGCCTTTAGCTTTTCATATTATGGATTATTAAGGCCAGACGTGTTGATTTCATATGTATTTCCAAATATTCCAACTCGTTTCTTTATTATAGGTTATGCAACATTTCTATGGGCATCTACAGGAGGACTTTGTTATTGTTGGCTAAGAAATAAAGGATACAAAGATTCGATTCGTTTCTTTTCAAGCATATGCTGCATATGCGCCAATTGCTTCTTTCAGTCTCACCAACAAATCATGTTTATAGAAATTCTTCCCTTTTTATTTCTTTCATTCATTCTAATCGATAAAAATAAAAAGACAATGGATCAGTCTATGTATTTGTATGGCACTTTTCCATAATTATTTCTATACGCCAGGCATGATATTGATTCTGCTTTTATATGATTATGATCAAAACCATACGATAAAAGACATTCTGATTCCGATTCTTATCGGTATGGGTATGGCTACGATTTTATGGCTTCCAACGGGATATTTGATTTTAAACAATCATAAATCTGTTGTACAAACCAACCTATTCGATTTATTAATTCCAAACTTTACTCTAAAAGGACTTGTCTATGATAGCTATGGATGTGGATTGACTGTGATTAGTTGGATTGCCCTATTTCAAGGAATTCAATTTGAAAGGACAAGGAAACTATTCGATTCTGTTTGATTTTAATGTTTGTTTTCCCAATATTCTCTTATATATTGAATGGAACTTTATATGCACGCACAAAAATATTGGTGCTATGTTTACCACTCATTCTTATGATTCTTGCCCATTGGCTACAGGAAAGAAAGTTGAATAAAGGTTTACTTGTTTTAGCTAGTTTATTTCTTTGCACCAAAACAATGCTTCTAGGATTATTAATTTCACTTGTATTTATTGGCTATTACTTTATGGATAAAAAGAATGTTTAATGATATATGCCCTTGTACCTATGATTGTTTTTACAGGATTAAATTACAATCAGTGCTTAGATTCAAAACTATATAATTCAATATATTCTAAGGATAAACAAAAATTGATACAAAGAAACGATTTGAATCAACGAACAGCTGATTTAGATCAGGTCGGATATAGTGTGAATCACATATATGATTTAAAAGAAATGAAGGCATCAAGTTATACGTCAACAAGTAATTCTTTATATAACACTTTTGTGTATGACATTATAAAGAGTCCTGTATCGCAATCCAATCGAACGATTATAACGGATAGTGAGAATTATTTATATTTGAGTATGATGTCTGTTCAAAATGTACTCAGTAAAGACTCTAATTTATATGGATATAAAGAAGTAGATAGTAAAGGAAAATATAAATTATTAAAGAATAAAAATGTATTTCCAATGGTCTATGTCACAAGTGATACGATAAGTGAATCTAGGTTTGATAAACTCTTTTATCCATATAATTTGGATACCATCTATAATCGTACGATTGTGAATGGTGAAACAAGTAATGAGTATGCCTCAAAGATGAAACTTATAAAGAATTTAGATCAATCGATTGTGATTCAGAACAAAAAGAAAACGAAAAAAACGATACCCATTGATTTTGATACAAAAAATAAGATGGTTTGTATTGATTTTGATGTAAAGAATTATACAGAGAAAAAAGTTTTTATATCTATAAACGGAATGAAGAATACATTATCAAAAAAACATTCTGTGTATCCAAATGGGAATAAACATTTTACGTATATTCTTTCTAAAAAAGAATTAAAACAATTTGATGTTACTTTATCCAAAGGAAAATATAAGATATCCAATGTTCGTGTTTATACATGTGATATGGATGTGTTTGACCGAGTTGTAACGAAAGTAAAACCATTAAAGACAACTTCTATATTTAAGGGGAAAGTAACAACATCTAAAGATGGTTATTTAGTAACTTCATATCCTTATGAAAGGGATATGAAATATATATAGATGGAAAAAAACAGAATGTTGAAATTGTGAATAAGGCTTTTGTGGGATGCAAAATCAAAAAAGGAAACCATACAATTACAATTCAATTTCATGCGCCATTTAAGAATGCAGGACTTGGTATAAGTGTTCTTTCAATTATGATAGGAGGATTTTGGATATGGAAAAAGTCAAAGAATTTATAAGCTATGGAATCGTAGGAGTTATGACAACTCTTGTGAATTATATTGTTTATTTTATTTGTTTAAAAATAGGAATCCATTGGCTAATTAGTAATAGTTTAGCTTGGATGGTAGCCGTTATTTTTGCGTATTTTTCAAACCGTAAAGTTGTATTTCATTCAAGTAATGATATGAAAAAAGAGTGTATCGAGTTTTTTTGGACTACGATTTATGACATTACTTGTTGAAAACCTACTATTGGCTATTTGTATTGATGGCTTACATATTTCAAATTTATTATCTAAGATTTTAGTCAGTGTGATTACTGTTTTGGCCAATTATTTCTTGTGTAAATCTCATATATTTTCTAAGAAGGAGGAAATGTTGTATGAACAAAATTAGTGTTGTCGTTCCTTGTTTTAATGAAGAAGAAGTTCTTTCCATGTTTTATAAAAAGACAAGTGAAGTATTAAATGAAATAGATGGAATCACCTATGAATTGTTGTTTGTGGATGATGGATCCAAGGACCACACAAAAGATATATTAAGAGCTTTGAGTTTAAAGGATGATCATTGTGAATTTATTTCTTTTTCAAGAAATTTTGGTAAAGAAGCTGCCATGTTTGCAGGATTAAAGAAATCAAGTGGCGATTATGTTGTGATCATGGATGCCGATTTGCAGCATCCTCCTGTCTTATTAAAAGAAATGTATAAGGCGGTTAGTGAAGAAGGCTATGATTGTTGTGCAGGAAAAAGAGTGGACCGTACGGGTGAAGGTAAGATTCGTAATTTCTTATCACATACCTTTTATAAAGTGATGCAGAAGATGTGCAAAATGGATATGAGTGATGGTTGTGGCGATTTTCGGATGATGTCAAGACAAATGGTGGATGCGATTTTAGAATTGAAAGAATACAATCGCTATATGAAAGGATTATTTTCTTTTGTGGGTTTTGATACAAAATGGATTGAATTCCATAATGTACAAAGAGTTGCCGGAGAATCAAAATGGAACTTTTCAAAATTGTTTGCCTATGCTCTTGAAGGAATGTTTTCCTTTTCTACAGCACCAATCGTGTGGATTGGTAATATTGGAACAGCTATTATGATTTCATCGATTATAATGGCTATATTTGGACTATTAGTACATGTCACATCCATGTTTCATTTAGTATGTTTGATTTTGTTTTTAAGTGGGCTTCAAATGTTGTTTGTGGCATTTTAGGTCAATATACGACAAAAGATTATATGGAAAGTAAACAAAGACCAATCTATATAGTAAAAGAAACTAGCCGAAATTTAAGCTAGTCTTTTAATGTGATTTCAATCACTGTGTCAATTGGATCTGGACACTGGTGTGAATTGGAATCAATATGGATAAATGTATAGTCAGGAAAACTTTCTGCGTTCCAAGGTGTTTGAATTTTGATTTGAGAATGATCAGACAATCTTTTTATGTCTTGGATTTTTTCTTTCCGAATTTTAACAGGTATATCAAAAATACTCTCATCTAAAATATGTGCATAAATTTTATTTTCCTTTTGTGTGTATCTTCCCCATTCTGGTTTTTCTAATTCACACTTTGTACACCCATAAATAGAAGCTTCATTTAGTTTCATCCATTCACTAATTTTATTTAATACATGGATAGATTCTTTAGGAAATTGACCTCTAGCATCCGGCCCTACATTTAAAATCATGTTTCCACCCTTGGATACACATTCTACTAAAGTACGGATGATTAGCTTAGCGGACTTATAGTTCGTGTCCTTGGCACAATATCCCCAATGTTCATTCATAGTGATGCAAGCTTCCCAGGGTACAGGTAAACCTTGTGGAGGAATCATTTGTTCGGGTGAGGTAAAATCACCGGCGGTAAAACTAGGATGTGCATCCATAATGGTTCCAGGATGTACACCATCTCCTTCTAAACGATTGTCGATGATCATGTCTGGCTGGTAGGTCCTTGCCATTGTTACGATTTTGTGGGCATCCCATACATCTTTTGTCATGTTGTCATAAGAAAAGTCAAACCACATGATATCCAATTTTCCATAGTTTGTAAGTAATTCCTTGATTTGAGTATGCATATAATTCAAATAGTTTGAAAAACAAATCGGTTTATCATATTTTACATTGTTTCTTTCTGGATGATGCCAATCAAGTAGGGAATAATATAGACCGACTTTTAATCCTTCTTCTCTAAACGCATCTAAAATTCTCTGACATAATCTCTATTTGTCTTCCAATCTGTAGTCTTTGTATCAAACATACAATATCCATCGTGGTGTTTGGCAGTCATTACGGCATATTTCATACCGGCTTTTTTGGCAAGTTTAGCCATTGGTGTGGATTAAATAGATCTGGATCAAATTCATTCGCGAAAGGAATATAGTCTTCTTCTTTCATTTCTTCGTTGCTTCTGACCCATTCACCTCGTGCTGGAATGGAATAGATTCCCTAATGGATAAAAAGTCCGAATCTAGATTTTTGAAACTCTGTAATATTCATAAGATCTCCTTTAGAAAAGTGGTTCTTGTAGCTGCTTTCTTTGAAGTGCAATGCCTGGTTTGGATAAGATTTCCTGGGTTCTAGAAATATCTTTTAACCAAGGATCTATATCTTCTTTTTCAAGTATGACTGGCATTCTAGAATGCACAGGTTTTACATGTGCATTGGCATTCGTGGTAACAATGACAAGGTGATTATCAATAAGAATTCCTGCAAAATAGAGAATGTGATCGCAATAAAATTCCACTTTATTTTTACCTAAATCCCATTCGTAGAAACTTCCTGCAGGCACAATACAATGCATGGAATCTTTAAATAAAGGCTTTTCTAAGAGCGTTTCTTGTCTAGCATTTAAGATTAAATTGTTGGTTTTATACCCAAATGGCACCATTTTCTTTTGGTTTCGTGTTAATACAAGGCATTTATCACTTGGATGAATGTCTTTTTCTTCTAAACCAAAGGATTTGGCTACTTTAGGTGTATATCGAAAGCTTGTACACATACTAGAAGTATATCATAAGAAAGAGGTTGTAAGAAATTGTGAAAAACAGATAAAAAAGGGCGTATTAATGATCAATACATCTCGTGGAGAGATTATTGATACAAATGCGTTGATTGAAGGTATTGAAAATGAGCAGGAAGTTATTCATATTGACCATAACTATAATGCCATCAAGAATCGAGACTTATTGATATTAAAGGCTTATCCTAATGTGATCGTAACACCGCATGCAGCCTTCTACACGGATTAAGTATCTTATGATATGGTGCATTGTTCTTTGGAAAGTCTAAAAGAATGAATCAATAATCAAGAATGTAGATATCAATTAAACTAAGGATAAGAGAAATCTTGTTCTTTTTTTCTTCAACAGCGAATATAGATTTATGCTTTATATAAAGTGAATATGAAAAATATAATGTTGTATGTGTATATTTAATGTCTATTTCACATTGGCACTGTGATTTAGCTTCTTATTGAATTAATCAAAAAGAAATGAATAAACAATATAAAAACTACCTACGCCAATTCTCACAAAGTTTGTAGGTAGTTTTTACTACAAAATTCTCCAGAACTTACATATTTGTATGTTCTTTTTTGTATCCTTATCTTAGCATGAAAGAAAAGATTAAACAATTTTTTAATCGCTATTGGCGTAATTTATTCTTGAGGAACGCTTTAAGTTAGAGTATACTAACTGTAAAGTTAGATATAACTAACGGGAGAATGATTATGGTGCGCCAGTTCGGTGCAGTTGATTTAGTTAGGTGAAACTCCTAACCTGGTAACTCTTGGAGCAAAGAGGCCAGTATCTAGTCCTTGGGCATTGTATCGTGAGGTACAGTGTTAAGCGTAGGAAGGAAAGACTTAGAGCCCTAAAGCGAAAGCCTGAAGCAATCTAGCGTCGTTAGTTCTAACAAAGTGGCGGGTGATGCTCTCATAATAGCCGCAACCAACATAGGTTGAATCGTTATGCCAGATTCAATCGGACACCACCGGCGTTTTAAAGCAGGGCGAGAAGTCAAGGTATCAGCTGCATACCTGGGAGGTCTTGCAGTTTCCGATAAACACGGTACTGTTGTTACAAGTGCTAATACCACAAGAACAACGGGATGAACTGCAAGAAGTCCGATGAGGTCATATTGTGCGCCAAGAAAACATTAAGTTGTTTCACTCAATGTTCTATGAACATTGTTTGTAAGGTGCTTGTTTATAGCGATAAGAGTATCGCATGGCAAAGTCTAACCAACAGCCATTACCAAGTCCTTGAAGTCGAAATCGTGAGACTAGATTTAAGCGTAGGACAGGGAGTTGTGAAAATCGAAATTGAAAATGAAGTTTAACAAGTTTCGAAAAGTCATCACCCATAAAACAATGGGATAAAATTCTAGTGCCGATTCTGTATTATGAGACGTAGGCAGCACTTATAATCCGCATTGGTGAGGATTATTAAGACTAGGCGGAATATTGAACTCGATGAGCACAACAATAATAAATAAGTACAACTTGGGAGGCCTTGATAGTCCGATAAATGTCGTATGATTAACAATATCTAGCACATAGAGGAAATCAAATGACTATCAAGGAGTCAGAGCCATTGATAGTAGCTAAGAAGTTGTTGATAAAACAATGGAGCCAAGCGATGGCGGTATATAGTGTTTGATATAGACTATTATCTTACACACGAAGAGGTGAATCTAATGAATAATAATATATCAAATATAGGTACGTTTGTATCAGAACATCCGGAAAAGAAAGTTCAAAATCTAGCAAGATATCTTAGTGAAGATAATCTCAAGAGAGCATTCTTTAAACTTAATAAAAAGAAAAGCTATAGGAATAGATGGTGTCACTGCCAATGATTATATGCGCGATCTAGATGCCAATATACATAATCTTTATGAAAGATTGGTCCATATGACATACAAACCATTGCCTTCTAGAAGAGTGTATATACCTAAACCAGGGTCAAATAAGAAAAGACCTTTAGGTATTCCTTGTCTTGAAGATAAAATAGTTCAACATGTGATGGCCGAAATATTAAATGAAATTTATGAACAAATGTTCATTAATGAATCGTATGGGTTTAGGCCTAAACGTAACTGTCATCAAGCAGTTACTTACCTTAGAAATATGATTGTAACAAGGAAGGTGAACTACATAGTTGATGCTGATATCAAAGGATTCTTTGATAATATTGACCATGAGTGGATGATAAAATTTCTTGAGTATAGAATCGATGATAGAAGGTTTATTGAACTGATTAATCGATTTCTCAAAAGTGGCATCATAGAAAATGAGATGTACTATGAGACCGATAAAGGAACGCCACAAGGAGGTATAATTTCTCCGATTTTGGCAAATATATATTTACACTTTGTACAAGACTTATGGGTAGAAAAGATTGTAAAACCTAAATCAAGAGGTGAAGTATATTATGTTCGCTATGCAGATGATAGTCAAATATGCTTTCAATATAAAGATGACGCTGAGAGATATTATTATAGCTTGATATCTAGGCTTAATAAATTTGGACTAGAAGTAGCAGAAAATAAAACAAGAATCATTGCATTCGGTAGATTTACTAAAAGTGATATGGAAAAGAGAGGTATCAAAGGAAAACCTAATACATTCAGTTTTCTTGGCTTCACTTTCTATTTATCCCAAACCAAGTTTACACATAAATTTACTGTTAAATTAAAGACGGATGGGAAGAAACTAAGTGCTAAAATGCGTAAAGCATCGGTGTGGTTAAAACACATTAGACATCATAAAGTCAAAGAGATTATCTGTACCATAAATAGGTCTTTAAGAGGGCACTATCAATATTATGGTGTATCTGATAACTATAAATGTTTATATAGATTTCGTTGGCATATTATAAGAATGTTGTTTAAAGTTTTACGTAGTAGAGGCAATAGGCGAAGATTAACATGGGACACCTATTTAAACAAAATATTAAAAGAGAATCCAATTGTTAATCCGCGAATTTATATTAAGCTATACTCTGATACAGCATATTGAATATGTACTGGGAGCCGTATGCGGGAAAACCGCACGTACGGTTCTGCGAGGGTTTGTATCAGTAATGGTACATTCTACTTTCTGTAGCTATGAAGTGTATGAAAGTACATGGAGCGAAGGACCGAAACACAGTTACGTTTCTTGAAGGGAAACATGTTGAAAACACCGGAGGTTTAGAAAGACATGGGAACAAAACGACAAGATATAAGGACATTGTCCAAAAGACATCCTAACTGGAAACGTTGATGTATCGAGTAGACAAAGAGTCTTTGATAAGACAACATCGTCTACAAAAGAAAGACAAAGCTCCAGGAATAGACATGGTAACTAAGGAAGTGTATCAGGAAAATCTAAATGAAAATATAGACAACTTGATGCATAGACTAAAGAGTTTTAGCTATAAACCACAACCCGTAAGACGAGTTGAAATCGACAAGGGAAATGGTAAGAAAAGACCTTTAGGGATACCAGTCTATGAAGACAGGCTCGTTCAAGGAGCTATGGCAGATATACTTAGTGATGTATATGAACCTAGATTTCTAGATTGTTCATATGGATTCAGACCAAATCGAAGTCCTCATGACGCGATTAAAGTTATTGATAATACAATAATGCACAAGAAAGTGAATTATGTACTGGATTGTGACATTAAAGGTTTCTTTGACAATGTGAATCATGAGTGGCTCATGAAATTTCTTCGAAATGATATCGCGGACCCGAACTACCTGAGATATATAGCGAGAATGCTCAAATCAGGTGTCATGATAGAAGGAAAATATGAGGATACAAGTGTAGGAACACCTCAAGGCGGACTGATTAGTCCAATACTTGCCAATGTGTACTTACATTATGTATTGGATTTATGGTTTGAAAAGTGTATCAAGAAACAATTATATGGAGAAGCTTACCTCGTAAGATTTGCCGACGATTTCTTGATAATGTTTCAATATGAAAGAGATGCACAAAGAGTATATGAAGCCATTACTAAAAGAATGGAACTTTTTGGATTGGAACTATTCAAAGAAAAGACACGTATACTTCCATTTGGAAGATATAGTGGTTCAAGAGAAACTTTTGATTTTCTAGGCTTTACACATTTCAACAGTAAGACAAGAAAAGGCTACTACACTGTGGGACATAAGATAAGTCGCAAAAAGAAGAAGCAATTTAAGTCTAATCTGAAGAAATGGGTCAAAAAGAATAGAGATAAACAATTTGAATGAATTCATGAAGAAATTGAACAAGAAGTTAACGGGTAGTTTAACTACTATAGTTTGAGTGGAATGATACGAGAGGTAAGAAACCTATGGAATCATGCTCAATATGTAACTTTTAAATGGCTAAACCGAAGGAGTCAAAGAAGAAGTTTCAAGTTGGAAAGGTTCTATGAAATATGGAATGACCTAATTGTTCACCCTTATATCCATGTGGATATTTGGAGTGGTGATAAAGTCATTTATAACAAGAATGTTTAAAGTAACAGTGGGGAGCCGTATGCGGGAAAACTGCACGTACGGTTCTTAGAGGAGTTTATCTCCAACTGTTTAAAGGAAGTATAGGAGGAGGTAAATTTACTCATGAAGAAATGTATAGAATTTAATGGGGTATCAAAAAAGTATGAAGTAGGAGAAAAAGCATTTTATGCATTGGATGATGTTTCTTTTTCAATTGATCAACATGAAATGGTTGTGATTTTAGGACCAAGTGGAGCGGGTAAATCAACGTTATTGAATATTATGGGTGGAATGGATCATGTGACTGATGGAAAAGTATATATGGATGGGCTCGATATTAGTGGGTATAGTGAAAAAGAATTAACGGATTATCGTGCTAAAAATATTGGGTTTATTTTTCAGTTTTATAATATTTTGCCGACACTGACAGTGAAGGAAAATGTGGATTTGATTCGGGATGTGGTTAAAAACGCAAAGGATTCGACTGAAATATTGAATAAAGTAGGTTTAAATGGTCAAGAAAATAAGTTTCCAAATCAATTAAGTGGAGGGGAGCAACAGCGTGTATCGATTGCGCGTGCGATTGCGAAAAATCCAAAATTATTACTTTGTGATGAGCCTACAGGGGCTTTAGATTCAAATACGGGAGTAGAGATTTTAAAGTTATTGCGAGAATGCACAAAAGAAAATACAGTTGTGATTGTAACGCATAATGCGTTGATTGCAGATGTGGCAGATCGTGTGATTCGTTTAAAGAATGGAAAAATTATTGAGAATATTGTGAATAAACAACCAAAGAACATAGATGAGGTGAACTGGTAATGTTGAGAAGAAAACTATATCGCAATCTTTGGCATTATAAGGGACAATTCTTTACCATCTTTTTAATGGTATTTATTGGAATGCTCGCATTTAGTGGTATTCATGGATATATGGACGGCATGGACGAAAGTGCTAAAGAGTATTATAAAGAATATAATTTGCAGGATTTATGGATCACAAATACAAATGTTTCAGATTCGGATTTAAATGACCTAAAATCACTAGATCATGTTCGTGATGTAAATCGTGCATTGGTTTTGAATGCGAAATTAAAGAGGTATAAAGATGTAACTTTAGAAACCAATATTTTGGAAGAGAATACCATTTCTAAAATGCATGTTGTTAAAGGGGAAAAATATGCATCAAACAAAAAAGGGGTGTGGTTTGATAGTTATTTGGCAGAATATTTAAATATTCATGTGGGAGATACTTTAGAGTTGGATGTTTCTGGTAAAATCTTGAAATTAAAAGTAAATGGTTTAGTGAATACACCGGATCATGTATATTTTGTGAAGGATTCAACAGAAATTTTTCCTACACATCAAAACTATGGCTTTGTATATATGTCGGCTCAAACTTTTCAAGACGCAATGCATGTGGATGTTACATATAATAAGGCTTATGTAGATGTAGATACACAAAGTCATGTTTCATCAGTAAAAAAAGAGATTCAAAAGGATTTTGATTTTATTTCTGTAACAGATCGAGATACGTCTTTTCATATGCAGGCTATCAAGCAGAAGTAGAAGAAGGCCAAACCTATGCACCTGTATTTACGGGATTGTTCTTGATGATTGCGATTTTAAGTGTAATGAGTACAATGAATCGTTTTGTTCGCCAACAAAGAGTGCAGATTGGTACCTTAAAAGCACTTGGATTTAAAAATCGAAAAATCTATATCCATTATATTGGATTTGGTTTTATGATCAGCCTTGTTGCGGCTGTTTTAGGTGTTGTGGTTGGATACTTTACAATTGGTCAATTCTTTATTGATATGGAGGCAAGCTATTTTGAAATGCCAAATATCCATACTGTATTGTTGCCGGTTGTGATTCAAACAGCAGTTTTGGTTGTAGCTTTGATTTCTTTAGTCACATATCTTTCTTCCAGAAAGATTTTAAAGGAAACGGCAAGTGAGGCTTTGCGTCTAGAAGTGCCAAAGGTAAAAAAGAATAGTTTGGATTGGTCTGTAAAATTTAATAAATGTAAATTATCGACAAGATGGAATATTCGTGATATAGCCCGCAATAAAGGAAGAAGTATTGCAGCATGTGTTGGAATTATTGGATGTACAATGTTACTTGTATGTTCGTTTGGTTTGTGGGATACGATTGAATCTTATATGGATTGGGAATATAAAATAATCAATACATATCAATATAAAATTAGTTTAAATAGTGATTATACAAAAGAACAATATGATCATTTAACTCACTTGTATGGAGATGCCACAAGTAAAAGTGTTGCGATTGAATTCAAAAATCATGGTAAAACAGAAACAAGATCGATGCTTGTATTGGATGGAAAAGATAAATTAAATATCACAGATCATAATGAGAAGGTTATGTCTGTTCAATCAAATGGAATCTATTTAACGGAAAAACTAGCTGAAAAGTATGGAATTCAAGTAGGAGACAAAGTTACTTGGCATTTGGCTGGAGATTCTTCTTGGCATACAAGTAAGGTTATTGGTTTGAATCGGGATCCTCAAACACAACAATTCACAATGTCAAAGAAATATTTTGAAAAGTTAGGATATACATATCGTGCAGATTCGATCTATACAAATAAACAGCCTAAAAAAATAGATGGTGTTTCTAAGATTAGTAGTATTGAATCGATTCAAGAAGGTGTAGAGAGCATGCTTGAAGCGATGAAATCGATGATGGTTTTATTAATTGTATTTGCGGTCTTATTAGGTTGTGTCATCTTATATAACTTGGGCGTGTTATCATTTACGGAAAAACAATATCAGTTTGCGACACTAAAGGTGTTGGGCTTTAAGGATAAACAAATTAAAGAAATCTTTATCAAACAAAACACATGGATTATGTTGGTGGGAATGATCATTGGCTTGCCACTAGGCTATTATATGTTGTCGTATATTTATACAAATGCTTTAAATGAGACATATGATTTTCCAGCCGTTGTAGAATGGATTTCTTATGTGTACGCAATCATAGGAACCGTTTTAGTTTCATATGTGATGAATAAGTTATTGGCAAGAAAAATTAAAACAATTGATATGGTTTCAAGTTTAAAGGCCAATGAATAATTAAATTTTCTTCGACAGTTATTTATAATATTTACTTTAAATAAAGCATAAATTGAAAATAAAATGTTGTATGTAAAAAGAGGTTTCAAACTAGAAATCTCTTTATTTGATTGAATTTTTAGTTTATATATTTCTGTAATTCATGGGTGAGGTCGGAAAAAATGTTGAATTAACCTGACTTTAGGTCGGAAAAAGTGTATAGACTTTACTGAAATAATGATCAGAAAAAATGTAAAAAGATCTTTATATAAAGGAAAAAAAGCCTATATCTTCATGAAAAATATAGGTTTTTTTTTAATGTTTATTAATTAATGTGCTTATCTTTAAATTGTAAACGAGCTAAGGCTCTTGCCATACTGGCTTGTGACATATAATATTCACGAATGGATTGTTTTTGTCTCATTCTTTCTTTAGCACGTTCTAAAGATTCTTTGGCTCTTCTTGCGTCTAGTTCTTCTTGTGTTTCACATGTATCAACTAAAACTTCGGCTTGGTTGTTTGAAAAGATCATGGATCCATAGCCACTAACAACTTCAATCTCAGAATTATCTTCTTTTCGGATTTTTAAAAGTCCAGGCGTTATCGCATAGATTGTCTTGGCATGATGTGCAAGAAATTGTTTACTTCCATTGGGTGTGTGTATCGTTAATACTTGTGCTTTACCATTATAAAATACGTGATCACTAGCATGATTTTTAAATTCAAAAAGTTCCATAATTATACTTCTTTCGCTTTTTCTTTGACTTCTTCAATGGTTCCTACATTGAAAAATGCACTTTCAGGATATTCGTCCATTTCTCCATCTAAGATTGTCTTAAAGCCTTTAATTGTATCTTGCAAAGGAACATATTTTCCTGGAATCGAAGTAAATTGTTCAGCTACATGGAATGGTTGAGCCATAAAGTTACGTAAACGACGAGCTCTTGCTACAACGGTTTTATCTTCATCACTTAATTCATCCATTCCAAGAATGGCGATAATATCTTGTAGTTCTTTATATTTTTGAAGATATTGTAAAACACGTTGGGCTGTTTCATAATGTTCTTCTCCTACAATATCAGGTTGAAGAATTCTTGAACTTGATTCAAGTGGATCTACAGCAGGATAAATACCTTGTTCAACAACTTTACGAGATAAGACGGTTGTCGCATCCAAATGTTCGAATGTTGTTGCTGGAGCAGGGTCAGTTAAATCATCTGCAGGAACGTATACAGCTTGTACACTAGTAACAGATCCATTTTTTGTGGAAGAAATACGTTCTTGAAGTTGTCCCATTTCATTAGCAAGTGTAGGTTGATATCCTACGGCTGAAGGCATACGACCAAGTAAAGAAGAAACTTCAGATCCAGCTTGTACAAAACGGAAGATGTTGTCGATAAATAATAATACGTCTTTGTGTTCAACATCACGGAAATATTCGGCCATAGTCAGTCCGGTTTCGGCAACACGCATTCTGGCTCCTGGACTTTCATTCATTTGTCCAAAGACAAGTGCAGTGTTCTTGATTACACCGGATTCACTCATTTCTGTATATAAATCGTTTCCTTCACGACTTCTTTCTCCAACACCTGTAAAGATGGAATAGCCTCCATGTTCACTGGCTATATTACGAATCAATTCTTGGATCAGTACGGTTTTCCGACGCCGGCACCTCCAAACAACCCAATCTTTCCACCTTTGGCATAGGGTGCTAATAAGTCGATAACTTTAATTCCTGTTTCAAGAACTTCTGTAACAGGAGATTGATCTTCAAATTTTGGTGGTTTTCTGTGAATGGGCCAATATGTATCTGTATCAATCGCTTCTTTTCCATCAATGGTATCACCTAAAACATTAAACAAACGACCTAAATTTTGTGTTCCAACTGGAATTTCTATGCCCATTCCTGTAGATAAGACAGGCATATCTTTTTGTAGGCCTTCACTAGGCGATAACATGATACAACGAACGGTATCGGTTCCAATGTGCTGCATAACTTCCATTACAACTTTTTTGCCATGGTTATCAACCTGCAAAGCGGTTTGAATATATGGAAGTGGCGTTTCATCAAAATGTACGTCAACAACAGGACCCATAACTTGTGTGATTTTTCCTATTTGCATGTGGATTGACTCCTTTTCTTCTTTTGTAGCTGTTGCCTTCTAGCTTTGGCACCAGCTGCAACTTCTGTTATTTCTTGTGTGATTTTTGCTTGTCTTTGACGATTGTATTGTAAAGATAAACTGTTTAATAATTCTTCACCATTTTTATTTGCTGAATCCATTGCCTGCATTCGCGCAAAGTTTTCGGATGCATAAGATTCAACAAGGGCGCTATAAATAAATCCAGATAAATAATCAGGGATGACAATGTTTAATAATTCTGTTGGACTTGGCTCTAACTGAATAGAGTGAATGGTTTGTCCATCAACTTCAACTTCATGATTTAAACGATATAGCGGAAGTAACTGTTCAACATCGACCGTAAATTGATTGTGCTGATCCATACGTGTATAGATAATTAATACTTCATCGATTGTTTTTTCAGCATACAGCTCAAGCATTTTACTCGAAATGGATCTTGCACGACTTAAAGTTGGGTTTTGCGCTGTATATAGAAAGCTTTCTTCAACAGGAATGTGTCGTCTTAAAAAGTATTGTCTTCCAACTTCTCCAATCATATAGAGCTTATAGTTTGGATGAGCTTTAATGATTTGTTCAGTGAGCTTTAAAACATTAAGGTTGTAGGCACCTGCCAATCCTTTATCTCCAGTAACACATATGATGGCCTTATTTTGATGTTTCTCGTCAATATATTCTCGACTATCTAAGTAAGGGTGTTCAAAGTGATCAGGAAGATTTTGAAGAATTGTCAAAATTTGTTTCCTTAATGAGTAAAAATAAGGATCGGTATTCGCTGCTTTTTGTTTGGCTGTATTCATTTTTGTTGAAGAAATCATATACATGGCTTTTGTGATCTTCATAGTCGATTGAATACCATTCATTCGATCTTTAATTTCTCGAATTTGTGACATTATTCTTGTCCTCTATATTGCTTGGCTAATGTAATGATTCTTGTCTTTAAATTGTCATCCAGTTTTTTAGTTGTGTTGATTTCACGATTGATTTCACTATGATTTTCATTAAACCAATCGAGTAATTTTGTTTCTTCTTTTTTGACTTGTTTTGGATCCAAGTCATCTAAAATTCCTGCGTCTGCAACAACGAGTACAATAACCATGTCTGCATGTGACATAGGGTGGTTTAAAGGTTGTTTCAAAAGTTCCATAAGTACTTGTCCGTGTTGAAGTTGTCGTTTTGTCGCATCATCTAAATCAGAGGCAAATTGTGTAAACTCCTTCATTTCACGGTATTGAGCTAAGTTGATACGTAAAGAACCAGATGCTTTTTTCATGGCTTTAGTTTGAGCTGCACCACCAACACGGCTAACAGATAATCCAACGTTAACAGCAGGTCTTTGTCCTTCAAAGAATAAATCACTTTCTAAGAAGATTTGTCCATCTGTAATTGAAATAACGTTGGTTGGAATATATGCACTTACGTCTCCATCTTGAGTTTCAATAATTGGAAGAGCTGTGATGGATCCTCCTGAATTTAATCTAGAAGAACGTTCTAGTAGTCTAGAATGTAAATAGAATACATCACCTGGATAGGCTTCACGTCCTGGAGATCTTCCTAGCAATAAGGAAATTGTACGATAGGCAACAGCATGTTTGCTTAAATCATCGTAGACAATCAGTACGTCTTTGCCTTGATGCATAAAGTATTCAGCTAGAGAAGTTGCAGAATAAGGGGCAATATATTGTAGCTGGCCGAATCGGCAGCCGTAGAGTTTACAATTACTGTATAGTCCATCGCATCATTCTTCTTTAATGTATTGACTAAGTTAGCAACTGTACTTGCCTTTTGAGCAATAGAGACATAAATACAAATACAATCTTTTCCTTTTTGATTTAGTATAGTATCTAATGCGATGGAAGTTTTACCTGTTTGACGATCACCGATGATCAATTCACGCTGTCCTCTTCCAATAGGAAACATAGAGTCAATGGATAGAATGCCTGTTTCCATAGGGGTTGTGACAGGTTTACGGTCAATAATGCTTGGAGCTGGTTCTTCGATAGGGCGCATTTCAGTGGCTTCAATAGGACCAAGTCCATCAATTGGATTTCCAAGTGGATCTACGACACGGCCTAGAAAATTAGAGCTGACTGGCATACCTGCTTGTTTTTTTGTTCGAGAAACCTTTGTACCTTGACCAATAGTACCTTCTGTGTCAAATAGAATAACACCGATGTTTTCGGTTGTGATATCGAGTACCATTCCTTTTGTACCATTCTCAAAAACAACAACTTCTCCATACATCGCATGATCTAATCCCGAAATGGTTGCGATACCATCTCCAATTGTTTCGACATAGCCAACTTCATTTTCTTGGGAAGTGGCTTCAAATTGTTCGATGGCCTCTTTTAAGATGGACATAAGTGTTCCATCCTTTTTCATTTGAATGGCTTTATCTCGAGCCGCCTGAATTTGTTCTTGAAGCTGTTGTTGACGAGAACGCGTAGACCAATCGTATTCATCGTTGTTTGCACTTAGAATAAAGCCTCCGCGTACACTTGGATCAATTAAGATATTGAGTGTTATGTTGTGGGCTTGGTATTTATTTTTAAGGAATGTCTTTATTTTTTCTTCTTGCGCTGCACTAGGTCTTGTTACGCAGCGTAAGGTTGCATTTAAATTTTCGTTGTTCATTTATTTCATTTCCTTTAAAAAATCATCATATAGTTTTTCATCGCTCTTTGTATTTGTGATTTTATCAGCTGCTTTATTGATTAAATCCGCAATTTCAGATTTAGCTTTTGCCTTTTCTTCATTTGCCACTTCAATCGTTTTGATGCGAGCTTGTTCAATCATTTCATCGGATTTTTTGTTTGCATCCGCAATAATTTGTTCATATTCAAGACTTGCTTGTTCTTTTGCATCCGCTAGCATGCCATCACAAATTGTCTGCATATTTTCAAGCTGTTGATTAGCTTTATTTTTTGATTCAAGAGCTTCTTGTTTTTGTTGATTTGCCAAGGCAAAATCAGATTCTATTTCTTGTTTTCTCTTATCAAGAATGTCATGTACTGGCTGAAATAGAAAATGTTTCATCAGTGCATATAAAATAAGTAGATTGATGATTGTCCAAAGAATATTGGAATCAATTCTTAACATAGATTATCCCACCTATTTCACCATCAAGATAATTAAGATCCCTAATACAAATCCGTAGATAGCAGTTGCTTCAGCTAAAGACGCACCAATTAATAAGGTACTACGAATTTTCCCGTGAGCTTCTGGTTGTTGGGCAATTGCTTTTACGGCACTGCTTGTCGCAAAACCAATACCTAATCCTCCACCAATAACGGCAAATGCTGCCATTCCAACTCCGATTGCTGTTAAACTCATTTTCATTTCCTCCTAAATTATTCTGTTTCTGTCGCTTCTGCGATAAATAATGATGTTAAAAAGACAAATACATAAGCTTGAATGAATCCATCAAAGAAATCAAAGTACAAGCTAAATACAGTAGGTATAAAGACGGGAACGACCATTTTGATCATTTCCATAATAACGAAGGCACCAATGACATTACCAAATAGACGCATGCATAGGGATAAAGGACGTGTAAAGACCTCAAGAATATTGATGGGTGTAACCACAGCGACAGGCTGAGTAAAGCTTTTGATCCAACCTTTCATTCCTTTTGCGCGTATTCCGCTAATTTCGATTAAGATAATACTCATAAGTGCTAATGCGATTGTGACATTCATATCCTTGGTTGGTGGTTTCATACCAAAGATGCCAATGATGTTCGCAAGACCTATATATAATAGGATGGTTGAAATATAAGTACTATATTCTTTGGCATTTTCACCAAGCATGGAGATTGTGAATTTATCTAGCCACAACACAATGCTTTCGGCTACAATTTGTTTTTTACCCGGATTATGAACTTTGAGTCCTTGGGTTAACCAAGCAGAAAGTAAAACAAGTATAGCCATGACAACCCACGTGATGACAACAGATTCACTAATCGCAAAGGGACCGATAGTAAACGCGGTGTCAACGTTTAACTGATCGAGTAGTTCTTTTGTGAACTCTTCCATAGCTCCTCCTTTCAAAACAATAAAAAAACGTTGGAGATAATTCGTGAAGTTACGAATTAAGACAAAATTCGTTTTTCTATAAGCTCGTATTTTAGTTCTCATGATTTCGAAATTCAAGTCTTTTTATCAATGTAAACGTTATCTGTTTTATATGATAATTTTGTATATTTCGCATATATGATACATATGTCTCAATTACATAATCGACTTTGTTTTGTGTTTGAATTTTAGAAAAAGGGCATAAAAAAAGGAAGATCGATCTTCCTCTTAGTGTTCTTTTGTATGATCAAAAGCCATGCCTAGAATGGTTTCAATATGTTCATCGTCTAATGAATAGTAGACAGTCTTTCCTTCTTTTCTAGATTTGATGAGTTTAGAAAGGCGTAGTGCCTTTAATTGATGTGATACGGCAGATTTCGTCATATCGAGTACGTTGCTAAATCGGATACGCACATTTCGCTTTGTTGAAGGGATAATAAAAGTTGAAGACGTGTACTATCTCCCATGACTTTAAAGAAATCGGATAGGTTCATGATTTCATCAAAGGCCGGCATGTTTTCTTTTACTTCTTGTACTAATTCTGTATTTTTAGGTTTGCAGTCACAATGTGTACCAATCATAAGTTCTCCTTTTTTCTTTATTATAGTTGAATGATTGAACAATTGTCAAAAAGTTGTTGACAACATGTATGATTCCTATATAATGAAAGTGTAAAAAGTTGAATATGTGTTCAACTATTCAAACGTGGAGGAAAATCATATGAAAAAGAGTTATAAGATTGATGTAGATTGTGCAAACTGTGCAAACAAAATGGAAGTAGCTGCTAATAATACAGAAGGTGTTAAGAGTGCAGTTGTAAACTTCATGATGTTAAAGATGAATGTTGAATTTGAAGATGGAGTTCAACCTAAAGAAGTTATGGCTCGTGTATTAGAAAATTGTAAAAAAGTTGAAGATGATTGCGAAATCTTCTTTTAATGAAAAGTAAGATGCGAAAGCATCTCTATTTTTCGGTTATTATAGTTGAATAATTGAACAATTAATGTTTTTGGAGAGGTAGAGATAAGTATGAACAAGAAACAGAAAAAGATGTTAAAGCGAATCATTGTTGCGAGTATTCTTTTTATCATAATTAAGGTCGTAAAACTACCTGAATACATTGAGATTCCTTTGTTTCTAGTGGCCTATCTAGAAATTGGTTATGATATTCTTCTTAAGGCTTTTAAAGGAATTAGAAACCGTCAGGTATTTGATGAGAATTTTTTGATGGCTGTGGCAACCGTAGGCGCTATTGGTTTGAAATCTTTTGATGAAGCAACAGCTGTTATGTTGTTCTATCAGATTGGGGAATGGTTCCAAAGTTATGCGGTAGGTAAGAGTCGTAAAAACATCACGGAATTAATGGATATTCGTCCGGATTATGCCAATGTTGAAGATGAGAATGGAAATCTTGAACAAGTAGATCCAGATGAAGTTGAAATCGGTACAATTATTGTGGTTAAGCCTGGTGAAAAAGTGGCTATTGATGGAATTGTCATTGAAGGAAGTTCTACTCTAAATACAGCGGCTTTAACAGGGGAAAGCTTGCCTAGAGAAGTCAGTGAAAATGATGAAGTAATCAGTGGTTGCATCAATATGACGGGCTTATTAAAAATTAAGACAACAAAAGAATTTGGGGAATCCACTGTATCAAAAATTTTGGATTTGGTTGAAAATGCATCAAGTAAGAAATCTCGTTCTGAAGCCTTTATTTCACGTTTTGCGAGATTTATACGCCAGCCGTATGTTATAGTGCTTTGGCATTGTTCTTACTTCCACCTGTATTCAATTTGATTATGTCAAATCCTGCTGACTTTGGTACATGGCTATATCGTGCCTTAACATTCTTGGTTATTTCTTGTCCATGTGCATTGGTAATCAGTATTCCTTTGAGTTTCTTTGCCGGAATTGGTGGCGCCAGCAATCAGGGTGTTTTGGTAAAAGGATCGAATTATTTAGAAGCATTAGCTTCATGTAAATATGTTGTATTTGATAAAACAGGTACAATGACACAAGGTGTATTTGAGGTGGCAGGCATTCATCATGCGACTATTCCAGAAGAAAAGTTATTAGAGTATGCGGCCATGGCTGAGAGTTATTCTACGCATCCTATTTCTAAAAGTTTATTAAAGGCGTATGGAAATACCATTGATAAATCACGTATTGAAAATGTAGAAGAAATAAGTGGTCATGGAGTTAAAGCTGTAATTGATGGAGTGCAAGTACTTGCAGGTAATGATAAATTAATGAAGATGTATAATATTCCTTATCAAGAATGTCATAGTGTCGGTACGATTGTTCATGTGGCTATTGATGGAAAATATGCAGGTCACATTGTGATTTCGGATATGTTGAAGCCACATGCCAAAGAAGCAATTGAATCATTGAAGAAGGCTGGCATTAAACAAACAGTCATGTTGACTGGAGATGTAAAAAGTGTGGCAGATAAAGTCGCCTCTGAATTACATATTGATAAAGTGTATTCGGAATTATTGCCTCAAGATAAGGTGAATAAAGTTGAAGAATTATTATCTTTAAAGCACTCGAAAGAAAATCTTGCCTTTGTCGGAGATGGAATCAATGATGCTCCAGTATTATCAAGAGCCGATATTGGTATTGCGATGGGTGCTTTAGGCAGTGATGCAGCCATTGAGGCAGCTGATATTGTTTTGATGGATGATGATCCATTAAAGATTTCTAAAGCCATTAAGATTGCGAAGAAATGTATTCATATTGTATATGAGAATATTTATTTTGCGATTGGTGTTAAATTGATCTGTTTATTATTAGGTGCCATTGGTATTGCGAATATGTGGGTTGCGATTTTTGCGGATGTTGGAGTTATGATTATTGCCGTATTAAATGCGATTCGTGCATTAAATGTTAAAAATTTGTAAGGAAATCTTAGGATTTCCTTATTTTCATATTGTGTTAAATTTGTTTTAGTTGTATCTTTGTCTTGTACGCAGAAAAGGAGATTCGAGATGCAGGAATTAAAACCAATTAAAGAAGGAAAAGTACGTGAAATTTATGACAATGGGGACAACCTTATTATGGTTGCGACAGATCGTATCAGTTGTTTTGATGTAATTCTAAACAATGAGGTTACAAAAAAAGGAACTGTTTTAACACAGATGTCAAAATTCTGGTTTGATTACACAAGTGATATCTTACCTAATCACATGATTAGTGTGGATACAAAAGATATGCCGGAATATTTCCAACAAGAAAAATTTGAAGGAAAATCAATGTTATGTCGTAAATTGAACATGCTTCCAATCGAATGTATTGTTCGTGGTTACATCACAGGTAGTGGATGGGCTAGCTACAAAGAAACAGGAAAGGTTTGTGGTATTGAACTTCCAGAAGGATTACAAGAATCACAACAACTTCCGGAACCAATTTATACACCTAGTACAAAGGCTGAAATTGGTGATCACGATGAAAACATTTCTTTTGAACAAAGTATTGCGCACTTAGAAAAACACTTCCCAGGTCATGGTGAAGAATATGCGACTAAGATCAAAGATTGCACAATCGCTTTATATAAAAAATGTGCTGAGTATGCTTTAAGCAAAGGAATTATTATTGCGGATACAAAATTTGAATTTGGTTTAGACGAAAATGGTAATATCGTTATTGGCGATGAAATGTTAACTCCTGATAGTTCTCGTTTCTGGCCTGCAGATGGATATGAAGCTGGTCATTCGCAACCATCATTTGACAAACAATTTGCGCGTGACTGGCTAAAGGCAAATCCAGGTAATGACTGGACACTTCCTCAAGAGATTGTGGATAAGACAATTGAAAAATATCTTCAAGCTTACACAATGTTGACAGGAAAAACATTATAATTAGAAAATACCCATAAGTGGAATGCTTATGGGTATTTTTTTGAAAACTGTATTTTTTGATGCCTGAATATATTTGAAAACCGTAAAATATGATGTTAATAATCACTTGAAAACCGAAGAACGCTATGTTTAAATGAGGGATAGATATTAGAAAATAATAATTATTAAATATATATGGTGAGGAAAAATATGAAACAAGGTGTATTTATAACATTTGAAGGAAATGATGGATCAGGAAAAACAACTGTATGTAAAGCAGTACAAGAAGAATTAATCAAAATGGGATACGATTGTATTTATACTCGTGAGCCAGGCGGAAGTAAGATTGCCGAATCTATTCGTAATATATTATTAGATGTAAATAATACGGAGATGGATGATCGTACAGAAGCATTATTATATGCAGCAAGTCGTAGACAACATTTAAAAGAAGTTGTTCTTCCGGCATTGGAAAATAAGAAGATCGTATTGTGTGATCGTTTCATTGATTCAAGTTTGGCATACCAAGGAATTGCACGCGGCATAGGATTAAAAGAAGTGTGGGATATCAATCAGTTTGCGATTGATGGATGTATGCCTGAAAAGACTCTATTTTTATCCGTTAGTGTAGAAACGGGTAAAAAACGTATGAATCTTCGTGGTGACTTGAATCGTTTGGACCAAGAAGAAAGTTCATTCCACAAAGCTGTACGTCAAGGCTATGAAACATTAGTTTCTATGTATCCAGAACGCATTGAAGTGATTGATGCCGAGCCTTGTAAAGAAGAAGTTTTAAAAAGTGCTATGAAATGTGTTTTAAAGGTTATTAAAGAACATGAATAAAGAGTATTTAAAAAAAGCACAACCTGTTGTGTATCAGACGTTGTCGAATGCTTTAAAAAATCAAAGAGTTGCGAATGCCTATTTATTTCACGGGCCAAAAGGCTCAAGCAAATTAGAAACGGCCATCTTATTTGCACAAAGTATTGTATGTGAACATACAGATAATGATGGATTTGCATGTCAAGAATGTGAAAGTTGTAAACGTATAGAGAACGAAGAATCTTTAGACTACATGATTGTATCGAATGATCGTATTAAAAAGAAAGATATAGTGGATTTACAGACGTTTTTTGAATCAACGAGTGCAGGAAAACAAAATGCTCGAATCTATATTCTAGATCATTATGATAAGGCTACGCCAGATGCTTCAAATAGCTTGTTGAAGTTTTTAGAGGAGCCAAGTGAAGGGATTTATGGTATATTAATTGCGGATGAAAAATCCAATGTATTACCGACTATTCAATCTAGGTGTCAGGCTATTCATTTTAAACCGGAAAGCTGTGAACACTTATTGCTTGAAAATACAAGTGAAGAAAACGCAAAGATGCTTGCAGAATCTGGATATACATATGATAAGGCAATTGAATTATTGTCTTTACCTGATTTTGAAGAATTAAAACAAATTGCACTTGAATATATTGAACATGCCTCTTCTTTTTCACAAATTGAAAAGATGCAGACAAATGTGTTTGTGAATAAGTCAGATCGTATGAATAAGGATTGGGTACAGTTGTGGATTCAGTGGGTTTTATTCTATGTAAAAAATGATAGGGTAAATTTACCTTTAGAAAAAAAAGTAAAACTATATTCGATTTTGGTTGAAAATATGGATATGTTGTATCGACCAGTCGATTTAGGTTTATTTATGGATAAGCTTTATTATGATATTAGGAAGGCTGTGATTTAGTGAATACAGAAGGAAAAGTAACGTATAAATATATTGTTTATATACAGTTTGAAGAATCAAAAAAAGCCTACACTTTTGGATCAGATGTTAAATATTATACAAATGATGTTGTCGTTGTAGAAACTGTACGTGGGCAAGAACTAGGAAAGGTTTGTGTGCCAACGGTTGATTTTGATGCTTCAAAAGTTAAGGGAGATATCAAGCCAGTATTGCGTAAGGCAACGCAAGAAGATATTAAATGTAAAGAAGAAAATGTTGAAAAAGCTAAAGAAGCAATGAAGATTTGTCACGAGTGTGTCGCAAATTTGAAGTTGGATATGCATTTAATCAGCTCAGAATATACATTGGATCGTACAAAAGTCATTTTTACATATGTGTCGGACGATCGTGTTGATTTTAGACAACTATTGAAAGACTTAGCTCAACATTTACATTGTCGTATCGAGTTAAGACAAGTAGGGCCAAGAAACAAAGCTAAAATCGTAGGTGGAATTGGAAATTGCGGTATGGAATGTTGCTGCTCAAGATTTATGTCAGATTTTGATACGGTATCTATTAATATGGCTAAAAACCAGTTGTTGGCATTGAATATTCAGAAATTGAGTGGTCAATGTGGAAAGCTAATGTGTTGTTTACGTTTCGAAAATGAAGAGTATACAAGAATGCGTAAAGATTTACCAAAGATGAATTCGATTGTGAGTTATCAAGGTAAAAAATATCGTATTTCAAGTATGAATGTGCTTCAAAAACAGGCAAAACTAGAAAACAAAGAAGAAGTCTTGTTTGTGGACTTTAAAGAATTGTGGCCAGATAAGGATTTTAACAATGATTAGACAGAAGAGTTTTGAATCGAATACTTCCACATTGTATTTGGTTCCTACGCCTATTGGCAATTTACAGGAAATGACACCTAGAGCTCTAGATATTTTAAAAGAAGTGAGTGTGATTGCGGCAGAAGATACGCGAAATACAAAAAAACTTTTAATGGCATATGGCATTGATACAATGTTGATGTCGCATCATGAACATAATCAGCAAGTTAGTATTCCAAAAATCATTGAACGATTGGAAAATGGTGAAGATGTTGCGGTAGTATCCGATGCAGGTTATCCCTTGGTTTCGGATCCAGGACAAAAATTAGTTCAAGAAACCATTTCGCATGGATTTAATGTGGTTTCAGTTTCAGGTGCTAACGCGGCTATGAATGCATTGGTCGCAAGTGGATTGAGTTGTTATCATTATTTGTTCTATGGCTTTTTAGACAATAAGAGTTCAAAAAGAAAGAAACAGCTCGAAGAAATCAAAGCAATTCCTTATACAATGATTTTTTATGAAGCACCCCATCGTATTGAAGATACTTTACAAGATATGTTGGAAGTATTGGGCAATCGTCAAATGTGTTTAGCTAGAGAACTCACAAAAGTGCATGAAGAATATATTCGTGGAACCATTGAAGAAGTGTTAGAGGTAGCGGCTACATGTAAAGGTGAAATGGTTATTGTCATGGATGGATTTAAACAAGATGAAGTTGTATTTGATATGTATACAGCCATTACGAAAGTGGATGAATATATTGAATCTGGAATGCGTACAAAAGAAGCTATTGGTTTAGTTGCTAAAGAAATGGCTTGTAAAAAGAATGAATTATATGAAGCTTATCATAAAAGATAGGCTTTTTTCTTTTATATAAAGTAAATTATGTTGTTACAGAAATTAAATGTAAAAAGCAATTGAATATGTTTCAGAAAGCGTTATAATGGTTTACATGAAAGAGAAGAGGAAGAGTTATGAATAAGAGAAAAGTATGTGCTCTAGGGATGGCATTTGTACTTGCAGGATGTTCTGCAGGTGGATCAGGTTCTGGTAAAGAACAAACATTAACTGTTGGATTGTTTACAGAAATGAATGGAGATTTTCTCCTATGTATTATCAGACCGTTAACGATCACAATGTAGTTAACTTGGTATATCAAGGATTATTGGCATATGACAAGGATGCCAATTTAGTTCCAGAATTAGCAGAGGATTTACCTACTATTAGTGATGATGGTACAACGATGACATTTAAATTGAAGAAAGGTGTTAAATTCAGTGATGGATCTAAATTTACTTCAAAAGATGTAAAGGCAACGTTTAGCGTTATGGCTGATCCAAGCTATACAGGACGTTTTTCAAGTAATGTTGATTTCTTAAATGGATATAGCGAATATCATGATGGAGATGCCAAAGATGTCTCAGGTATTGAAACACCGGATGATTATACCGTTGTATTCCACATGTCTAAACCAAAAATCGATGCAGAATCGACTTTGGGAACACAAAAAATTTGTAGTACAAAAACATTGAAGTATAAGAAGGGAAAAACTTCGAATGTTGAAAAAAACAATAGTAATCCTATTGGAACAGGTCCTTATAAATTAAAATCATTCTCTAAAACAGAAGGGAGCTTCATTGGATCGAAATGAAAATTTTGAAGCTAAGGATGGAGAATACCAAATTTCTAAGATTATGATCAAGAAAACAGAGACTTCGACTGAAATCAAAGAATTGGAAAATGGAACTGTCGATTATATTCCAGATGTAGTAGATGCGAATAAAATCAACACAGTAGCCAAAGACAAAGATAAAGGTTTGACTATGGATCTTATCCAAGTGATCGTGAAGACTTCTTGTTCATGAATACAGCTGCAGGTGCATGTCAAGATCAGGCTGTTCGTCAAGCTTTGGCTTATGGATTTGATCGTGAAGCCTATATCGCAAGCTATTATAAATTAGATGATAAAGATGCTAAATTGGCATATGTACCAGGCTTATTTGGTAACCCAGTATCTGGCGAAAATAGTGCATATGTTCGTGGTGAAGAAAAAGTTGATGGGGCTACTTACTATGATTATGATGTAGAAAAGGCAAAACAAATCTTAGACGATGCGGGATGGACTGTTGGTAGTGATGGTATTCGTGAAAAAGATGGTCAAAAATTAAGTATTAAGTTCTTGGCTACAAAAGAAAAAGATGCGATGGATACAATGATTCCTATGTTACAAAAAGAGTGGGGAGAACTTGGTGTCGACTTCAAGGCAAATACAATGGAATTTAATACAGTTATTGCAACTGTAGGTGATGATTCAGCTGTTGGTGATTGGGATGTATCTTATTTAGGAAACTCTTTTACAAGCCCTGAAGATACAAGCGTTGATTACTTTATTCAATCACAAGGCGTAAATAACCTTGCTCGTTTAAAAGATGATGAATTAGATTCATACTTAGCTGCAGGTGCTTATACAGCTGATAAAGAAGCTTCAGCAGCTGCTTACTTAAAGGCGTATGTTCGTCAAGCAGAATTATGTGCATACTTACCAACAGATGGTGTACAAACATATTGTTTACGTAATAAGAAAGTAAAAGGTTTGAAGACTTCTTCTACATTTATTTGGTCACAATCAATGGCTACAGCTTATATTGATGATTAATGGTAAAAGGGGCTATAACAGATAAAAACGTTTTAGTTTAAAAAAAGGACCGAATTCAAGACTTAAAAAATCTGAATATCGGTCTTTCTTTTATTTGTGCAAAAATAGCTAGTTGATTGTAATGCATACCAGCTATCATTCCAATTTTCTTTGTGTTTATCTTATGAGATGTCTCAAAAACTGGAAGATGCTTAGATATACCATATATTCTGGTGTTGCAGGATATGAAATATAGTGGGATGCGAAAACAAGCTAAAAAAAGATAGCCAAGAATCAATTCACATTGATAGACATGTGAATTGAAAGACGAGGCGTGTATGACACAACGAAGTATCTGATGTAAAACTGTAGATACTGCTCGTATGTGTTGGTCATAATCTAAGAAGATATCACACTCGAAAACTAGAATTTCAGAAAAATAATAAGATGAAAAGAAAGGAGCTAAACTCCATAAGTAATAAAAATTACTTATTCGTTATGGCTCCTTTTTAAATCGTTATGACTTGAATATTTTGATTGTTTAATTCTTGAACATAAGAAGAATCAATAGAATGATCAGTTATAACAGTTTTTATTTTATCTTTTAAATTTAATGGTACAACACCACGCTTGGAAAATTTATCACTTTCTGTTAGCACGATTATTTGTTCGGCTTGATGCGACATATCACGTACGGCTTGTGCTCGCATTTGATCACGATTTGAAAAGCCAATTCTAGAATCATATCCATCTGTGCCGATGAAAAATAATCGACAAAAAAGTTGGATACACATTCTTGAACCATAGGACCTACCATAACTTGTGAATCTTGTTGATAAATTCCACCTAAAAGAATAATTTGAAAATTTGATTTTCCACGAATATATTCTGCGATAAAAGCACTGTTGGTGATAATTGTTAAGTCTTTATGAAGTTGTGTTAACGTATCCGCTAGAAGTGCACAACAACTACCACTTTCAATCATAATTGTATCGCCTTCATTAACAAGTTCAGTAGCTTTTAAAGCTATTTTTTCTTTTCTTCATAATGATACGCGATTCTACCATTGATATCATCTGTGCTACATAACACAGCATGCCCATGCTCACGTTTGATGATTCCTTTAGCTTCTAATGCATCCAAATCTTTGCGGATAGTTACTTGGGAAACACCTAGGTATTCAGCAAGTTGAGAAACCTCGATTCTCTTTTCAGATGTCAATAATTCTAATATTTTATTTGTTCTATTTTCATTTACGTTGATTCCTATCATTTTGTTTATATAATAAGTGTTTTTGATTTCAAATGAAAGTGAAATTTAGAAAAAAGCGTTAATGTTATTTTCTTTAAATATATTTAAATACTCTTTTAAATCTTCTGGATGATACGAAGGAATATTTTCATAATCGTATTTTACATTTAAAAGATGATACTTATTTTCCCCAAATTGATGGAACGGTAAAAGTTGACACTTGTTGATTCCAATATTGTGAAGTGTTTTTGAAAATTCTTTGGCATCATCCAAAGAATCGTTGAAACCAGGTATAACAGGGATTCGTGGAAGAACTGTTTTGCCATTGTCGATGGCATGTTTCATGTTCAGTAATGGTAACTTATTAGAAACACCTGTACCTTCTATATGTTTATCTGTGTTCCAGTGTTTCATATCAAAAAGAATGTAATCTACATATTCTATGACACGATCAAATATTTCCTCTGTCGCAAAACCGGTTGTTTCACAACATGTATGAATTCCTTCTTCTTTAGCGGCTAAGAGTAGTTCTCTTGAAAACTCAGGTTGAAGTAAAAGCTCACCTCCAGAAAGTGTTAGACCACCACCACTTTCTTCATAGAAGGCTTGATCTTGTAAAACAATTTTAAGCACTTCTTCTACAGATTTTTGTTCGCCTTGTGCGCTTAATGCGTTTTTTGGACATTCATATACACATTTCTCACATCCACTACACTGACTATGGTTGATTTTGATGGATTTATCAATTGTTTTCATAGCGTTTTTTGGACAGGTTTCAATGCAATGATGACAATTTATACATTTTTTTTGATCCCAAAGAATTTGTGTTTGTATAAGCTGACTTTCAGGATTTGCACACCACTTACAACGAAGAGGACATCCCTTTAGAAAAACGGTAGTACGAATGCCTGGACCGTCATTTACACTGAATTTTTGAATGTTAAAAATAATTCCTGTTGTATTTCGATTTGTTGTTGTCATTTAAATTTCCTCATATAGATATAAACATTTCAAAGAAAAAAAAGCAACGATTATAGTTATGAATGAAAGTAAAAAATATTTTAAATGAAATTAACATTGACATAAAATGTGTGTAATGCTATTTTTAAATTGCGAATAAAGAATCTAAAATTACGAATGAAATGTAATAGGAGGACGGATATGGAAAACGCAGAACATTTTGGAACATTGACAGAACGAATGAAAGAATTTCGAGAAGAAGTTTTAGATGAAAAACCTTATATTGATGCACAACGTGCAATTCTAGCAACTCTTGCTTACAAAGAAAATTTAAATACAACCACGAGTATGGTTCGAGCTAAAATGCTAGAAAAAGTTCTCGATCATATGAGCATATATATTGAAGACAAATCTCTTTTAGCAGGAAATCAGGCAACCAAGAACCGTAATGCTCCTATTTTTCCTGAGTATACTATGGAATTTGTTATGAATGAATTGGATCAGTTTGAGAAAAGGGATGGGGACATATTCTATATCACTGAAAAGACCAAGGAACAACTTAGAGAAATTGCGCCATTCTGGCAGAATAACAATTTGCGTGCAAGAGGAGAAGCTCTTCTTCCTGAAGAAGTTCGTGTCTTTATGGAAACAGGTGTATTTGGAATGGAAGGCAAGCTAAATGCAGGAGATGCGCATTTGGCGGTGAACTATGAGCGTATTTTGAAGGATGGATTAAGAGGATACGAAAAACGTGTAAAAGAATATAAGCTACTCTTGATTTAACAAATCCAGATAATGTTGACAAGTATTGTTTTTATAATGCAGTTCTTATAGTACTGAAGGCGGTGCGTAATTTTGCGAATCGTTACAGCGTTCTTGCGAAGGATTTAGCAGAAAAAGAATTGAATCAAAAAAGAAAAATTGAATTATTGGAGATTAGTAGAATTTGTTCAAAAGTTCCATATGAACCAGCAGAAACATTTAAAGAAGCGGTACAATCCGTATGGTTTATTCAATTGATTTTACAAATTGAATCCAATGGACATTCTTTGAGTTATGGCAGATTCGATCAATATATGTATCCATATTATGATCGAGATATTAAAAATGGCACTATTAAAGAATCTGAAGCCTTGGAATTGTTGACATGCTTGTGGATAAAGACACTTACAATCAATAAAGTTCGTTCTCAAGCACATACGCTAAGTTCAGCAGGATCTCCTATGTATCAAAATGTAACGATTGCAGGTCAAACAACAGATAAAAAGGATGCAGTCAATGATTTGAGTTTTTTAGTTTTGAAATCTGTTGCACAAACAAGATTGACACAACCAAATTTAACTGTGCGCTATCATAAGAATATCAATAAACGTTTTTTGGATGAATGTGTAGAGGTTATGCGTTTAGGCTTTGGAATGCCAGCATTAAACAATGACGAAATTATAATTCCTTCCTTTATGGATTGGCAAGTTAAAGAGGAGGATGCTTATAATTATAGTGCCATAGGCTGTGTAGAAACAGCAGTTCCAGGTAAATGGGGTTATCGTTGTACGGGAATGTCTTATATCAATTTTCCAAGAATGCTTTTGTGTACGATGAATAATGGTGTGGATCTTACAAGTAATAAACGTTTTACAAAAGGATATGGCTATTTTACGGAAATGGAAAGTTATGAAGAACTTTTAAAAGCATGGGATAAAACAATAAGGGAAATTACTCGATATAGTGTTATTGTAGAAAATGTAATTGATAAGGCCTCTGAAAGAGATGTGCCAGACATTCTTTGCTCGGCTTTGACAGATGATTGTATTGCCAGAGGTAAGACCATCAAAGAAGGTGGAGCGGTCTATGATTTTATTTCAGGACTTCAAGTAGGAATTGCGAACATGGCAGATTGTTTGGCAGCTATAAAGAAGTTAGTGTATGAAGAAAAGAAAATCACAAGACAAGAGCTTTGGGATGCGATCTTAGATGATTTTTCATCACCTAAAAACAAAAAAAATTCAGGAAATGTTGATTCGTGAAGCACCAAAATATGGAAATGATGATGATTATGTCGATCAGTTAATTGTGGAGGCTTATGATTCTTATATTGAAGAAATCGAAAAATATCCGAATACACGCTATAATAGAGGACCAATTGGCGGAATTCGTTATGCAGGAACTTCTTCAATTAGTGCGAATGTTGGACAAGGTATGTCAACGATGCTACGCCGGATGGACGAAATGCGTTCGAACCTTTGGCAGAAGGTTGCAGTCCAGCGCATAACAGCGATAAAAATGGACCTACAGCTGTGTTTAAAAGTGTGTCTAAGCTTCGTACAAATAAAATTACGGGTGGAGTTCTGCTAAATCAAAAAATGACACCTCAAATGTTGTCGACTGAAGAAAATCGACAAAAATTAGAATTGTTGATTAAAACTTTCTTTAATCGCTTACATGGATATCACGTGCAATATAACATTGTTTCTAAAGAAACTTTGATTGATGCACAGAAGCATCCTGAAAAACATAAGGATTTAATTGTTCGTGTAGCCGGATATAGTGCTTTCTTTAATGTGCTTTCTAAAAAGACGCAAGATGATATTATTGGCAGAACAGAACAATCTTTAATGTAAGAAAATGTAAATGATTTGTAAAAATGGTTGAAAACAGATTTCATTAGGTGTATTCTATAGGCAACCGATGCGAAAGAGATCAAACTAAGAACCGGATACAAAGAGATTCTAGTCAGGGTGGAAGCTAGATTATTACGACTTAGCAAATGGACTTTCAAGGGCAAGGTGAAAAGAATTTCTGAGTAGCTGCGACGTGTTCCGTGCGTTAAATGGATCGAATGTGATGGCATTCTAGAGGTGGGTATAACTATACCAATTCAGGTGGTACCGCAGATTATTTTGATATTCTGTCCTGTGTCAAATTTTTAATTTGATGCAGGATTTTTTGTTTATAAGGAGAGTGATGAAAAGTGTTAGCTGACTGGTGGTGGTACAAAAAATAAATAATTAGGAGGTAAAGGAATATGTACAAAAAATTATTAGTATGTGGATTAGCTTTATTAATGTGTGGGTGCAGTACAAAAGCTGCAGGTAATGATCAAGTGTTGACAGTCGGATTAAGTTCGGAAATGAATGGCACATTTTCACCTATGTATTATCAAACGACAAATGATTCTTATGTGGTGGATTTAGTGTATCAAGGGTTATTGAAATACAACAAAAAAGGAGAATTAGTTGCGGATTTGGCTAAGTCCTTACCAAAAATTAGTGAGGATGGAAAGACAATGACATTTAAATTAAAGAAAGGCATTAAGTTTAGTGATGGATCCAAGTTTACTTCAAAAGATGTGCAGACAACATTTACCGTTATGGCAGATCCAAGTTATACAGGTCGTTTCGCAAACAATGTTGATTTTTTAGATGGTTATACTGAATATCATGATGCAGATGCATCTAGCTTTAGTGGAATTGAAACGCCTGATGACTATACAGTTGTATTCTATTTGGATAAACCTAGAATCGATGCGGTTTCTACACTTGGAACACAGAAGATTTGTAGTTCAGAATATTTAAATTATAAAAAAGGAAAAACAGAAAGTATTGAAAAGAAGAATAGTAAGCCAATTGGAACGGGTGCTTATGTATTGAAAAAATTTGAGAAGACAAGTGGAGCTAGTTTAGTTTCAAATTCAAAGTTTAAGGCGAAAAAAGGACAGTATCAGATTTCTAAAATCATGATCAAAAAGACAGATACTTCAACAGAAGTTAAAGAATTGGAAAATGGAACAGTGGACTATATTCCAGATGTGATTGAGGCATATAAAATAAAATCTGTACAAAAGAATAAGAGTTTATCTGTTGATTCTTATCCAAGCGATCGAGAAAGCTTTATTATCTTTAATTCTTATGCGGGAGCTTGCAGTGATGTTGCCATAAGAAAAGCCATCGGATATGGATTTAATGCCCAAGAATATATTGATAATTACTATCAAATTGATGGTATGGCTTATAAGCTGGTACTTTTGGAAATCCTGTTTCTTTAAATGATGGAAAAATGATTCGTAATGAAGAAAAAGCGGATGGTGTCACTTATTATGATTATGATGTTGAAAAGGCCAATCAAATCTTAGAGGATGCAGGATATACATTGGCAGAGGATGGGTATCGTTATAAAGATGGTGAAAAATTAACAGTTCGTTTCTTGGCAAATAAAGATAAAGATTCTTTGGATTCTTTGATTCCAGTTTTGCAGAAGTGTTTAAATGCGATTGGAATTGATTTTAAAGCCAATACCGTTGAATTTAATACGGTTATTAACACAGTGCAAGATGATGCACAAACAGATAGCTGGGATGCAACATATCTTGGATTTTCTTATGGTTCACCAGATGATACGGGTATTAACTTTATCTTAAGAACGGGTGCTACAAATAACTTTGGTCGTTTAAGTGATGAACAACTCGATGCTTATCTAGATGCCGGTATGTATACATCCGATAATGAAGTGTCAAAAGAGAATTATCATAATGCGTTAGTTCGTCAAAGTGAATTGTGTGGTTATTTACCTGTAGACTCTACTAAAACATATTGTTTAAGAAACAAGAATATCAAAGGAATGCATACAACATCTATTTATAACTGGGCTCAATCCATTGCGACGGCTTATATTGTAAATAAATAACGTATGATGTATCCTAATGGATATTAGGGCAAAGTAAAGTCCTGTACTAACTCATGTTGGTGCAGGATTTTCTTGTATGGGGAGAAATTTTATGCCTAGAGTTTAACTTTAATGAAATATAGGTTGTCATTTGAGTTGATTTTAGGTATTATAATTTTGCAGAAGTGTTTTTCTGATTTTGGAGGTCTTACTTATGGTCTTAAGAAGATTTACCACAATTGATAGAGAAGAATTGCTTTTTTAAGCGTGCCTACTATAGGTGCGCTTTTTTGTTTTGAAAGGAAGGTCATTTATGGAAACAAAGCGTGTTTTAATTGTGATGGGTTCTCGTTCAGACTTACCTAGTATGGAAGGCTGCATGAAACAATTAGACGATTTTCAAGTCGGATATGAAGTTCGTGTATTAAGTGCTCACCGTACGCCGGAAGCGGTTTTGGAATTGTCAAAGACAGCGTGCGAACGTGGAATTCAGGTTATTATTGCGGCAGCTGGAGGAGCAGCACATTTAGCTGGAGTTTTAGCTAGCTCTACACCGTTGCCAGTTATTGGAATCCCTATTCAGACATCGGCTTTAGGTGGATTGGATTCATTATTATCAACAGTACAAATGCCTCAAGGAGTTCCTGTTGCGACTGTAGCAATTGGTAAATCGGGGGCAAGAAATGCAGCTATCTTAGCTTGTCAGATGATTGGACTTAACGATAAGTCATTACAGGATAAGATTGTTGAATTTAAAAAAGAACAAGCACAAAAAGTATTAGAACAGTCAATTGTTGAATAAGGAGAAGGAAATGGATACTCGTATTTTTGTTCATAAAAAAGAACAGTTTCAGGTTGAAAGTGAATCATTAGCGGCTGAATTAAGACAATCTTTATCTTTAAAAGAAGATTTCGGTCTAACAAAATACAATTTATATGATATTTTTAACGCTGATGAAAATGATATTGAACTATTAAAGAAAAATGTATGTAGTGAAGTTGTTACAGATGATGTATATGATTCTGTAGACTTAGAAGGTAAATCATATTTGGCATATGAATTTTTGCCAGGTCAATATGATCAAAGAGCAGACAGTGCAATGCAGTGTTTAATGCTTTTGAACAACAAACAAACAGTACGTATTCATTCAGGTACTTTGTTAGTGTTTTTAAACCCAGTAGATGAAGAAACACTTAATAAAATTACACATTATATTGTTAACCCTGTTGAAGCACGTGTTAAAGACCTTTCTGTATTGGTAGATGATCAGGATGTTGAAGTAAAAGATGTTCCTGTTTTAGAAGGATTTACAACAAAGACGAAAGAAGAATTAGATTCTTTACGTCAGACTTTAGGGTTGGCCATGTCTCAAGCGGACATTGAGCATGTTCAACGTTATTTTGAAAAGGAAGAAAAAAGAGATTGCACAATGACTGAACTTCGTGTGCTAGACACATATTGGTCAGATCACTGCCGTCATACTACTTTTGAAACTGTATTAGATGATGTACATTTCCATTTGGATACATTATCCGATGAATTACAGGCTTCTTATGATAAATATTTAAAATTACGTCAGGAAGTTCATGGAAATCGTAAAGAAAAAACATTGATGGATATGGCTACTATTGCTGGAAAATATCTTCGTAAACAAGGTAAGCTTGATGATATGGAGATTACCGATGAAATCAATGCGTGTAGTGTAGAGATTACAGTGGATGTAGATGGAAAAGATGAACAATGGCTATTGATGTTTAAAAATGAAACACATAACCACCCTACAGAAATTGAACCATTTGGTGGAGCAAGTACATGTATTGGTGGAGCTATTCGTGACCCATTATCAGGACGTAGTTATGTATATCAAGCTATGCGTATTACAGGGGCTGGAGACATCACGAAACCAATTAGTGAAACATTAGAGCACAAATTACCTCAATCAAAGATTTCAAAGACAGCGGCTCATGGTTATTCAAGTTATGGTAACCAAATTGGTTTGGCAACTACATTTGTAGATGAAATTTATGATGATGGCTATGTAGCTAAACGTATGGAAGTTGGTGCTGTTGTTGGTGCAGCTCCTAAATCACATGTAAAACGTGAACAACCACAAGCAGGCGATATCATTGTTATGATTGGTGGAGCAACTGGTCGTGATGGAATTGGTGGAGCCACAGGTTCTAGTAAAGAACATAATGAAACAAGTTTAGAAAAATGTTCAAGTGAAGTTCAAAAAGGTAATGCCTTAATTGAACGTAAATTACAGCGTCTATTCAGAAATCCTGCTTGTACAAAATTAATTAAAAAGGCCAATGATTTTGGAGCAGGCGGAGTTAGTGTTGCCGTAGGTGAACTTGCGGATGGATTGGATATTAACTTAGATGCAGTTCCAGTTAAATATCAAGGTTTAGATGGTACAGAATTAGCTATTAGTGAATCTCAAGAACGTATGGCTGTATGTATTGAGACTAAAGATTTTGAAAAATTCAAAGAAGAAGCTTATAAAGAAAACTTAGAGGCTATCAAAGTTGCGGATGTAACAGATACAAATCGTTTAGTCATGAAATGGCGCGGTGAAACGATTGTGGATATGTCTCGTGCTTTCTTGGATACAAATGGTGTCCGTCAACACCAGGTTGTTGATGTTTGCGAAAATGAATATGATGAACATCCATTTGATGCAGTTAAATCAGATTTAAATACAGTACTACAAGATGCGAATGTCGCAAGTCAGATTGGTTTGGCAGAAATGTTTGATGCTTCAATCGGAAAGAGTACGGTATTGATGCCTTTTGGAGGTAAATATCAATTAACGCCTGAAGAAGGTTCTGTACAAAAATTACCAGTTCATGGAATGACAAACACATGTTCTGTTATGACATATGGATATGATCCAAAAGTATCTAAATATTCTCCATATTTAGGGGCTAGTTATTCAGTTGTTGAGGCATTAGCTCGTATTACAGCATTGGGTGCTGACTATAAGAAGTGTCGTTTATCAAATCAGGAATATTTTGAGCACTTAGGTGCAGATGCACAAAAATGGGGACAACCATTTGAAGCTTTATTAGGTTTGATCGATGCACAATTGGCATTTGAAACGCCTAGTATTGGTGGAAAAGACTCTATGAGTGGAACTTATAAAGATATTCATGTACCACCAACAGTAATCACTTTCGCAGTTACTACAGCTAAAACAGGTGATATTGTTTCTGCTTCATTTAAAAATCCTGGAGACTATGTATATTTGGTAAAACATACACCAGTTAAGAATCATGTTCCAAACTATGAACAATTGAAAGAAAATTTTGAAACGGTTCATAAATTGATGCAAGAAAAGAAAATTGTAGCGGCAAGCACAATTAAATTTGGTGGATTAGGTGCAACTATTGCGAAGATGGCGTTTGGATCTAAAGTCGGTGTTGCGATCAATACAGAAGAAGATGTATATGGATTCAATTTGGGTTCAATGATTGTGGAAGCTACAGAAAGCATTCAAGATGAGCATTTAGAATTAATTGGTATTTTAAATGATGATTCTAAGATTGTATTAAATGAAGAAACAGTCGAAATTGAAGATGCATTAAAGGCTTGGACAAAACGTTATAGTGAAATTTATCCAATGATTGTAGATGAAGGAAAAGAAACGTTAGAAACTCCTTTAAATGATGTGGAAGTACCAATGTCTAAGGTTGTAGTGGAAACACCGAAGGTAGTTATTCCTATTTTCCCTGGACAAAACTGTGAATTTGATACAACAGCTAAGTTTGAACGTGCTGGTGCCGAAGTAAAACAAGTCGTATTTAATAACTTGACAGTTGAAAATATTCAAAAGAGTATTGAAACATTGGCTGAAGAAATCAGTACAGCTCAAATTTTAATGATTGTAGGTGGATTTAGTAGTGGTGATGAACCAGATGGTTCAGGTAAATTTATTGCGAACGTATTAAGAAATCCAAAGATTGCCCAAGCTATTGATACAATGCGTGCAAATGATGGATTGATTTTAGGTATTTGTAATGGATTCCAAGCATTGATTAAATCAGGATTATTGCCTTATGGTGATATGGAAAGATTGGATGAAGAAAATCCAACATTATTCAGAAATAACATTAACCGTCACGTTTCGCATATTGCACGTACACGCATTACAAGCAATGCATCTCCATGGCTTGCTGGTATGAAAGCAGGAAATGTATATTCAGTGGCTGTTAGTCATGGTGAAGGTAAATTTGTTGCGAGTGAAGAAGTGTTAAATAAATTGATTGAAAATGGTCAGGTTGCGACACAATATGTAAATGAAAAGGGTGTTCCAACAATGGATGGAAAAGACAACTTGAATGGTTCAAGTATGGCAATTGAAGGTATTTTCTCTGAGGATGGAAAAATCTTTGGTAAGATGGGTCATAGTGAACGTTATGAAAGAGGTTTATTCCAAAATATTGCAGGAAATAAAGACCAGGATATTTTCGCAAATGGTGTTCGTTACTTTACACACAAACAGGTGAAGTAAAATGGCGATGCAAAAGGTAGTTCAAGATTCTTCTGGGATCGTAGGCTTGTTCAATGTAGAACAAGCCGCCCAGAACATCTATTTAGCAATGCATGCCATTCAGCATCGTGGACAAGATGGTGTTGGTGTGGCTGTGAGTAATGGGGAAAACGTTGTTTGTAAAAAGGGATTAGGATTGTTGTCTGAGAATTTAAAACAAGATACATTGAATTCTTTAGCTGGTGATATAGCGATTGGTCAACTTCGCATGGCTACAAAAAATGATTCTCAATTAGAAAATGTTCAACCGATTATGGTGCGTAGTCACCAAAGATATTTTGCGGTCGTATCAAGTGGTATGGTCACAAATGCAGTTTCATTAAGAACAAAGTTAGAGAATGAAGGCTTAATTTTCCAGGGAACAAGTGATTCTGAATTGTTAGCACACTTGATTCAATTGAATCCGGGTTCTTTTGAAGAAAAAATCACAAAGGCTTGTCGTATGATGAGTGGTGCCTACACATTTATGGTCATCACAAAAGATAGTTTATATGTAGTAAGAGATCCACATGGAATTCGTTCTTTATATATTGCCAAAGTAAATGATGGATATTGCATCAGCAGTGAAACTTGTTCGTTCCCAATTCTTGGTGGAGAATTTGTTCGTGAAGTAAATCCAGGTGAATTAATTTGTTTCAATAATGAAGGAATGAAATCTACTCAGATTTTTGAAAAAACTGAAACTAAAGCTTGTGCTTTAGAATATGTATATTACTCTAGACCGGACAGTGTTCATAATGGTTTAACGGTTCATGAAGTAAGAAAACAATGTGGTTATTATTTAGCTTCAGAAGAGGATGTTAAGGCGGATATTGTTGTTGGTGTTCCTGATTCGGCTTTAAGTGCAGCTGCAAGCTTTGCTAGAACATTAAATGTTCCATATGAAACGGGATTAATCAAAAACCGCTATATTGGTTCTACATTTATTCGTCCAACACAGCAACAAAGAATGCAAGGTATGCGTGTGCGTTTAAATGCGATCAGTTCCGTTGTTAAAGATAAAAGTGTATATCTAGTGGATGATAGTGTTGTAAAAGGATTTACATCACGTAGAATTTGTCAGCTATTAAAAGAGGCAGGGGCAAAAGAAGTGCATTTACGTATTGCTTCGCCAATGTTGAAATATCCTTGTTTATATGGAGCGGATTCAACGGCACAAAAAGATTTAGCTGCTTTCAATTATTCGGTAGATGAAATGAAACAGTTGTTCCAAGTGGATTCGTTACGTTTTATAAGTGTAGAGGATTTTAAGAAATGTGTACCTGAAACAAGTTGTTTAGCTTGTTGTACAGGTGAATATCCAGAAGAGTTACAAGATTATAAAGATGAGGTAAAGGAGTAGAGTATGGCAGAACATTATGCAGCAGCAGGCGTTAGTTTAGAGGCAGGATATAAATCTGTTGAATTGATTAAGGAGCATGTTAAGAAAACAATGCGTCCAGAAGTATTAGGAGGACTTGGTGGTTTCTCTGGTGCGTTTTCATTATCTAAAATTAAAGATATGGAAGAGCCAGTGTTGCTTTCTGGTACGGATGGTTGTGGAACAAAAGTTAAACTTGCGATGGTTATGAATAAGCATGACACAATTGGTATTGATGCTGTCGCAATGTGTGTGAATGATATCGCATGTGCAGGTGGAGAACCATTATTCTTCTTGGATTACATCGCATGTGGCAAGAACGTTCCAGAAAAAATTGCAGATATTGTTAAAGGTGTTTCTGAGGGTTGTTTACAATCTGAAGCCGCTTTAATTGGTGGAGAAACGGCAGAGCATCCAGATTTAATGCCAGAAGATGATTATGATCTAGCTGGTTTTGCGGTTGGTGTTTGTGATAAAAAAGATATGATTACTGGTAAGAATCTAAATGTTGGAGATGTCTTGATTGGACTTCCTTCAACTGGAGTTCACAGTAATGGTTTCTCATTGGTTCGTAATGTATTTGATATTACAGAAGAATCATTAAATACATATTATGATGAATTAGGTAAAACTTTAGGAGAAGCGTTACTTGCACCTACAAAGATTTATGTTAAGGCATTAAAGCATATTAAAGCTTCAGGAATCACGTTAAAAGCTTGCAGCCACATTACGGGTGGTGGATTCTATGAAAACGTTCCTCGTATGTTAAAGGATGGAATGGGAGTTGAAATTGATACAAAGGCTTTCCCAAAACCTCCAATCTTTGATTTGATTCAAAAAAATGGGGATATTTCAACAAAAGAAATGTATAACGTATTCAATATGGGACTTGGTTTTGTGATGGCAGTAGATCCGGCGGATGTAGAAAAGGTTCAAACTGTATTAAATGAAATCAATGAACCAAGTTATGTCGTTGGTAAAGTAACTGAAACAGGACAGGTAGATGTCCAATGGTAAATATTGCAGTATTTGCGAGTGGTTCGGGCACTAACTTTGAAACAATCTTATCTCATATTGAAGATGGTTCTTTACATGTGAATTGTGCATGCTTGATAGCTGATAAAGAGAATGCGTATGCAAGAGTTCGTGCGCGCAATCATGGAGTAGAAGAGTTTTACTTTAATCCAAAGGGATATGATGGTAAAGCGGGTTATGAAGCGGCCATTTTAGAAGTATTAAAAGAAAAAAGGTAGATTTGATTGTATTGAGTGGATATATGCGTTTCATTGGACACACTTTGTTGAGTGCTTATCCAAATCACATTATCAATTTGCATCCAGCTTATTTACCTGAATTTCCAGGAGCTCATAGTATTGCGGATGCATATGAGGCAAAAGTAGCACAAACCGGAGTTACTGTTCATTTCGTAGACGAAGGGGTGGATACAGGACCTATCATTCGTCAAGAAAGAGTAGCAATCGATCCATCTTGGGATTTAGAAACATTAGAATCGCATGTACATGCGATGGAATATGATTTGTTCTGGCAAGTCATTGAACAAGTCGCAAAATGTATTGAGGAGGAAAAAGAATGAAGCGAGCATTAGTGAGCGTATCTGATAAAACAGGTTTAGTTGAATTTGTACAGGGGCTAGTAAATTGTGGATATGAAATTATTTCTACTGGAGGAACAAAAAAAGCTTTAGAAGCAGCAGGAATCCATCCAATTGGAATTAGTGATGTCACTGGTTTTCCTGAAATTATGGATGGTCGTGTAAAAACTTTACATCCAAAAGTTCATGGTGCATTGCTTTGTGTTCGTTCAAACCCGGATCATGTTCGTCAATTACAAGAATTAGGTATTGAGTATATTGATTTGGTTTGTGTGAATTTATATCCTTTCAAAGAAACTGTGTTAAAACCTGGTGTTACACACGAAGAAATTATTGAGAATATTGATATTGGTGGTCCAAGTATGCTTCGCAGTGCTTCTAAAAACTATCAAAGTATTCCGGTTCTTTGTGATCCGAAAGATTATGATAAGGTCTTGAGGAAATTAGAGAAAATCATGAAACAACATTAGAAACGCGTGAGCGCTTAGCTGCAAAAGTATTCCGTCATACAGCTCGTTATGATGCGATGATTGCGGATTATTTAACTAAGAAAACACATGAAGAATTCCCAGAAAGTATGACAATTACTTTTGATAAGGTTCAAGACTTGCGTTATGGTGAAAACCTCATCAAAAGGCTGCTTTCTATAAGGGCATGAATCCTCAATATTCTTTGGCAAATGCAACACAGCTTCATGGTAAAGAATTATCTTACAACAATATTCAGGATGGTAATGCGGCAATTGAAATTCTAAAGGATTTTGAAGGTCAATTTGCGGCTGTTGGTGTTAAACACATGAATCCATGTGGTGTTGGTATTGGCGAAAATATTGAAGCAGCTTGGGATAAAGCTTATGAAGCAGATTCAATTTCAATTTTTGGTGGTATTGTTGCGTTAAACGCAAAAGTTGAAAAGGGATTGGCAGAAAAATTATCTAAGATTTTCTTGGAGATTATCATTGCACCAGATTTCTCTGAGGAAGCATTGGAAATCTTGACTCGTAAGAAAAATATTCGATTAATGAAATTAGATACTAGCTTATCTGTTTCAAGTGCGCTAAAATATACAAATGTTAACGATGGTCTATTGGTTCAAGAAATGGATCAACATATCATTAACGAGGAAGATTTAAAATGTGTAACAAATCGTAAACCAACTGAAGAAGAAATCAAACAATTGTTGTTTGGATGGAAAGTTGTTAAACATGTAAAATCAAATGCGATCGTATTGGTAAAAAATGATATGACAGTTGGTGTTGGTGCTGGTCAGATGAATCGTGTCGGTGCTGCAAAGATTGCAATCGAACAAGCTGGAGAAAAAGCAAAGGGTTCAGTTTTAGCAAGTGATGCATTCTTCCCAATGCCAGATACTGTGCAGGAAGCTATCAAAGCGGGTGTTACTGCAATCATTCAGCCAGGTGGATCGATTAAAGATCAACTTTCAATTGATGAGTGTAATGAACATGGTATAGCAATGGTATTTACAGGAGTTCGTCATTTTAAACATTAATATAAAAGAGTCTGAATAGACTCTTTTTCATAGTTTGGAAGGGTCTATTTATGGATAAGAAAAATAAAATTGTAATCATTTCTTTATTATCTATTCTATTAATTGCACTTTGTATGTTTGCTTCTGAAATGAGTAGTACAAAAAAGAAGGCATTTACTTCAGAGAGTGAGATTCAAGATGATCAAAGTACGGAAGTAAAAAATGAAGATAACAGTAAATATATAGATATGGCTTTAGCAAAGGAAATTGAAGCATATTTCCAAGAAAATAATATTGATCATGAGAGTGTGTCGTATTGTATTACAGATTTGAAACATAATATAAAATACAGTATGAATGAAAAGGATGAGTTTATTGCAGGTAGTATATATAAGCTTCCTTTGGCCATGTTATATTATGATAAAGTGAATAGTGGTGATTATACTATGGAATCAACTTTACCATATAGTGGTTATATGCATGAGGATGCGGGTGTTATTAGTTCAAATTATACAATTGGAAGTCAAATACCATTAAGTGAATTATTGGATGCAGCAATTGTTTATTCGGATAATGATGCGGGTCATATATTGTTTGAAAATCTAGGCGGATGGGAAGAATATAAAGAAGCCATGACGAAGTATACAAGTTCAATTAGTGATAATTATTATTCAGAGGACAATGTTTCAACTGCTAATACAATGAATGATGTAATTACTTATTTATATGCTCATAAGGATGAGTATCAAGAATTGATAGACAATATGAAAAAAGCAGAGCCGCAAGAGTATTTAGATCGAGATATTCAACAGGGTATGCCTCAAAAATATGGTATGTATGATTATGCATTGAATAGTGTCGGCTTTGTAGAATGCGAAACACCATATAGCATAGTTGTATTAACAAGTTTAGGTGATAAAGGTGCCGATGTCATGGCAAAAATTAATAGCATTGCATATGAACATTTTAAATAAGGTCGAAGGGGGCCTTATTTTTTTAAAAACGGTAGTGTAAGCGTATACAGTAAAAAGATGAAAAAAGCTGAAAAAAGTCAAAAAAACATTTGACGAAGAGGGAAGTATTTGGTAATATAGATGAGCACTGCTGAGGTGCACATGATCTTTGAAAACTGAACAGGAAATAAAATACAAACTAAAACGTCAATTTCGAAAAACAAACAATTGTAAAGAAAGATGTCAGAGACATCTAAGAGCTAAATCAAATGGAGAGTTTGATCCTGGCTCAGGATGAACGCTGGCGGCATGCCTAATACATGCAAGTCGAACGAGAGGAAGGAAAGCTTGCTTTT
>ENA-OQIR01000061-OQIR01000061.1-human-gut-metagenome-genome-assembly--contig:-NODE-61-length-45307-cov-4.359562_pt1 | contig 45307 bp, 53 predicted proteins | sample MGYA00242580_ERZ504745 | MGnify/ENA primary metagenome ERZ504745 (study PRJEB26092, sample SAMD00036214) | human gut metagenome | host: Homo sapiens | study: EMG produced TPA metagenomics assembly of...
GATTCTGCCGAATCTTGTGCGGAAAAAACGCTGGGGACAGAGCGGGCTCTATCTGCTTGCTGTGCTGCCGTGTGTGCTGGTGCTTGGGGTCTATCTCCTTGGTGTGCGCGGTATCCTGCAGATTCCGGTTGTGCGGTAGAAAGGAGAAAATGTGGGCGGAATAAATCTGAATGAGAGCGGCCTCGATTTTGTGAGACAGGTCTTTGTGACGTTTGGAGGAAACACAACCGTACTGACGCTGTTTCTGCTGTCGGTGCTGTATCTCGCTTTAAAAGGAAAAAAGGAAGAGCGGTATGTGTTCGTAACAACCGCTGTTTTTCTGGCCTTTACGGTATACAATCCATTTGCGGTGAAATATATCCTGGGAAAACTTGGAATGGTCAATGTCTATTACCGGTTTTTCTGGATTCTGCCGATGGTACTGACCATCGGATATGCCTGCACGAAGTTGTGGGCGGGCAGGAAAAAAGGCTGGAGACGGTATCTGACCGCGGCTGCGCTGGCAGCGGTCATCTGTTTTGGCGGAAATTCCGTACTGGCTGGCGGACTGCCGAAGCTGCCGGATAACCAGTACAAGATGCCAGATGATCTTCTGGCCGTCTGTACGGTGCTGCACGAAGAAGCGGGAGAGGGAACCGTAAGAGTTGTCTTTGAACCGGATTTCAACCTGATCGTGCGGCAGTATGATGCTTCGTTTGAACTGGTTCTGGACCGCGATATGGTTCTGACCTATCAGGGCTCCAATACGGTATCAACCGATGCACTGACCGAGCAGGAAATTGAAGACGAAACAAAGATCCTTCAGATTATCACACAGATGGATCTGTCGCTGGATCAGAAAGAATTTTACAGAAGTCTTAGGGAAATGAATGCAGAGTATATTGTACTTTCGAGCAGTTCAGCGGCAGTATCCTATGTGGAAACAGCGGGGTGCATCCCGGTAAGAGAAGTAGAAGGGCATATCATTTTCCGCGTGGAAGAAAAGTAAGAAGGAGGACTTGTTTTTGAATAAGGCAAAAGATTATATTCAGCTGCACCTGAATATCCTGCTGTTTTCTCTGACGAGTGTGTTCTCGAAAGCAGCGTCGGTTCAGCTGAACGGGGAGGAATCAAAAATCCTCTATTATATGTATTTTTATTTCTGATGGTTGCAAACTGTGGCATTTACGCTATTGCATGGCAGAAGGTAATCAAAAAATTCTCTTTGTCAACCGCATATGCAAACCGCAGCGTCTATCTGATCTGGTCCCAGATCTGGGCCGTGATCATTTTCCATGAAAATCTGACGGTAAAAAATATCATCGGCCTTCTGATTGTGCTGGTGGGAGTTATGGTGGTGCAGCGATATGAATAAATATATGATTTTAATGCTGATCTGTACAATGTTTTCAGCAGTATCACAGATTCTGCTGAAACAAAGCGCCAACGAGGAGCATGCATCTGCACTTCGCGAGTATCTGAACTGGCGCGTTGATTGTGGCGTATCTGATTTTTGGCAGTGTACTTCTTTTAAATACGTATGCCTACACACAGTAGATTTGAAATACGGTCCGGTGTTGGATACCTTTACGTACGTCTTTGTCCTGCTGCTTTCCTTTGGCGTTTTGAAAGAAAAGGTATCAAAAGGAAAGCTGATTGGGAATCTGATTATTATCCTGGGAGTACTGGTGTATACATTGCCGTAAAACGTTCCGATGATGGAAAGAAAGCGATATCAGCTAAGCAGTCCTTGTCCTTTGAAATAGGGGGTCTGCGTACAACAAACGAACGGCTTTTGATTATGAATAAGAAAAAAATAGATTATCGTTTTAAGATATTATATGCTGTGGCGATTCTGATGGTTGTTGCGGGACATTGTGATGGTGGTGGAATTTCTTTGGACTTTGCGCAATGGTTTCCGTATGAGGGAATCCATCTGGCGCTGTTTACTTTTTGTTCAGGATATTTTTTAAAGATGCAGCACTGAAACGACCGGGGAGATATGTCTGTAAAAAGCTTCGTACCCTGATACTTCCAATGTATGGGTATACGATTGCGTATGGGCTGCTTGTCAGGTTATTACATCGGTGGGGCTTTCAAATCGGTGGAAAATTTAATTTGCACAATATTCTGATTTCACCTTTAAACGATGGGCATCAGTTTGTCCTTAATATGGCCGGCTGGTATATTGTGCCCTTGTTTATGGTAGAAATATTAAATTGTATGATTCGGGCATTTTTTAAGCGAAAAGGATGGCAGATACCGGAATGGATATTTTTTGCAGGGGCAGTACTTATTGGAATGGGCGGCAATTTTTTGGCGATTATGGAATATCGCACCAGCTGGTGGCTGACAGTGGTCAGAATTCTGTATTTTGCTCCGTTTTATGCAATGGGTATTTTTTATAAAAAGATACTGGAGAAATATGTGGACAGGATTCCATCTGTAGTGTATTTTGCGATTGTGTTTGCTGCAAAACTTATGATTTTTCTTCATTATAAAACTAGGTTGCTTATACGCCAGCGTGGTGCAATGACTTTAATCAAGGACCGGTCATGCCAATTATTATTGGTTTTTTGGGAATTGCACTTTGGATGCGGATTGCAACGATAATGGAACCAGTATTTGGAAGAAAAAAGTGGATTAATCTTCTTTCAGACAACACATTTTCGATTATGGAAAATCAGTTTTTGGGTTTTTTACTTGTAAAAGTTGCTTTCGGAACAATTGCGAATGGCACAAAGCTGTTTTTGAAGTTTGACTGGTCAAGATGTAAAAGTGATATTTGGTGGTATTATATGCCGAAGGACGTAGAACAGACAAAAATTCTGTATTTATTAGCAGCGATTTTTGTTGCCTTACTGATCCAGTGGATCCTTACACAGGTGAAAAAAATGGGAAAAAACATATTTTTGTACGTAAGACAATAGTTAAGCGTATACTGCTTTAAATATTTTGCAAAATAAAAATCCCGCAGAAAAAGAAATGAAAACTTTTTTCTGCGGGATTTTATTTTATATTGCATAGATCTGAATCGTTATCAAATTTTTATTGATAATCGATAGGAGACAGGTTGTGAGGATCATCTTCCGCAGAAGAGCCTAGATGTCTGATGGTTTTGGAATTATCCTCATTTTCAGAGAAATCGTCCTCATCTATTCCAGAAGAAGAACTTTCGACTGTGGAATCCAAATCGTTTTCTGTAAAAGAAGAAGCGGAGGAAATGTCACTTACCGAAGTGGAGTCGGGTGTTTCCTCTTCCAATTCAGGATTTGTATCGCAAGGACCCTCGATGAGATGGTAATCCGACTCGGAAAAATGATACCATTTCCCATCCTCAAGCTTTTGCCAGCCGGAAACCGCGTGGCCGTCCTTATCAATAAAATAAGACTGCTTACCGTCAGCCCAGAGCTGATGTGGATTGTAAGTTACCCATTCGTTATTGGCAAATCGATCTTCTTCCTTAATATAAAATTTCTGATATTCGCCATCGCCGACCCAGACGGGGGTAAGATCAGCATCAAGTTCATCGAAGAATCGGGAGCCCATAGAGAGCTGGCGATTCAGTCATCGAAGCCAAGTTCTTCGGCAAGTGTAGGCTTGTCTGAAAAAGATTCGTACCAAGTCCAAGACGGTCACCGTCAATGACAGCTCCAAGGCTTGCGAGAGTAGTTGGGAACATATCCATCGTGGTGAAAATCCGATTTTTTTCATGAACCGGAAGAATGGGTGAATTTAAAATAGCGTTATAAGTAGAACGTTGATAATCTTCATCGATGTTTTCACAAAAATCAGAGTCCATGGTCAGATGATCACCGGAAAGAATTATAGTCGTGTTTTCATAAAAAGGCTGTTCCTTGATCCAGTCTATAAACTCACTGACACGGGAACTGGAGCAGTCAATCACCATACCGTAGTGGTCATCTCCGTACTGCTTTTCATCACACTCGTCACATTTGTAGCCGTCCTCGAAGTGGGTGGCAACAGTCAGCATACTGAAGTTGAACGGTTCGTCATTCTTGGAAATCTCCGTCAGTTTATCTTTTGCATACTCAAACAGTTTGGCATCTTCATAGCCCCACCACTGGTAGTAGCCTTCCGGGATCAGTCCCTCGCTGATCGCCCAGTAGTAATCGTCAATTTCATAATCACCGTGCGAAGTGAAGTAATTCTTCCGTCCGCCGAATGCGGCATCGGAACCCATCATAAAGTACTGTTTGTAGCCGGCTTCATTGAGAACGTCGCCAAGTGTTGAAAGCTGCGGAAAAAAGCTGTCCTGATAAGCCATCTCATTGCCTTGAATCGAAAGCTTCAGCGGAAGACCGGAAGTCTGTGCAAAGAGACCGCCCATGGTCCAGGTGGTTCCGGTTGTCGGATAAGCGCCGCCCAGCTTGTCGGAGTTGGAAAAATTGATATTGTCCAGGGCAAGATTAGTCAGGGCGGGAATAAAATTGTGGTCGTAAGCACCGCCGTCTTTTTTATCAGAATAGGTGCTTTCCATTGATTCCAGATAAATATAGATCAGATTCCGTTTCTTTTCCGGGAATGTAATCGTTGTCTGGGACGGATTGACGTAATTATCTTCGATCAAAGTGCTGTAGCTGTTCTGAATGTGCAGGTAAGTATCGATATCCAGCGTCGTCCAGACATTATAAAGAGAATAGGAAGAAAGAGCGATTCCCAGGGCAATGCAGATGCAACCGAGAATGATTTCCACTTTCTTCCGATGGCGCAGGATAATAAAAAGCGCGATCAGAATAGCAAGAACGGCAAAAGAGATCATGCCGCAGGACCAGACGTAACTCCAGAGCACATCCTTGCTGGTACCCTCAAGGGGTGCCTTTAAGTGATAAACAAGTTCTTCCATATCAAGATGCGCCCAGGTCGCGAGCATCCAGCGGGAAGACGTAAAAAGAAGGATCCCAAGGAATCCTAACAGAACGGAAAGAATGGAAAAAAGTATCTTTCCAACATGCTGTACTTTTTTGCGAGACACAGTAAATAACCTCCAGTTTTCTTTAGTGTTTTATAATAGGTAACAAACAGGTAGCGTTAGGTATAAAATATAACTGGGAACTTACGATATTATAACAGAAACTTTACGAAAAAAATAGTATTTTCTTAAAAAATACGAGTGGAAAATGAAAATCCGGGAATTTACATAAAAAGCGGCGGGGCGGGCGTGAAAATGGGTTCTTGAGTTTCTCAGAAAAGAATGGTATAATAGCAAAGATTGTAGACACAAAAGAGGTCAAAAAAAGATCTGTTCACATTTTTGTGGAGAAGAGAAAGGAAAGAAAAATGGGAAAAATTAAAGTAGAATCTTGTGAAATTGAAGGATTAAAAGTAATTACCCCGACCGTATTCGGCGATGAGCGCGGATATTTTATGGAGACATACAATTACAATGATTTTAAAGAAGCCGGCATTGATGTCCAGTTCGTACAGGATAACCAGTCTGCATCCAAAAAGGTGTCCTGCGCGGACTTCACTTCCAGATCAATTACCCGCAGGACAAACTGGTACGCGTGGTAAACGGAGAAGTATTCGATGTTGCGGTTGACCTTCGCGAGGGATCCAAAACCTACGGAAAATGGTTCGGCGTCCTGCTTTCGGCAGAAAATAAGAAACAGTTCTTTATTCCGAAGAACTTTGCACATGGATTTATCGTACTCTCTGATTATGCAGAGTTTGCTTATAAATGTACCGATTTCTATCATCCAAACGATGAGGGCGGTCTGTACTTTGACGATCCGGAGATCGGCGTGGAGTGGCCGATGCCGGAAGGAATGACAAAAGAAGATCTGATTATTTCGGAAAAAGATCATAAATGGGGCGGAATTAAGGATTTAAAGAAATAAGGAGTAAAAAACATTTATGAACGTATTCAAAGAACTTTATCAGAACCGGAAACTGATCTGGAAACTGTCAAAAAATGATTTCCGCAATAAATTCGCCGGAGCGTATTTTGGCATTATATGGGCATTTATCCAGCCGATGGTGACGGTTGCTGTTTACTTTGTCGTATTCCAGCTCGGACTGCGCGTGCAGCCAGCTGCCACTGGATATCCGTATATCTGCTGGCTGGTTTCCGGTATTATTCCGTGGTTCTTCTTTTCTGATGCGCTGCCAAGTGCGTCAAATTGTCTGCTGGAATACAGTTATCTGGTAAAGAAGGTCGTATTTAAAATCAGTGTACTTCCGATTGTAAAGGTGATTTCTTCCCTGTTTGTACATCTGTTCTTTATTGTGTTTGCTATTTTGATTTTTGCACTGATGGGAAAACTTCCGCCGGTTCAGATTATCCAGATCGGGTACTATACCTTTGCGGTGATCTGTCTCGTCGTTGTACTTTCCTATCTGACCTGTTCCATCACACCGTTTTTCCGCGATTTCGGCCAGATTATCAATGTAATTCTGAATGTCGGCATGTGGGCAACCCCGATTCTGTGGGATACCACAACAATTCCGAATATTCCGAACTGGCTGAACAGCCTTCTGAAGCTGAATCCTCTGTACTATATTGTCCAGGGATATCGTGACAGCTTTATGAATGGACTCTGGTTCTTCGAGCATCCATGGCACACCCTTTACTTCTGGGCTTTTGTGCTTATGGCAGGACTAATCAGTTCCAAAGTGTTCAAGCGCCTCCGGGTTCATTTCTCAGATGTATTATAGGAGGATGGAATGAGCACAGAAAATACAGAAACAGTAATTTCAATTAACCATGTCAGCAAGGTCTACAAGCTGTTTGAAAAGCCGATGGACCGTCTGAAAGAATCGCTTTCACTGACACATAAAAACTATCACACCGATCATTTTGCGCTGGAGGATATCTCACTTGAGGTGCATAAGGGCGAGTGTGTCGGTATCATTGGAACGAACGGTTCCGGAAAATCCACACTGCTGAAAATCGTCACAGGTGTCTTAAACCCGACGAGCGGAAACGTGGAGTTAAAGGGAAGAGTCAGTGCCATTCTGGAACTGGGTGCAGGCTTTAACATGGAGTATACCGGTATTGAGAACATTTTCCTGAACGGAACGATGCTTGGCTATACCGAGGAGGAGATGAAGGCAAAGCTCGACGATATCATTGCGTTTGCAGAGATCGGTGACTTTATCAATCAGCCGGTTAAGACGTATTCCAGCGGTATGTTTGCCCGCCTTGCCTTCGCGGTTGCGATCAATGTGGATCCGGATATTCTGATTGTCGATGAGCCTTAAGCGTCGGAGACATTTTCTTCCAGTCCAAGTGTTACCGGAAATTTAACGATCTGAAAGAAGCAGGAAAAACGATCCTTTTCGTTTCCCACGATATGGGCAGCGTCATCAAGTACTGTGAGAGATGTCTTCTGATTAACAAAGGAAAACAGGTGATGGTTGGAAAATCGTCGGAGGCAGTCGATGTCTACAAGAAGATTCTTGCCAACCAGTACGATGACGAGACAAAAGAAGAGGAAGAGACCGAAGAGAGTGCAGAACAGACCGAAGAGAGAACCGAAGCAGATGCATCCGGTGCCGTATCGGCAGAAAAGCCGAAAAAAGGCCTCTGGAGAGAACGCCTGATTGCGAATGCGCAGCTGGTAGAGTATGGAGACAAGGCTGCGGAGATCGTGGACTTTGCGATTATCGACCACAAAGGTATGATTACATCTTCTGTGGATAAAAACCAGAGATTCCGCATCAAGATGAAAATCAAGTTCCATGAAACGATGGAGCATCCGATTTTTGCCTTTTCGATCAAAGACCGGAAGGGAACGGAGATTACCGGAACGAATACGGCGCTGGAGGATTACACAAAAGACGTGGTGGAAGCAGGAAAGACCGTCACGGTATGCTTTGACCAGATCATGCCGCTGCAGAGCGGACAGTATCTGATGTCGTTTGGATGTACCAGCTACCATCTGGAAGAGCTGGTGATCCACCACAGACTGTACGATGCTTGCTTCCTGGAAGTCTTCTCCATGAAAGACACCGTAGGATTTTTTGATATGAACTCTACCGTGACCTACGAGTAGGATGCGGAGGATAAACGACGGGGGTTATATGAAAGAAACAATAGGAAATGTTCTTTTGAACCTGGATTATTATGACGGCGAAGATGCTTACAGCGACGGCAGCATTGAGGACCGGCTGCTGGAGATCGTCAAGACGACGCCGAAAGAGGATTACCAGAAGGTAATCCTCACAGAAAAAAGCTGGCCGATTTTTTATCATCTCTCTCCGGAACGGGAAAATATTCTGGACTGGTATGAGTGGAAAGACGATGCTTCCGTATTTGAAGTCGGAGCCGGCTGCGGAGCCATTTCCGGCGTGCTCTGCAGAAATGCAAAGCGGGTAGTGGCAAACGATCTGTCGAAGCGGCGCAGTACGATCAATGCCTACAAAAATCAGGATGCGTCCAACCTGGAGATTATGGTTGGAACTTTAATGTTGTTGCAGAAAAAATGGAAGAACGCTTCGATTACGTGACACTGATCGGTGTTCTGGAGTATGCAAAAAGCTATATTGGAAAGGATAATCCGTATCCGGAATATCTGGAAAAGATCAATCGTCTCTTAAAACCGGGCGGAAAAATCCTGATTGCGATTGAGAACCGTCTGGGACTGAAGTATTTTGCCGGCTGCAGGGAAGACCATGTGGGCCGGGAATTTGCCGGAATTGAAGGATATCCGGGGATCGATTTTGTCGAGACATTCAGCAAACCGGAGCTGGAGCAGATGCTGCAGGAAAACGGTTTTTCGAAGTTTAAGTTTTATTATCCCTATCCGGATTACAAATTTCCGGCGGTCATTTATTCGGATGAATATCTGCCGAAGCCGGGTGAATTGAGAAAAAATCAGCGGAATTTTGATGCTGACAGGATCACACTTTTTGACGAAGGCAAAGCATTTGACGGAATCCTGAAGTCCGGTCTGTTTCCGGTTTTTTCCAATTCCTTTCTGATTGAAGTGGAGAAAAAGGAGTAAACGTATGAGGAAAGTTCTGTATACGAAATTTTCGAGAGAACGTCGGAACGAATTTCAGATTATGACCCGGATTACAGAAGAGGATGGGATCCGGCGTGTGTGGAAGCTTCCGCTGCAGAAAGAGGGAGAACTCCACATCCGGCATATGTATGAAAACTATAGAAAGCTGGAGCATCTGTACGCCTATGCGGGCGTACAGATCTGCCCATGCGAACTGGATGAAGAAAAATGCGCGCTTGCATTTCCTTTTGTAGAAGGGGAAAGTCTGGAAACGCGCATTTCCCGTCATGGAAAAGAAAAAGATTTTGCATCGCTGAAAAAGGATTATGAACTGCTGTATCAGATCATTGCATCGGCAAAAGGGCAGAAATCCTTTGTGGAAACCGATGCGTTCTGTGAGGTGTTCGGCCATCCGGCATTGAAAGAAGGACTTGCCGCAGCGGAGATTTCCAATATTGACATGATTCCGGGCAACCTTCTTCTGGATGGAGAAAAGGTCTGGGTGGCAGACTACGAGTGGGTATTCCCGTTTGCCGTACCGATTGCATTTATCTATGCGCGGAGCGTCTTTTTACAGGAGGCGGCGAGTGCACTGACGAAGGAAGAGCAGGAAGAACTGTACGCCATTGGCGGTATTTCCATGGAAGAGATTCCGGTATACTACCATATGGAAGAGTGCTTCCAGGAATTCGCGGCCGGAAAGGGTGAGCCAAATGCGCTCGCCACGTTCTATGGAAAACTGCACCGGCACAATTATCCGCTTTCTATCTGGGAAAAAGAAAAAATGATGTACGTGTGCTCACCGAAACAAGCACCGGAGGAGAGAGAACTCTATTATGAGGACTGCTTCGGCTTGGATGAGCAGAAGGTGATGATGCTTGAAAAGGCAGACGCGGACGGAGAGCTTTCCCTTCAGCTGATGCAGGAGGGGCTGTCATTAAAATCCGTTCTCTCGCGGGCGTATGCAGCGATGGGAAGACGGAACGTATCGCTTTTTCGCACAACGCCGAGCTTGAGATTATCGACGACTATTATTTCCTTGGAACGCCGGTTCTGAAATTCCGGAATGCCGGTTATGAACAGATCCGGATTGATTACCGGATTTACTACAAAGGCGATGGCGTTACGTCCCAGTTTATTCAATATATCCGTCAGAATAAAGATCTGAGGGATGAACTGAACGGGGAGATTTATCGGAAAGGCCAGCTGCAGGCAGAAATCGAAGCAGAAAAAGCGGCACTTGCACACAGGGAAGAAGAACTCCAGGAAACGAGAAAACAGAAGCAGTTTCTGGAGGAAGAGCTGGAGCGGATGCGCCAGCGTAAGGTTGTGCGTATGGCAGATAAAGTGCAGCATGTGATAAAAAGGAGTAAATAACTATGGATGTATCCATTGTCATTCCTACCAAAATGGTGGGCATCTGTTTGAAAAAGTGCTGGATGCCGTTTTCAAACAGAAGACAGAGTATGAATATGAAGTAATTTGCGTGGATTCCGGGTCAAAGGACGGAACTCTCGATGTGATCCGCAAATATCCATGCCGTTTGTTTCAGATTGAGCCGTCCGAATTTGGACATGGAAAAACGAGAAACTATGGTGCTTCCAAAGGAAACGGAACGTATATCATCTTTATTACGCAGGATGCGCTTCCAGCGACCGATACCTGGCTGCAGAATTTCATTGATGCCATGAAGATGGACCCGGAAATCGTGGGAGGATTCGGGATTCATTATCCGTATCCGGACTGCAATCTGCTTGACAAGCGTGATCTGGACGGCCATTTTAAAGGATTTGGAGAAACTAATACGATTTTCCACCTTGATGATCCGGAACGCTACGAAAGAGAAGAAGGATATCGTCATTATCTGGCGTTTTTCTCCGACAATAACTCCTGTATCCGAAGAGATATTTTTGAAAAATATCCGTATGAGGATGTCAACTTTGCCGAGGATCAGATCTGGGCGAGAAAGATGATTGAACTCGGATTCAAAAAAGTATACTGCCCGTATGCACCGGTATATCATTCCCACAATTTCAAACTCAGAACGTATTTCAAACGGTATTATGATGAGCAGAAGGGATTATATGAAGTTCATCAGTATATGATTGCACAGAAATGGACGCAGCTTCCGGGCATGCTGTACCGTCAGGTGAGAGGGGACTGCGTGTATATCCGTCAGCAGCCGCTCAGTAAAAAAGAGAAAATCCACTGGGCATTTTATTCCCTGTTTCGCAATTTTGACCGCTTTGTGGGCGGCTATCTCGGCGGAAAATACCATCTGTATTCCAAACGGAAACAACAGTTCCTGGATCGTCACATTTCGCAGCAGTACGATCAGAGACATGCATAGAAGAAAGGAAAAAGAAACGTGAAAAAACCAAATGTAGCATACCGTGCGTTACGGTATCTGAAGAATCATGGATTAAAAGAAACGATTGAGCGCGCAAAACAGGGCAATGAGCCGGCTGTACCGCCGAAGAACAACGTCATCGGATTTTACAGATTTGTCGTAGACAACGATCCGATCCCGTTCAATCAAAAAGAGTATGAGAAACATAAAAACGACAAGAAAAAGATCCTGAATTGGGTTGTACCGGAAATGGGACCTGGTTCCGGCGGTCATACCACCATTTTCCGTTTTATTTCCAACCTGGAGCGCCTCGGTTTCCACAGTAGAGTTTATCTCTACATGTCCCCGAATTTTCAGGATAATGCGTCCATCCGCAAATTCCTAAAAGAGTACTTCCCGCTTCTTGTGCCGGAAGTAGAAGTTTACTGCGATGTATCCCAGATGAAATTTGCACATGCAACCGTAGCAACCTCCTGGACCACCGCTTACTACGTAAGAAAATTCCAGAATACGATTTCGAAGTTTTACTTCGTACAGGATTTCGAGCCGCATTTCTATGCACACGGTTCGGAGTATGAGTTTGCAGAGAACACGTACAAGATGGGATTCCGAGGAATCACAGCAGGAGACTGGCTGCGGGATATCATGAGAAATGAATACGGCATGCAGGCAGACAGCTTCCATTTCTCCTACGATGACAAGGTATATCAGCCGAAGGAAAAGCAGGACAACGAGAAGAGAGTTTTCTTCTATGCCCGCCCGGTTACCCCGAGACGTGATTTTGAGCTCGGTATGCTGGCACTCAATGAGCTGTGCCGCAGAATGCCGGAGATCGAGGTTGTTTTCGCGGGATGGGATGTCAGCGGCTATGAGATTCCGTTCAAACACAGAAATTTAGGTATCGTAACACCGCAGGTGCTGGCAGATCCTATGCGATCTGTGATATGTGCCTTGTTATTTCGAATACCAACCTTTCCCTCGTACCGTTCGAGGTTATGGCCTGCAACTCGGTCGCTGTCTGCTCCAAGGGTGCAAACAGCAGTTGGATGGTAAATGAGGAAAACTCCATTCTGGTTGACTATGATCCGATCCAGATCGCAGATAGAATGGAATATTACTTCAACCACCCGGATGAGCTGGCTACAATCCGCAAAAAGGGAATGGATTTCGTAAAGGGAACCTCCTGGTACAAAGAAGCCGAAAAAGTTTACGCAAGTATGCTAAAAGGAATTGAGGAAGATGAGAAAAAACTGCAGTAAGGATGTGAGCAGAGAACGCAGAATCGAGATTCTGTTTGTATTCGGCGTATTCCTGTTTTACTTTTTGTGGTCCTGTACGCAGCGATACAATTTCTCGTCGGATGAATCAATGCGGTATCAGATTCCACAGTTCATTTATGAATATGGGAAGCTTCCGCGGGGTGACGAACCGCTGATTCGGAATGAGGATTGGGGGATTTCCTATGCATTCAATCCGATTCTCTCCTATATGGCATCTGCAGTTTTGATGAAGGGGATGAGCCTGTTTTCCACGGATGAGTGGATGCTGCTCATTTCCGCCCGTTTTGTAAATGTTCTGCTGGGAGCGCTTACTGCCTGGGTGGTCTTAAAGACGGCAAAGCTGTTGTTTCCAAGACGCTACGCATGGATGTTTACGACTCTGGTGGTTTTCCTGCCGGGCAATGTGATTTTATATTCCTATGTCAACTGCGACGCGCTTGCAATGTGTTCGACGGCCATTATCTTTTATTCCTGGGTAAAGGCGTACAAAGAGGGATGGAGCTGGACCACGTGTGCGGTATCGGCCGTTGGAATGGGAATCTGTTTCTTGTCGTATTACAATGCGTATGGATTTATTCTGATGACGTTTTTCTACTTTGTGGGAACGATGCTGACGGACCAGTCGAAACCGGTCAAAGAACGATGGAAAGAAATGATCCAAAAAGGTCTTTTTATTTTGGTGATCGTCTGTGTCATTGCTCTGTGGTGGTTTATTCGAAATGCTATTCTCTATGGAGGAGATTTTCTGGGACGCCAGGCATCGAGCGCAAGCGCGGAACTGTATGCAAGATACCAGTACAAGCCGTCGCACAGCAAGACCTTCCAGAAAAAAGGAGGCTCCATGTTGCATATGATCTTCTATAAGCCGAGTTTTCTGGAACATGACTGGCTGGTAACAGTGCTGTACAGCTTTGTCGGCGCGTTTGGCTACAATAAGATTTATCTTTCCACGATGATTATTGTTCCGTACCTCTGCTGTCTTCTTGTCGGTCTCATTCTGATGCGGAACTGTTGCCAGAGAGACTTTTTCTTCTGGAATGCAGACGGCACGCAGACGGCTCTTACCGGAAAAACGAAGAGAAAATGGAGTAAACTGGGATGGTTTACCTGGGCTAATGTGTTTGCCCTGCTGATCCCGAATTATCTGAATGCGTATTACTCCTACAGTTCTGATTTTCAGCCGCAGGGACGATACAGCATGCCGATGCTGATTCCGCTGATGTATTTCGTGACGAAGGGTGTGCAGGCGTTCCTGAAACGGGAGAAAAAACTACAGAAGTATGAAAAATTGTTCTGTATTCTGGTCTGTGTGGCGGCAGCGGCATTAGCGGCATTTACTTGGGCGAGAATCATCTATCCGATGTACTTGCAGAACTACTACGGATTGCGGTAAGCGGAACAGAGAAAGAAAGCGGTGAAACGTTTGGAAAAAATTTCAGTGCTGACAGCAAAATTAAAAAAAGCTGTTGCAGAAGAAGGAATCGGCGGTCTGGCTGGGCGTACGAAAGGGTACCTTGCGCGGGCAAAAAAAGAAAAAGAGTTTCAGAGAGAAAAATCCCGGGTCTACCGGGATATTCTCTTTATCAGTGGCTGCAATGAACAGCTGCCGCATCCACACCGGTACCGCGTGGTGCATCAGATGGAGCAGCTGGAGGCAGGCGGATATACGTGTGATACGGTTTATTTTCAGGAGTTGAAGCCCTGGATGGTACGTTGCTACGGCGCGTTCGTGATTTTCCGCTGCCCGATGACGGACACCCTGCGGGAATTTGCCACAATGGCAAGCAGATGAACAAGCCTCTGTGGTACGATGTGGATGATCTTGTGATTGATACGAAATACACCGATCAGATTCCGTTTCTCGACCGGATGCAGCCGGAAGAACGGCAGGCATACGATCAGAATGTCCGAAACATGGGCGAGCTGCTTTCCCTCTGCGATGCGGCGGTTACGACGACAGCGGCGCTGGCAGAAGAACTGAAGCAGTACGTACCGGAGGTGCTGATCAACCGCAACTGTGCGTCAGATGAGATGCTGCTACTGTCCGAGGCGGTGTTAAAAGAAAAACAGAAAAAGAACGAAGCAGATGGAACGGCGAAAAAAGTACGCCTTGGCTATTTCAGCGGCAGTGCGACGCATCTGGACGACATCGAGATGATCGTTCCGGTGCTGAAACAGTTGCTTGGCAAAAATCCGAACCTGGAACTCCTCATCGTGGGAATTCTGGAACTCCCGGTGGAGCTGAAACTGTTTGCTTCCCAGATCCAGATGGAGGGCTTTGTCGATTACCAAAAACTGCCGGAGCGGATTGCGTCGGTGGATATCAACTTGGCTCCGCTTACCGATACGATTTTTAACCGTGCGAAATCGGAAAATAAATGGGTGGAAGCGGCTCTGGTGCAGACTGTGACAGCAGCCAGCAATCTCGGCGCTTTTGCTGAGATGGTACAGGATGGAGAAGACGGCGTACTCTGCCGAGACGAAGCGGAGTGGTTGGAAAAACTGCAGTGGCTGATCGACGACGAACCGGCACGAAAAGCCATTGCCGGACGGGCATATGGCCGGTGCAGCCGCGAGTGTGTCACAATCTTTCATGCCACCGGGATTTGCGAGTGGGTGGAGCGCCACTGGAATCTACGCTGTGCCTTTGTGCTTCCAGCGATGGAGATCAGCGGAGGCATCCGCGTTGCACTTCTTCATGCGGAAATGCTGGTAAAAGCAGGAGCGCAGGTCAGCCTCTTTACTCTGGAAGGGGAGGCGGAGTGGTATCATGAGGGTGATTTCCATTTTCCGGTGCTGTCGGCCGAGCGAGAGAAACTGCAGGGAACGCTGGATCTTGCGGTAGCGACGATGTGGAATACCGCAGAGTTCGTCGAACAGTCCAGCAAGATCCGAAGAAAAAATATCTGGTGCAGAATTTTGAAGTTGGATTTTATCCGCCGGGAAGCCCGTACCGGATCGCAACTTCGGCGACTTACCGGATGAGGAGCCCGATGGAGTACGTAACCATTTCCAAATGGTGTCAGAACTGGCTGCGGGAGGAATACCATACCGAAGCAGCCTATCTTCCGAACGGCATCGATCCGTCCTTCTATCCGAAACGGGGGCGGGATCTGCAGGGAAAAATTCGGATTCTGATCGAGGGAGACTGCAGCGCGGAGCATAAAAACGTGGACGAGAGCTTCCGTATCGTGGAACAGCTGGATCTGGAAAAATTCGAGATCTGGTACATGTCCTACAATGGAAATCCGAAATCCTGGTACCGCGTGGACCGCTTTTTACACCGGGTTCCATATGAAAAAACACCGGAAGTCTATGCGGCGTGTGATATCCTGCTGAAAACAAGCCTGCTGGAAAGCTTTTCCTATCCGCCGCTTGAGATGATGGCGTCCGGCGGCTACGTCGTTGCTGTGCCGAACGGTGGCAATCTGGAATACCTGAAAGATGGGGAAAACTGTATTCTCTATCCGCAGGGAAATCTCGCGGAGGCAAAAGCGGCGATTGAGCGTATTCTGACAGATGCGGAACTGAGGAAAAACTGGATACGGGAGCAGAAGAGACGGTAAAGGAAAGAAACTGGAAAAGAATCGAACCACAGATTTTAGAACAGTATCTTGGAAAATAAATAAGCAACAAAAAGGGCTGTCGCACTAGCAAATATTTCTGGCGGTAGCTCTGCGTTATACCCAAATGGCATCGAAATCGGTTGCGTTTTCGATGCCATTCTTTACTTCTTATAGGAAAGTTCGACTTCCGTCGAACTCTTGAATCAGGATCACCCGTTGGACGGGAGGTCCTGATTGCTTATAAATTAGAAGATCAGTGCCGTTTGTTTCGGTTATTGCGGCGTCTGTTTCTGCGTTTCCGTCTCTTTCTCGCGTTGTTGATCACGACAATGATCAGAATCAGAAAAGCGACACCGTTCAGGCCAAGCAGAATATAGAGCAGTGTGGAGAGAAAAGAAATTTTCTTGGTTTCTTCCGGTGTTGGAATATCTGTGCTGTCGGTTTCTTCTGATGAATCGGAGGAAACCGAAGAACTGTCGGAAACAGTACCTGGAGCGGAAACCTCGGCTGTTCCGATGAAGTGATCATCGAAAAAATACTGGCGGGTGTACGGTTCCTCAACGGAAGCGCCGTCCGGATCGGTGTAGGTTGCAGTTTCAATTTTCGCATTCTTTGGAAGCGTTACCACACCGGAAAGACTTTCCTTTTTTGCGTTCTTCAGGGTATAATGTGTAAAATTATCATAACCGAAATCAAGTACGGTACGGGTATCGTTGATATAATCGAGGTTATCACAGGTTAAAACAACGCAGACCAGCGTCATATTGCCTCGCTTGGCAGCGGTAACGAGTGTGTTGTGTGCCTCATCGGTATAACCGGTCTTTCCGGCGAAAGCACCCTTGTATCCCCACTGACCGTCCTGGAACAGCAATGCGTGGTGGTTCTGAAGATCACGCGGTGTCGAGGTCATATTGGTCGGCTGAATTGTGTAGGTCAGATCGGACTCGATGCGGCAGAAGGTCTCGTTTTTGATGCACTCCTGCATAATGAGTGCCATATCGTGTGCACTGGTGTAGTGGTTCGGATCTGGCAGACCGTTTGCATTGACAAAATGGGTATTCGTGCAACCAAGTGCAGCGGCGCGTTCGTTCATCATGGCGGCGAAACCTTCCTCGCTTCCGGCAATGTCGATGGCAAGCTGTGTGCAGACTCATTTGCGAGGCAAGAAGAATCGCGTGAAGAGCATCCTCCACTGTGATCGTTTCGCCAAGCTGAACGTTGATGCGGGCATTTCCCGGAATGGATTCGCTGACAGCATGTTCGCCGAAGGTAACGGTGTCGGTCATCTGCTTGTTTTCAATGATCAGCAGAGCCGTCAGAATCTTGGTGATGCTGGCAGGATAGCGCTGCTCGTCCATGTTTTTATCGTATAAAACAGCACCAGTATCGGCATCGAGTAAACAGACAGCGCCGGAATTGTTTTCCGGTCCTTCGGGCCAGGTGGTGACTGTTTTTTTATCGGTTGTGGCAAAAATCGTCTGCGGGAGGCAGGACGCGGCAAAAACAAAAGCAAGCAACAGGCATAAAAATGTGCGGGCTGCAGAATTCTTTCTAATCATAACTCACTCCTTCTGATCCAGCGGGTACAGCTGCATAAGACTGTCCGGGCAGCGGATCTCTCTAAAATGTATTAGACACACTTTTATTATTATAACATAAAGCGAGCAGGGAAGAAACACATAATTTCTTAATATTTTCAGTCGGGATTTGCAAAATGCAGTAAAATAGAGTATAATGCGAACGAGTTCATACGGAAAAACAAAAAACCTGAAAAACAAAAACCCCAAGGAGTTAAAAAAAGTGTCAGATATGAAATGGCTCCGTTTTATACGGAAATTGAAACCTTACAACATACAGAAGGGACTGCGTTACCTGAAACATTATGGCCCAAAGGAATTCCTGATCCGTCTTTCGGAGAGGATGGAGCGGAGGAGGTTCCGTACGGACCGTGGCGGGAGCAGTACTGCGCAAAAGAGGAGGACCTGGCGTGTCAGAAAAATCATAAATTTTCTTATTGTCCGAAGATCAGCGTTGTTGTTCCGGCTTACCGTACGCCGGAATTTTTCTGCGTCAGATGATCGAATCCCTGGAAAACAGAGTTATGAAAACTGGGAACTGGTGATCGGAAATGCCAGCCCGGAGGATGAGACGATGGCGCGCATCCTGAAAGAGTATACCGGAAAAGATCCGCGCGTAAAGAACGTTCCGATTCCGGAAAATATCGGCATTGCAGAGAATACAAATGCAGCGCTTGCCGCAGCAGCGGGAAATTTCGTCGGTTTTATGGATCACGACGATCTGCTTGCGCCGGATGCACTCTTTGAAATTGCCATCCGTCTGGAAAAAGATCCGTCCATCAATGCTTTTTATACCGATGAGGACAAGGTACGGACCGATCTGTCCGAGTATTTCCAGCCGCATTTCAAACCGGATTTCAATCTGGATCTGCTGCGGTCAAACAATTATATCTGCCATTTCTTCGTTGTACGGCGGGAGATTGCGGAGAAAACCGGCGGCCTTCGTCCGGAATACAATGGGGCGCAGGATTATGATTATATCTTCCGCTGCACGGAAATGGCGGGAAAAATTGTACACATTCCGAGAGTTTTATATCACTGGAGGGTCCACAGCGCTTCCACCGCAGACAATCCGGCAAGCAAGCTGTACGCGTATGAGCCGGAAAAAGGCAATTGAGGGAAACCTTGCGCGCTGCGGCGAAGAGGGAACCGTCACACTGCGTTCGGATTATGGCTTCTACGATGTAGATTATAAACTGCGGGGAACGCCTCTGGTTTCGATTCTGATCCCGAACAAGGATCAGGCCGATACGTTACGCACCTGTCTGGAATCCATTAAGAAGAAGTGCATGTATCCATCCTATGAGATTCTGATTATTGAGAACAACAGCACTGAGGAAGCAACGTTTTCCTATTACAAAGAACTCGAAGCACAGGGCATCCGTGTCCTGAAGTATCCAAAACAGGGCTTTAACTATTCTGCGATCAATAATTTCGGCGTCAAAGAGGCAAAGGGAGAGTATCTCCTGTTTCTCAATAACGATATGGAAATTATTACACCCGATTTTATGGAAAAGATGGTGTCCAATCTGCAAAGACCGCAGATCGGGGCGGTCGGCGCGAAGCTGTATTACCCGGACAACACGGTGCAGCATGCGGGTATCATCATCGGTATCGGCGGCATTGCGGGCCACGCCTTTTTAGGACTGGCGCGCGGAAGAAGCGGCTACCTGCATAAGGCATCGCTCCAGATGAATGTGAGTGCGGTGACAGCAGCGTGCATGATGATGAAAAAGAGGTTTTTGAGGAGGTCGGCGGCTTTGAAGAAGAACTGTCCGTCGCTTTCAATGATGTTGATCTGTGCCTGCGCATTGGAAAAGCAGGTTATAAAATCGTATACAATCCGCACGTGGAGCTGTACCATTATGAATCTAAATCCAGGGGAGCAGAGGATGACGAGAAGAAGGTGCGCCGCTTCCAGTCGGAAATCGAATTTATGCGCAGCCGCTGGATTGGGCTGTTAAAGGCAGGAGATCCCTGCTACAATCCAAATTTAACGCTGGCATCGTGGAACTATGGACTGCGTGCCGACGGCAGGGGAGTAAAACCATGGACAAAGTAGCAGTTGTAATACCAAATTATAATGGATACCGGTATCTGGAGACGTGCTTTGCAGCGCTTGCAAAGCAGACCTTTACGGAATTTACCACATATTTCGTGGACAATGGTTCACAGGATGAGAGCTGTGCGTTTCTGCGGGAACACTACCCGGAGACGAAAATCATCCAGCTCGATGATAACTATGGCTTCAGCCGTGCGGTCAACGAAGCATCCGCCAGTCGAAGGAGCCGTATGTGATCCTTTTAAACAACGACACCGAAGTGTTCCAGGACTTTGTCGAGCGCCTTTATGAGGGAATCTGTAAAAGAAAGAATGCGTTTGCATGCAGCGCAAAGCTGATTTCCTATCAGGAGCGTGATAAAATCGACGATGCGGGAAATTACTATAATATGCTGGGATGGGCATTCGCAAGAGGAAAAGGAAAACCGGTCAGTGAATTTGAAACGTCCGACCGGATTTTTGCGGCCTGCGCCGGAGCAGCGATCTACCGCCGGGAATTTCTGGAAAAGACCGGACTTTTTGACGAAGAACATTTCGCTTATCTGGAAGATACCGACATCGGCTATCGTGCGCGGCTTTTGGGCTACGAGAACTGGTATGAGCCGTCCGCGAAGGTTTACCACGTCGGAAGCGGAACGAGCGGCTCCCGGTATAACCTCTTTAAAATCCGTTATTCTTCCAGGAACAATATTTATCTGATCTATAAAAATATGCCGGTTTTACAGATTTTGCTTAACCTGCCGGCCTTTATCCTCGGTTTTTCGGCAAAACTGGTCTTTTTTGCATCGAAGGGATACGGAAAAGAATATCTGGCAGGAATCAAGAATGGTTTTTTCATCTGCCGGAAGCCGGAAAACAGAGCAAAAAAGATCCGTTTTGAGTGGAAGCGCCTCGGCACGTATTTTGTCATCGAATGGGAGCTTTTTATCAATGTGTTCCGGAGATTTCTGGAGAGGGCATAAGGATTCTTTCAAAAGATTACGAAAAAGTTAAAAAGTTTACGGAAATAAGAAGAATGTTAGAAAAATATGATTGCTCTTTTTTGAAACTTATTGTATAGTTAGGGGTAGGGAATTTTTAAATCCCGAAAAAACAGATAAGGTGAACGAATTTGATCAACGATAATCAGAAATATTTTGACCGGATGCACGTTCTGATCGATGCCCTGGTGCTCGCACTTTCCTACGTACTGTCCTGGTACTGCTATGTGCGGCTGGGCGTTATGAATAATCATCCGGAGAGGGGAATTCTGCCGCCGGCGACGTATATGATGGCACTGCTCTATATCGTGCCCGGCTATCTGCTGCTTTACTATGCATTCAATCTCTATGCATCCAAGCGTTTTCAGGGAAGACGTCTGGAATTTGCCAATATCTTAAAAGCGAATACGGTTGGATTTCTGGTCTGGCTGGCCAGCCTTTACATGGTGCGCCAGGTTCACTTTTCCCGTGGTATGCTCTGCATCTTCTTTGTGCTGAATGTGACACTGGAAACGATCATAAGAAATCTGATCCACTATATCTTAAGCAATATGTGGAAACACGGCCGCAACCAGAAGCAGATTCTGATGGTCGGCTACAGCCGTGCGACCGAGGAATACATTGACCGGATCATTGCAAACCCGGAGTGGGGCTATCTCGTCCGCGGAATCCTCGATGACCATGTCAAAGCGGGAACGATGTACCGCGGTGTCAAGGTTCTTGGAAGAATCAACAATCTTTCAGTCATTCTGCCGGAAAACAAACTGGATGAAATTGCCATTACCCTTGGCCTGAACGAATACTTCCGCCTGGAGGAGATCGTTGCCATGTGTGAAAAATCCGGCGTACATACCCAGTTTGTGCCGGATTACCACAACATCATTCCGACAAAGCCGTACACAGAAGACCTGCAGGGACTTCCTGTCATCAATATCCGCTATGTGCCGCTTTCCAACACGTTCAACGCGATGCTGAAACGGATTGTGGATATTTTCGGCGCGTTCGTGGCGATCATTCTGTTCTCACCGGTGATGCTGTTTTCCTGCATCATGATCAAGCTGACCTCACCGGGTCCGCTGATCTACGTCAGACACGCGTCGGACTGCACAACAAACCGTTTGAAATGTACAAGTTCCGTTCGATGGAAGTTCAGACGGAGGAGAAAGAAAAGAAGGCATGGACCGTGAAGAATGACCCGCGTGTGACGGGATTTGGAAAATTCATGCGCCATACCAGCATTGATGAGCTTCCACAGCTCTTTAACATCTTAAAAGGAGATATGAGCCTGGTCGGACCGAGGCCGGAGCGACCTTTCTTTGTGGAAAAATTCCGGGAGGAGATCCCGCGTTATATGGTAAAACATCAGGTTCGTCCCGGTCTTACGGGATGGGCGCAGGTGAATGGATACCGGGGGGATACTTCTATCCGCAAGCGTATTGACTGTGATCTGTATTATATTGAAAACTGGACGCTGGGACTTGATTTTAAAATTCTGTTCCTGACCTTTTTCAAAGGATTTGTGAATAAAAACGCTTACTAAAAGATAAGGGGAAAAGAGATGTCGAAGAAGAATTACAAAAAGAGCAGAAAATACAAAAAAATGCGCCGCAGAAAAATAATTTTCGGAATTGAAATCACCGTTCTGCTGATTCTTTCCGGAATTCTGTTCGTCTACGCATGGATCAACCGTTCGATGGATAAGATGAATCAGGATACGCTGGACAGCTCCCAGATTCAGATCAACAGTGAAGTAAAGGCAAATACCGATCTCTCACAGATGTCCGGTACACAGGTCATCGCGCTGGTCGGCGTGGATGCCAGAGGTGTGGAAGGCTCCGAGCTGGCAGAAAGCATGAACAGTGACACGATTATTCTCTGTTGTATTGATCATGACAAGCAGGAAATCCGTATGGTGTCGATTATGCGTGACACCTGGATGAATATGGCGAAATATACCGATGAATATTATGAGTTTGACAAAGCCAATTCCGCATACAACCGCGGCGGCCCGGAGAGTATGCTCTCCATGCTGAATACAAACCTTGACTTTGCACTGACCGATTACGTTACCGTAAACTTCAAGGCACTCGCCGATGCGATTGATGTCCTGGGCGGTCTCGACATCGAGATGACAAATGCAGAGTGTGTTCATGCAAACAACTACAACAGAGAGGTATCGGAAGCACAGGGCGTAGAGTATGAAGCTATTCCGTATGATGAGGACCTTGGGGATGATTACAGCGAAGTACGTCATGTCAGCGGTGCGCTTGCTACCTCCTATGCGCGGATCCGTTATGGCGGCGGTGATGATGCAAAACGTACCAGCCGTCAGCGAATTGTTATCAATCTTATGGTACAGAAGCTGAAACAGAATCCGACCAAGATTCCGGAAATTCTGGACAAGGTGATGGGAAATGTCAGCACCAGTCTTACCAAGAATGAAATCCTGGAACTTGGTATGCATGCGGTAACGTATACGATGGGAACCTCCTATGCCTATCCGTTCCAGCTCTGCTATGGTGAAAATGTAGTGAATGCCATTGGTGAGGATGTTGTAATTCCGGTTACGCTGGAGTTCAATGTAAGAGAGCTGCATGAATATCTGTATCCGGGTCTTTCGTATGAACCGTCTGCGGCTGTTACAGAGTACAGCGACTACATTGCAAGAAAGAGCGGTTACGATGAAGATATGATCGGCTATGTGCTGAACCAGGGGCCTGGTGCAGAGGCAGATTCGGTGATCGCAGGCGACTAAATACGAGGGAGAAAACCAGACATGAAATTCTATACCGTTGATGTTATGATACCAACGTATAAACCAGGGCAGGAGTTCGCAGAGCTTCTGCCCGCCTTTTGGAACAGACTTACCCGATCCGGTCGATCCGGGTTGTAAACACAGGGAAAAAGTTCTGGAACCCGGCGTGGGAGCAGTTATCGGATAAAATTATGGTAGAGCATATCCGGCCAAGCGAATTTGACCACGGCGGAACGAGAAGGGCGATGGCAGAAAGTTCGGATGCGGATCTTCTGCTTTTTATGACCCAGGATGCCATGCCGTACGACAATGCGTGCGTGGAACATCTGGTGGAAAAATTTTCACTGCCGCATGTGAAGGCGGCCTATGCGCGGCAGCTTCCGCGGGATGACTGCCGTACACTGGAACGGTTTACGAGAGGCTTTAACTATCCGGAGGAGAGTGATATCAAGGATGCCGGTGATCTGCCAAACTTGGTGTTAAGACTTTTTTCTGCTCCAATGTCTGTGCAATGTATGACCGCAGGACATATGAAGAGCTGGGTGGATTTGTAGAAAGCACCTTGTTTAACGAAGATATGATCTATGCCGGGCATCTTGTGCAGGCGGGCTATGCGATTGCCTATGCGGCAGATGCGAAGGTGGTACATTCCCACAATTACGGTTGTCTGGCACAGCTTCACCGCAATTTCGACCTCGGTGTATCCCAGGCACAGCATCCGGAGATCTTTGATGCGTATCCGTCTGAGGGTGAGGGAATCCGTATGGTGAAAAAATCGGCATCCTACGTCTGCAAAATTCATAAGCCGTGGCTGCTCGTCACGTTATTTTTTCAAAGCGGATTCAAATATGTGGGATACTTCCTCGGAAAACGATACAAAAGCCTTCCGGACGGTGTGATCCGCTGGTGTACCTCAAACAAAACGTGGTGGGAATATCACGGAAAGATAAGAAAAAAACGAAATAGAAGATAAGTGAAAGTAAAAAACAAAAAATAAAAAAGATTTTGTAAGTAAATACGAAATGCTCCATAAGGTTGACAGAGAACGGAGCAGCGTGGTAAAAAAGTAAAGAACAAGAAATTAGAAGGCGGCATAACCTGAAAACAGAACAAGGGTGCCGCCTTTTGCTGTTAGGAGGAAAAAATCTATGTGTGGAATTGTTGGATATATTGGAACCTGCCAGGCTGCCCCGGTGCTGCTGGACGGATTGTCAAAGCTGGAGTACCGCGGATACGATTCGGCCGGAATTGCTGTATACGATGGAAACAAAATTCAGATGCAGAAAGCAATGGGCCGTCTGAAGGTGCTTGAGGAAATGACACAAAATGGAGCGACACTTCCGGGTACCGTAGGAATCGGACATACGAGATGGGCAACGCATGGGGCACCTTCCGATCTGAATGCACATCCGCATTTCAATAAAGACCACTCGATTGTCGTTGTACACAATGGAATTATTGAGAATTATCTGAAATTAAAGAAAAAACTGATGTCCAAAGGATATGAGTTCCTTTCGGAGACAGATACCGAGGTAATTGCCCATATGCTGGATTACTATTATAACGGCGATCCGCTTGCAACGATCACAAAGGTTATGCACCGCATGGAGGGATCGTATGCACTGGGTATCCTGTTCCGCGACCATCCGGATGAGGTGTATGCGGTCCGTAAAGACAGCCCGCTGATCGTTGGTACAAGTAAGAGCGGAAACCTGATTGCATCCGATGTTCCGGCTGTCCTGAAATATACAAGAGATGTCTATTTTCTGGAAAATGAGGAGATCGTGAAACTGACCCGCGATGGCCTTCACTTCTACAATATTGACGAGGAGGAGCTGGAGAAAGAGGCAACCCACATCGACTGGGATATGAATGCGGCAGAAAAAGGCGGCTATGAGCATTTCATGCTGAAAGAGATGCATGAGCAGCCAAAAGCCGTAAAAGATACCCTGACGCCGCGTATTAAGAACGGTGATGTTGTGATCGAAGAACTCGGCATGACCGATGAGGAGATCCGCGCGATCCGCAAAATCTTTATCGTTGCCTGCGGTTCTGCATACCACACCGGTGTAACCGCAAAATACGTCTTCGAAAAGCTGGCAAGAATCCCGGTTGAGGTAGATCTGGCAAGCGAATTCCGCTACCGTGATCCGATTCTGCAGGAAAATACGCTCGTGGTCATCGTCAGCCAGTCGGGTGAGACGGCCGATACCCTCGCGGCTCTCCGCCTTGCAAAAGAAAAGGGCGTGCGTACCTTGGCATCGTAAACGTAGTTGGAAGTTCGATTGCAAGAGAGGCAGACAATGTCATGTATACCTGGGCCGGTCCGGAGATCGCTGTTGCGACAACGAAAGCGTACAGCACACAGCTTATCGCGCAGTACCTTCTGGCGATGAAGTTTGCCAAAGTACGCGGAACCGTTTCACAGAATGAGTTCGATGCGATGATCCAGAGCCTTGAGCGCCTGCCGGAGCAGATTTCCCTGCTGCTGTCCCACAAGGAGAACGTACAGCGTTTTGCCAACCGTTATCTTGCGGCAGAACACGTCTTTTTCATCGGACGCGGCATCGACTATGCAATCTCGATGGAGGGCTCCCTGAAGCTGAAAGAGATTTCCTACATCCACTCCGAGGCGTATGCAGCCGGTGAGCTGAAACACGGAACCATTTCCCTGATTGAGGACGGACGCCTTGTCGTAGCCGTGCTGACCCAGCCGGAGCTCTACAAGAAAACGATCAGCAATATTCAGGAAGTGAAGACACGAGGCGCGTTTGTCATGGCGGTAACGACCGTTGGCAATACAGAAGTGGAAAAAGTAGCCGACTACGTAGTTTACCTGCCGGAGACAAATCCGATTTTTGCAAACTCCCTGGCGATCATTCCGCTGCAGCTCTTTGGCTACTACGTATCGATCGGCAGAGGCCTCGATGTGGATAAACCGAGAAACTTGGCGAAATCGGTTACGGTAGAATAAAAACCGCAGCATAAAATTCCTCTTTTTTCAAAATTATCACAGTTTCAACACAATTCTAACGTACAATAGGCAGTAGAAAATGAAGAAAGAAATAAGAGCACTGTGTATTGGTGCCTGAGATAGAAAAGAGAAAGAGGGATCAGCCATGAGTGAAGAATTCAAAAAAGAAGAAATAAATGGTGAGGCAGCAGAGAAAACCAAAGCTGCAGAGCATACAGAAGAAGTAAAAGCAGAAACGACAGCAGAGCAGAGTGCAGCAGAGACGGAAAAACCGCAGGAAACCGCAGAAGCGCCGAAGGCGGAAGAAAAGAAAACGACAACCTACAGCTGGGTGAATCCGAAAATCAGCGGAAAGACCGGCGAGGAGAATAACAGCGCTTCCTACACCGGAGAACCGGACCCGTCGGAGGCAAAGGCAGAGCGGACATCTTCTGCAAAGACAGAACATTATCAGTACCAGTCACAGACACAGAGTGCTCCGAAGCAGGAAAAACCACAGTTTTCTGCCGTTCCGCAGCCGCAGGATCACAAAAAGAAAGCGAAAAAACCAATGTCAGCCGCAAAAAAATGGGGCATGACACTTGCCATGGCAGCGTGCTTCGGACTCGTGGCAGGCGGTGTTTTCATTGGGACTGCAGCAGTCGGTACGAAAGTGATCGGTACAGCAACAGAGCAGAAGCAGGAAGTTACAATTCCGACGACCACCACAACAACGGCAGCAGACAGCAGTGATACCTCCGATACCGTAAAAGCAACCGGCGAGATGTCCGTGAAAGATGTTGCATCGAGTGCGATGCCGTCTCTGGTAGCAATTTCTACGACAACGGTGGAAGAAGTTGAGACATTCTTCGGAACCACAAGCCAGGAAGTTCCTGCAAGCGGAACCGGAGTTATTGTCGGACAGAACGACGATGAGCTCCTGATTGCGACAAACAACCACGTTGTCAGCGGTGCGACGTCTCTTTCCGTCAGCTTTATCGACGATGAGACGGTAGAAGGCCAGATCAAAGGTACCGATGCGGACAATGACCTTGCTGTTGTTGCAGTAAAACTTTCCGACATCAAGGACGAGACAAAGAGCCAGATCAAAATTGCCGTGATGGGAAATTCCGATGACCTTGAGGTCGGTGATCAGGTTGTGGCAATCGGAAATGCACTGGGAACCGGCCAGTCCCTGACGAGCGGATATATCAGTGCAAAAGACCGTACGATCTCCAGTCAGGATGAGAGTACCGGCGAGACGATTACTTCTGAGGGACTGATCCAGACCGATGCAGCCATCAACCCTGGAAACAGCGGCGGCGCCCTTCTGAACATGAACGGTGAGCTGATCGGCATTAACGAAGCAAAATACAGCTCCACACAGGTCGAGGGCATGGGCTTTGCGATCCCGATTTCGAAAGCGGAGCCGATTCTGCAGAACCTGATGAACCTGACAACAAGATACAAAGTCAGCGATGATAAGGCCGCTTATATCGGAATCAACATGGCGGATGTCAGCGCAGATGTTTCCCAGAACTACGGTATTCCGACCGGTGTCTGCATCATGAGCGTTGTGGACGGCAGCCCGGCAGCCGATGCGGGCTTCAAGAAAGGCGATGTTATCACCACGTTTGATGGAAGAAGCATCTCGAACGCCAAAGGCTTAAAAGAGACACTGACCTATTATGCGGCAGGCGAGACCGTAGATGTCACCGTACAGCGTGCGGACAACGGTGAGTACAAAGAAGTAACACTGACGCTGACCCTTGGCTCTGCAGCAGATATGCCGCAGACGAGCGGAAGCAGCAACGGAACCACAAACGATGGAACCGGAAGCTCCGATCAGAATGACCAGGGTATTCAGAATCCGTTTGGCAACAGATAAAAACTCGAAATAACTATTTCCTAAGAGAAAAAAGACGGACAGCACAGGAATATGAACGCCTGGCTGTCCGCCTTTTTTTGCATTTTTTGATATAATTTTTTGAATTTGTAAAATTCTTAAAAAAGTTGGTAATTTTTAAGAAAGTTTTTACTTGTGACCCTATGGCTTTTGGGCTATAATCAAGCTAGACCAAGCGATCTATTACAGAAAGGAATTTGAAAAATCATGTCAGAAGAGAAAGACAGAGTGGACGGTACCGCGGACGAAACTAAGGCGGAAACAAAAAGCTCTGACCATCATACAGAAGATACCTATGAAAAAGTCTGCTTCATGTGCCGCAGACCGGAGAGCAAAGCCGGAAAGATGATTACCCTTCCGGGAAACATCAATATCTGCCCGGACTGCATGCAGAAGAGCTTTGATACCATGAACCAGAACCCGGGCCAGATCAATGAGATGATGAATAATATGAACAACATGCCGAATATCGGCATGCTCGATCTCTCCGGGCTTTCCAACCAGATCCCGAACCGGCAGCGGGTAAAGAAAAAAGAAGAAAAGAAGAAAACAAAAGAATTTTCCATCAAGGACATTCCGCCGCCGCACCGGATCAAGGCGATGCTTGACGAATACGTTATCGGCCAGGACCGTGCAAAGAAAGTCATGTCGGTTGCCGTTTACAACCATTACAAACGTGTCTTTGCACCGCAGGACGGAAATATCGAGATCGAAAAATCCAACATGCTGATGATCGGACCGACCGGTTCCGGAAAAACGTATCTGGTGCAGACACTGGCACGCCTCTTAGATGTGCCGCTTGCCATCACGGACGCCACATCCCTTACCGAAGCGGGTTATATCGGTGATGATATTGAAAGCGTGGTATCTAAGCTTTTAGCGGCCGCAGACAACGATGTGGAGCGCGCGGAGCACGGTATCATCTTCATTGACGAGATCGACAAGATTGCGAAAAAGAAAAATACAAACCAGAGAGACGTCAGCGGAGAAGCCGTACAGCAGGGAATGCTGAAGCTCCTCGAGGGCAGCGACATCGAAGTTCCGGTGGGAGCCAACAGCAAAAATGCGATGGTTCCGCTCGAGACCGTCAATACCAGAAACATTCTCTTTATCTGCGGCGGTGCCTTCCCGGATCTGACGGACATCATCAAGGAGCGTCTGAACAAGACAGCTTCCATTGGCTTCCAGGCGGATCTGAAGGACAAGTATGATGGGGATAAGAACCTGCTGTCACAGGTGACCTTAGAAGACCTTCGGACTTTCGGTATGGTGCCGGAGTTCCTTGGCCGTCTGCCGATCGTATTTACGCTGGAGAGTCTCAATGAGGATATGCTGGTCGAGATCTTAAAAGAACCGAAAAATGCGATCCTGAAGCAGTATAAGAGACTGCTCGAACTCGACGAGGTGAAACTGGAATTTGATGATGATGCACTTCGCTCTATTGCAAGAAAAGCGCTGGAAAAAGATACCGGTGCGAGAGCACTCCGTTCGATCATCGAGGATTTCATGCTGGATATCATGTATGAGATTCCAAAGGACAGCAGCATCGGAGAGGTTATCATCACAAAAGACTATATTGAAAAGACCGGCGGGCCGACGATTCTCCTGCGCGGTCAGGAAGTTCCAAAGTTAGAGCAGAAATAAGGTAACTGGAAAACACAGCGGAGCAGACGTGAAACTGGCGTTTTCTTGAAATAAGAGATAAGAAAGAGAGGGTTTTAACTATGGCAGAGGATTTTTTTGGAAATTTAAGTAAAACACTGAAAAAAACAGTGGATACTGTGGGAAAGAAAACAGATGAATTCGTAGAAATTCAGAAGATCCGCACCCGTCAGCATGCGCTTGAGGATCAGATTGAGAAGAATTACCAGGATATCGGACAGATCATCTACAACCGCTATCTGAACGGCGAAGCATTCGACGAGAATCTTGCCGGCATCTGCAAAGATATCACCGATCTGGAAAAAGAGATTGCAGACTGCAGGGAAGACGTGGCAAACAAGAGAGGCCGCATCGTATGCCCGCCTGCGGCGCAAGTGTTCCGAAAGATGCAGCTTTCTGCATGCGCTGCGGTGCTGCTATGCCGGAGAAGGAAGAAGAGCCGGAGGATGCCGAGTTTGTACACGTAGAACCGGAAGAAAAAGCAGAAGAAACCGAAGCAGCAGCGCCGGAAGAAGAGCCTGAAAAAGAAGCAGAGGTACCGGAAGAGGAATGATCTGGACCCTGCTGCCGGGAGCGGTTTTCCTTGCAGACGGATGCCTGAAAAAGAAGGCAGAAGAGGAGTTAAAGGAAAATGAGCAGATCCCGGTCTGCAAAGGACATATTGTCCTGCGGAAATGTCATAACCGCGGCGTAGCGGGCGGCGGCTTCGCGGACAGCACGAAGAAGGTGGAAATTCTCACCTTCTTTTTGCTGTCCGGACTGTGGGCGCGTCTCGGAGCGCTGGCGGGCAGACGTAAGTGTAAGGCGAAGAAGCTTGGGCTTGCGCTTACGATTGGCGGCGGCATGTCGAACTGGTATGACCGGCATAAGAGAGGTTACGTGACCGACTATGTCAGCTTCCGGTTTGGACCGGAGAAGTTCCGCAGACTTGTGTTCAATGTTTCTGATTTCTGTATTTTCTTCGGACTTGCGCTGCTGACGGCAATTTCCTGCCGGGAGTCCAGGTGATGCAGGATCTCCCGAAAGCCCTGCGGATGGCGGGCTTTTCGGGGCAAAAAAGAAAATTTGAATTTTTTGAAAAAATTTGAAAAAGCTGTTGACAGATTCGGAATCATCTGGTAATATATGTTTTGTTGAACGGCACATGAGAGCCGCAAGACAAGAAATGCAGGAGTGGCGGAATTGGCAGACGCGCAGGCTTCAGGTGCCTGTGGTCGCAAGATCGTGTGGGTTCAAGTCCCATCTCCTGCATTATTTTTACCCTGCCTGGAATGATGCAGAAACTTCCCGGCAGGGTCTTTTTATTTCTGTGCGGAGAAGATGTGCAGACGGGGAAAGAAAAACAGACGAATCTCAGACAGTGTAAAATTGTTTAAAATTATCACTATTATCCATATTTTTCATAAAATCAAAAAAATTAAAATTTTTTCAAAAAAAGTGTTGACTTTTCTTTAGAAAGCTGTTATTATCTATCTTGTCAAGCGGACAACCGCTAAGACAACTAAGAAATGCAGGAGTGGCGGAATTGGCAGACGCGCAGGCTTCAGGTGCCTGTGGTCGCAAGATCGTGTGGGTTCAAGTCCCATCTCCTGCATTATTTTTTCGCTTTGCGTATCAAGAATTGGTCCGGTGGACCAATTCGGATTGCCCTGATGGGAAGTGTGAAAACTTTCCGTCAGGGTATTTTATTTTTCCAGAAAAGAAAATAATTCCGACAGGACATTTTATGCCCAATACACACTTCAAAAGTATTCCAGAAAAGAAATTTCCGTAATTCGACAAAAATAGTTGAAATGTTTCCCTGGTTGTGATAGAATCTGAAAGATTAAAGTATGAGATGCATATTTCATACAAACTCAAAACCGAACGAAAAAGAAAGGAAAACGGTGGAATGATGAAAGCTTTTCTAATCTTAGAAGACGGGCATGTCTTTACCGGAACCAGCATTGGTTCACAAAAAGAAGTGATCAGTGAAATCGTATTTAATACATCCATGACTGGATATCTCGAAGTGCTGACTGACCCATCCTATGCGGGACAGGCAGTATGTATGACGTATCCTCTTATTGGAAACTATGGAATTTGTTATGATGATCAGGAGTCCTTAAGACCCTGGCCGGATGGCTATATTGTAAGAGAATTATCCCGTCTCCCCAGCAACTTCCGTTGCCAGGACACCATTCAGAATTTCCTGAAAAAGTTCGATATTCCCGGAATCGCCGGAATCGATACTCGTGCTCTCACCAAAATTCTTCGTGAAAAAGGTACCATGAACGGTATGATCACGACCAACGAAAATTATCACCTCGATGAAATTATTCCAAAATTAAAAGCGTATAATACCGGAAAAGTTGTAGAAAAGGTAACCTGCTCTGAAAAATCAGTTTTAAAAGGAGAAGGCTTTAAAGTTGCACTTCTGGATCTTGGCGCAAAGAACAACATCGCACGTTCCTTAAATGAGCGCGGATGCGAAGTGACCATTTATCCGGCGCTTACTACAGCAGAAGAGATCCTCACCGCAAATCCGGACGGAATCATGCTGTCCAACGGCCCTGGAGATCCGAAAGAGTGCGTATCCATTATCAAAGAGATTAAAAAACTGTACGATTCCAATGTACCGATCTTTGCAATCTGTCTTGGACATCAGCTGATGGCACTGGCTACCGGCGCAGATACCCACAAGATGAAATACGGCCACCGCGGCGGAAACCACCCGGTCAAGGATCTGGCAACCGGAAGAGTTACATTTCTTCCCAGAACCACGGCTACGTCGTAGATACCGATACCCTGGATCCGAATGTGGCAGTTCCGGCCTTTGTGAACGTCAACGACGGCACCAACGAGGGACTCAAATACGTCGGCAAAAACATCTTTACCGTACAGTTCCATCCGGAGGCATGCCCTGGCCCGCAGGATTCCGGATACCTGTTTGATCGATTCCTTGAGATGATGGGAGGTAACAAATAATGCCAAAGAATCCGAATATTAAAAAAGTTCTGGTTATCGGTTCCGGTCCGATCGTCATCGGACAGGCAGCAGAGTTCGACTACGCAGGAACACAGGCGTGCCGTTCCCTGAAAGAAGAGGGAATGGAAGTTGTTCTTCTGAACTCCAACCCGGCAACCATCATGACCGATAAAGATATCGCAGACCGCGTTTACATCGAGCCGCTGACCGTAGAAGTGGTAGAGCAGCTCATCCAGAAGGAAAAACCGGACAGCGTTCTTCCGACTCTGGGAGGCCAGGCAGGACTGAACCTTGCGATGGAACTCGAAGAAAAAGGCTTCTTAAAAGAAAACAACGTACGCCTGATCGGTACCACAGCACAGACCATCAAAAAAGCAGAGGACCGTCAGGAATTCAAAGATACCATGGAAAAAATCGGCGAGCCGGTAGCGGCATCCCTGGTTGTCCATGATGTACAGGCTGGTATCGATTTCACCAACAAGATCGGTTATCCGGTTGTACTGCGTCCGGCTTACACCCTCGGCGGAAGCGGCGGCGGTATCGCTTACAACGAAGAAGAGCTGATCGAGATCCTCTCGAACGGACTCCGTCTTTCCCGTGTCGGCGAAGTACTCGTTGAAAGATGTATCGCCGGATGGAAAGAGATCGAGTACGAGGTAATGCGGGACAGCGTAGGAAACTGCATCACCGTCTGCAACATGGAGAACATCGACCCGGTCGGCGTTCACACCGGAGACAGTATTGTCGTAGCACCATCAGACCCTGGGAGATAAAGAGTATCAGATGCTGCGTACTTCTGCACTCAACATCATCACCGAGCTTGGCATCACCGGCGGATGCAACGTACAGTATGCGTTGAATCCGGACAGCTTCGAGTACTGTGTTATCGAGGTAAATCCGCGTGTCAGCCGTTCTTCCGCACTGGCTTCCAAAGCGACCGGTTATCCGATTGCAAAGGTTGCTGCAAAGATCGCACTTGGCTACACTCTGGATGAGATCCCGAACGCCATTACCGGAAAAACCTACGCAAGCTTCGAGCCGATGCTGGATTACTGTGTTGTAAAAATCCCGCGTCTGCCGTTCGATAAGTTTATCAGTGCAAAACGTACCCTGACCACACAGATGAAGGCAACCGGTGAGGTTATGAGTATCTGCAACAACTTCGAGGGCGCGCTGATGAAAGCCATCCGTTCCCTGGAACAGCACGTAGATTCCCTGATGTCCTATGACTTCAGCCACTTGTCCAAAGACGAGCTGATCGAAGAGCTTCACATCGTAGACGATATGAGAATCTGGAGAATCGCAGAGGCGATCCGTCAGGGCATCTCCTACGACGAGATCCACGAGATCACCAAAATCGATGTATGGTTCATCGATAAGCTGGCTATCCTCGTTGAGATGGAGCAGGCATTACAGGCCAAAGAGCTGGATGAGGATCTGCTGCGCGAAGCAAAACGCCTTGAGTTCCCGGATTACCTGGTGGCAAAACTGGCAGGAAAGACCGAAGAAGAAGTAAAAGCGTTAAGAAAACAGTATGATATCACCGCAGCTTACAAGATGGTAGATACCTGTGCCGCTGAGTTCGCAGCAACCACACCGTATTACTATTCCGTATACGGCGGCGAAAACGAAGCTGTCGAGACAAACGACAGAAAGAAAGTCCTCGTCCTTGGTTCCGGCCCGATCCGTATCGGACAGGGTATCGAGTTTGACTTCTGCTCCGTACATTGTACCTGGGCATTCAAGAAAGAGGGCTATGAGACCATCATCATCAACAACAACCCGGAGACCGTCAGCACCGACTTCGATATCGCAGATAAACTGTATTTCGAGCCGCTGACACCGGAAGATGTAGAAAATATCGTCAACATCGAGCATCCGGACGGAGCCGTTGTACAGTTCGGCGGCCAGACTGCGATTAAGCTGACCGAAGCACTCCTGAAAATGGGTGTGCCGATCCTTGGAACATCTGCAGAGAACGTAGATGCCGCAGAGGACCGTGAGCTGTTCGATGAGATCCTGGAGCAGTGTGAAATCCCGCGTCCGAAGGGACACACCGTATTCACTGCAGAAGAGGCGAAAAAAGCAGCCAACGAGCTCGGCTATCCGGTACTCGTCCGCCCGTCCTACGTCCTTGGAGGACAGGGTATGCAGATCGCCATCAGCGATGAGGACGTCGATGAATTTATCGGCATCATCAACCGGATCGCACAGGAGCATCCGATCCTGGTTGATAAATATCTGCAGGGCAAGGAGATCGAGGTTGATGCAGTCTGCGACGGCACCGATATCCTGATTCCTGGTATCATGGAGCACATCGAGCGCGCCGGCGTTCACTCCGGAGACAGTATCTCCGTTTATCCGGCACAGAGCATCAGCCAGCATGCAAAAGACACCATCGTAGAGTATACGAAACGTCTGGCAAGATCCCTGCATGTCATCGGTATGATCAACATCCAGTTCATCGTATGCGGTGAGGATGTTTACGTCATCGAGGTCAACCCGCGTTCTTCTCGTACCGTGCCGTACATCAGCAAGGTAACCGGAATCCCGATCGTGCCGCTGGCAACGAAAGTCATCCTTGGCCACACGATCCGCGAGCTTGGCTACGAGCCGGGTCTGCAGAGAGAGGCAGATTACATTGCCATCAAGATGCCGGTATTCTCCTTCGAGAAGATCCGCGGCGCAGATATCGCCCTTGGACCGGAGATGAAATCCACCGGTGAGTGCCTTGGTATTGCAAAGACCTTCAATGAGGCTCTTTACAAAGCATTCCTCGGCGCCGGAATCAACCTGCCGAAATACAAAAACATGATCATCACCGTAAAGGATGAGGATAAAGAGGATATCGTTCCGATCGCACAGAGATTCCAGGCTCTCGGCTACAAGATCTATGCGACGAGAAATACCGCGAAAGCCCTGAACGAGAACGGCGTCAATGCGATCCGCACCAACAAGATCGAGCAGCCGTCCCCGAACCTGATGGACCTGATCCTCGGCCACAAGATCGACCTCGTCATCGATACTCCGTCCCAGGGTGTTGAGCACTCCAAAGACGGATTCGTCATCCGCCGGAACGCGATCGAGACAGGTGTCAACGTACTGACCTCTCTGGATACCGCAACCGCACTCGTAACCAGTCTGGAAAATACAGATGTGAAGAAGCTGACCCTGATTGATATCGCAACGATCGACAAGAGATAAGCATGATAGAAGCATAAAGCAAAGAAAAGCTCTCTGCTGCAGAAACAAAGCGGCAGAGAGCTTTTTTGGCCGAATGTGGGTTATGGATTTTACAAAAAAGAAAACGTGACGCGCTTGTGTTTTTGGCATAAGTATGATAGATTTTTAATAGAATGCCAGAAAAGGGCATCCAATTCAAAAAGAGAAAGGTACATATCGTATGAACATCATTGAGTGGTTAAAGGTTATCCTGCTGGGTATCGTAGAGGGCATTACCGAGTGGCTTCCGATCAGCAGCACCGGCCACATGATTCTGGTAGATGAGTTTATTAAGCTGAATGTGACAGCTGATTTCAAGAATGTTTTTGAAGTTGTCATCCAGCTCGGTGCAATCCTTGCGGTTGTCGTCATCTATTTCTGGGATCTCTGGCCGTTTCATGGCAAAAGCAAAGCGAAAAGCAAGAGCTATTTTGCCAATCCAAGCGACAACAAGGTCTTTGCAGGGATTCAGAACTTTGTAGACAATTACTGTTATCTGGACAAAATTATCATGTGGTTCAAGATTGTCGTATCGTGTCTGCCGGCAGCCGTGATCGGACTGGCATTCAACGACTGGATCGAGGCCCATCTGATGAATTACGTGATCGTAGCACTGATGCTGATCATCTATGGTGTCCTCTTCATCATCATTGAGAATTACAACAAGACGAGAACACTGTCTGCAACAAAAATCAAAGAGATTACCTGGAAAAATGCGCTGTATATCGGTGTTTTCCAGCTCCTTTCCATCGTACCGGGAACTTCCCGTTCGGGAGCAACCATCATCGGCGGTATCCTGCTGGGATGCTCGAGAGAGCTGGCATCGGAGTACACGTTTTTCCTTGCCGTTCCGGTTATGTTTGGCGCGAGCTTTTAAAACTGGTAAAACACGGCTTTGCCTTTACCGGTGTTGAGGTGGCGATCATGATCGTCGGCATGCTGGTGGCATTTGCGGTATCGATTTTTGCCATCAAATTTCTGATGCAGTACATCAAGAAGCACGATTTCAAAGCCTTCGGCTGGTACCGTATCGTACTCGGTGTGATTGTGCTGCTGTATTTCGTAATCAAAACCGTAATTCTGAAAGCATAAAATCGAACAATTCCGAAAATTTACCGGGGAAAATAGAAGAAGAAGTATCGTAAAATGAAAAAAAATTGTGCGATACTTCTTTTTTTACGCGAAAATTACAAAAAACCCTGTAAAAAGTAACCAAAAGCTGATATAATAGGACACAAGAGGGACGCAGAACCAGAAATTAAAAAAATACCGAAAATTTGCCATATTTTTATTGACTAAAGATATTCTTATGGTAAAATAAATGTGTGCGCCCCGAGGATATCTTTATTTTCGGTGCAATCAGTATAGGGTGAACGTATCATCCAGGGCAATCTGGAAATACTTTACTATAACCTATCAAAATTACAAGTAGGAGGAAAAGTAACAATGGCAAAATGGGTTTACATGTTCACTGAAGGTAATGCAGACATGCGTAACCTTCTCGGTGGAAAAGGCGCAAACCTGGCTGAGATGACAAACCTGGGACTTCCTGTACCACAGGGATTCACGGTAACAACCGAGGCTTGTACACAGTACTATGAGGATGGCAGACAGATCAACGACGAGATCATGGGTCAGATCATGGAAGCAATCGATAAAATGGAAGGAATCACAGGAAAGAAATTCGGAGACGCTAAGAATCCGCTGCTCGTTTCTGTACGTTCCGGAGCAAGAGCTTCCATGCCAGGTATGATGGATACCATCCTGAACCTTGGTCTGAACGAAGAGGTTGTTGAAACTCTGTCACAGCTTCCGGCAACCCACGTTGGGCTTGGGACTGCTACAGAAGATTCATTCAGATGTTCTCTGACGTAGTTATGGAAGTTGGTAAAAAATACTTCGAAGAGCTGATCGACAAGATGAAAGAGGAGAAAGGCGTAAAACAGGACGTAGATCTTGACGCAGATGACCTCAAAAAACTGGCTGAGCAGTTCAAAGCTGAGTACAAAGCTAAAATCGGTGAGGATTTCCCGACCGATCCTAAGGTACAGCTGATGGAGCTGTTAAAGCCGTATTCCGTTCCTGGGACAACCCGAGAGCAAACGTTTATCGTCGTGACAACGACATCCCGTATTCCTGGGGTACCGCTGTTAACGTACAGATGATGGCATTCGGAAACATGGGAGATGACTGTGGTACAGGTGTTGCCTTCACCCGTGACCCTGCTACAGGAGAAAACGGACTGTTCGGTGAGTTCCTTACCAACGCACAGGGCGAGGACGTAGTTGCCGGTGTTCGTACACCTATGCACATTTCCGAGATGGAAGAGAAATTCCCGGAAGCTTTCAAACAGTTCAAAGAAGTTTGCAAAACTCTGGAAACACACTACAGAGATATGCAGGACATGGAGTTCACTGTAGAGCACGGTAAACTGTACATGCTGCAGACACGTAACGGTAAGAGAACAGCAAAAGCTGCTCTGAAAATCGCCTGCGACCTTGTAGATGAGGGAATGAGAACAGAGGAAGAGGCAGTTGCAATGATCGATCCTCGTAACCTTGACTCTCTGCTTCATCCGCAGTTCGATGCAAAAGCACTGAAAGAGGCTACTCCAATGGCAAAAGCACTGGGAGCATCTCCGGGAGCTGCTTGCGGTAAAATCGTCTTCACAGCTGATGACGCTGTTGCATGGGCTGAAAGAGGAGAAAAAGTTGTTCTGGTTCGTCTTGAGACATCCCCAGAAGATATCACAGGTATGAAATCTGCACAGGGTATCCTGACTGTTCGTGGTGGTATGACTTCCCACGCAGCCGTAGTTGCCCGTGGTATGGGAACCTGCTGTGTATCCGGTTGCGGTGATATCGTAATGGACGAGGCAAACAAGAAATTCACACTGGCTGGCAAAGAGTTCCACGAGGGAGACTGCATCTCTCTGGATGGTTCTACAGGATGCATCTATGACGGACTGATCCCGACCGTAGACGCTACCATCGCTGGCGAGTTCGGAAGAATCATGGGCTGGCAGATAAATACAGAACCATGAAAGTTCGTACAAACGCTGATACTCCGGCAGACGCTAAAAAAGCTCGTGAGCTTGGCGCAGAAGGTATTGGTCTTTGCCGTACAGAGCATATGTCTTCGAAGGCAACAGAATCGATGCATTCCGTGAGATGATCTGCGCTGAAACCGTAGAAGAGAGAGAAGCAGCACTTGCTAAGATCCTTCCGGAGCAGCAGGGAGACTTCGAGAAGCTGTATGAAGCTCTGGAAGGCAACCCGGTTACCATCCGTTTCCTGGATCCGCCGCTTCATGAGTTCGTTCCGACTGAGGAAGAGGACATCAAGAAACTGGCTGACGCACAGGGCAAATCTGTTGAGCAGATCAAAGCAATCATCGCTGGTCTGCATGAGTTCAACCCGATGATGGGTCATCGTGGATGCCGTCTTGCTGTAACTTATCCGGAAATCGCTAAGATGCAGACAAGCGCAGTAATCCGCGCAGCCATCAACGTGAAGAAAGCTCATCCGGATTGGAATGTTAAACCGGAAATCATGATCCCGCTTGTTGGCGATATCAAAGAGCTGAAATACGTTAAGAAATTCGTAGTAGAGACCGCTGACGCTGAAATCGCAGCTGCAGGCAGCGACCTTGAATACGAAGTTGGTACCATGATCGAGATCCCGAGAGCAGCTCTGACTGCAGATGAGATCGCAAAAGAGGCAGACTTCTTCTGCTTTGGAACCAACGACCTTACTCAGATGACTTACGGATTCTCCCGTGACGATGCTGGTAAATTCCTGAACGCTTACTATGACGCTAAGATCTTCGAGAACGATCCATTCGCAAAACTCGATCAGGACGGCGTTGGCAAGCTGATGAAGATGGCTATCGATCTTGGAAGACCGGTTAACTCTTCTCTGCACGTAGGTATCTGCGGTGAGCACGGTGGAGATCCGAGCTCCGTAGAGTTCTGCAACAAACTGGGTCTGGACTATGTTTCCTGCTCACCGTTCCGTGTGCCGATCGCCCGTCTGGCAGCAGCTCAGGCAGCTATCGCTCAGAAGAACGCTTAATTTAAGCAGAATCTGTCCGAATCAGGATTTTCATGCAATAGCATGATTTGTGTTCAAACGTAAGGAGACCCCGGCGGTCTGTAGAAATACAGGCGCCGGGGTCTTTTTTATCAATCGTTTAAAATCAAAGTGGGAGGGAAAACGGATGCAGAATGAAACAGCCAAAGAAAACCTGCTGCGGCAGATCCGGGAATACCGTCCGTACAATGAGCAGGAAGAGCGGGATCGGGCGATTCTGCTGAAATGGATGGAGAGCGGATGCGATATTTTGACGCGGGAAAATGAGACCGCACATCTGACTGCCTCCGCCTGGGTCGTAAGCCCGGATCGGAAGCAGGTGCTGATGGCGTATCACAATATTTACCATTCCTGGGCATGGCTCGGCGGCCACGCGGACGGAGATGCGGATCTTTGCAGCGTGGCGGTAAGAGAAGTGAAGGAGGAATCCGGGATTGAAGAGGTGAAGCTCTTATCGGATCAGCCATTCTCGCTCGAAATCCTGTCGGTGGACGGCCATGTGAAGCGCGGAAAGTACGTGACGACACATCTCCATCTGAATGTGACATATCTCATGGAAGCAGACCCGGTACAGGAAATCCGCTGCAAGCCGGATGAAAACAGCGCAGTCGGCTGGATTCCGGTGGAGCAGATCGCAGAAAAATCGACAGAGCCATGGTTTGTGGAGCGTGTGTATGGCAAGCTGTGTGAGAAAGTGAAAAGAGATTTCTGTGAAGTGTAATATGCAATCCGCGTATGAACTGCCATTTAGAATAAGCATTAGACAAATGAGCTGTTAGATGTCTAAAATAGAGACAGAAAGAAAAATGGCAGGAGGGGTTTTATGTTTACAAATCAGGATTTGAAAAAGCTGATTATTCCGCTTTTCCTAGAGCAGCTTCTGGTGGCTCTGGTCGGAATTGCGGACGTGTTTGTTATCGGATTTGTCGGAGAGGCGGCGGTTTCCGGTGTGTCACTGGTCAATGCGTTTAATATGATCTTTATCAATCTGTTCACAGCGCTGGCATCCGGCGGTGCGGTGGTCATCAGCCAGTATATCGGAAAGAAGGACAAGGAGCAGGCGGGAGCGGCAGCTTCCCAGCTTCTGACGGCATCGGTATTGCTGTCGGTTGTTATTTCTGTAGTGGTACTGGTTGCCAACGAACAGCTGATGCGTTTGATGTTCGGCAAGGTTGAGGATGATGTCATGGCGGCATGCGTGACGTATCTGCGTATCTCGGCATATTCCTATCCGGCAATGGCGATTTACAATGCGGGAGCGGCTTTGTACCGCAGTTTTGGAAAAACCAGCACGACGATGTACCTTTCGATTGCATCGAATGTGATCAACGTAGTCGGAAACTGTATCGGCGTCTTTGCTTTGCATACAGGTGTGCCTGGCGTTGCGGTTCCGTCGCTGATTGCGCGTATCTTTTCCGCAGCTGTTATCACGGTTCTCTGCTTCTCAAAGCGAAATCCGGTGCAGTATCTGAAAGAGTGGATTTTTAAAGTAGACTTGAGCTTCCAGAAAACGATCCTCAGTATCGCAGTTCCGAACGGTATCGAGAGCGGTATTTTCCAGCTCGTCAAAGTAGCACTTTCCAGTGTGGTAGCACTGTTTGGTACCTACCAGATTGCCGCAAACGGCATTGCCCAGAGTATATGGTCCATGGCGGCACTCACAAGCAGTGCACTTTCCCCAGTATTCATCACCGTCATCGGACAGTGCATGGGCGCGGGAGATACTGATCAGGCGGAGTATTATTTCCGCAAGCTGATAAAAATCACACTGATCATTGGAGTGGCATGGAATGCGCTTGTCTTTGCAGTCACACCGTTTGTCCTTTCCTTCTATGCGGTGTCCGAGGAGACGAAGCGGCTGACACTCTGGCTGGTACTGCTGCATAATATTTTCAACGGTATTGCACTCTGCTACGCCGGACCGCTTGGAAGCGGCCTTCGTGCGACAGGAGATGTAAAATTCACAATGGGAATTTCCCTCTTCACGACCATCGGCGTCCGCCTGATTTTCTCTGTGATTTTTGCAATCTGGATGAACATGGGCGTTATGGGAATCGCTCTTGCGATGTGCCTCGACTGGTCCGTGCGCGGCATCATCTTCTGGTGGAGATTCAAACAGGGCAAGTGGAAAACGTTTCAGGTTATCCGTGAGTGAAAAAACGATCCTCTTTTTCTGACGACAGAAAAGTTGTTGGGAAAAGGGGATTTTTGGGGTAAAAGGGATTATTTCGGCGCGTTGAAAATCATGCCGGGGTATGGTAAAATGGACTCCGAAAAACAGCAAAAGGAGGAAAATATAAGTAACTAAATATATTGTCAAATGTGATATAATGTGTTTAAACATACAAAAGGAGAATCATATTATGAACACATCAAATATCACAAACTACAAGCCGAAGGATTTTGCTGAATTGTTAGGGATATCTGTTAAAACGCTACAGCGTTGGGACAGAGAAGGGATTTTAAAAGCAAATCGAACTCCAACTGACAGGCGTTATTATACGTATGACCAATATCTTCAATTCAAAGGCATAAATATCGAAAATGATAAACGTCAGGCAGTTATTTATGCCAGAGTATCTACAAAAAATCAAAAAGACGATTTGCAAAACCAGGTCGCATTTTTACGACAGTTTTGTAATGCCAGGGGAATCATTGTAGACCAATGTATCGAAGAGTATGGAAGTGGTCTTAATTACAACCGCAAAAAGTGGAATAAATTATTAGATGAAGTAATGGAACAGAAAGTAAAAACGATCATCATAACCCACAAAGACAGATTTATCCGATTCGGTTATGATTGGTTTGAAAAATTCTGTATGAAATGCAACACAACGATCGTGGTGGTAAACAACGAAGAATTATCACCACAGGAAGAACTTGTACAGGATATTGTTTCCATACTTCATGTGTTCTCCTGCAGGCTGTATGGACTTCGTAAGTATAAAAAACAAATAGAGAGGGACGAGGAAATTGCTAAAGAGCTTCAGGACGGAAATTCATCCGACAGAAGAGCAGAAAGTCAGGATTCATAAAACAATAGGAACTTGTAGATTTATTTATAATTTCTATCTGGCCCATAACAAAGAACTTTATCAAAATGGCGAAAAATTCATGAGCAGCAGTAAATTCAGAGTCTGGCTGAATCATGAATACCTTCCACAACATCCAGAATATTTATGGATTAAGGAAGCATACTCAAAAGCGGTGACCCAGGCAGTAAATCATGGACAGACTGCATTTAAAAAATTCTTTAATCATGAAAGTGCTTTTCCGAAGTTCAAAAAGAAAGGCAGATCAGATGTGAAGATGTATTTCGTAAAGAATAATCCGAAAGATTGTCGCTGCGAGAGACACCGAGTTAACATTCCATCACTTGGATGGGTTCGTATCAAAGAAAAAGGATACATTCCTACGACGAAAGAAGGATATATCATAAAAAGCGGCCATGTTTCCATGAAAGCGGGCAGATATTATGTTTCGGCTCTTATAGAAATTCCTGATAATAAAACTGCTGATCTTTCTAACGAAGGAATCGGCATCGACCTGGGGTTAAAGGATTTTGCCATTGTTTCAAATGGTAAGACATATAAGAATATCAACAAATCAGCAAGATTAAAGAAATTAGAAAAACGACTCGTTCGGGAACAGAGATGTCTCTCCCGAAAGTATGAAAATCTAAAGAAAGGAGAGTCCACTCAAAGAGCGAATATACAAAAACAAAAACTTAAGGTACAAAAACTTCATCATAAAATAGACAATATCCGTACGGATTACATCAATAAGACAATCGCAGAGATCGTAAAAACCAAACCATCTTATATAACGATTGAAGACTTAAACGTATCGGGAATGATGAAGAACAAACATCTTTCAAGAGCAGTTGCTTCGCAGAAGTTTTACGAATTCAGAATAAAGCTTAAGGCGAAAAGCAGGGAAAATGGTATTGAGCTTCGGGTTGCAGACAGATGGTATCCATCATCAAAAATCTGCCATTGTTGTGGAATGATCAAGAAAGATTTAAAACTTTCAGATAGAATATTTCGATGTCATTGTGGCTATGTCGAAGACAGGGATTTCAATGCGGCACTGAATCTGAGAGGTGTAAAAACTTACAAGATTGCATAAGGACGCAAATGTAAGTATGTACGAAGGCTATTTCGGGAATTAACGACTGTGGAGTGTACATGGATCTACGAGTAGATATGATTTCGGTCAATCAAAAGTATACACAAGGAAGCAGTAAGTAAGATTCGTGAGAACTTACATTATCTCGATGTGATAAGTATATTTAATCACATTTTGAGTGGCAGGACATGACAGAAGATGAATGATATGAAGCGTCTGCTCTCGTATGCAGGTCCCTACAAGCGGGATATGATTTTCGGAGCAGTGCTGGTATTGGTAGAAACGTGTTTTGAACTTTTTATTCCGATTCTGATTTCCAATCTGATTGACATCGGCGTTGCGAACGGCGATATCCCTTACATTTACCGCAAGGGAATCCAGATGGGAGTCTGCGCGCTCTGTGCGCTTGTGACCGGAATTTTATACGCGCACTTTGCGGCGCGGGCGACGTACGGCTGGGGAGCTGAGATCCGGAAGGCGGAGTATGAGAAAATGCAGCAGTATGCATTTTCCAACCTCGACCACTTTGCGGTATCATCCCTGATCACCCGTATGACGACGGATGTTACCGTCATCCAGAATATGGTAAGCGCCGGCTTCCGCCCGATCACGCGCGGACCGTCGCTTCTGATTATGGGAATCGGCCTTTCATTCTATATGAATCCGCGGCTGGCATTTGTATTCCTTGTATGTACCGCTTCTTGGCTTTATTCTCTCCCTGATTGTGCGGAGAGTTGCCCCGATGTACACAAAACTGCAGTCCATGGTGGACCGCCTGAACAACGTTGTCCAGGAGGGGCTGACCGCGATCCGTGCCGTCAAAGCTTTCGTGCGGGATGAGTACGAGGAAGACAAATTCAA